>Ga0302314_10018335_pt1 | contig 11676 bp, 13 predicted proteins | sample III_Palsa_N2_3_FD_200533 | JGI IMG/M metagenome (GOLD analysis project Ga0302314, IMG submission 200533) | Peat permafrost microbial communities from Stordalen Mire near Abisko, Sweden - III_Palsa_N2_3 | ecosystem: Environmental > Terrestrial > Soil > Palsa > Peat permafrost | place: Sweden... | reverse complement strand
TCCGGGCGCAGCCGGCGTATGCCCCGCACGAATCCGGCGAGGAAGGCGAGCCGGTAGAGATGAAAGGGAAGCAGCCGGCGCATCCACGGCGGCGGCTGAACGCTCTGGCGTGCGTACCCGTCGAGCCGCGCTCCGGCGGGTACCCTTGCGAGCTCGAGCACGGTCACGTCGTGGCCGGCGCGCGCGAGGGCGCCCGCCTCCCGCCGTACGCGTGAGTCGAGCACCACCGACTTGTGCAGAAGCATGGCGATGCGCATCGTCGCTACGGCGCGTGCGCGTAGGCGCTGAAGGCGGGCTTGTGCGCGCCCGATTCCGTGAGCAGGCCCTCCGTCAGGTGTCCGGGGACGGAGGCGGGCTGATCCAGCAGCTCATACCAGCCCAGGCCCACCACGTAGGAGACCGAGTCGACCAGCTTGAACGCGGCCGTCACCCACCGGGCCTGGGCCGGGCGGCTGACGAAGTAGTTGAAGGCGTAGTTCGCACTGTCGCTCGATATCGAGAACTCCGACAGCCACAGCTTCGGTGTCCCGCCCGGGAGGTGTCGGTAGGCGACCGCGAGTTCGCTGTGCAGCGTGGGCAGGTCGTTGATATCGCGGAGCTTTGATTGCCTGAGCTTCAGCCTGGCATGCTTACGCTTCAGCTGGTCCAGTTCTTCGACGTCCGGCAGTTCGAGTGCGGGCCCTTCCGTGAGCTTGGGAAAGCGCGTCGAATAGGGGTTCTGGCCGTAGTAGTCGAGGCGTGGGGGCGCGCCGTCCGGCAGGCGCATCCAGCGGATGAAGTCCGGCGGCTTGACCGGCCCGTCGGTCCAGGTCATGCCGCCGATCACCAGATTTGAGCTGCTGACGCCCTTCAGCGCGCTGTAGGCCGCTTCCAGCAGCAGCGCGTAACGCCGTGGGCCCACCGGGGAATTGCTGGGCATCGGGTTGAAGTTGGGCCCGTTGGGCTCGCCCCAGATCATCCAGTAGTGGACGGTGGGATAGCGTCGGGCGGCCGCCTGCATGAAGCTGCCGTATTCGTTCGCGTTGGTGGGCGCCCACGTTTCATCCATGCCCCCGTTGGCCCACCCCGGGGTGCCTTTCACCAGCACGGCGACGGTGATGCCCCACTGCGCAGCCTGGCTGATCATCTGTTCGAGTTCCGGCGGCCAGCGATAGGCGGGATCCGCGGGATTCCCTGGTTCGCTGGGGCGCGTTGGCGCCGTCCGCGCCCATACCAGCTGGGTCTCGAGCACCCGCACGCCGAGCTGGTGGTAGACGGGGAAGGCCGAGGAGCCGTCGGGCAGCGTCAGCGGCCCCCAGATCATCTTCAGAGCCGGCGGCGGCAGAGGCGTGGCCTTCTTCCTCCTGTGGGGCGCGCGCGGTTTGTGTTTGGCCGCCGTTCCCGCCGGCCGGCCGGGGTGCGCCGAGACGGTGGCGGCCGTGGCGAAGGGTGCGGCCGCGATCAACCCCGTCGCGGCGAGGGCGATGGCGAGCGCAAGGGTGCGTCGAGTGAGAAGCTGCGTCACGATCGGGGCATCCAGCGGGCGCGTTGCTAGGCGCTGCCGCTGCTGGCGAGCGCAAAGGTGAACAGCAGCAGCAGGCAGGCGCCCAGCAGCAGCCCCGCCTCGACACCGCGCGCTCGGCGGCCGGCGCCCATCTGCCCGGCCAGCTTGGAGACCGGCACGATGATGGTCTGCAGGAGGATCCGCACGTCCCCCCGCAGCGTGCGCGTGCGGATGTAGTCGAGGTCCAGCTGGATCTTGTGCGGCATGATCGCGTCCTCGTAGAAGCGCCGCGGGTCGCGCTGGAGGCTCAGCAGATGCGACTCGCTGGCATACTCGACGGCCGCCGGACCGGTGATGCCCGGCAGCACGGTGAGGACCTCGTCGTAGTCATCGCGATAGCGCGCCACGAACTCGGGCACCTCCGGGCGCGGTCCCACCAGACGCATGTCGCCCTTGACGACGTTCCACAGCTGCGGCAGCTCGTCGAGCTTGGTCATGGCCAGAAAGCGCCCGATCGGCGTGAAGCGCTCGTCGTCGCGCATCGTCAGCGGTCCGCCCTGCGCGGAGCGCCGCATCTTGCGAAACTTGAACATCTTGAAGGTGCGCCCGTCTCGGCCCACCCTGACAGAGGGATAGAACACCGATCCCGGGGAGTCGACGAAGATCAGCAGCGCCGTGATCGCGCCGATGATCAGAGCCGCCGGCAGCAGCAGCATGCAGACGGCGAGATCGAACGCACGCACGGTGGCTTCACCGCTGCTCGCACTCGCGGGCGCGCGTTCGAGCGCGGGGGTCGCGGGTGCGGGCTGATGTACGGAAGTACTCATGGCTCCCTTGTCAGGGCGCACGCCCGCCACGCCCAACTGGTGAAACGGAGGTGAAAAACGGGTGATCGCATGATCCTCCTGGGTGATCTCGCGCGACTTGAGTCCCTTGGCGAGCGCCAACCTCAGGGCAACCTAGCAAGGGGTCACAGGCCAGAGGAAGCCCTCTCCCCAATTCTTCACAAGATGGTCCTATGCCCTCAGTGGGGGATCGGTGCGCCGAGCAGGGCGGCGGCAACTCCGGCGCAGCCGGCAAGCAGCAGTGTCGGGACGATGGCGCGCCGCAAGAGGATCAGGGCGACGGCCGAGGCGGCGAGAACGGCGTACTGCCAGCTCTCGCCGAGCGCGGCCGTGAGGGGCACCGCCGCCCCCATGATCGCCCCGGCGGCGGCTGGAGCGGCGCCGGCGAGGAACGCCTGCACTCGCTCGTTCACGAGCAGGCGCTCGAAGCGGGCGCCACCGAACAGGATGAAGGAGAACGAGGGAGCGAAGGCGACCGCGGATGCCAGCAGCCCGCCGGGAAGCCCGGCGGCCGAGTAGCCGACCGCCGCCACCGTCAGGACGATCGGGCCCGGCGTGACCTGCCCCAGTGCGACCGCGTTCAGAAACTGCCCGTGGGTCATCCAGTGATAGGTGCCGACCGCGTCTGATTGCATCAGCGGCACGATCACGAAGCCGCCGCCGAACGACAGCGCGCCGACCTTGAAGGCCGTCCACGCCAGGGCACCGGTGCCGCCGGGATCAGCGCTGGCGGCGAGCAGGGGCCAGGCCGTGCGCGGCCGGCTGACGAGGCCCGCGGCGCCGTGGGCGAGCGCCCACCAGCCGGGCGCCAGCGCGTGCAGGCCCGCGACTCCTGCGGGCGCTGTCCGCCGGGCGAGCTCGGCCGCCCCGCATGCCAGCAGGACGAGCACGAGCCAGGGACCGGCGAGGGCCGCTGCGAGTGCGCCCGCGAGTGCGTAGGCGAGCAGCCACGGGCGCCGGTCGCCGCCGGCGTTGCGCCACATCGGAGCGGCGACGCCCGAACCGGCGCGCACGGCGACCGCCGCGACGGCAGCGCCCGCTCCCACGCCGGCGCCGCGCAGCCACCCGGGCGGCGAGCCCGACAGGAACAGCGCGGACAGCGCCAGCATCAGGATGAGGCCGGGAAGGATGAAGCACAGCCCTCCGAGGAGGGCGCCTCGAGCGCCCCGCAGCCGCCAGGCGCAGTAGATCGCAAGCTGCGTCGAGGCGGGGCCCGGCAGCAGGTTGGTGGCCGCAATCGCGCGCTCGAACTGCTCGGAGCTCAGCCACCTGCGCCGCTCGACGCACAGCTCGCGAAACAGGGCGATGTGGGCGGGCGGGCCGCCGAAGCCGACGCAGCCGATGCGGCCCCACTCGCGCATGATCACGGCGAACGAGGGCTCGGCCGCGGCGAACGAGGGGTCGGCCGCGGGGTCGCTGGCTCGCATCGGCAGGAGCGTATGCGCTCGCCGTCGAAACCCCCCGGAGTATGGTCACGCGCTCATGTTGAGCTTCATCGCGATTCCCGTGGCGTCGGCCGTCAGCTACTTCCAGGCGATCGTCCTCGGCCTGCTGCAGGGGGTGACCGAGCTGTTCCCGATCTCGAGCCTCGGGCACACCGTGCTGTTTCCGACGCTGTTCGGGTGGAACGAACTCGTCAAGGCACAGTCGCGCCCGGAGTCGTTCTGGCTTGCATTCGTGGTGATGCTCCACGTCGGCAGCGCGCTCGGCCTGCTGTTCTACTACCGCCGCGACTGGGTTCAGATCGTGGGCGCCTTCTTCCATACGCTGTCGACGCGCAGGATCCAGACGAGCACCGAGCGGCTGGCCTGGCTGATCATCACCGCCAGCATCCCCGCCGGGATCCTCGGCCTGGCGCTGGAGCACCAGCTGCGCACGCTCACCGCCAAGCCCGAGGTGGCCGCGATCTTTCTGATGGTCAACGGCTGCCTGCTGTTCGCCGCCGAGCGCTATCGCCGCGGTGCGCAGGTGCGCGAACTGGCCGTGCGTGAGGGGGCCAAGCCCGACGGGGCGCGCCAGCTCGACACGCTCGAGTACCGCGAGGCGCTGGTGGTCGGCGTCGCCCAGTCGACCGCGCTGGTCGCGGGCATCAGCCGCGACGGCGTGACGATGGGTGCGGGCCTCGCGCGCGGCATGGATCACAGCGACTCCGCGCGCTTCGCCTTCCTGCTCGCCACGCCGGTCATCCTCGCGGCCGGTCTCGTCAAGCTGCCCGACCTGACCGGCCATCTGGGCAACGGCATCCGCGGCCAGGCGCTCGTCGCGTGTGCGGTGGCGGCCGTCACGGCCGTCTTCACCGTCCGCTTCCTGGTCGGCTACTTCAAGACCAAAACGCTCATTCCGTTCGCGATCTACTGCCTTCTGTTCGGACTGGCGATGCTGATCTACACGCTGAGCTGAGCCCGCTCCCGGCGGGCTCGCGGCGGTCTGACTGCGCGGGTTCGTGCAGGCACATCTGCGGTCGCCTGCAACCATCATTGACAGAGCGATGACGATTCCGAGGACTCCACCGAAGATGTTCGAGACGCGCAGCCAGGCCTGGCGGGAGGTCGGCCTGCTGCGGCAGATCAGCCCGCGCGTGGTCAAGCGCGCCCGCCTCGAGGCGCTCGTGCTCGTGCCGCTGTTCGCCGGCGTCGTGATCCTCTACGACCATCGCGTGGGTCTGCTGGGAACGCCGGGACGCCACGGCCACCCCGCCACGCTCGAAGCGGGGCTTGAAGCGCCCGTGCGGATCGTCACCGTGATCGCGCTGGTGATCCTCGGATGGGCGATCGCGCGGGACATCGGGCGCGGGCTCGGACCGCCGCTGTTCCGGCGGCTGGACCCGGCGACGGCCGGGACTGTGGGCTTCATGATCCGCCTTGTCACGATCGTGCTGGCGCTGCTGGTCGCGCTGCGCGTGGCGGGCATCGAAGCGCGCACGCTGCTGGTGGGAGGGGCGTTCACGGCGGTGATCCTCGGGCTGGCCGCGCAGCAGACGCTCGGCAACGTGATCGCGGGCACGGTCCTGTTGAGTGCGCGCCCCTTTCGAGTGGGCGATCGCGTGCGCCTGCAGGGCGGTCCGCTGGCGGGGCAGCTCGAGGGAACCGTCAGCTCGCTCGGCCTGCTCTACACGACGTTCGCCAGGGGAGAGGACTCGATCATGGTGCCCAACAGCGTGGTGCTCAACGTGGCCGTGCTACCGCTGCGCGAGCCGGAGGCGGTCAATCTGCGCGCCCGCCTGCGCCCGGGAATGACGCCGAGCGACATGCAGGACGTGCTCGAGCAGAAGCTTCAGACGCCCCTGCGCGACGTCCCGCGCATCACCCTCGAGGAACTCGACGGCGAGGAGGTGGTGGTGCGCATCTCGGCCACCCCACGCATGGCCGCCGAAGGCCCCCAGCTTGCCGGCGAGCTCTTGAACATCGTCTCTCACGAGACCCGCTCGGGCGCCGGGGCGCCGACGCCGTAGCGCAGGAACAGGTTCGATTCGCTGTGAAGGACGCCGCGCAGCTCGACCTCGAGCGGCTGCGCGAACTCGGGCCCGGCGAGTATTCGCAGGCCCTCGCCGGCCGTGTGCTCACCGCCCGCGAGCTTGGCCGACAGCGTCAGGAAGAGCTCGTCGACCAGGCCGGCGGCGAGCAGCTCGGCGTTCAGGTGCGGCCCGCCCTCGCACAGCAGCGTGCGTACCCCGAGGCGGTCGTGGAGCTCGGCGAGCGCGGCGCGCAGGTCCAGGCGCCCGTCGCGGCGGCTGCGTATGTAGTCGATCTGGGCGCCCCTGTGCGGGAGGCTGTCCTCTGAGGAGGTCACCATCACGACACGGGCGGCCGGGTCGGCGAGCAGCGGGATGTCGCCCGGCAGCGACAGCCGTCGGGAGACGATGCACGCGAGCGGCTCCTCGCTGAGGCCCCGCTCGAGCCGCCGGCGCCTTCTGATGGGATCGGGGATGAGCCGCCCGTAGCGCTCGACGCGCACCGTGCCGGCACCCGCCATGACCGCGTCGACGACACCGCGCAGGGCGTGAAAGAGGTCCCGGTCGGCGGGGCTGCCGAGCGCCCTCGAGCGGCCGCCGATAGTGGCGCGCCCGTCGACCGTGCTGACCATGTTGAGCATCACGTACGGTCCCCGCGTGCAGGCCTCACCCCGCTCGCGCAGGCCGAACCCGTCGACTATCTCCTCCGCGCCGGCTGCATCGCCTCCGGGCAAGAGGCGCTCGAGGACTGCTGGCCCATCCCGCGCGGAGGGGCCGGGCGTGTCGGCTTGCGCAGCGATGTGCCCACCCTAACCTCCCCGTCCGTGCGGGCGCGGGCCCGCGCGCCGGTCGCGCAGCGATCGCGCGGGCGGCCCCGTGACGGGCAGGCCTGCAACATCTGAACAACACTCACCGGCGGGGACCTGCTACGGTCGTGCTGTCTGGCCGGCACATTAGACCGGCGAAAAGTAGTGCAAGCGCTCGCAGGTCGAAGCTCTAAGCAGCATCCTCCGCGTAGCAGCACGCACATACCGTGGAGGAGTTCCCACATGCCTACTGGCACAGTTAAGTGGTTCAGCGACGACAAGGGGTTTGGCTTCATCACCCCCGACGACGGCGACAAGGACCTTTTTGTCCATCACACCGGCATCAACGGCGAGGGCTACCGCTCTCTGCAGGAGGGTGCGAAGGTGTCCTACGACCCCGAGCAGGGCGACAAGGGTCCCAAGGCGGTCAACGTCCAGGCCATCTGAGCGTGGGGATGCAGTTTTAGTCTTCCCAGCGACACAGGCTTAACCTATTGAGGGCTCGCTTCGGCGGGCCCTCATTGCATGTCCAGCGACGCCACAGCACTTCCCTTCCGGGACACGCCGGCCGGCGATGAAGAGGCCGGCGGCCGGCGCGGGCTCGCGGATGCGCTTGCCCGCACGAGCGCCGGAGTGCGCATCGGCGCACTGGTGCTCCTCTTCATCGTCGCTGTGAGCGTCCTCGTGGTGGTGATGGCCGCTGACCGGCCGAGCATCCTCTCGCCGACGACGCATACGAGCTTCTTCCCAGGCTGGATGGCCGGTCCGCTCGGCGGGCTGTGGCCGGGCCTGACGCGCAACAGCAACACCCTGAAGTATCTGTTCTCGGGGGCCGTGGTGGCGATGTACGCGGCCTATCTGGCGGGTCTCGCCTACGTCCCCCGGCTGCGCGCGCGCTGGGCGATCGGCGCGATCGTGGCGGTGCACGCGATCTTCTTCCTCGCCCCGCCGCTGGCGCTGACGGACATCTTCAACTACATCAACTACGGGCGCATGGAGATCGTGCACAACCTCAACCCGTACACCTCGATCCCGATCATCGAGCCGCACAGCGACCCGAGCTACGCCCTCAGCAACTGGCACCAGCTGCTGAGCCCCTATGGGCCGCTGTTCACGATCCTGACCTTCGCGGTCGTCCCGATCGGCGTCGTCGCCTCATTCTGGGTGCTCAAGGGCCTGTTGGCCGTGACCAGCCTGGCCACGATATTCCTGGTGTGGAAGTGCGCCCAGCTGTTGGGGCGCGACCCGGTTGCGGCGATCGTGCTCGTCGGGCTCAACCCGATCGTGCTGGTGTGGGGGCTGGGGGGCGACCACAACGACTTTCTGATGGTCCTGATGATCGTGCTGGGCTTCTATTTGATGCTGCGGGCAGGAGCCGCGGGCGCGAGCGGGGCCTGTGCGAGCGGTGCGCCGCCGGGCGGCCCGGTGGCACGGGCACGCGCGTGGCTTCTGTCACTGTCGCCATGGGACCTCGGAGCCGGCGTCGCGTTCATCACCGCGGCGGCGATCAAGGCGTCTGGCGCGGTCCTCATACCGGTTGTGCTCGCGGCTCTGCTGAGAACGCCCAGGCGGCTTATGGCGGTGGTGCTGGGCATGGCCGGCGCCTGCCTGATCGTCGGCGCCATCAGCCTGATCGCCTTCGGCCTGCACATCCCCGACCTGAGCACACAGAGCCGGCTGGTGACCGGCGAGAGCGTGCCCAACCTGCTCGGGCTGGCGCTCGGCAGCGGTGGTGAGACGCAGTCGCTGCACGTCGTGCTGAGCGTCCTTCTGGGAGCGTCGGTGCTCCTCTGCTGCCTGCAGGCCTTCCGCCGGCGCTCGGCCATCACCGCCTCCGGCTGGGCCAACGTGGTGCTGCTGGTGACGCTCAGCTGGGTGCTGCCGTGGTATGTGCTGTGGGTGCTCCCGCTGGCGGCGCTGTCGAGCTCGCGCAGACTGCAAGGAGCCGCGCTCCTGGTGGGGGCGTATCTGATCATCGCCTGGGCGCCCGCGTCCGGGTTGCTGTGGAATGCGATCGGCTTCTATCCCGAAAGAACGTCGCTCGGGCGCCTGCACCAGCGCGATGTCAAGGAGCTCTTGAACTAGCCCCTCTCAGGGCTCCTCGGGCGGCCGGCGCTCGCGCTTGCGTTCGGTTCCGCGGCGCTTGGCCTGCAGGCGCCGCTCGCGCGAGGCCGCGGTCGGGCGGGTGGCGCGCCTGCGCTTGGGAACCGCGAGCGCCTGCGCGATGCGCTCGCCCAGTCGCGCCAGGGCGAGCTCCCGGTTGCGCGCCTGGGAGCGCTCGTCCTGGGCGATCGCCACGAGCCGCGGCCCGGCGCGCGCCAGTATGCGCGCACGCTGAGCCTCGCTCAGCGAACGCGATGCGAGCGCGTCGAAGCTCGCTTCGACGCGCGAGGCGGTGACGTTGGCGTGCTGCCCACCCGGCCCCGAGGAGCGGCTCGCGCGGACGGTCAGCTCCGCGAGGGGGATGACCAGGTCGCGGTTCACCCGCAGCCCCTCGCGCGGGCCCTCCTCAGCTGCCGTCACCGGAGTCGCCGGCTCCATCGGTGACGGTGAAGCCGGTGGTGCTGCCGCTTGAGCTGCTCACTCGCGGCTCGTCGCCATAAACGTGCGCGTCGCGGCCGATGTAGCCGTCCTTGCCGCCGGCGCACAGGTAGATCGCCTCGGAATCACCGACGTTGCGGATCTTGCGCGGGGTGGCGGCGTCCACGCGCGCGAAGGCGCCCTCGCCCAGACGCTCGACCGAGCCGTCGGCGAACTCCATCTCGATCGTTCCGCGGTGGACGAAGTAGAGCTCCTCCTGGGTGTCGTGAAAGTGGAAGCCGCTTTCGATGCCGGGCGGCATCACGATCGCGTTGACTCCGAACGCCGTCACGTCAAGGCCCCTGCGCACCTTGCGGAAACCCGGGCCGGCTCCGAGGTCGTCCAGGTGCCCGATCGCGTAGCCCTCGGCCCTCTTGACCTGCGGGTAGTCCGATGCGTCCATGTGTGCCTCCTTGTCAGTGGTCGGCGACGTATCCGCCCTCGGGTGAGAGCGGCCTTCCCTCCTGCGCCCATCGTTGCAGGCCGCCGCTCATCGAGTGGGCTCTGAAGCCCGCTGCGCGGAATGCCTGCGCCGCCATCGCAGAGCGCCCGCCCACGCGGCAGTAGAAGACCACCGGGTGCTCGCGATCGACGGTGCTCGCCAGCGAGGTGAGCTTCTGCAGCTCGATGTGAAGCGTGCCGTCGATGTGGCCGGCGTCGCGCTCGTAGGGCTCGCGCACGTCGATCACCTGCAGGCCGGGATCCTGCTCCAGCCCGTCGGCGACCCATTGCGGGTCGACGTCGATCTCCGAGGCGTCGTCGGCGGCAGTCATCGATATCAGCCTAGCGGCGCTAGGATCCGCGGATATGCCGGCGGTGAGCGACAGCTACACGGTACCCCAGGAGAACATCGACTTCTGCGAGACGATCTCCCAGATCGCCCGCGAGAAGATCGCCCCGCGCTCGGCCGAAATAGACGAGCGGGCGGAATACCCGTGGGACATCCGCAAGCTGCTGGGCGAGCAGGACATCCTCGGCCTGCCGTTTCCGATCGAGTACGGCGGCACCGGTACGGGCACGCTGATGCTGAACATGGCGGTCGAGGAGATCGCCAAGGTCGACGCCGCCTGTGCGCTGATCCTGATGGTGCAGGAGCTGGGCACGCTTCCGATCCAACTGTACGGCAGCGATGAGCTGAAGGAGCGTTTTCTGCCGAGATGCGCCACGGGCGAGTACTCGCCCGCGTTCGCGCTGTCAGAGCCGGAGGCAGGGTCGGACCCCGCCGGGATGAAGACGACGGCCGTGAAGGACGGCGGGGAGTGGGTGATCAACGGCGCCAAGAACTGGATCACGAACCTGGGTGTGGCCGACTTCTACATCACCTTCGCGGTCACCGACCGCGAGGCCGGGCGGATAACGGCGTTCGTCGTGGAGGCCGACCGTCCCGGCTTCAGCGTGGGTAAGCTCGAGCACAAGCTCGGAATCCGCGCATCGCCCACTGGCCAGCCGATCTTCGACGAGGTCCGGGTTCCCGAGGAGAACGTGATCGGCGAGGTCGGGAGGGGCCTGTCGGTCGCGCTCGGCACGCTCGAACGAACCCGGCTGGGGGCCGCCGCGCAGGCCGTCGGGATCGCCCAGGGAGCCACCGACTATGCCGTCTCCTACGCACGCGAGCGCAGGCAGTTCGGCAAGGCGATCAACGAGTTTCAGGCGATCCAGTTCAAGCTGGCCGACATGGAAACGCAGACGGCGGCCGGGCGCGAGCTGCTGTACAAGGCCTGCGCGATGGCGGACCAGGGCCACCCCCAGCGCGGCAAGTACTCCTCGATGGCGAAGGTCTTCTGCTCGGACACCGCCATGGCCGTGACGATCGAGGCGGTGCAGGTGCTGGGCGGCTACGGCTATGTCAAGGAGTACCCGGTGGAGCGCATGATGCGAGACGCCAAGATCACCCAGATCTATGAGGGCACCAACGAGATCCAGCGGCTCGTGATCGCGCGCACGCTGAAATAGCCGGGAGCGCGGTGGTCGCCGTCGGGATGGTGCGCGGCACGGGAATCGGCAGCGGGGCGGACCTTGAGGTGCCGATCGCCTTTCTGTACACGCTCGCAGACGGCAGGATCGTTCGTGTCGAGGAGTATCTGAACCCCCGCGAGGCCCTCGAAGCAGTGGGCCTCGCGGGGTAGGCGCGCAGCGGATAGGCTCTGGCCCTACCATGCCGAACATGGGTTCACCAGGCGCCTCCGGCCAACTTCGTCGCGTCGGCGTGGCGGCGCTCATCGCCCTGTCGCTGGGACTGGTGGCGATCGTGGTGGGACAGGGCTTCAGCTCGATCGGGGCGGTGCGGGCGCTCGAGGACGTCGCCCTGGGCGTGATCGTGGCGGCGCTCGTGATGGGCGGCGCGGCGTTCGTGGCGGTGCGTCTGGCCGGCTGGCGCGACCCCGAATCCGAGAAGGAGTTCGAAGAGATCGTGCGCCACTCCGAGGAGCTCGCGCGCGAAGGGCTCGCGGTCGACCCCGATGAAAACGACTTCATGGAGCTCGATCCGCTGGACGACCGCGATTTCGAGGA
>Ga0302314_10018332_pt1 | contig 11677 bp, 9 predicted proteins | sample III_Palsa_N2_3_FD_200533 | JGI IMG/M metagenome (GOLD analysis project Ga0302314, IMG submission 200533) | Peat permafrost microbial communities from Stordalen Mire near Abisko, Sweden - III_Palsa_N2_3 | ecosystem: Environmental > Terrestrial > Soil > Palsa > Peat permafrost | place: Sweden... | reverse complement strand
GCGGTTCCCAGTCCTCAGCGCCGACGACGGCGACGACCGACACGGCGAGCGCTCCCCCCACCATGCCGCCGTCGCGGCCGGGGCGCAGGCGCTGAGGCAGCTGCGGAACTTGACGTCCGGGGCCGGATCGGGCTCCGGAGAAGGAAAAAGTCAGTCGGCGACCCGGTACACCCGGTATCCGGCCTGGTGGCCGAGCAGCTTGGCCGGGAAGCCGCTCGGCAATTTCTCGCCCGGGATCAGCAGCACCAGCGTCACGTCGTACTCCTTGAGCAGGGTGACCCGCTCGGCCTCCGACGTCGTCGGCGCGAACAGCTCCTTGACCGCCTTGTCGCGCGCGTGCTGCACGGGGCGCGGGATCTCCGGCAGGTACCACGCCGAGGTCATGCCGTAGCTGCCGTGCGCGGCCGCCTCGAACTGCCCGAGCTGCTCCGGCGCGGCCACCACGTCGTCGGGCTTGAAGTACTTGTCCAGCTTGTCGATGTGCGGGATGTTCTCGATCCAGCCGCGGGTGCCGAGCGTCTTGCTCACCTGGGTCTGTATTCCGTTGGGCACCAGGAAGAGCAGCGCGCCGAACTGCGTCGACACGCCGAACGCGGTGACCACCGCCACCGGCACGGACCACGCCCAGCGGATCCGGCCCGGTTTCGACTCGGCCGCCGCGATCGCCGTCGCCACCTGGGCGACGAGCATCAGCATCGGCCAACTGCGGCCGTAGGACCAGTGATGTCTCAGCCCGCCGTACAGGACCACCGCGCCGAGGCCGACGAACATCAGCGCCAGCACGTCCGTCCGGTCGCGCCACCAGCGCAGCGCCAACGCGACGAGGCCGAGCACGAAGCCCAGGCCGTACCAGGTGTTCATGTGCGCGTACAGCGGCTTGTGCACCGGGTCGAGGATGTCGAGCTGGCCCTGGCTGACGCTCCACAGGTGGTAGTACGGCCAGACCGCGATCACCGCGGCGGCCGCGGCGAGCCCGAGCGCCAGGCACTTGAGCACCGGCCGGGTGCGCACGAGCCGGTGCTGCGCCACCAGGATCGCCGCGCAGCCGATCACCGCGCTGAGCCCGGTGAACTGGTGGACCAACAGGATCAGGCCGAGCAGCGCGCCGATCCCGAGGGTGCGCCTGGGCGAGCGCAGCGTGCGTCCGCCGTCGTTGAGCCAGGCCCACAGGTGCAGGGTGAGCGCGGTGGCGAGCGTGCTCGGGTACGCCTCCGTGTCGCCGAGCGAGATCAGCGACATGAAGCCGCTCCACGCGATCGCCGTCGTGCCCCACCAGAACAGCAGGCCGATCAGCGCAAGCGGCGGGGCCCAGCGCGCGTCGCTGAACGTGCGCACGAAGCGGTAGAGCCCGGTCAGCAGCAGGAAGATGTTGACGAGCGCGGCCAGCTTGTAGAGCGAGTACGCGCTCAGCGTGGTCAGCTTGCCCACCATGGCCAGGACGAACATGTAGGGGCTGTAGTAGATGCTGCTGCCGCCCAGGTCGAGAACCGGGTTCCCGGGGTGCAGCGGGTCGCTCATCAGCCGCTTGAGCACCGCCATGTGCAGCATCAGGTCGTCGGCCCACGGCAGCCGCACGGCCACCGCCACCAGGAACGCCGCGACGATGCCGCCGACGATCACCGAGGGGCGCTGCTCCTGGAGGAATCCCGTCGCGCGTTCCGGGATCCGCGCCCGGGTAGGAGCCGGGGCGGGCGGAGTCGAGACCGTCGTCACTGCGCAGAACCTTCTGTCAGGAGGGCGCCGACACTCCGGCGGCCCGCACGCCGGTGGTCGGTTACCAGGCTGACGATACCAAGGCCGGGTTAAGGCGCCGTTCATCCGGCTGGCGCGGCGATCAGCGGGTCTCGTCCGGTTCCGGGTCGGCCGGGTGCGGCGCCAGCGGACGGCGCGCGGCCAGGTGCGCCTCGCACAGCTCGGCCAGCGCGTCGTAACCGGCCTGGCCCATCAGCTCGACGAGTTCCGGCCGGTAGGAGACGTAGACCGGCTCGAAGGCGGTGTGCGCCTCGGTGTTCCCGGTGCACCACCAGTTCAGGTCGTGGCCGCCCGGACCCCAGCCGCGCCGGTCGTACTCGCCGATGCTCACCATGAGCACCTTCGTGTCGTCCGGCCGCTCCTGCCAGTCGTACGTGCGCCGGATCGGCAGCTGCCAGCACACGTCCGGCTTGGTCTCCAGCGGGTGACGTCCCTCACGCAGCGCCAGGGCGTGCAGCGCGCAGCCGGCCCCGCCCGCGAAGCCCGGACGGTTCAGGAAGATGCAGGCGCCCTCGTGCACGCGGGTCTGCCGGTCGCCGTCCTCGTCCACCTCGACGACGTTCAGCTTGCCGCCGCGCCGCACGCCCTGCGGGTGGAACTGCCAGTGCTCGGGCGTGAGCCGCTTGGCCGCCTGCTTGGTCCGCTTCTCGTCGTCCTCGTCGGAGAAGTGCGCGCCGAGGGTGCAGCAGCCGTCGTCCGCGCGGCCCGGCCGGATGCCCTGGCAGCCGGAACCCCAGACGCACTGCCAGCGCGAGCACAGCCAGGTGAGGTCGCAGCGGAAGACCTGCTCTTCGTTGTCCGGGTCCGGAAACTCGACCCAGGCACGGGGAAAATCGAGGGCTACTTCAGGCACAGTTGTAGAGCATAGGGGGCCGCCGGGCCGAAATCGGACCAAAACCCGTCCGCGGCGGCGAGCCCGGCTTCGAGGTTGCTCGGCGGGTTCCGACGCTGTGCACTAGTTTCGTGAGCATGCGATTGGGAGTCCTGGACGTCGGATCCAACACCGTGCACCTGCTCGTGGTGGACGCACATCAGGGTGCGCGGCCGCTCTCGGCCTCCTCCCACAAGACCGAGATGCACCTCGTCGACCTGATCGACGACAACAACCACATCGTCGACGAGGGCCGCGAACGCCTCGAGGCCTTCGTCCGCGAGTCGCTGCGGATCGCCGAGGACAAGGGCGTCCAGGAGCTGATCGCGTTCGCCACCTCGGCGATCCGCGAGGCCGCCAACGGCGCCGAGGTGCTCGCCGAGCTGCGCGAGCGCACCGGGGTGGAGCTGAAGGTGCTGCCCGGACAGGCCGAGGCGCAGCTGACCTTCCTCGCGGTGCGCCGCTGGTTCGGCTGGTCGGCCGGCCGGCTGCTGGTGCTCGACATCGGCGGCGGCTCGCTCGAGATGGCCTCCGGCTTCGACGAGATGCCCGAGGTCGCCCGCTCGCTGCCGTTCGGGGCCGCGCGGCTGACCAAGGAGTGGTTCGACCAGGACCCGCCGGACGAGGCCTCGGTGCGGGCGCTGCGCAGGCACGTGCGCGCGGAGATCGGCAAGGTGGTCGGCGACCTGGTGCGCTACGGGCGTCCGGACCGGGTCTGCGCGTCCTCCAAGACCTTCAAGCAGCTGGCCAGGATGGCGGGCGCCGCGCCGAGCGCCGAGGGTCTTTACGTGCCGCGCCGGCTGTTCCGCGCCGACCTTTCGGAGTGGATCGGCAAGCTCGGCCGGATGTCGAGCGCGGAGCGGGCGCAGCTGCCGGGGGTCTCGGTCGGCCGGTCCAAGCAGCTGCTCGCCGGGGCGATCGTGGCCGAGGCGGTCATAGACCTGTTCGAGGCCGAGGTCGCCGATATCTCGCCCTGGGCGCTTCGGGAGGGCATCATCCTGCGGAGACTGGATGGCCTGCCGGAGGAATGGATCTGAGGTTGCCGACATCTCGCCGTGGGCGCTGCGTGAGGGCATGCAGTCATCTCGGGAAGACTGGATGGCCTGCCGGAGGAGTGGATCTGACGCTCACGCGAGGAGCGGACGTCGAGTGTGGACGTTACGGGATCCGCTCTGACTCGGGGGCACGGCTGAGCTACGCTCGGACACGTGACATGGGCGGTCAGCGGTAGCGGCGCGGTGGAACGGGTTCCCCTGCCCAAGGTCGCGCTCTCGACGATCTCGGTCTACCCGGACAACACGGCCACCGGCTTCGCCACGGCGCAGCGGCTCGGCTACGACGGCGTCGAGGTCATGGTGACCAACGATCCGGTCAGCCAGTCGATCGACGCGCTGCGCCGGCTGCGCGACGGCCTCGGGGTGCCGATCCTGGCCGTGCACGCGCCCTGCCTGTTCTGGCTCAACCTGCAGCGGGTCTGGGGCACCGATCCGTGGGGCAAGCTCGTCAAGGCGCGGATGGTGGCCGAGGAGCTCGGCGCGTCCACCGTCGTGGTGCACCCGCCCTTCGTCTGGCAGGGCAAGTACGCCGCGGAGTTCGTCGCCGGCATCCGCCGCATGCAGGACGAGACGGACATCCGCTTCGCGGTGGAGAACATGTACCCCTGGCGGGCCACCGCCCCGGTGATCGGGGAGCGGCGAGTGGAGGCCTACTCGCCCGGCTGGGACCCGACCGAGGAGGACTACCCGAGCTTCACCCTCGACCTCTCGCACTCGGCGACCTCGCGGATCGACACCATGGGGATGCTCGCCCGGATGGGCTCGCGGCTCGCCCACCTGCACCTGGCCGACGGCTCCGGCTCGAACGCGGACGAGCACCTCGTGCCCGGACGCGGCAACCAGCCCTGCGCCGAGATCCTCGGTCTTCTGGGGCGCAACGGCTTCGACGGCAACGTGGTGCTCGAGGTCAACACCCGGCGCACGACCGGCGACGAGGCCAGGGACGCCGACCTGGCGGAGGCGCTGACCTACGCGCGCCGGCACCTGCTGCTCGGCAACGAGGGCCGCGCGGGCGAGCCGAGGCAGATCTCCGCCTGAACCCCCCCGGTGGCTCTAAACTGCGCCGAAGGCCGAAGCAAACGCACGCAGGCGGAAGGGCGCGACGATGGGTCAGCGGATCGCGGTGCTCGGCACCGGAAAGATGGGCGAGGCGCTGGTCTCCGGCATGCTGCGGGCGGGCAAGCCGGTGGACGAGGTGCTGGTCACCGCGCGCCGTGCGGAGCGGGCCGCGGAGCTCGCGGACCGGTACGGCGTGGCCACGGCGACCAACGCGGAGGCGGCCAAGCAGGCCGACACGCTGATTCTCACGGTCAAGCCGCAGGACATGGCCGCGCTGCTGGTCGAGCTGGCGCCGCACGTCCCGGCCGACCGGCTCGTCGTGTCCGGCGCGGCCGGGATCACCACCGAGTTCGTGGCCGGCCGGCTCGGCGTCGAGGGGTTGCCGGTGGTGCGGGTGATGACGAACACCCCGGTGCTGGTGGACGAGGCGATGTCGGCGATCTCGGCCGGCGCGCACGCCACCGAGGAGCACCTGCGGCGCACCGAGGAGATCTTCTCGCCGGTGGGCCGGACCATCCGGGTGCCCGAGTCGCAGCAGGACGCGGTGACCGCGCTGTCCGGCTCGGGACCGGCGTACTTCTACTTCCTGGTCGAGGCGATGATCGACGCCGGGATCCTGCTCGGCCTGCCGCGCACCACCGCGCACGAGCTGATCGTGCAGTCGGCGGTCGGCGCCGGGGTGATGCTGCGCGATTCCGGCGAGCACCCGGTGAAGCTGCGCGAGGCGGTCACCTCGCCCGCGGGCACCACCATCGCGGCCATCCGGGAGCTGGAGCGGCACGGTGTGCGCGCGGCCCTGCTCGAGGCGCTTGAGGCGGCCAGGGACCGCTCGCGCGAGCTCGCCTCGGGGAACTGAGCGGGGACTCGGCAGGGGACTCGACGGGAGCCGGGTCCGCGGGCGCCGCCGGGTTCGCGCGGGTCGCCCGGCCGGTCAACGTGAACCCAGGATCACATTTTGGTGCCGAGGTCTTCCCCGCCCCGTTCTTCCCGCATACGCTGACGCGACCAGCGAGCTAGGAGGCAGTGGATGGCCACGACCGACGCGTCCGCGTCGAAGCCGGCGGCGCGCAGCGTCGTCGACCCCGTGCTGCGCCGCGCGCGCGGCGCCACCTTCGTGGCCTTCGCCGCGCAGGGCTTCGCGTTCTCGGTGCTGACCAGCGAGGTCGCCAACATCCAGAGCCGGCTGAAGATCGACGACGGCACGCTCTCGATCCTGCTCGCGGTGGTCCCGGTGATCGCCGGCGTGGGCTCGGTGACCGCCGGATTCCTGGTCGGGAAGTACAGCTCCAGCGTGGTGCTGCGCGTCTCCCAGGTCGGCGTGATGATCTCCATCCTGCTGGCGGGCTACGCGCCGAGCTTCCTGGTCATCCTGCCGATCCTCGCCGTGTTCGGCCTGATGCTCGGCGGGGTCGACGCGACGACCAACATGCAGGCCGTGGTGCTGCAGAAGCGCTACGGCAGATCGATCATCCTGGCCTTCCACGGCTCCTGGGCGGCCGGCGCGTTCGTCGGCTCGGCGGCCGCGTCGCTGACCGCGCAGTTCGACGGCAAGGTCTACAGCAACCTGTACCTGGGCGCGGCCATCGTGATCGTGCCGACGCTGCTCGCGTTCGGCCCGCGGCTGCTGCGCGGCATCGGCGACGAGACGCTCTCCGCCGAGTCGAAGACCATCAAGATCCCGTGGAAGCCGATGGGCGCGATCTGCGCGGTGATCGCGATGGCCTACCTCGGCGACTCGACGGTCTCCAGCGCGGGCGGCGTCTACATGGAGAAGGAGCTGCTGGCCCACGGCTGGCAGTACACGGCGGTCTACGCGGTCTACTCCGTGCCGCTGATGATCGGCCGCTTCAGCGGGGACCGGCTGACCGACCGCTTCGGCGGCGTGCTGATCGCCAGGATCGCGGCCGTCTGCGCGGTCCTCGGCTTCATCGTGGTCGGGATCGCGCCCGACGCCTGGGCCGCGCTGGCCGGCTTCGCGGTGGTGGGCCTCGGCATCTCGGTGATGGCCCCGCTCACCTTCGCCGCGGCCGGCCGCCTCGACCCGCACGAGACCGGCCTCGCCGTGGCCCGGCTCAACGTCTTCAACTACGTCGGCTTCCTGCTCGGCGCCCCGCTGCTGACCAGCCTCTGGCAGGCCGGGCTGCCCTACCGCCCCGGCTGGGCGATCCCGGCGGGCCTCGCGCTGCTGATGTTCGTGTTCGCCTACGGGTTCAACGAGAACCGGGCCGTACCGGCCTGACCCCGCCTCAGCCGCGCGGGCCCACCAGGCCGATGTCGTAGGCGAGGATGACCGCCTGGACGCGGTCGCGGGCGCCGATCTTCGCGAAGGCGCGGCCGACGTGCGTCTTGACCGTGGATTCGGAAAGGTGCAGCTGCCGCGCGATCTCGCCGTTGGTGAGACCCGTGGCCACCGCGCGCAGCACCTCGAGCTCGCGTTCGGTCAGCGTGCTCAGCCGCGGATCCTCGGCCGCGCGGCGTTCGGCGCTGGGCAGCGCCTTGGTGAAGGCGTGCAGCAGCCTCCGGGTGAGCGCGGGCGCCACCACCGCGTCGCCGAACGCCACGGCGCGGATCCCGGACAGCAGCTCGTCCGGGCGCGCGTCCTTCAGCAGGAATCCGCTGGCACCGGCCCGTAGCGCGGCGTAGACGTATTCGTCGAGGTCGAACGTGGTCAGCACGAGGACGCGGGAGCGGCCGCCGGTCTCGGTGATCCGCCGGGTCGCCTCGATCCCGTCCATCCCCGGCATTCGGATGTCCATCAGCACCACGTCGGGGGAGAGCTCCGCGGTACGGCGCACCGCCTCGATCCCGTTCTCCGCCTCGCCCGAGACGCTGATGCCGGGCTCGCTCTCGAGCACCATGCGAAAGCCCATCCGCTGCAGGGGCTGGTCGTCGACGATCAGGACGCTGGTCATCAGGGCTCACGGCTCCTCGGCGGGATTGAGCGGAAACTGCGCGGTGACGGTCCAGCCGCCGAGGTCGTTCGGGCCCGCCTCGGCGCGGCCGCCGGCCAGGGCCGCGCGCTCGCGGACCCCGGTCAGCCCTTGCCCGGGCAGGCTCGCCGCCGCGGGCCCGCCGCGCTGGGTCCTCGAGCCGGAATCGGACACGCTCACCCGCAGGGACTGCTCGCCGACCTCGACCGCGACCTGCACGCTCGTGTCGGGCCCCGCGTGCTTGAGGCTGTTGGTCAGCGACTCCTGCACGATCCGGTAGATCGCCAGCTGCAGGCTCCGCGGGAGCGCGGTGGGCTCGCCGCCGGTGAAGTAGGCCACCCGCGGGCCGGCCGAACGGGTGCGTTCGAGCAGCTCCGAGATGTCGGCGACGCCCGACTGCGGCGCGAGGGTCTCGGCGCCGAGGTCCTCCACGTCCTCCTCGACCGGCCGCTCGCGCAGGGCCCCGAGCGTGCGGCGGAGGTCGGCGAGCGCGTGCCGGCTCGTCTCGCCGATCAGCCCGAAGACCTCCCGACCCCGCTCGGGATTCGCCTCGACCTGACGTACGCCGCCGTCGGAAAGGCCGATGATGACGGCGAGGGTGTGGCCGACGATGTCGTGCATCTCCCGGGAGAACCTGGCCCGCTCGGCCAGCACGGCCATCCGGGCCCGCTGCTCGCGTTCGAACTCGGCGTGCGCGGCCCGTTCGGCCAGCGCTTCGAGTTGGGCGTGCCGCTCCCTGGCCACGAGGCCGAGCGCGATGCTCGCCGCGGCCGCGGTGGCCAGGAAGAACAGGCCCACCAGCAGTTGATGCTGGACCTCCGCCACCCGGAACACGAAGACGACCAGGCTCGGCACGCTCGCCGCCACCGCCACCCGGAGCGTGCGCATCGATTCGTACCTGGCGAGTGTGTAAAGACAGACCATCAGAGCGGTGCTGCTGCCCGAGTTCTCCGCCGCCGCCCACTGCACCGTGCAGGCGACGAGCACCGCGCAGTACACCGCGAACGGCGCCCTGCGTCTCCAGAACAGCGGCAGGGATTGGGCCGCCGAGGTGATCAGCAGCAGCGGGGTGATGACCTCCTGGTCCACCCGTTTGCCCGACTCCGGCGCGAAGGCGAACAGCAGCATGCACAGGACGAGCAGCACGTCCTGCCGATACGGGTGTCCGCGGAACGCGGCGCGCAACTGCCGGATCGGACTCGGCCACTCGGAGGCGGTAGCGATGCCGCCCGGCCTTACTGGCACCGTCGACACGCGCGCCGTCAGTACGGTCTGGTCCGGTACCGGCTCCGGCACGTTGGAGGCCACGCTGCTTTCCCTCGTTCTCTGGCTCGCTGTGACGGCCACGACCGTGACGCGCGGGCCGCTTGATTCATTGTCCACTCGAAGGACGCACCGGCCGTGGTACCGCGGTACCACACGGCTGGTCTAATCCAGCACCTCAGTACCGCGATCGGCCGCCGCCGCCAACCTACGATCGGTCCGGGCTCGGTCGAACGTGCCGGCTCCACTCGACGATCCGAACGCCGAAGCGCACGTCAGCGGCCGATAGAGAGGGATGGACATGAGCGAAGCCAAGCGGGGGCGCGAACCGGGCAGCGAGGGCGAGGAACGAGGGCTGTTCGCGCGTCTGGGCCAACTGGTCGCGCATCACCCGTGGCGGGTGATCGCGGTGTGGGTGATCGCGGCCGTCGCGGTGATCGGCTTCGCGCCGACGCTCTCGTCCACCACCAACGAGGCCAGCTTCCTGCCCAGCCACTACGAGTCCATCCAGGCCTCGAACCTGCAGGAGTCCGCGTTCCCGCAGGCCGCGGCCCCGGCCGCGATCATCGTGCTGGAACGCGCCGACGGGGGCGCGCTGACCGCGGCCGACTCGGCGGCCGTGAGCGCGATCGCGGCCAAGCTGGAGCAGGCGCACATCGCCGACGTGACGGCCCTGCAGGTGGGCCAGCCGTCCGCGAACAAGCTGATCCAGACCATCGGCGTGCAGATGCCGACTGAGAACGACCCGCAGGACACCCATCAGACCGACGCGGTCAAGGTGCTGCGCACCGACCTGCAGGCCGACCTCGCGGGCACCGACCTCAAGGGCGGCATCACCGGCACCGCGGCGGTGACCCTCGACTCGCAGAGCTCGGGCAACAGCTCGGACGCGATCACCCTGATCGCCACCGTCGGCCTGATCATCGTGCTGCTGCTGATCATCTTCCGCAGCCCGATCATCGCGTTCCTGCCGATCATCACGATCGGCCTGATCTCGCAGGTCGCCGACGGGCTGATCGCCTGGGCGAACCAGGCCTTCAACCTGCAGATCTCCAGCTCGGTCACGGCGCTGCTGATCGTGGTGCTGTTCGGCGTGGGCACCGACTACATCCTGTTCTTCATGTTCCGCTTCCGGGAACGGCTGCGCGGCGGGGAGTCGCCGCGGGACGCGGTGGCCTCCGCGGTGACCAGGGCGGGCGAGGCGATCGCGTCGGCGGCCGGCGCGGTGATCGTGTCCTTCATGGCGCTGACCCTCTCCACCCTCGGGCTCTTCAAGTCCCTCGGCCCCTCGCTGGCGATCGCGGTGGCGGTGACGCTGCTGGCCGGCCTGACGCTGATCCCGGCGGTCGTGGCGCTGCTCGGCACCCGCGTGTTCTGGCCCTCCAAGGCCTGGCGCAACGAGCCGCGCGGGGCGCGCTTCGCCGCGATCGGCCGGTCGCTGGGGCGCCACCCGGGCCGCTACGCCGCCGTCTCCGGGCTGATCATGGTGGCGCTGGGCATCGCCGCGTTCAACTTCCACCCGACCTTCGACCTGTCGTCCAGCTCGTCGAGTTCCACCGCCGAATCGACGGTGTGGCAGAACCAGCTGCTGCGCGGCGAACCGGTCGGCGCCACCAACCCCACGCAGGTCTACCTCGAGTCCACCGACGGCGCCAAGCTGTCCACCGGCGAACTGAGCACCTACCGCAGCCAGCTCCAGGGCGTTACCGGCGTCGGCAGCGTCAGCCCGGCGATCGCGAACGCGGCGGGGGAGGTCGCGGTCTACCAGGTGTACCTCACCAGCGACCCGTCCTCGAACGCCGCGTTGAACACCGTCAAGGGCCCGCTGCGCGGCACCGCGCACGCCGACGCCCCGCAGGACACGAAGGCGCTGGTCGGCGGCGAGACCGCGATCTTCGTGGACATCGAGGCGGCCCAGGACCACGACTACAAGGTCGTCTTCCCGGTCGCCGCGATCGTGATCATGCTGATCCTGGGGTTGGTGCTGCGGTCGGTGGTCGCGCCGCTGTACCTGATGCTCTCGGTGGGCCTGGGCTTCGCCGCCACTCTGGGCGCGACCGTGCTGGTTTTCCAGCGCGGCAGCAACAGCAATGGCCTGATCTTCATCCTGCCGATCATCATGTACATGTTCGTCGTCGCGCTCGGCACGGACTACAACATCCTGATGATCACCAGGCTGCGTGAGGAGGCGCGGGAGGGGCGCAGCCCGCGCGACGCGGCGGCCGAGGCGGTGCGTCACGCCGGTCCCACCATCGCCGCGGCGGGCCTGATCCTGGCCGGTTCCTTCGCCTCACTGATGCTGGCCGGGCAGTCCGTGCTGACCTCGATGGGCTTCGCGATCTCCGCGGGCATCGCCATCGCCGCCTTCATCATGGCGATGTTCCTCACCCCCGCGCTCACCGCCCTGCTCGGCCACGCCGCCTGGTGGCCCGGCCACGCCGACGCCCGCAACGACGCCTCGCGGCAGGGGCGGGACGGCCTGGGTACCGAGGAGACCGAACCGGCGCGCAGCATTCAGTAGCAGTAGGTGGAGGCCGGGGCCGCCTTTCTCATCAAGCCCCCGCCGATCTTTTGGACTACTCGAAGGCTTTCATGAGTCCGGCTCCCAGAATCCGCGCCTAACGTCTTTCACGAAGACGATCATCCGCGAACTTCGGGAGGTACGCGATGGGATGGGGCGGCGGACCCGGCGGAGGCGGCCCTGGCGGTGGCGGCGGGCCGGGCGGCCCTGGCGGCTTCGGCGGCCC
>Ga0302314_10018330_pt1 | contig 11677 bp, 9 predicted proteins | sample III_Palsa_N2_3_FD_200533 | JGI IMG/M metagenome (GOLD analysis project Ga0302314, IMG submission 200533) | Peat permafrost microbial communities from Stordalen Mire near Abisko, Sweden - III_Palsa_N2_3 | ecosystem: Environmental > Terrestrial > Soil > Palsa > Peat permafrost | place: Sweden... | reverse complement strand
CAAAATCACCTCCGACAGTCCGCCCTATCTGGCTGCCAACCTTCCGCAGCTCGACCCCATGTTCGATCGGACCAACGCTCACGACCGCGCCCTGGTCAAGGTGAGCTTCCAGCTGTTCGACGACGTGAGTCCCGAAGTCCTCGCCTACTCCGAAGCCGGCCGCGCCAAGCTGGGGGTCAACCTGACCAAGGGGTTCGGCCGGGCCACCATCGCCTATCTGGAATGGTCGGGCGGGCGCCGGGCTTCGCTCGCCTATGACGCCTACCGAGATGGCGTGGACAATCACGTCCTGGCGCCCATGCCGCCCATTCCGGTGTCGGACGCCCAGGGTTTCGCCAACGATCTTTCCGCGGGTGTTGGCTACACGACCAAGATCGGCGTCCACCTGAATCTGGAATATGAATATCATCAGGCCGGATTTTCCGCCGCTGACTGGCGGCAGTGGTTCGGTGGCGGGAAGGGCGCCAACGCGCCGGAGCTGGGCGCCCTATGGTTCATTCGCGGCTATGCCAGCGATCAACAGGAGCCGATGGCGCGCAACAGCCTCTTCATGAGTGCGGACTGGCGCAATGCCTTTGTCCGCGATCTGAGCATCACCACCTTCGTGGATGCGGATCTGCGGGACGGCTCCAGCACGGGACAGGTGGCGGCGGACTATTTTCTTTCGCCAGTCTGGACGATCGGCGGCCTCGTGGACTTCGATGTTGGCCGGGCGCGCTCGAATTTCGGCAGTCTCCCGCAAGACGTCAGTCTGCTCATGAAGCTCACGCGTTACTTCCAATAGGGCTCCCGCCGCCAACGTCGAGATTTTGACGCGGGCGGGGTGGCGCCCAGCCGGGGCGTGCGCCATAGCAGCTGGATGATGTTGATCGCGCTCTTCCTGGCTGGTGTCTGGGCCGGAACCCAGAACGCCCTGGCCGGCGGCGGCTCGTTCGTCACCCTGCCGATGCTGATCCTGTCGGGACTGGACGCGCGGGCGGCGAACATCACTTCGACCATCGCCCTTTTCCCCGGCCAGGTGACCACCGGCCTGGCCGGACGCAAGCTGGTGTCGGGGGCCGAGCGGCTGTCGTTCAAGGCCCTGTTCGTCATCAGCCTGATCGGCGGGGTGCTGGGGGCGCTGCTATTGCTGGCGACCCCGCCCAGCTTCTTCGCCCGCCTGGTGCCGTGGCTGGTGCTGTTCGCCACCACCATGTTCGCCTGGGGCAGCTTCTTTCGCAAACCACCAAAAGAGGACGCCCCGGCCCTGGGGCCGATCCCCGCCGGCGCCATGCAGCTCTGCATCGCCATCTATGGCGGCTATTTCGGCGGCGGCATCGGCTTTCTGATGCTGGCGGCCCTGACCATCGCCGGCCTGCCAGTGCGGACGGCGGCGGCGACCAAGAATGTCCTGGCCTCGGTCATGAACGCCTCGGCGGTGCTGATCTTCGCCTTCTCCAAGGATGTCCACTGGCTGAAGTCAGCGGTCCTCGGCGTCGGCGCCATCGGCGGCGGCCTGCTCGGCGCCTGGCTGCTGAAGCGGGTCCACGAGAAGTGGCTGAGGGTCGGCGTGGTGATCCTGGGCGTGCTGCTGACGATAGGGTTGTTCCTGCACCCGGCGTGAGGGTCTCCAATTTCTCGTCAATCCTCGGGCTTGACCCGAGGATTGGACAGGCCGCGGCCTATACGAGCGAGAATTGAGAACCGGACCCTCCGATCCTCGGGTCAAGCCCGAAGATGACGAGACAAGGCCGTTGGCGATTTAAACAAGAACAACCGCGCCCTAGGCGCTGACCAAAAAGCTCAGCTGCCGCTCGACCTGTTCGTTGCGGCCTTCGGCGATTTCCTTGTCCATCAGGCGTGTGGGGTAGTCGCCGGTGAAATAGTGGTCGGTGAATTGGGGGCGGACGGGGTCGCGCTGGCCGGCGTCCATGGCCCAGTAGAGGCCGTCGACGGTGAGGAAGCCCAGGCTGTCGACTTCCAGCAGCTTGACCATCTCGGCCATGGAGTGGGTCGCGGCCAGCAGCTTTTCCCGGTCCGGCATGTCGATGCCATAGTAGTCCGGCCACATGATCGGCGGCGAGGCGGAGCGCAGGTGCACCTCGGCGGCGCCGGCGTCGCGCACCATCCGCACCACGCGCACGGAGTTGGTGCCGCGCACGATGGAGTCGTCGATCAGCACCACCTTCTTGCCGGCCAGCACCGCGCGGTTGGGGCTGAGCTTCATGCGCACGCCGTGGTCGCGGGCGCCCTGGGTCGGCTGAATGAAGGTGCGGCCCACATAATGGTTGCGGATGATGCCCATCTCGAACGGCAGGCCCGCCGCCTGGGCGTAACCCAGGGCCGCCGGCACGCCGCTATCCGGCACCGGCACCACCACATCCGCGCCCTTGGCCCCGCTCTCCTCGAACAGGCGCCGGCCCATGCGCTTGCGCACCTCATAGACCGAGCGGCCGTTCACAATGCTGTCGGGGCGGGCGAAGTAGACGTATTCGAACACGCAGGGCCGCGCCTCGGCGGCGGGGAAGGGGCGGCGGCTCTCGATGCCGTGCTCGGAGATGATCACCATCTCCCCATGTTCGATGTCGCGCACGAAGGTCGCGCCGATGATTTCCAGGGCGCAGGTCTCGGACGCCAGGACGAACTTGCCGTCCAGCTGGCCCAGCACCAGGGGGCGGATGCCCAGGGGGTCCCGCACCCCGATCAGCTTCTTGTTGGTCAGGGCCACCAGGGCGTAGCCGCCCTCGATCTGCGCCAGGGCGTCGATGAACCGGTCCACCACGCGGGATTTTCGCGAGCGGGCGATCAGATGCAGGATCACCTCGGAGTCGGAGGTCGAGGAGAAGATGGTGCCTTCCGAGACCAGATGTTCGCGCAGGGTGTGGAAGTTGGTCAGGTTGCCGTTGTGCGCCAGGGCGACGCCGCCCGCCGCCATGTCGGCGAACATCGGCTGGACGTTGCGCAGCACGCTGCCGCCGGCGGTGGAATAGCGGGTGTGGCCGATGGCGGACGAGCCGGGCAGGGTGGTGGACAGGTCCTTGCCGAAGAAGGCGTCGCCGACGTGGCCCATATGCTTCTCGTCATGGAAGCGGTGACCGTCGAAGGACGCCATGCCGCAGGCCTCCTGGCCGCGGTGCTGCAGGGCGTGCATGCCCAGGACCACCAGGGTGGAGGCGTCGGGCACCCCGAACACGCCAAACACGCCGCACTCGACGCGGGGGCTGTCGTCCAGGGGGTCGCGGGAGGCGGGAGCGTTAGTCTCCGCAGCGTCGTCCAGGTCAAACTCGGTCAGCGCGATTTCTCCACCGCTTCGTCCAGGCCTTTGCGAGCGGCCGCAGTATACCCCGAATCAGAATTTTGTCCGCCCCCGGATGACGGGACGTCGGATGTTTCCGCAGGGTCCATATGGGCGGCGAACGGAGAAATTCTAGGGGCGACGGATTTCAGCGTTGTCGCAGCCGCCTGGGCCAGGGGATACAGCTTTGCGTCGGCAATACCATGAGGCATGCGGTCGCCGGGGAAGGCGGTGCCCAGCACCATGACCACCAGCCCCGTCATCACCAGGCCGCGCACCAGGCCGAAGCCCAGCCCGAGGATGCGGTCCACCGGCCCGACGCCGGGCGACCCGCGCACCGAACTGGTCATGATCCCGCCGATGATTCGCAGGATGATGTAGGCGACCAGGAAGACCCCGCCGAGGGCGACGATGTTGGCCGCCCAGGCCGGATGGACATTGTTGGCGGCGAAGGGGCCGCTGAACCGCAGGCCGAACACGGCGATGAAGACCGCCAGCACGAAGGCGGCCACATTGGTCATCTCCCGCATGGCGCCGCGGCTTAGGCCCACAAGGGCCGAGACGCCGAGAATGACCAGGATGACGATGTCGAACAGGGTCACGACCAGTCGGCCTCGCCGATGCGCCGCACCGCGTCCACCAGGCGGCTGACCCCGGCCACGGGCATGGGGGCGCCCTCGACCGCGCCGGCGGGACCCAGGGCGCGGCCGAAACCCAGCTTCAGGGCCTCCTTCAGGCGGGCCTCGGTGCGGCTGACGGACCGAACCTCGCCGGACAGGCTGACTTCTCCAAACACGACGCAATCCTGGGGCAGGGCGACATCCAGGGCGGATGAGGCGAGGGCGGCGGCCGCCGCGAGATCCGCCGCCGGCTCGCTGATGCGCAAGCCGCCGGCGACGTTCAAATAAACGTCACGGGCGCCAAAACCAAGGCCGCAACGCGCCTCCAGCACCGCCAGCACCATGGCCAGCCGGCCGGAATCCCATCCCACCACCGCCCGCCGGGGCGTGCCGTAGGCCGACGGCGCCACCAGGGCCTGGAATTCCACCAGCACGGGGCGGGAGCCCTCGATGCCGGCAAACACCGCCGCCCCGGCCGCCCGCTCGCCGCCGTCGTTGAGGAACAGGGCCGAAGGGTTCTTCACTTCGCGCAGGCCGGCGTCGCCCATCTCGAACACGCCGATCTCGTCGGTGGCGCCGAACCGGTTCTTGGCCCCGCGTAGCACCCGGAAGGGATAGCCGCGCTCGCCCTCGAACGACAGCACCGCGTCGACCATATGTTCCACCACTCGTGGGCCGGCGATCTGGCCGTCCTTGGTGACGTGGCCCACCAGGATAACGGCGATGTTCTTCTTCTTGGCCAGCCGCACCAGTTCGGACGCCGCCGCCCGCACCTGGGTCACCGAGCCGGGGCCGCTGTCGTGCACGTCGCTCCACATGGTCTGGATCGAGTCGATCACCACCAGGTCCACCGGCTCGCGCTTCAGCCCGTCGAGGATTTCCCGCACCGCCGTCTCGGCCGCGAGCTGCACCGGCGCGTCGCCCAGGCCCATCCGCTGGGCGCGGGCGCGGATCTGCTCGACGGCTTCTTCACCGGAGATGTAGGCGCAGCGCGCGCCCCGCCGGGCGGCCTCTGCGCAGACCTGCATCAGCAGGGTGGACTTGCCCACGCCGGGATCGCCGCCCAGCAATATGGCCGACCCCGGAACCACCCCGCCGCCGCAGACGCGGTCGAACTCGTCGACCCCGGTGATGATCCGGGGCGGCGTCGGGGTTTCGCTCTGCAGGGTCTCGAACGTCAGGCCCTTGATCCGGCTGCCCCGCGACGGCGCCAGCGCCCCCGGCGGCCGACTCTGCGCCTCCTCCACCAGGGTGTTCCAAGCCCCGCACGCGCCACACTGCCCGGCCCACTTGGAATGGGTCGCGCCACAGGATTGGCAAACATAGAGAGCGCCGTCGCGAGCCATGGGGTTCCTAGATGGGAGTGGTGGAACGATTATGGAACGAGTCGGAGAAATTGTGGGAAAGAGAGGGAACCATCCCCAGCAAAGCTGGCAGGGTGAGGGTTACGCGCTCTCCGAAGTTAGCGCCGACGTTTGAGTCTAGTCCTGCAACGTCCCTAACCCCTCACCCTCCCACGCCTGCGGCGCGGGCCCCTCCCTCTCCCTTCGGGAGAGGTGTTTTCAGCGTTGCGCTTCGGTTCGCCTTTTACCGCCCCAACGCCGCCATGAACGCCCCCGGCTCAGCCCCTTCTTCCCAGCTCGCCACGCCCTCAGGAATATCAATCCCATCCAGTTTCCGCTTGGTCCAGATGTGGGCGACCAGGATGAGTTCGTCGCTGCGGTCCAGGGTTCCGGCGCGTAGGGCGGCCATGCCCGGGCGGGCGCTGTTGGTGTTGTAGACGCGGGTGAAGCAGACCGGGCAGGCGCGCTGGCGCGAGATGCGCTGGCCATCCGGTGACGTCAGTTCGAACAGGGCCGGCTCGCCAGTCACCTCAAGCCGGTCCTCGCGCATGAGCACCTGGGTGCTGAAGGCGCTGCCCGACCAGGTCTGGCAGTCCCGGCAATGGCAGGCGTAGGCGTTGGGGAATTTGTCCAGGTTCGCGCGATAGCGAACGCGTCCGCAGCGGCAACCGCCTTCGATGGGGGTGGTCATGGGAATCTCCTGAGCGCCGCCGCCTTACCTTCTCCCCCGAGGGAGAAGGAGGGGCCCAGCGAAGCTGGGAGGATGAGGGGTTCCGCGGTTTCAGGAAAGGGCGCTGAGCAGCGCTTGGTCCGGCGCCGACCCTAACCCCTCATCCTCCCGTGCTACGCAGCCGGCGCGTCAACCCCAATCGGCGCCGCGCCCTTAAGCAAATCGGGCCGCAGCATCCGCACGGCCGCGGCCGCGACCAGCTGCACCGCAAACAGAGCTACGCACACGATCACCACGCTTCGACCTGTGCGGAACGGAGCCCCCCATAGCGAAGAGAAGAAGCCGGCGTAGATCAGGTAGAGATTCATGCCGACGCCCACGACCGGGACGATCAGGTTGCGCGCCACGCCGAACCGGGCCGGCAGCACCCGCCTGAAATACAGCAGGTTGGCGACGTTGACGCCGATGTAGGTGAGGGCGGCGAAGAAGACCAGGGCGTTGGACCACCAGACGAAGGCGTCGACACCGTTGCGCAGCAGGGCCAGGCTCACCAGGCCCAATCCCACGCAGATCCCGATCACCAGCAGCACCGCCGCCCTCGGCACGCGTTTGGCCCCATTCAGCCTTGCGAAGGAGGCCGGCAACAGCTGGTGTCGCGCCAGGGCGAAGATCATCCGCGAGGCGCCCTGGACCGTGCCGATATAGATGGCCGTCAGGCCGGTGAAGGCGGTGGCGATGACGATCAGTTCGCCCCAGCCCCAATAGGCCCGCGCCACCGGGGTGATCGCGCTGACCCCCTCGTTGTTATAGGCGATGACCTTGTCCGGCGGCGCGGACAGGGTCAGCACCCAGGCGTTGAAGGCCCAGAACAGGGCCACGGCGATGACCCCCAGGATGATCACCCGCGGCACATGCTGGCGCGGCGCCTTGGCTTCCTCCGCCGAGGCGGCGACGGCGTCAAAGCCGGAAAAGGCCAGTATGCCCAGCAGGATCGCCGCCCAGAAGCCACCGACCCCCTGGCTGGCGCTGGCGGGGTTGAACGGCGCCAGGGTGAGCCCGCCCGGCTGCCCGGCCTTGACCCACAGGATGGTGGCCGACAGGGCGAACACCACCCCGACCTCGACCAACATCAGGCCGATGGTGGTGCGGATCGAGGCCTCGGCGCCGCGCAGGCAGATCCAGGCGGTGATCGCCGAATGCAGCAGCAGGCCGATCGCCAGCGCCGCCATGGCGGGCAGGGGGATGTGGGCCCAGTCCAGCAGGTCGCGGAAGAAGAGGCCGAACATCAGCGGCACCGTAACTGCGCCCATGATGAAATAGGTTGCCATGACAAGCCCCGCGACCAGGCCGGTGGTCGGCCCGACGGTGGTCCACAGCCAGCTCGCGGCCGCGCCGGCAGAGGGGGCGTGACGGCTGAGGCTGGCATAGGACAGCACGGTGGGCAGGTTGATCACCAGGGCCGCCAGGAAGACCAGCGGCGCGACGGGCCCGGCGGCGGCCTCCATGGGTCCCCACAGGGCATAGAGACCAATCGCCGGCGAGGTGATGCCGATGACAAGGGCTAAGAGGCCCAGGGGGCCTATGGCGTCTGGCTGCAGGCGCGGCGCGGCGTCGGTCTTGCTGGCGGCCATGCTGTAAACCCGGCCTCCTTTGGCGTCGACGCGTGGGCCAGCAGACCACGGCGCCTGCATCCGCGCAATCGAGCCTGAGCCGCCTGAGCGCGGTACGGGCAGGCCGCACTGCTTGTGGACCCCTCGCTTTCATGATCGAATCCCCATGGGTGTCAGCGACGGAGCGCGGCAACGCCTTCCCGGGGGGTCGGGCGAGGGGCAGGGAGACGGCGAGTGAATGGCTGAATCCAAAGACGTGGCCGGCGGTCTCGCGCCGGCGTTCGCGCCCAATTTCGCCTCTCGTCCGCTGCTTGAAATGCGCGCGCTGGTCATGGCCAAGGATTGGTCGCAAACCCCGCTGGGGCCGATGGACGCCTGGTCGCCAAGCCTGCGGATGGCGCTCGACATTGTGCTGTCCTCCGGCTTTCCCATGGCTTTGCGCTGGGGGCCGGAATTCGTCCTGATCTACAACGACGGCTATCGCCCCATCCTTGGCGACAAACATCCCTGGGCGCTAGGCTTGCCGGCCAGCGTGGCCTGGTCCGAGGTGTGGCCGCAGATCGAGCCCTTTCACCGCCAGATCATGAGCGGTCAGAGCGAGGCGGTGTTCACCGAAGACACTCTGCTGCGCATCCAGCGCCATCAGGATCAATGGGACGACGCCCATTTCATCCTTGGCTACAGTCCGACGCCCGATCCCAGTGTGGCGGGGGGAATTGGCGGCATCTTTGTCACCGCCATGGAGATCACCGATCGGATCGAGGCCGAGCGCCAGGTTCTGGAGACCCAGGAAGCTCTGCGCGCGGCCAATCACGAACTGGAGGCGGCCGAAGCCGCCCTGCGGCGGCTGAACGAAACTCTGGAAGAGGCGGTCGGGCAGCGCACGCGCGAGCGGGACCAATTGTGGCGCAACTCTCAGGACCTGATCGCCGTGGTTGACCAGGATGGCGTCTTCCGGGCGGCGAACCCGGCGTGGATGCGAATCCTGGGCTGGACGGAAGAGGAGGTGGTGGGCCGTCATCATCTGGAGTTCAATCACCCGGACGACCGACCGTCGAGTGAGGCCGCCCGGGTACAGGCCACCCCGCACGGATTGCCGGCCTATGAAAGCCGGACCCTGCACAAGGACGGGACCTATCGCTGGATATCCTGGGTGGCCGGTTCCGAAGGCGACTTGGTCTACGCCAGCGGACGGCACATCACCGCCGAAAAGGAGGCGGAGGAAGAGCTCGTCCTGGCGCAGGAAGCCCTGCGCCAATCGCAGAAGATGGACGCCATCGGCCAACTCACCGGCGGCGTGGCGCACGATTTCAACAATATGCTGGCGATCGTCATCGGCAACCTGGACATCGCCCTGCGCCGACTGGAGCGGGGCGGCGGCGGCGTGGAGCGCTACCTCGGCCATGCACGCGACGGCGCGACACGCGCGGCGATGCTGACCCAGCGGCTGCTGGCCTTTGCCAGACAATCGCCGTTGTCACCTGCGACGGTTGAGCTGAACGGCCTGGTGGCGGGCATGTCCGAGCTGTTGCGACGCACCCTGGGGGAGAGGATCGAGCTGGAGACGGTGCTGGGCGGCGGCCTTTGGCGGGCGCAGGTCGACCCCAACCAGTTGGAAAGCGCCATTGTGAACCTGGCGGTCAACGCCCGCGACGCGATGCCAGAGGGCGGCCGGCTGACCATCGAGACCGGCAACGCCTATCTGGACGACCGCTATGTGGCGCGCGAGATCGGCGTGGCGGAGGGCCAGTATGTGATGATCGCGGTCAGCGACGTCGGCTCCGGGATGTCGATGGACGTCCTGGCCAAGGTGTTCGACCCCTTCTTCACCACCAAGCCGGTGGGCAAGGGCACGGGCCTTGGCCTGTCGATGATCTATGGCTTCGTCAAACAGTCTGGCGGCCACGTGAAAATCTATTCCGAGCCCGGCCAGGGCACGACGGTAAAGCTTTATCTGCCAAGGTCGTCGGCGTCTGCGGCGGACGCCTCCGAGCCCCGCGTCCAGGACGCCCCGAGAGCCGCCTTCAGGGATGAGACGGTGCTTGTGGTCGAGGACGACGATTCCGTGCGCCAGATGACGGTCGACGCCCTGGGCGCGCTCGGCTACCGGGTCCATGCGGCGGCCAGCGGCGTGCAGGCGATCCACATCTTCGAAACCCTGGCGCGGATCGACATCCTGTTCACCGACGTGGTGATGGCGGGCATGAGCGGCCGCCAGCTGGCCGACGAACTGCTGGGGCGAAACCCCCGCCTGAAGGTGCTCTACACCACCGGCTACACCCGCAACGCCATCGTCCACAATGGCGTGCTGGACCTGGGCGTGACCGTCTTGCCGAAGCCGTTTTCGGTGGAGGAGCTGGCGACCAAGCTGCGCGCCGTCCTGGACGCCGAGCCGGGCTGAACGCCTACTTCTTCTTGGGAAACGGATTGAGAAACGACTGGCCGGCGGGCGCTGGCTTGGGTTTTTCCGCCTTGGGTTTGCGGACCTCGCGATTGCTCTTCTTTTGACCTTTGGCCAAGGGGTGCTCCAGTTCGTTGCTAGGCGGGGATTAGGCGGAAGGCGGGGTGTTGCGTTGCTGGCGCCGCAGCTGGCTGACGGCGGCGCGCAGCAGGCGGGCGCGGCCGGGGGCGAGGTTAGGCGCCTTGAGTTCGGCCAGGGCGCCGGTCAGCGGCTCGCCGTGATGGCGGGCGCCGAGGGAATAGATCTCCGCCCGCACCGCATGCGGCGGCGCCGTCATCAGGGCGGTCAGGCTGGTCCACAGGGACGAGAGCGTCGGGCCGACATCTCCGGCCGGTCGAGGGCTCATGGCGGGCTGCTCCCGGCGCCGTTCGCACGCGCCGCCGGCGACCAGAAGAAGGACGCCCATGATCGTAACACGAACCGCGGGCCGCGCTCGATTTTTCGCGCGACGGCGGCCGGCGGGTCTGGTCTACACGCGGCGCATTCCACCAGGGTAGTTCGAGGCGCCGTTCCACCACATGATCCGCTGGGTAGAACTGGGCGTGGCCACCGTGCCGGGAGACGGCGGGGTGCTGCGGCTGATGCAGCGCGGCGATGAATTCTCCATCATGGCCGGCGCCATCGAGCTGATGAACAATCGGCTCTCAGGCTCGGAACAGGCGCTGGCTTCGCTGACCCGCGAGCGACTGAAGGGCAGGGCCAACCCCCATGTCCTGATCGGCGGCCTTGGCATGGGCTTTACCCTGCGCACCGCCCTGGCCGAATTCGGGCCGGACGCCAGCATCACCATCGCCGAGCTTGTGCCCGAGGTGGTCGCCTGGGCCCGGGGGCCGCTGGCGCATATCCACGGGGACAGCCTCGTCGACCCGCGCGTCACGGTGTTCGAAGGCGACGTGGGCAAGCTGATCAATGGCCAGCTTGCCCACTATGACGCCATCCTGCTCGACGTCGACAACGGCCCCGAGGGGTTTGTGCGCAAGGACAACGATGATCTCTACGACGCCTATGGCCTCGCCGAGGCCCGGGCCGCCCTGCGGGTCGGCGGCGTGCTGGCGGTATGGTCCGTCGACCCCCACCCCGCCTTTACGCGCCGCCTGAAGGCCGCCGGCTTTGCGGTCGAAGAGCTGCGCGTCCACGCCAACGGCAAGGGCGGCGGCTCTCGCCACGTTATCTGGCTGGCGACAAAGCGGTCGGCCTAGGGCCCCCGCAAGCGGTGGTCCCGGGCGAGGTGGCTTGGCCGGAACCGGTGCGTCAGACCTGAGCCATGCCGCCGTCGACCTCCAGGCTGATGCCGGTGACGAAGCTGCTGTCATCTGACGCGAGGAAGAGGGCGGCCGCGGCCAGTTCGTCGACCCGGCCCAACCGGCCCAGGGGTACCATCGCTGAAAAGCCGCCTCGAAGATCATCCGCGGCGATGCCGAGCTTCGCGGCCTGGCTCTCCATGATCGGGGTGTCGACCGGTCCGGGGGCGAGCACATTGACGCGGATGCCGCGTCCCTTGAGTTCGGACGCCCAGCTTCGCGCGAAGGCGCGGACCGCCGCCTTGGTCCCGGAGTAGAGGGAGTAGCCGTCACCGGCCTTGCTCGCCAGGATCGAGCCGGTGAGGATGATGGAGGCGCCGTCCTTCAGATGCGGCAGGGCCTTCTGCACCGTCAGGATCGTGCCCAGGACATTGATGTCGTAATGGCTGCGATAGAGG
>Ga0302314_10018329_pt1 | contig 11677 bp, 10 predicted proteins | sample III_Palsa_N2_3_FD_200533 | JGI IMG/M metagenome (GOLD analysis project Ga0302314, IMG submission 200533) | Peat permafrost microbial communities from Stordalen Mire near Abisko, Sweden - III_Palsa_N2_3 | ecosystem: Environmental > Terrestrial > Soil > Palsa > Peat permafrost | place: Sweden... | reverse complement strand
GGCTCAGGCCGCATGCGATCCGACGCCCGCTCAATGCAGGCTGACACCCCGCAGACCTTTCAGCCGCGGTAGCGCAGCGCATCGACGAGCAGGGCGAAGGCCGGGGTCGGCTGGCGGCGGCTGGGGTAGTAGAGATGATAGCCGGGATAAGGCGGGCACCAGTCGGCAAGCACCCGGATCAGGCGGCCTTCGGCGATGTGCGGCTGCACGCTGTCCTCGGGCAGGTAGGCGAGGCCGAACCCCGCCAGCGCCGCATCCAGCATCGGCGCACTTGCGTTGAAGGTGAGCTGGCCCTCGACCCGCACCCGCAGCGCACGCCCGCGTTTCTCGAACTCCCAGGCATAGAGCCCGCCGCGGGTCGGCAGGCGCAGGTTGATGCAGGTGTGGCCGGTGAGGTCCTGGGGGGTCTTCGGCAGCGAGCGCGCCGCGACGTACGCGGCCTGCCCCTCCCCCAACCCCCTTCCGCAAGGGGGGCTTCTTTGCCTTCGCTGCCCCCGGGTTGCATCCCCATGCCCTTGTCGCCATTCTCCGCGGCCGCTCGCTACCCCCCCTTGCCCGACGCCGCCAAACCGGAGCCGCCGCGCCCGCCATGATGTACTTTTCCCGCCTGAAGACCGCGCTGATCCTCGGCGCCTGCGTCCTCGGCGTGCTGCTCTCCATCCCCAACCTGATGCCCGCGCCGGCCGACTGGCTGCCGTGGCGCACCATCCATCTGGGACTCGACCTGCGCGGCGGCTCCTACCTCCTGATGGAGGTGGACATGAGCACGGTGATCAAGGAGCGGCTGGACGGGCTGGCCGATCAGGCGCGGCGCTCCCTGGAGCGCGCCGGGGTGCGGCCGTACACCATCACCGAGCAGCCGCAGGACGACCGGCTGCTGGTGAAGACGCCGGACGCGACCAAGCTGGATGCGACGGCAGCGGCGTTGCGGGAGCTGGTGACCACCGCCGGCCAGGGCGTCGGCGCCCGCCCCGACCTCGACCTCGCGCAGACGCCGGAGGGGGTGACGCTGACGCTGTCGCAGGTGGCGATGACCGACCGCGCCAATCAGGCGGTGCAGCAGTCCATCGAAATCGTCCGCCGCCGCATCGACGAGACCGGCGTGCTCGACCCGGTGATCACCCGCCAGGGGCAGAACCGCATCGTCGTGCAGTTGCCCGGCGTGGAAGACCCCGGCCGCATCAAGGCGCTGCTCGGCACGACCGCGCGCATGACCTTCCGGCTGACCGACGAGAACGCCAACCTTTCGGCCACCGTGCCGCCGCCGGGCGAGGAGTTCCTGCCGTTCCAGGACAAGCCCGGCCAGCGCATCGCGGTGCGCAAGCGTGTGGAGGTGGATGGCAACAACCTGACCGACGCACGCGCCGGCCAGAACGGCCAGACCGGCGAATGGGTGGTGAACTTCACGTTCGACAGCATCGGCACCCGCCGCTTCGCCGACGTCAGCCGCGCCAATGTCGGCCACCCGTTCGCCGTGGTGCTCGACGACAAGGTGATCACCGCCCCGGTGATCCGCGAGGCGATCACCGGCGGGCGCGGCCAGATCAGCGGCAACTTCACCGCGGCCGCCGCGACTGACCTCGCCGTGCTGCTGCGCGCGGGCGCGCTGCCGGCGCCGCTGACGGTGGTGGAGGAGCGCAGCGTCGGGCCGGAACTCGGCGCCGACGCGATCCGCGCCGGGGCGCTGTCGCTGGCCGCCGGCTTCGTCCTCGTCATCGTCTTCATGGGCGTGTTCTACGGCTTCTTCGGCTGGATCGCGAACCTCGCGCTGGTCGTCAACCTGATCATGATGATGGCGATCCTGAGCCTGCTGAACGCCACACTGACCTTGCCCGGCATGGCCGGCATCCTGCTGACGCTCGGCATGGCGGTGGACGCCAACATCCTGATCAACGAACGCATCCGCGAGGAGGTGCACAACGGCCGCACGCCGCTGAACGCGATGGAGACCGGGTTCCGCCGCGCCTTCTCCACCATCATCGACAGCAACGCGACGGCGTTCCTCGCGCACGTGATGCTGTTCATCTTCGGCAGCGGGCCGGTGCGCGGCTTCGCCGTGACCATCACGGTGGGCATCGTGACCACGCTGTTCACCGCCACGATGCTGGCGCGGCTGCTGATGGTGCGGTGGTACGCCGCCTATCGCCCGCAAGCGCTGCCGGTGTAAGGAGCCGCACCCATGTTCTTCCGCCCCGCGCTCCGCTTCGTTCCCGACAACACGCGCATAAAATTCATGCGCGGCCGGTTCATGGGCATCGCCGTCTCCATCGTGCTCTCGACGCTGTCGATCGGGCTGTTCTTCTACCCGGGCCTGAACCTCGGCATCGACTTCAAGGGCGGCATCGTCATGGAGGCGCGCACCGAGGGTGCCGCCGACTTCGGCAAGATCCGCGAGGCGCTGGTGGCGCAGGGCATCCGCGAGCCCGGCGTGCAGCGCTTCGGCACGCCCGACGAGGTGCTGATCCGCATCGAGGCGCAGCAGGACGAGAAAGCCACCGAGCAGGTGGTGGCCAAGGTGCGAACGGCGCTGGAGCAGGCGCAGCCGGGCACCAAGCTGCTGCGCACGGATGCGGTCGGCGCCTCGGTCTCGGCGGAACTGTTCCGCAATGGCATGCTGGCGCTCGGCATCAGCCTGCTGATGATCCTGGTCTATATCTGGTTCCGCTTCGAATGGCAGTTCGCGGTCGGCGCGGTGGTGACGCTGATCCTGGACGTGACCAAGACGATCGGCTTCCTCGTCATCACGCGGTTCGAGTTCGACCTCGTGATGATCGGCGCGATCCTGACCGTGATCGGCTATTCGACCAACGACAAGGTGGTGGTCTACGACCGCATGCGCGAGAATTTGCGCAAGTACAAGACCATGCCGCTGCGCGATCTGATCGACCTGTCGATCAACGAGACGCTGAACCGCACGCTCGGCACCTCGGCGACGGTGTTCCTGGCCAGCCTGCCGCTGGCGCTGTTCGGCGGCGCCACGCTCTCCGGCTTCGCCTGGGTGATGCTGTTCGGCATCTTCATCGGCACGTCGTCCTCGATCTTCATCGCCGCACCGATCTTGCTGTTCCTGGGCGAGAACCGGCTGCGGCGCGACTCGGCCGCCCCGGTCGCACCGGCAAAACCGGCGCGCTGAGGCGGCCGCCGGCCGCGGTCACGAAACCCCTGGCCAGCGGCTGGAACCCTGGGGCACAAGACGGGGCAGGATCGCGGTTCGACAACACACTTGTAATTCGCCTTTTCGAAAGAGTTGGTTTACCGTCAATAATATGACACCGAAACATGATAACCCGCTGACAGGGAGCCGCTGAGCAATGGGGTTGGGCGCAACGCCGCGGGGCCGCCCCCGCCGTGCTCGGGGGGGCGGGACCGCCGCCCGGCGGCGCCAGACAATCCAGCGCCCGGCCGGGCGCGATCGCCGCGCCGCTTGATCCGAATGGCATACCCCTTGCCGACGACCGAACCGCGGGCGCACCTTCAGTCCGAGGCGCGGCCCGAGCGGCCCGGCGGTATCCCCGCCAACGGCCGCCGGCCCCCGCCGGGGGACGAGGCCGTGCCATTGCAGGACCTGCGCGAAGCCCTGGCTGCTGCCCGCATCCATACCCGCTACCAGCCGGTGGTCCGCCTGTGCGACCGCGTGCCGGTGGGCCTGGAAGTGCTGGCGCGGCTGGAGCATCCGCAGCGCGGCATGCTGGCGCCGGACCTGTTCGTGCCGCAGATCGAGGACGCCGGGCTGGGGTTTCAGCTCACCCAGGCCGTGATCCGCCGCGCTTTCGCCGACTGGAGCGGGGCGGCGCTGGAACAGCTCGACCTGTGGCTGGCGCTGAATTTCCCGCTCGACGTGCTGCTGCAGCCGAGCGCGCTGACATGGCTCGACGAGACGCGCAAGGCCGCCGGCATCCCGGTGGAGCGCATCGGCATCGAACTGACGGAAAGCCGCCCGGTGACCAGCGTGGTTGATCTCGGCCGCGTCGTCGCCGGGCTGCGCCGCGCCGGCTACACGCTGGTGATCGACGATGTCGGGCCGGGCGTGCGGCAGGCGCAGAACCTGCTGGGGCTCGGCTTCTCGGTGCTGAAGCTCGACAAGGGGCTGGTGCAGGGCAGCCGCGACGATCCGGCGCTGGCCGAGATGCTGGCCGCCACCGTCGCCGCCGCGCACGGCGCCGGGCTGCTCGTGGTGGCCGAGGGCGTCGAGGACGAGGCCGGCTGGGAACGCATGCTGGCGGCCGGGATCGAGCAGGCGCAGGGCTTCCTGATCGCCCGGCCGATGCCCGCGAGTGCGGTGCCCGGCTGGCACCAGGCGTGGCGCGCCGGCCACGCACCGCCGGAGCCGTCGGCAACAATCTGACGCGGCTGCGCCCCGCCCCGTTGACACATGCGCGGCGCGGGTAGCAGCCTTGCGCATCGCCCCGACGCCATGCCGCGCCGGGGCGTCGCGCTCTGACCAGTCCAAAACCTTTAGGGGATCCTCAATGAACAAGCTGCTTCCCGCCGCCCTGCTTGCCGCGGCGGTAGCCGGCGTGGCTGCGACCGCACCGGTGCAGGCCGACAGCATCAAGCCCGCCATCCTGTTCGACATGGGCGGCAAGTTCGACAAGGGCTTCAACGAGGGCGTCTACAACGGCAGCCAGGTCTTTTCGAAGAAGACCGGCATCAAGATCCACGAGTTCGAAGTGCAGAACGAGGGCCAGCGCGAGCAGACGCTGCGCAAGTTCGCCAAGGCCGGCGACGACCCGGTGCTGGCGATCGGCTTCGCCCAGGCGGACGGGCTGACCGTGGTCGCCAAGGAATTCCCCAAGGCGCATTTCGGCATCATCGACATGGTGGTCGATCTGCCGAACGTGCATTCCTTCGTCTTCAAGGAGCAGGAAGGCTCGTATCTCGCCGGCATGCTGGCGGCCCTGGCCAGCACCAGCAAGAAGGTCGGCTTCGTCGGCGGCATGGACATTCCGCTGATCAGCAAATTCGCCTGCGGCTACGTGCAGGGCGTCAAGGCGGTCGATCCCGGCATCGACGTCTATCAGAACATGACCGGCACGACGCCCTCGGCCTGGAACGACCCGGTGCGTGGCGGCGAACTCGCGAAGAGCCAGATGGAGCGCGGCGCCGACGTGGTGTACGCGGCCGCCGGCGCCACCGGGCTCGGCGTGCTGCAGGCGGTGTCGGACGCCGGCAAGCTCGCGATCGGCGTCGACAGCGACCAGAACTATCTGCATCCCGGCCACATGCTGACCTCGATGGTCAAGCGGGTGGACGTGGCCACCGAGGACTTCCTGAGCGACGCGAAGGCCGGCAAATTCGCCAGCGGCCTCTCGGTGCTCGGGCTGAAGGAAGGCGGCGTGGACGTGGCTTTCGACAAGGACAATGCGGCGCTGGTCAAGCCCGAGTGGAGGGCCAAGGTCGAGCAGGCGAAGCAGGACATCATCTCCGGCAAGATCGCAGTGCACGACTACATGGCGGACAACAAGTGCCCGGTGTCCTGACGGTCTGACGCGCGATGCCGCCGGCCGGGCTGCAACCACGCACCGCGCCGGCGGTGGAGTTGCGAGGGATCGACAAGCGTTTCGGCACCGTCCATGCCAACCGGTCCGTGGATCTGTCCGTGCAGCGCGGACATATCCACGGGCTGATCGGCGAGAACGGCGCCGGCAAGTCCACCCTGATGAGCATCCTGTACGGCTTCTACACCGCCGATACGGGCGAAATTCTGATCGACGGACGCGAGGTGACGATCGCGGAAAGCCGCGACGCCATCCGCCACGGCATCGAAATGGTGCATCAGCATTTCATGCTGGTCGATCCGATGACGGTCCTGGAAAACGTGATTCTTGGCGTCGAGGGCGGCGCGCTGCTGCGCAGGCATGTGCCGAAGGCGCGCGCCGAACTGCGGCGCATCTCCGGCGAGTACGGGCTCGATGTCGACCCGGATGCCGTGGTCGGCAACCTGCCCGTCGGCGCGCAGCAGCGCGTCGAGATTCTGAAGGCGCTGTATCGCGGCGCCGAAATTCTCATTCTCGACGAACCGACGGGCGTGCTGACGCCACAGGAGGCGACCGACCTGTTCCGCGTGCTCGCGGCCCTGCGCGCGCAGGGCAAGACGGTCATCCTGGTCACGCACAAGCTGCGGGAGATCATGGCGATCACCGACCGCGTCTCGGTGATGCGTGCGGGCCAGATGGTCGGCCACCGCGTCACCGCCGAAACCTCCACGGAGGAACTGGGCGAACTGATGATCGGCCGCAAGCTGGCGACGCGCCTCGACAAGGCGCCGGCGCAGATCGGCAAGGTGGTGCTGGAGGTGCGCGACCTGTCGGTGCGCGACGTGATGGGCGTGCAGCGCGTCAAGGGCGTCGGCTTTTCCATCCGCAGCGGCGAGATCGTCGGCATCGCCGGCGTCTCCGGCAACGGCCAGACGGAACTGATGGAAGCGCTGGCCGGCATGCGCCGCTTCGAGGCCGGCCACGTGACCATCGGCGGCACCACCGTCTCCGCCGAGCACCCGGCGTTTGCCGACGCCTTGCGGAAACTCGGCATGGCGCATGTGCCGGAGGACCGGCTGCGCACCGGCATGGTGCCGCCCTTCGCCGCATGCGAGTCGGCGATCCTCGGCTACCACGAGGATGCCGCGTATGCGCGCGGCCCGCTGCTCGATTGGCGGCGGATCGAGCGGCACACGCTGGGCCTGATGGAGAAATACGAGGTCAAGCCGACGCTGGCGCGGTTGCGCGGCTCGCTGTTTTCCGGCGGCAACCAGCAGAAGCTGATCATGGCGCGGGAAATGGAGCGCGACCCGGCGGTGCTGCTGGTCGGCCAGCCGACGCGCGGCGTGGACATCGGCGGCATCGACTTCATCCACCGCCGCCTGCTGGCGATGCGCGACCGCGGCAAGGCCATTCTGCTGGTGTCGGTCGAACTTGACGAGATCCTGCGGCTCGCCGACCGCATCCTGGTGATGTTCGACGGCCGCATCGTCGGCGACCTGCTGCCGGAGGATGCTGACGAACGGCAACTCGGGTTGCTGATGGCGGGGGCGGGGTGAGCATCACTGACCGACACGGAACAGGGGCAACGATAGAAGCCCCCTCCCACAAGGGGCGGGGGCTTTCTAGACCAAAGCCGCGAGCCCCATGAGCGGCACGGCGCTGCGGCTGCCCTGGTGGGCGGACTACATATTGTTGCCGCTGTTGAACCTGGTGCTGGCGCTGCTGGCAGCGGGCGTGGTGGTGCTGCTGACCGGGGAAAGCCCGCTGGAAGCGGTCAGCACCATGGTCGGCGGCGCCTTCGGCTCCGGCGAGGGCATCGGCTACACGCTGTACTACGCGACCGACATGGTGTTCACCGGCCTCGCCGTCGCAGTCGCGTTCCATTGCGGGCTGTTCAACATCGGCGCCGAAGGGCAGGCCTACGTCGCCGGGCTCGGCGTGGCGCTCGTGTGCCTGTATCTGGATTTTTTGCCGTTCTGGCTGATCCTGCCGCTGGCGATCGCGGGAGCGGCGATCTTCGGCGCCGCCTATGCCGCCATCCCGGCATGGCTGCAGGCCAAACGCGGCAGCCACATCGTCATCACCACGATCATGACCAACTTCATCGCCTATTCGCTGATGGAATACCTGCTGGTCAACGTGCTGATCAAACCCGGCCAGATGTCGCCGGAGACGCGGTTCTTCGCGCCGAACGCGACGCTGCCGAAGATGGACGCGATCCTCGGCGCCGTCGGCATCGACATCGCGCAGACGCCGCTGAACCTGTCGTTCTTCGTCGCCCTGGCCTGCGTCGTTCTGGTGTGGGTGCTGATCTGGCACACCCGCTGGGGCTACGCGCTGCGCGTCGTCGGCGCCTCGCCGCGCGCGGCGGTGTATGCCGGCATCGCGCCGGCCGGGCGCATCATGCAATCCATGCTGCTCTCCGGCGCGCTGGCCGGGGGCGTCGCGCTGAACGAGGTGATGGGCGCGCAGGGCAAGCTGCTCATCAACTTCCCCGCCGGCTACGGCTTTACCGGCATCGCGGTGGCGCTGATGGGGCGCAACCATCCGCTCGGCGTGCTGATCGCGGCGATCCTGTTCGGCGCGCTGTACCAGGGCGGCGCCGAACTGGCGTTCGACATGCCGGCGATCTCGCCCTACCTCGTTGTTGCGTTGCAGGGACTGGTGATCCTGTTCACCGGCGGCCTCGCCACCATGCTGCGGCCGTCGCTGGTGCGGCTGCTGCGCGTCGGCGCGGCGGCGCGCTGAGGATGAACCAGCTCGACCAGATCGTGCCGCTGCTCGCCGCCACCATCCGCGTCGCGGTGCCGCTGGTGCTCGCGGGATTGGCCGGGCTGTTCTCGGAACGCTCGGGCGTCGTCGATGTCGGCCTTGAAGGCAAGATGCTGGCCGGCGCGTTTGCCGCCGCGGCGGTTGCCAGCATCACCGGCAGCGTCTGGCTCGGCCTGCTGGCCGCCATCGCGGTTTCGGCCGCACTGGGCGTGCTGCACGGCTTCGTCTGCATCACCCAGCGCGGCGACCAGGTGGTGTCCGGCGTCGCCGTCAACATCCTGATCGCCGGGCTGACGGTGACGCTGGGCCTCGCGTGGTTCGGGCAAGGTGGCCAGACGCCGCCGCTGCCGGCCTCGGCGCGGTTTTCCGAAGTGGTGCTGCCGTTCTCCGGCGCGATCGGCCAGATCCCGGTGATCGGGCATTTCTATACGCAGGTGCTCGGCGGCCAGAACATCCTCGTCTATCCGACCTTCGCGCTGGTGCCGCTGGTGTGGTGGGTGCTCGGCAGCACGCGGTTCGGCCTGCGCATCCGCGCAGTGGGGGAAAGCCCGGCGGCGGTGGACACGTCGGGCGTGTCCGTCGTTCGCCTGCGCTACACCGCGGTGCTGATCGCAGGCGCACTGTGCGGCGTGGCCGGAGCCTATATTTCCACCGCGCAGGGCGCCGGCTTCGTGCGCGACATGACCGGCGGACGCGGCTTTCTGGCACTTGCCGCCCTGGTGCTGGGCAAATGGCGGCCGTGGCCGACGCTGTTCGGCTGCCTGCTGTTCGCGGCGCTGGATGCCGTGGCGATCCGGCTGCAAGGCGTGATCCTGCCGGGCCTCGGCGCGGTGCCGGTGGAGTTCGTGCAGATGATCCCGTACATCATGACCATCGTGCTGCTGGCGGGCTTCGTCGGCCGCGCCATCCCGCCGAAGGCGAGCGGGCAGCCGTATGTGAAGGATCGCTAGCGTGCTGCCGCAGGAAATCATCCGCCGCAAGCGCGACGGGGGTGTGCTCGCCGCCCAGGATATTCGCGATTTTATCGCCGGCCTGACCGACGGACGCATCTCGGAAGGGCAAGTGGCCGCCTTCGCCATGGCCGTGTTCCTGCGCGGCATGAGCACCGCGGAAACCGTCGCGCTGACGCTAGCGATGCGCGATTCCGGCACGGTGCTGGACTGGCGCAAGCTCGGCGTCGATGGGCCGGTCGTGGACAAGCATTCGACTGGCGGCATCGGCGACAAGGTGAGCCTCATTCTCGGCCCGCTGCTGGCGGCGTGCGGCGCGTTCGTGCCGATGATTTCCGGGCGTGGCCTCGGCCATACCGGCGGCACGCTGGACAAGCTGGCGGCCATTCCCGGTTATCGCGTGGACGTGGACGAGGCGACGTTTTCCCGGGTCGTGCGCGACGTCGGCTGCGCCATCATCGGTGCGACAAAAAATCTCGCGCCGGCGGACCGGCGGCTTTACGCCATCCGCGATGTGACCGCGACGGTCGAAAGCCTGCCGCTGATAACGGCGTCCATCCTGTCGAAGAAATTCGCCGAGGGGACGCAGGCGCTGGTGATGGACGTCAAAGTCGGCTCCGGCGCGTTCATGGCAGAGATCGGCGCGGCGCGGGCGCTGGCGAAAAGCATTGTGGATGTCGCGAACGGTGCCGGCATGCCGACGGCGGCGCTGATCACCGACATGGATCAGGTGCTTGGGCGCTGCGTCGGCAACGCGCTGGAAGTGGAGGAGTCGCTGGCGTTCCTGGCGAGCGAGGCGCGCGAACCGCGATTGGCCGAAGTCACGCTTTCGCTCGCGGCCGAGGCATTGGTGTTATGCGGCCTCACGCCGGACATCGCGAGCGCGCGGACGCTGGCCGACGCGAAGCTCGCAGACGGCAGCGCGGCCGAAGTGTTCGCGCGCATGGTTGCCGAACTTGGTGGCCCTGCCGACATCTTTGCGCATCGCGATGTGCTGCCGCGCGCGCCGGTGGTGCGGCCGGTGTTTCCGGCGCGGCCGGGTTTCGTGGCGGCGATGGATGCGCGCGCGATTGGGCTCGCGGTGATCGGCCTCGGCGGCGGGCGCACGCGAGCCGATCAGGGCATTGATCCGCGCGTCGGATTTTCCGAATTTTCTGCGCTCGGTGAGAGTGTGGATGCGTCGCGGCCGATTTGCATGGTCCACGCCGCCGATGACGCGGGCTCAGCGCGCGCGGCCGAGGCGGTTCGGGCGGCGGTGATGGTGGGCGATGCGTTACCAGCGGGGGCGCCGGTGGTGCGGGAGCGGGTGGAGTGAGACCACCGCAAAAAAGCTACTGGTTGCGCCGCTATCTGATGCCACTTCATATCAAATTGTTGCGAAATCGCTGGCGCCGGCTCTATTTCGACATCGTCCCGCATGACGTAACTGGGCGGACAAGATATGTCGAGCCGATCAAATGGCAAAGAATCTGCCGCAACGGGTTTCATATACGGCTGTATCGGGACGCGCACGCCAAATATTTGAATGTTTCAAGGCCTTGGCAGGTTGCGATGAATATTCGATACAAAACGTCTAACTACAACCCAACGCCCCGATAGATCGCGTCCAGCGCAATCGAAATTCCCGGCGGATCGAGCGCGATCTCGCCCTCGGTCAGCACCGTCGCGATGATCGCCGCATCTGCCCGCCGATAATGCACCACCTCCCGCCGCCGCGCGCTGACGATGAGGTAGTACTGGATCGAGGGGACGCGAAAATAGCCGGCCAGCTTCTCGCCGGTGTCGATCGAGCGCGTCCCCGGCGACAGCACTTCGACAACGACCACGGGGTTCGGTACCGCCACGTCGTCGGGTCCGAGCGGCGGCCCGGCGTTGACCAGGGCATCCGGTTCGTAGTCGGTGTCTTCGCCAACTTCGACGGTCATGCCATCGGGGTAGGCTTGGCAATCCAGGCCGCCGGCGCGTACCGCGTCGTCCAGTGCCCGCCAGACCGCCGCTTTCAGTAGCGCATGAGCGCTCCGCTCCGGGGTCATCTGCACCACCCGTCCGCCCACGCGCTCGTATCGGCCGTGCGGCTGCTGCTCCGCCCAGGCGCGGAAGTCGGCGCGGCTGAGATATGCCACGGTGTCCATGGCCGTCAGCCTACCCGATCAGCCCGGCCGCCCGCCACCCCCGCAACCGCCGGCTTGACACGCCCCCGTCCGGTTGCGACCTCGGCGCGGAGGAGCAAAACCCCGGCATGGCCGACGCGCACCTGTCGCTGGACCGCGTCTCCGTCCGGGGGCGCGACCGGCCGATCCTGGACGGGCTTTCGTTCACGCTGGCGCGCGGGCAGACGCTGGCGCTGCTCGGGCCGGAGGGGGCCGGCAAGACCGCGACGCTGCTGCTGCTCGCGGGCTTCCTGCGGCCCTCGCTCGGCACGGTGAAGCTGGCCGGGCGCGACATCACCGCAGCGCCGCCGGAAGGGCGCGACAT
>Ga0302314_10018326_pt1 | contig 11679 bp, 9 predicted proteins | sample III_Palsa_N2_3_FD_200533 | JGI IMG/M metagenome (GOLD analysis project Ga0302314, IMG submission 200533) | Peat permafrost microbial communities from Stordalen Mire near Abisko, Sweden - III_Palsa_N2_3 | ecosystem: Environmental > Terrestrial > Soil > Palsa > Peat permafrost | place: Sweden... | reverse complement strand
CGGCACCAAGCCGTTCTTCATCGAAGGCCTCAACAGCGAATCGGGCGAGTGGGAGACCATCGTCCCCAGCGCGCGCTACAGCGAGTTCCAGGCCGGCGTGCAGATGGCCAATCGCAACGGCGCGTTGAACGAGATCGAGTTCTCCGAGTTCGTGCAGAAGCTCGAGACCTTCGCGCAGGCGATCGGCGCGGCGACCGACCTGCCCGACATGCTCGAGAGCGTCGCCCGCGCCCGCGAGCTCGATGCGTTCGCCAGCCAGCACGACGCGCAGCTCGTCGCGCTGCTGCGCGCCAACTCGGTCGCGTGGTCGGTCGGCTACCTGCAGCAGATCGCCCAGCGCCACGGCTTCGTGCCGGGCGCGGTGCCGGGGCGCCTGGTGCTGCCGGCGATCGAGGACGGCGCGCCGCCGGTGCTGGTGCTGGGCTTCGACGCGCAGGCCGCGCTCGCCGACGATCCCGGCCATGCCGCCGTGCGCGAGCTCACGCTGGGCCTGGACGTCGCGCAGACCGAGGAACTCGCCGAGCCCTTCGCCGCCTGGCACGGCGCGGCGCGCAAGCTGGCCGACGACCTGGACGCCGCGATCGTCGACGACCAGGGCCAGACGATCACGCTGCACGCGTTCTCGGCGATCCACGCGGAGCTGACGCGCCTGTACGAAGCCTTGATGGCGCACGACCTGGCCGCCGGTTCGCCGGGCGCGCGACGTCTGTTCAGCTGAACCGCCATGACGGCCGCGGCGAATCCCATCGCGTTCGACTGGCGTCGCGTCACGGACGACGACGTGTTCACGCTGGCCGCGCTGTATCGCGACGCCGCGCTGCGGCTGGGCCCGCTGGTCTACACGCCCGAGCAGTCGCGCGCCTGGGCCTCGTTCGTCGACGACGAGCCGGCCTTCCGCCACTACGTGTGCGACGCCGACACCTGGATCGCCGAGCGACCCGGCGACGGCCGCGCGCTGGGGTTCTGCGGCGTGGGCACCGAGGGCGAGGTGCGCGAAGTGCATTCGCTGTACGTGACGCCGGACTGCACCCGCCGTGGCCTGGGCACCGAGATGCTGCGCCGCACGCTGGAGCGCGCGGGCGCCGGGGGCGCGACGCGCTTCGCCGCCTGGGTCACGCCGTTCAGCCGGCCTGTGTTCCTCGCCGCCGGATTCGCGCTGACGCAGACGGTCGAGGCGCCGTTCGCGGGCGTGATGTTCGAGCGCTACCGGGTCGAGCGCCGCCGAGCCGGTCGTGGCGAGGCCGGCTTGCCGATCTGAATCCGCACCGGACCCGGCATGGAATTGTCTGTCGGCATAGTCGCGATCCTGGCGTTGGTCGGCATCCTCGTCGGCGCGGGATCGTTCTTCGACAAGAAGAAGATCGACGACCTCACCCCTGCGCAAATGCGCGTGGTTCGAATCCTGGCTTTCGTGTTGGCCGCGACCACGATATTTGTTCGCTGGAGCTTGATGTTCGGTCGCTGAAGCGAGGCACCGGCGGCCGGCGCTGCCGGGGCCCGCGGCGAGCGGCAGCGCGACCACCCGCCTCATCGCGGCGCCTCGCCGAAGAAGACGTCCGGCGTCGGAAACGCGGCCCGTTCGCGCAGGCAGTCCCACGGGAAGATCGCCAGCCCGATGTCGCCGGTCGGGCGAGAATGCGTGATCGTGCGTCGGCCGCGTTCGCGGTAGGCTGTCGGGATGCACAAGACATTCCGGATCCTGCTCGCGGCCCTGGTCGCGGCCTTCGCCGCCTGCACGAACCCGGCGCCCGCGACATCGACGGCCGCCGCGCCCCCTGCGCGCCGGTCGACCGCCGGCCCGGGCGTCCACGTGCTCGCGCAACGTTTCGCGATGCCCGGCCTCGGCCGCGAGCGCACGCTGCGGCTGTACCTGCCGCCGTCCTACGGGTCGTCGCCCGACAAGCGCTATCCGGTGATCTACATGCACGACGGCCAGAACCTGTTCGACGACGCGACGTCGTACGCCGGCGAATGGGGCGTCGACGAGACGATGGACGCGTTCGCCCGCACGCGCGGCTTCGAGGCCATCGTGGTGGGCATCGACAACGGCGGCGAGGAGCGCCTGCGCGAGCTGTCGCCATGGACCAATCCGAGGTACGGCACGGCGCAGGGCGAGCAATACATGGCGTTCGTCGTCGATGTCGTCAAGCCGTTCATCGATACCCACTACCGTACGCTCCCCGATCGCGCGAACACGGCGATCGCCGGCAGCTCGATGGGCGGCCTGATCTCGCACTACGCGCTGCTGCGCTATCCGCAGGTGTTCGGCAGGGCGGCGATCTTCTCGCCGTCGTACTGGTACTCGAACGAGGTCTACACGCAGACGGCGGCCCATCCGTGGCCGGCCGGCACGCGCGCGTATTTCTACATCGGCGGACGCGAGGGCGACGAGTCCGTGCCCGACGTGCAGCGCATGCTGCCGCTGCTGGCCACGCCGGATCACGCGGTGCGCGACGTCACGCTGCACGTCGAGCCCGACGCACAGCACAACGAGCGCGCCTGGCGCGCCGAGTTCCCGCGCGCGGTGGCGTGGCTGTTCGAAGTGCGGCCGCTCGATGCGGCGCCGTGAGGCGTTCGCGCGTGCGACCATTGCCGCCTTGTCCTCTTCTGCGCTTTTCCAGTGAACTCGAACGACCTGCCTGACCGCACTTTCGCCGCCTTCCTGTTCGACATGGACGGCACGATCCTCGACTCGATCGCCGCCGCCGAGCGCGTGTGGATCCGCTGGGCGCGACGCCATGGTCTCGACGTCGCGAGCTTCCTGCCGACCATGCACGGCATGCGCGCCATCGAGACCGTGCGGCGCCAGAATCTTCCCGGGATCGATGCGCAGGCCGAGGCCGCGCGCATCACCGCCGAGGAGATGGACGACGTCGACGGCATCGTGGCCATCGAAGGCGCCGCCGCGTTCATGGCGGCGTTGCCGGCCGACCGCTGGGCCGTCGTCACCTCCGCGCCGCGCGAGCTGGCGCTGCGCCGCATCGCCGCGGCGGGCCTGCCGCCGCCGCCGCTGCTGGTCACGGCCGACGACGTGGCGCACGGCAAGCCGGCGCCCGACTGCTTCCTGCTCGCGGCCGCGCGCCTGGGCGTGCCCGCGCGCGACTGCCTCGTCTTCGAGGACGCCCCGGCCGGCATCGCTGCGGCCGAGGCCGCCGGCGCGAGCGTGCTGGTGATCGCCGCGACGCACGTGCATCCGCTGGACACGCGCCACGCCGGCGTCGTCGACTACGCGTTGCTGGCGTCGCGCGTCGACGCCGACGGCGGACTTCGTGTCGTCCCGATCGGAGGCTGAACGCATGGCATCGATGGCTCTGGTCAAGCGGGCGCTGGCGCCGGCCTGGGTGCGGCCCGAGGCGCTCAACGTCACGCCCGACCTGCTGGGCGCGCCGCTCGCGCCGCACGGCCGGCGCGCGTTGGCGATGGGCGTGGACGTCACGGTCGTCGGCCTGTTGTCGACGACCGGCATGTTCTGGATCGTGGCCGGCATCGGGGCGCTGCTCGTCCAGCTGCGTCGGCCGCCGCCGGATCGTCCGCGCTCGCGCGGCGTGCTGATGTGGGGCGCGCTGGCGTTGCTCGTCGCGATGGCCACGAGCCATGGCGTGCATTGGTACCAGCACCGCAACGATCCGCCGCGCGCCGAGTCCGCGCGGGACGACGACGATGGCGACGACGTGGTGGCCGCGGAGGCGCCGGCCGCGTCGGCCGACGCGACCGAAGCGGCGCTGCACGCCGCGCAGAAGGCGCAGGAGCGCGACGCCGCGCGCATCCGCGACCTCGAGGCGCAGCTGGCCGAGGCGCGCAAGCCGCGGCCGCTCCAGTGGCGCGACGGCGCGATGCGGCAGCTGAACAAGGCGGGCCTGCGCTTCGGCTGGGCGATCGCCTACTTCTCGCTGCTGCCGTTCTGGTGGAAGGGCCAGACGGTGGGCAAGCGGCTGTTCGGGCTGCGCGTGGTGGAACTCACCGGCAAGCCGCTGGGCCTGATGACCTGCTTCGGCCGCTACGGCGGCTACGCCGCGGGCCTGGCCACCGGCGGCACGGGTTTCCTGCAGGTGTTGTGGGATCCGAACCGCCAGGCGGTGGAGGACAAGCTGGCGCACACCGTGGTCGTCGACCTGCGCGGGCCGCGGGCCGCCGCAGCCCCCTAGTGTGCAGGGCGCCGCGGCGCCTGTCGCCGGCGGCGCGGCGCCCGGTCGGGCCAGAATCCGTCGGGCTCGCGCAGGCCGTGGGCGCCAACGCCCGCCTCGACGCGCCGGTCGCGAGGGCAGTCCTTCCCACCGGAGCCGCCCTTGACCGCCCATCCGCCCGCCAGTCCCAGCCCGAGCCCGGCCCCGACGCCCGGCCCGCTCGACGCCTTCCTCCCGTTCACCTGGGCGGAGCGCGAGCTCCGCTCTGCGGCGATGGAAGGACGCAATGCCGCGGCGATGAAGGTCCCGCTGGGCCATCCCGACATGGCCGTGCGCGCGGACTTCCTGCGCTGCCTGCTGCTGGAACGCGATCCCGCGGTCAAGCTGCACGAACGCGGGTTCGGCCTGTTTCGGATGCACATCGCCGAGACGCTCGACCTCCAGGGCTGCGAGCTGCGGCGGCCGCTGCGCTTCCAGGACTGCCTGCTCGCGGAGGTGAACATCCTCGGCACAAGGCTGTCGACGTTCAGCCTGAACGGCGGCTCCGTGCTGCGCATCGTGGGCGACCGCAGCGTGATCGCGGCGCTGTTCCTGCGCGAGGTCGAGGTGCTGGCGGGCGTGCGCCTGATGGGCGCGCAGATCGGCGGCGACCTCGACTGCTCGGCCGCGCGCCTGTCGGCGCCGCAGCCCGGCTTCGACGACGGCAGGCGGCAGATGAACGACGACATCGCCGCGCTGAGCCTCGACGGCGCGACCATCGCAGGCGCGTTCTTCCTGCGCGGCGCCTGGGTCAACGGCTCGATCTCGGCCAGCAGCGTGGAGGTGGGCAAGCTGTTCGACGCCCGCAAGCTGACGCTGCGCGCGGGGCAGCTGAACCTCGATTCCGCGATCGTGGGCGGCGACGTCGATCTCTCCGGCGCCGTGGTCGCGAACGAGGCGGGCTACCCGCCGTCGATCTTCGCGACGGCGCTGACGCTGGCGCAGGCGCACGTCACCGGCACGCTGCACCTGGGCATGCTCTTCGAGACCGACGGCGACGTGAACCTCAACGACCTGCGCGTCGGCGCAAGCCTCACGATTCGCGGCGCGCGCTTCAAGGGACGCCGCGAGTTCTCGTTGTCGGCCGAGCGCATGGACGTCCAGGGCATGTTCGACCTCGATTCGAGCACCTGCTTCGGCCCGGAGGCCGTGCGCAAGGCCGACGAGCGCGGCACCAACGACGCCGGACGCCTCGCGCCGCGACCCGGGCCGGGCGCGCCGCTGGTGCGGCCCGAGCCGGGCTCGGCGCTCAACCTGACCGCGGCCACGGTGGGGGCACTGTCCGACCAGTGGGCGACCTGGCCGGTCGGCAACCGGATCCTCGGCTTCCGCTACAAGACGATCGCCGGCGCGACCTCCACGCGCGCGGACTGGTGGGTCGACTGGCTGCGGCGCCAGGTGGCCGAGGACCTGGGCCCGTTGCCCGCGGGCGCGAAGGTGCTGGGCGAGGCGGGGTTCAAGCCGCAGCCCTGGAACCAGGTGCAGGCGGCGCTGCGCGACATCGGCTGCGTGCGCGAGGCCGAGGACGTCGCGATCGCCAAGGAAGACGCCGCGCACGCGTTCGACCAAGGCTGGCGCCGGCGGCGCTTCCGCCTTTGGGGCCGGTGGGCCGGCTACGGCTATCGTCCGCTGCGGCTGCTGTGGGGCCTGCCGATCGTCTACCTGCTGTCGGCGCTGATCTACATCCTGGCCGCGGCCGGGGGCATCATGGCGCCGACCAGCGAGGAGCTCGTCGCGAAGGCCGAGTTCCAGCACTGCAAGCCCGAGTACGGCGGCAACTGGAGCCGCTGCCACCTGGCGCCGTCCTATCCGGACTTCTTCGCCCTGGCCTATGCGGCGCAGATGCTGCTGCCCGCCATCGAGCTGCGCCAATCCAGGGACTGGGCGCCGGTCCCGTGGACGCGGCCCGTCCGGCCGCTGCCGGCGGACAAGCCGGCGAGCGCGGCGGCGCCGGCGGCCGCGCGGGCGAACGGCGAGGAACGCGAGGACGGCGCCAGCCTGTCGTTGCCGGGCCTGGGCGTCCTGGTCTGGAGCTGGCTGGAGACCGCGCTGGGGCTGGCGGCGCCGGTGCTGGTCAGCCTGGCCTTGCTGGGCCTGATCCGGCGCAAGAGCCAGGATTGAGGCCGGCGCGCGCGTTCACGGCGATTTCCCGGACGAAGGCGCGCCTGAATCGGCGCCGCGGGCGCCTAAACTCCTGCCGATGACATCGACCCTCGCCACCGCCACGCGACGTGCCGACGAGCTGCACGCGATCCTGCACGAGCACGCGCACAAGTACTACGTGCTCGACGAACCGAGCATCCCCGACGCCGAGTACGACAAGCTGTTCCAGGAACTGCAGGCGATCGAGGCCGCCTATCCCGAGCTGGCGCGCGCCGACTCGCCCACGCAGCGCGTCATCGGCCAGGTGCTGGAAGGCTTCGCCACCGTGCACCACGCGGTGCCGATGCTCAGCATCCGCACCGAGACCGACATCACCGCCGGCGGCGCACAGGCCTTCGACGCGCGCGTGCGCCGCGAGCTGGGCCTGGCCGAGACCGATCCGCCGGTCGCCTATTCCGCCGAGTTGAAGTTCGACGGGCTGGCGCTCAACCTGCGCTATGAGAACGGCGTGCTTGTGCAGGCGGCCACGCGCGGCGACGGCGAGAAGGGCGAGGACGTCACGTCCAACATCCGCACCATCCGGCAGATCCCGCTGCGGCTGCGCGGCGTCACCGCGCCGGTGCTGGAGGTGCGCGGCGAGGTCTACATGAAGCGTGCCGACTTCGAGGCCTACAACGAACGCCAGCGCGCGCTGATCGCGGCCGGCGCGAAGAACGAGAAGACCGTCGTCAACCCGCGCAACGCCGCCGCCGGCGCGGTGCGCCAGCTCGATCCCAACCAGTCGCGCAAGCGGCCGCTGAGCTTCTTCGCCTACGGGCTCGGCGAGGTGCAGGGCTGGGATGTCCCGCCCACGCACAGCGGCCTGCTGGACGCGCTCGACGCGATGGGCTTCCCGGTCGCCAGCCAGCGCGTCGTCACGCAGGGCGCGGCCGGGCTGGTCGAGTACCACGAGGCGATGGGCGCGGCGCGCGACCAGCTGCCCTACGACATCGACGGCGTCGTCTACAAGGTCGACTCGCGCGAGCTGCAGGCCAGGCTGGGCTTCGTCAGCCGCGAGCCGCGCTGGGCGGTCGCGCACAAGTACCCGGCGCAGGAGCAGGTCACCACGCTGCTGGACATCGACGTGCAGGTGGGCCGCACCGGCAAGCTGACGCCGGTGGCCAAGCTGCAGCCGGTGTTCGTCGGCGGCACCACGGTCAGCAACGCCACGCTGCACAACGAGGGCGAGGCGCAGCGCAAGGACGTGCGCGTCGGCGACACCGTGATCGTGCGGCGCGCGGGCGACGTGATCCCCGAGGTCGTCGGCGTGGTGCTGGACAAGCGCACGCCCGAGATCGCCGCCAAGCCGCTGTTCGACATGCGTGCCTGGGTGCACGACAAGTGCCCGGTCTGCGGCAGCCCGATCGCCAAGGAAGACAGCGAGGCCGACTGGCGCTGCACCGGCGGCATCACGTGCCCCGCGCAGTGCAAGCAGGCCTTCCTGCATTTCGCCAGCCGGCGCGCGGTGGAGATCGAGGGCCTGGGCGACAAGGTCGTCGAGCAGCTGGTCGACGCGGGCATCGTGCGCACGCTGCCCGAGATCTACAGGCTGGGCTTCGCGAAGTTGAACGAGCTCGAGCGCATGGGCGACAAGAGCGCGCAGAACCTGCTGGCGGCCATCGAGAAGAGCAAGTCCACCACGCTGCCGCGCTTCCTGTACGGGCTCGGCATCCGCCATGTCGGCGAGACGACCGCCAAGGATCTCGCGCGCCACTTCGGCGACATCGACAAGCTGATGGACGCGAGCGTGGAGCAGTTGCTCGAGGTCGACGACGTCGGTCCGATCGTGGCCAACAGCGTGCGCGAGTTCTTCGCCCAGCCGCATCACCGCGAGGTCGTCGAGCAGTTGCGCGCCGCCGGCGTGCACTGGCCCGCCATCGAAGGCACCGCCAGCGACGCGCACCGCCCGCTGCTGGGCAAGACGCTGGTCATCACCGGCACGCTGCCGACGCTGAGCCGCGACGAGGCCAAGGACCTGATCGAGGCCGCGGGCGGCAAGGTCAGCGGCTCGGTGTCGAAGAAGACGAACTGGCTCGTGGCCGGCGAGGAAGCCGGCAGCAAGCTGGACAAGGCGCGCGAGCTCGGCATCGCGATCCTCGACGAGGCCGGCCTGCAGGCGCTGCTGGCCGCGCCGGCCGACGCGGCCGACGCGGCCGCCGACGACGCCACGCCCGCCGAGTGACGATGCGGTTGCTCGCCACGTTGCAGAATCACGCCAGGACACTCTTCAAGGTTCAGCCCGCCATGACCGTTCGCGAAATCCTCAAGATGGGCGATCCGCGCCTGCTGCGCATCGCCAAGCCCGTCGAGCAGTTCGACACCCCCGAGATGCGCGAGCTGATCGCCGACATGTTCGAGACGATGAAGCACGCCAACGGCGCCGGCCTGGCCGCGCCGCAGATCGGCGTCGACCTGCAGCTGGTGATCTACGGCTACGACAGCAACGTGCGCTACCCCGACGCGCCGCCGGTTCCGAAGACGGTGCTGATCAACCCGGTGATCACGCCGCTGGACGCCGCCGAGGTCGACGGCTGGGAAGGTTGCCTGTCGGTGCCGGGGCTGCGCGGCGTCGTGCCGCGCTGGGAGCGCATCCGCTACACCGGCCTCGACGAGCATGGCAACGCCATCGCCCGCGAGGCGGACGGCTTCCACGCCCGCGTGGTGCAGCACGAATGCGACCACCTGATCGGCCGCCTGTATCCGACGCGCATGCGCGACTTCACGCAGTTCGGCTTCACGAGCGTGCTGTTCCCCGACATGGATCCGAACGCCGACGACTGAGAACCTGTGAACGAACCCGCCACGCCCGCTCGTCCCGTCAAAACACGCGCGCTCTGCGTTGCAAATGCTCGCCGTAGCCCGAGCTACGTCTGCGCTTTGCGCCTTGATCGGACGCGTTTTGACGGCCCGCTCGGTCGCGTCGGATTCATTCACAGGTTCTGAGCACGCCGATTGCCCGGTGCCCCCGGCGACGGTCGGCGGCCGCACCGGTCGGCCTGCGACGTCTGTCTCGCGTTGAATCCTCATGGACACCTTGCCCGCGCTTTTTCACCGTCAACTTCGACGTCGGCTCGCGCTCGTCGCCACGCTCGTCGTCGCGAGCGTGGCCAGTGCCGCCGCGCGCGCGCATGACGATCCGCCGGGGCGCGTCGGGCGTGTCGCGGAGATCGCGGGCGAAGTCCGCACGATCAACCCGGAAGGCGCGTGGGACACGCTCGTGCGCAACCAGCCGCTGTCCACCGGCGACCGCATCACCACCGACAAGACCGGCCGCGCGACGCTGCAGTTCGGGTCGACCATCGTGCGCGTGGGCGCCGATTCCGACCTCCAGGTGACGCAGCTCGACGACCAGAAGATCCGCCTGCACTTCGACCACGGCCAGCTCTCCGTGCGCGTGCGCTCCGACGACATCCCGGGCGAGCTGTCCGTCGAGACCGACGAAGGCGCGTGGGTGCCGCACCACCAGGGCGAATACCGGTTCGACCGGGTCGCGCACCAGGTGCTCGGCGCCCAGGCGTTGAGCGGCGACATGCTGCTGGAGGCGCCCGACAGCTCGCTGCCGGTGGCCGCGCCGCAGCGCGCCGAGGTGTGGCGCGTCGGCGCGCAGCAGGCCACGCACTACCGCATGGTGCCGGCGGTCAAGGACGCGTTCGGCGACGCGCTGCTGGCTGGCGACAAGGCCGACGACAAGCTGGTCGCCGCGAACGCCGCGGCGCAGGTGCCGCCCGAGATGACCGGCGCGGCCGACCTCGCGCGCTTCGGCACGTGGAGCCTGGCGGCCGACGGCGCGCATGTGTGGACGCCCGCGAAGCTGCCGGCCGGCTGGGCGCCGTACCAGCAGGGCGCGTGGTCGTGGAACTCGCCCTGGGGCTGGACCTGGGTCGACGACCAGCCCTGGGGCTTCGCGCCGTTCCACTACGGCCGCTGGCTGAGCATCCGGGGCCGCTGGGCGTGGACGCCCGGCCAGTGGGGCACGGCGCGTCCCGTCTACGCGCCGGCGCTGGTGGGCTGGTTCGGCGGCCCGACGCTCACGGTGGACGGCGCACCGGCGGTCGGCTGGGTCGCGCTCGCGCCGGACGAGCCCGTGTTCCCGGGCTACGCGGTGTCGGCGAAGTACTGGAACGCGCTGACCGACGCGAGCGTCGCGCCGGCGAGCCGGCGTGCCGTGGCGATCTCCGGGCGCGCGCGGCTGGTGCCGTCGGGCGTGGCATCGTACGCGAACCGCGCGGCGCCGGGCGCCATGAGCGTGGTCGGCCTGGCCGGCTTGCTGCCGCACGTGCCGGTGTCGACGATGCCCGGGCCGCGCGGCGCGGCGCTGCGCAAGCCGGCGTTCGAGGCGCTGGTCGACAAGTCGGTGGCGCAGGCGCCGCCGCCGGCGCCCGTCGGCCACACGGCGCTGGCGCCGTCCGCGCTGACGTTGCCGGTGGCGATCGCACCCGCGAAGGCGGCCGAGCCCGCCGCCGGCGCGAAAGGCGTCGCGAAGCCGCTCGCGCCAGCCGCGCCGGTCGTGCCGGCGGTGACCGCGAAGCAGGGCGGGCGTGTCGCGGACTCCCGCATCGCGAAGCCGGTGCCGCCGGTGGTCGCCGCGCCTGTCGCGCCGGTCGCCCCCGTCGCGGCGCCGGCGCCGATCAGGCCCGTCGTGGCGCCGACGCCCGCGACCCTCGCGTCTGGCTGAAGTCGCGCGCGTCGCGCCTCAGGACTTCAGCAACGGCTTGAGCTGCGCCCAGACGTTGTCGAGGATGATCGGGTGCGCCTTGGCGATCGGATGGATGCGGTCAGCCTGGAACCAGTCGTCGGCATCGGGGCGGTCGGCGATGCCGGCGAAGATGAAGGGCACCAGCGCGGCGCGATGGGCGGCGGCGACGTCGGCGTACATCTGCGCGAACTCGGCCTGGTACTTGCGGCCGAAGTTGGGCGGCACCATCATGCCGGCGATCACCACGCGTGCGCCGGCATGGGTGGCCAGCGTGACCATGGCGTCGAGGTTCTTGCGGGTCTCGCCCATCGACGTGCCGCGCAACGCGTCGTTGCCGCCCAGCTCGATCACCACGATCCTCGGGTGGCGCTGCCTGAGCACCGCGGGCAGGCGCGCGAGGCCGCCTGCCGTGGTGTCGCCGCTGATGCTCGCGTTGTCCACCGTCCAGGGCGACTTCGCGGCCGCGAGGCGCTGGCCCAGGAGCGCGACCCAGCCGGAACCGCGCGCGAGGCCGTATTCGGCGGAGACGCTGTCGCCGACGACCACGATCTCGTGGCTCGCGTCTGCGCTGGCCGGCGCGGCGGCGAAGCCGCATGACAGCGCCGTCACGAGGCTCGCGCTAAAGTGCAGGAATCTGCGGCGCGTCGGCCGCGCCCCGAAAAGTGAATGCATGTCTGA
>Ga0302314_10018324_pt1 | contig 11680 bp, 12 predicted proteins | sample III_Palsa_N2_3_FD_200533 | JGI IMG/M metagenome (GOLD analysis project Ga0302314, IMG submission 200533) | Peat permafrost microbial communities from Stordalen Mire near Abisko, Sweden - III_Palsa_N2_3 | ecosystem: Environmental > Terrestrial > Soil > Palsa > Peat permafrost | place: Sweden... | reverse complement strand
GTCGGCGAGGTCGGCGACGGTCTCCAGGAGCGGTTTGAAGCAGGTGATTTCATTGGTCTTCTCGCCGACGTCGAGCTGGGCCAGGACCAGGCCGCTGGTGTGGTCCAGGGCGGCGAGGAGGTGGATCTTGCGGCCTGCGGCGCGGGCGGCTCCGCGCAGGCTCTTGCCGTCGACCGCGATCCCGCGCAGGCCGCTGGTCTGCGGCGTTGTGGGGTGGCGGTCGGCGAGCCAGCGGCAGACGGCCTGGTCGAGGGCGTCGCCGTCGACACGGGCCAGGACCCGTCGCAGGGTTGCCTCGTCCGGTACCGGGTGACGTGCGGTCAGTACGTCGAAGTTTCCGCCGAGGGCGGCCAGCTCGATGCCGCAGAACGACAGGGCGTTTGCTGACCTACTGGCGGACACTCGGAATTCGGCCGTCCATCTTGAACTGCGGGACTCCTACGGGATCGGCGAGGAAGCCGCCGAATTCCGTTCCTGGCAGTCAGGCCGGCGGCCGGACGCCGACCCTGCGGCGTGGTGGAATGAATTCCATGTGATGGTGCGGGATGCTACTGCCCGTGGGGTTGTCTTCCGCCGTGCGCGGATCGTCTCCGAGCCGGTGAGCGACTACATCCGGTATGAGTACGGGTGCACCTATCAGAACCCCGCGGCGGGGGAGTTGGTTCGGTGGCTGCCGCGCCGGAAGGCGTCGGATATCGCACTACCCGGGAATGACTTATGGCTATTTGATGACTTCGCCGTGATGTTCAACCACTTCACGGGAGATGGCGGATCAGCGGGGCCGGAGCTGGACGAGCGGCCCGCCGTGATCAAGCTGTGCGCTGCGGCGTTCGAGTCCGTATGGGAGCGATCCACACCGCACGGAGAGTACGAGATCTGACGGACTGAGAGCACGGATAGCCGCACATGCCTGCCTCCCCATCGTCCAGCGTCCAAGCTGCCCGCAAGGCGGTTGCCGACCGGCTTCGCGATATCCGCAAGGACGCCGGTATGACCGCCAAGCAGGTTCCGGAGTTCCACGAGACGCCGGACGACGCGGCGGTCGCCGCTGAGGTGCGGGTGGAGCGAGCGCACGTGATCCGGGACGGTAACCACCGCTTCGCGCTGCTGGTCGAGGAGTCCGTTCTCCGGCACCGCGTAGGAGATGCGGAGACCATGGCGGGCCAGTTGGGCTACCTGCTGGCCGTGATGGCGTTCCCGTCGGTGTCCTTGGGGGTGATCCCGTTCTCAGCACCCCGCCGTATGTGGATGGTTGAGACGTTCGCCGTCTACGATGAAACATTTGTGCAGGTCGAGCTACTGACAGCTCAGGTGAACGTGACGGCTCCGACAGAGGTCCGTCAGTACCTTAACGCCTTTGCGGCGTACGCCGATCTCGCCGTCTACGGGGCAGAGGCGCGGGCGCTGATCACGGCCGCGATCGACGCCCTGGGGTGATGTTCATAGATTTCTGTAGAATTTTGTAGCGCCCGCTTCGTCCCCCTCCCTACCGTCAGGAGCAAGGCCACGGGAAGGGAACGGCGGATGAGCTTCGGATGGTGGTACACCGCTACCCCGCAGGAGTGCAGCGGGTGTGGGCGTACGGACGAGATGGTTCAGGCCGTGTCGCGGCGCTGCTTGGGCTGTGACGGCGTTGACATGGTGTGACTTCGGAGCTTGCGCCGGCCCCCCGGTCGGTCACCCTCCGTCGAGGCCGTGGCCGTCAGGGCTGACGGACTGTCGGCCCCGCTAATCCAGCCGTCTGCCGCGTGAGGTTCCTGAACGTCGGCGCGTTCTTCCTGGGCGTGCGCACACACCGCAGCCCCCGCAACTCCCTTTCGGCACCCGGCTGTCCGGGGACCGTGCACCATGCGATCTGAAGGAGGTTCCGACCATGCTCGGCATTCTCTGCAACAGCGGCGGAGACGACGGGGACGGCCACCCCGGTACCCCGTGGACTCCGCCGGAAGAGCCGCCGTCCCCTGACGGCTCCACCCCGCCCGGAGACGGAGACCACCGCAAGTAATGGCCGACGCTCCGCAGCAGGAGGGCCGCGCCCGCACTGACCCGCTGGTGCGGTCCCTTCTCAAAGACGGTTCCATGTCGGCTGATTGGGCCGACTCCTTCGAGGCGGTGCCGCACCGCGCGTTCCTGACGGGCGAGTTCTGGGCCTTCGACATGAAGGCCGGCAGCAGCGTCTACGTCAGCCGGGACGATGAGCCGGACGCGTGGGAGCGGTACGCGGCGGCGACGAACTTCCCGCTGATCACGCAGTGGGACGACGGCAAGCACACCGGTCGCGAGCCGGGCCGGGTGTCCACCAGTTCATCGTCTGAGCCGCGCGTCGTCGCCGGGTACCTGCGGGACGCGCGGATCAGTCCGCCCATGCGGGTGCTGCTGGTCGGCACCGGGACGGGGTGGGACACCGGGCTTCTGAGCTACCGGCTCGGCGGGGGCAACGTGTTCTCCGTGGAGGTGGACGCGGCGGTGACCGCAGCCGCGCGCACCCGTCTCACCGCTCTGGGTCTGCACCCGACGGTCGTGTGCGCCGACGGCTCGCTCGGCTACTCGGCCGGGGCTCCGTATGACCGGGTGATCGTGACGGCCGGGGTCCGCCAGGTGGATCCGGCGCTGCTTGAGCAGAGCAGGGAGGGCGGGTTGATCCTGGCCCCGTGGGGGACGCACTACGACAACGGGGACGCACTGGTTCGGCTGTCGGTCGGCGCGGACGGGAGCGCGTCCGGTCCGTTCCTGCGGATGGTCGAGTTCATGAAGCTGAGGGATCAGCGGTTGGACTGGGACCGCTTCGGCGGCCACGTGCGGGAGTTCCCCGGCGACGCGGCCGTGTCGTCCACGGTGCTGACTCCCTCGGACCTGGGGGAGCGCTGGACCTCCGCCCGTTTCGTGACCGGTCTCGCGGTGCCCGACTGCACCCACGTCCACAACAAAGCCAACGGGCACATCCGGGTGCGGTTCTTCGGGCTGTCTGACCTGTCGTGGGCGTGTGCGGAGTTCCAGCCGGGCGAGCTGACCGGCACGGTCTACCAGCACGGCCCCCGGCACCTCTGGGACGAGGTGGAGCGCGCCCTGCGCTGGTGGACGGACCAGGGCCGCCCGCTGCTCGACTCCTTCGGGCTCACGGTGACCCCGACGGGGCACAGCGCCCCTGGCTGGCCGACCGGTCCCACCCTGTTCCGTCGTTCGCCTGACGGCCCCTGAGCGGCCCTGTTGCGTCTCTCCCATAGGGGCGGGCCGGGGCATGGAGAAGCCCCCTGCGGCCCGGGTGGGCCGACCAGGGGGCCTCTCGCTGGACCGGGCGGTCAGGCCCGGAACCGGCTAGTCGAGCGGGCCGCCGGCGACGTAGATGACCTGGCCGGAGACGAAGCCCGCGCCCTCGCTGACCAGGAACGAGACCGTGTGGGCAATGTCGTCCGGGACGCCCACGCGGGCGACCGGGATCTGGGTGGCGGCGGCGGTCTTGAAGTCCTCGAAGCCCATGCCGATGCGGGCGGCCGTGGCCGCGGTCATGTCGGTGGCGATGAAGCCCGGGGCGACCGCGTTGGCGGTGACTCCGAACTTGCCCAGCTCCTTGGCCAGGGTCTTGGTGAAGCCCTGCAGACCGGCCTTGGCGGCCGAGTAGTTGGCCTGGCCGCGGTTGCCCAGGGCCGAGGAGGAGGACAGGTTGACGATGCGGCCGTAGCCGGCGTCGACCATGTGCTTCTGGACCGCCTTGGACATCAGGAACGCGCCCTTGAGGTGGACGTTCATGACCGTGTCCCAGTCCAGCTCGGTCATCTTGAACAGCAGGTTGTCCCGCAGCACGCCGGCGTTGTTGACCAGCACGGTGGGCGCACCCAGCTCGGCGGCGACGCGTTCGACCGCGGCGGCGACCTGCTCGGCGTCGCTGACGTCCGCGCCGACCGCCAGGGCCCGGCCACCGGCGGCGGTGATCTTCTCGACGGTGTCCTTGCCCGCCGACTCCTCCAGGTCCACCACGGCCACGGCGAAGCCGTCGGCGGCGAGGCGGATGGCGGTGGCGGCGCCGATGCCGCGGGCCGCGCCGGTGACGATGGCTACGCGAGGGGTCTGCTCAGTCATGACTGGTGTTGTTCCTTCTATTGAGGGGAGTGAAGGGGGTTGGTGTGAAAGGATTCTGACTGGTGGTCAGGATGCCAGGTAGGGGCGCAGCTCGCGGTGGGCCAGTGAGCGGCGGTGGACCTCGTCCGGGCCGTCGGCGAAGCGCAGGGTGCGTGCGCCGGCCCAGAGTTGCGCCAGCGGGAAGTCCTGGGAGACCCCGCCGCCGCCGTGGGCCTGGATGGCCTTGTCGAGGATCCATTCGACCGTGGACGGGGTGGCGATCTTGATGGCCTGGATCTCGGTGTGCGCGCCCTTGTTGCCGACGGTGTCCATCAGCCAGGCGGTCTTGAGTACCAGCAGCCGCAACTGCTCGATCCGCACCCGGGATTCGGCGATCCACTCCTGGACCACGCCCTGCTCCGCCAGCGGTTTGCCGAAGGCGGTACGGGCGACGGTGCGGCGGCACATCAGTTCAAGTCCGCGCTCGGCCATGCCGATCAGCCGCATGCAGTGGTGGATCCGGCCGGGGCCCAGTCGGGCCTGGGCGATGGCGAAGCCCTCGCCCTCGCCCGCGATCAGGTTCTCGGCCGGGACCCGGACGTTGTCGAACACGATCTCGGCGTGGCCGCCGTGGGTGCCGTCGGTGTAGCCGAAGACGTGCATGCCGCGCCGGACCTTGACCCCCGGGGTGTCGCGGGGGACCAGGATCATGCTCTGCTGCCGGTGCTTGGCGGCGTTGGGGTCGGTGCGGCCCATCACGATCAGGATCTCGCACTCGGGGGCCATCGCCCCGGAGGACCACCACTTGCGTCCGTTGATGACGTAGTGGTCGCCGTCGCGTTCGATCCGGGTGGCGATGTTGGCGGCGTCGGAGGAGGCGACCTCGGGCTCGGTCATGCAGAAGGCGGAGCGGATCTCGCCCTCCAGCAGCGTGGTCAGCCAGCGCTTGCGCTGCTCGGGGGTGCCGAACTGGGCCAGCAGCTCCATGTTGCCGGTGTCCGGGGCGGCGCAGTTCAGCGCCTCGGGGGCGAGGTGCGGGCTGTGGCCGGTGATCTCGGCGAGCGGGGCGTACTGGAGGTTGGTCAGCCCGGCGCCGTGCTCGGTGTTGGGCAAGCTGTGCTGGTCCACAAAGAAGAGATTCCACAGCCCGCGCCGGCGGGCCTCGGCCTTGAGCTCGGCCATCACCGGCAGCCGGGCCCACTCGTTCTCGGCGACGGCGGACTGCGCGATGTGCACGGCCTCGGCGGGGTAGACGTGCTCGTCCATGAAGGCGAGCAGCCGCTGTTGTAGTTCGCGGGTCCGATCGTCGTACAGGAAGTCCATCAGTTGTTCCCTTCCAGCCCTTCCAACTTGAGCAGAGTCTCCAGGGAGGCCGCGACCAGCAGCGGCACCAGCCCGCCGATGTGGGCGAAGCCTTCGCCCACGGTCTTGCCCTGGGTGTAGCGGAAATGGATGCCCTCGGAGATCACCGCGAGCTTGAACCCGGCGAAGGCCGTGTACCAGGGCAGTGGGGTGAGGTCCAGGCCGGTGCGGTCGGCGTAGCGCTCGGCCAGTTCGTCCAGCGAGGGGAAGCCGGCCGCCGGGCTGACGGCCTGGGCGACCGGGTTGCCGGGGATCTGACCGGCGATCTCCCAGTAGACCTTGAGCAGTCCGACGTCGGCGAGCGGATCGCCGAGCGTCGCCATCTCCCAGTCCAGCACCGCCGCGACGCTGTCGTCGTCGGCGATGATCGCGTTGTCCAGCCGGTAGTCCCCGTGCACCACGGTGTGGCGCTGGGTCTGCGGCAGGTGCTCGGCCAGCCGGTGCTGGAGCTCGGCCATGCCGGCGATCTCCCGACTCCGGGAGGACTCGAACTGGCGCAGCCACCGTGCCAGTTGCCGCTGGAGGTAGCCGTCCGGGCGGCCGAAGTCGGCCAGGCCGACCGCCGCCGGATCGATCGCGTGCAGCTCGGCGAGCACGTCGATCAGCCGGAAGGACATGGTCCTGGCCCGCTCCCGGCCCAGGCCCGCGACGTCCTCCGCGGTGCGGTAGACGCTGCCGGGTACCTCGTCCATCAGATAGAAGGGCGCGCCCAGCACCTCCGGATCGGTGCACAGCAGGTGCACCCCGGGTACCGGGACGCCGGTGTCGGCCAGCGCCGAGATCACCCGGTGCTCGCGGCCCATGTCGTGGGCGGTGGCGAGGACGTGTCCCAGCGGTGGGCGGCGGATCACCCAGCGGTGGGCGGAGTCGTGCAGTCGGTAGGTCAGGTTGGACTTGCCCCCGGCGATCAGCTCGGCCGCCAGCGGCCCCGCGACCAGCCCGGGGCGCTCGCGGTCCAGGTAGTCCCGCAGCCGGTCCAGGTCGAGGCCGGGCGGGTGCGGGGCGGTGGAATCCCCGGACCCGGCTTGCTGGGACATGCAGACCTCCTGGGCATGGATGGTGCAGACTCGCCGCAGGAGGCGGCGGACCCTTCGCCGCCACCATACCGACTAGTAGGTATGTCGGCTAGAGTGGACTCCGACACACTGTGGCGCAACGGAGCCGTACGGTTGGCGCGGCACGACGACGAGCAAAGCCGGGATGTCCCGGAGCACGGGACGGGGAGCGGGAATGAGGGCGCAGGTGGCCACAGCGGCGCGCAGGGACGCGAGCGGGTCGGCGGCGGGGTCGCGGTCGAAGGCGGAGGTCGTGCCGGTCTCGGAGCGGCTGCTCGCCGCCGCCAGCCGGCTGTTCGCCGAGCGCGGGTTCGCGCTGACCTCGGTCCAGGAGATCGTCGAGCACGCGGGCGTCACCAAGGGCGCGATGTACCACTACTTCAGCTCCAAGGACGATCTGTTGCAGCAGATCTACACCCGGCTGCTCGCGGTCCAGTCCGCCCGGCTGGTGGCCATAGCCGACGACACCGGGCGACCGGTGCGTGACCGACTGTACGACGCGGCGGTCGACGTGGTGGTCACTACTCTCGAACACCTGGATGACGCCATGGTGTCCTGGCGCTCCATGCACATGCTCCCGGCCGACCGGCTCGCGGCGGTCCGCGGGGACCGCCGGAGATTCCACGAGCGTTTCCGGATGTTGATCGAACAGGGGCAGGCAGAGGGGTCGCTGCGTTCGGATGTCTCCGCGGACCTGGTCGCTCATCAGTTCTTCGGTGGCGTACACCATCTGGGCAGCTGGTACCACGCCGATGGCGAACTGACGCCCGAATCCATCGGCGAGGCTTTTGCTGACCTGCTGCTTCGTGGACTCACCGAATCCTGACCGACGATCCATCGGTCTCTGCGAACGATCTGAGAACGCGTGCGCGATTCGCTGGTCCAGCCGCCAGGATCACGATTGGGATGCAGGTCGCAACGACGTATCTAGTTGAACCCGGCACTTTGTATAGTGTGCGCCAGCAGCCGTCGGCTGCTCGGCGATTAATCCCCGTATGCGCGGCCTCCTACAGGGCACGCAGGCAGCGGGTGCGCCGCTGCCACTGCCGTGCCATCCCTCCCGCAAGGGCAGCGCGAGGGCTCAGACAGGACGGTTTCGATGATGCTGGGGGAGATCGACATGACGGGTGTACCACTCCGCCTCTCCCAGTCACCGGGGCAGTTGATCCGGATCGCGCAGCAGGTGCACACCCGACTGTGGACCGAGCACGTCGGCACCGAGCTGACCGCTCCGCAGTACGCCGCGCTGGTGGCGCTGGCCATCGAGCCCGGCGCCGACCAGCGGACGGTGGGGGAGCGGGCGTCGCTGGACAAGGCGACGATGGCCGAGATGGTCGGTCGGCTGGTGCGGCGGGGCCTGGTGCTGCGCCGACGCGACCCGGCCGACGGGCGGCGCAAGCTGCTCACCCTCTCGCCGGCCGGTGCCCAGCTGCTCCAGTACGTCTCCCCGCGCGTCGCCAGCGTCCAGCAGCAGTTGCTGGAGCCGCTGGACGAGAGCCAGCGGGCCTCGCTGATGGCGAGTCTCGGCAGCCTCGCGCGGATGGACACGCTGGCGCTGGAGACCATGGAGGAGTCGCGTCCGATCCTGGAGGCGCCGCGCGTGGTCGGCTACCTGATCCGGGTGGCTCAGCAGGTCCACACCCGGCTGTGGACCGAGCTGGTTCCCGGTGAACTGACGGCTCCTCAGTTCGCGGTACTCGACGCCCTGGCCGAGGAGCCGGGCATCGACCAGCGGACGGTGGGGGAGCGGGCCTCGCTGGACAAGGCCACCATGGCCGAACTGATCAGCCGACTGGTGCGGCGCGGCCTGGTGCTGCGCCGACGCGACCCGGCCGACGGGCGGCGCAACCTGCTGGCGCTCTCCCCGGCCGGTTCGGAGCTGTTGAACCAGGTCCGGGGTGGGGTCGACGACGTACAGCGGCAGCTGCTGGAGCCGCTGGGGGTGGACGACCGCGAGAGCGTGGTCGCGCTGCTGATGGTCACGGCCCGGCTGGCCGGCCAGGACTGATCCCGGCGGCCTCGGCCGCCCCGCCCGACCTGCGGTCGAAGACCAGCGGGCGGGCGGTGCGGACCGCCGTGGTGATCGCGCCCAACAGCACCGAGTCCTCGCCCAGCGCGCTCGGGACCACGGTCGGGCGCAGCGGGGTGAGCCGGTGCAGGGTCTCCTCGACGGTGTCCAGCAGCAGGTCCGCGCTGTGCCCGACGCCGCCGCCGAGGACCACCAGGTCCGGATCGATCACCGCGCTGACGGCCGCGACCACCTGGGCGACGCTCTGTGCCTCCCGCCGCACCGCGGCCACCGCCTGCGGCACCCCGAGCCGGGCCGCCTCGAAGACCCTCTTGGCGTCCAACGGTCCGGGCAGGCCCAGCTCGCGCGCGGCCTGGACCACGGCGTCCCCGGAGACGGCCGCCTCGGCCAGGGCGGGGCCGTCCGGCAGCGGTAGGAAGCCGATCTCGCCCGCCGCCCCGTTCGCCCCGCGGAACAGCTCGCCGTCGGCGACGATGCCCATGCCCAGGCCGGTGCCGATCAGCACGTAGACGAACAGCCTGCTGCCCGCGCCCGCGCCGAACGCGTATTCGCCCAGGGCGGCCAGGTTGGCGTCGTTGTGGACGCTGAGGGTGGTGCCCAGGCCCTCGCGCATGCCGGCGAAGAGGCCGGGGCGGCCCCAACCGGGCAGGTTCCCGGCGTAGCGGACCCGCCCGGTGTGCTGGTCGAACACGCCGGGGGTGCCCACGGCGGCGTGGACGATGTCCTCGGGAGCCAGTCCGGCCTCGGCGATGAGCTGGTGGGCGGCCGCCACCACGGTCCGGGCGACGGCGGCGGCGCTGCGGCCCCGGTTGGGCACGTCGGTGCGGGCCACCACCCGTCCGGCCAGGTCGGCCACGGCCAGCCGCAGAAAGGCTCGGCCGATGTCCACTCCGAGCACGTGCCCGGCGGTCGGGTCGGTCTCGTAGAGCAGCGCCGTCCGGCCCCGGTCCGGGACGACCGTTCCGGCCTCGCGCACCAGCCCCGCCTGCTCCAGTGCGGCCAGTGCTGCGGAGACGGTGGGCTTGGACAGGCCGGTGTCGCGGGCCAGCTGCGCCCGGGAGGCGGGCCCCTCGGTCCGCAGCCGCTCCAGCAGCAGCCACTCGTTGTTGCTGCGCAGCCGCCGCCGGTTCCACGGCTGTTCGGCGGGGTGTTCGGTCATGGTGCCTCTTGGGTCGCTGGTCCGGGTGCCGCCCGAACGGGCGCAGACCGAGAGGATCACTGTATGCGTCGGGCCGGAGTGGGTCAGCCTTGACGTATTAAGTTAAGTTATTTAACTTAACATTAGCGCTGCTCGTCATCCCGCTCTCGTCATCCCACCCCTCGTCATCCCACCCCTCGGAGGTAGCGGTGTCCGGAACCCCCGCACCCGTCGTCCCGCCCGCACTGCCCGAGGGCGGCCTGGTCCGCCGGATCGGCCTGTTCCAGGCGACCGCCATCAACATGAGCCAGATGGTCGGCGTCGGCCCCTTCATCACCATCCCGCTGATGGTGGTCGCCTTCGGCGGCCCGCAGGCGATCATCGGCTGGGTCGCCGGTGCGCTGCTGGCCCTGGTCGACGGCCTGGTCTGGGCCGAACTTGGGGCCTCGCTGCCCGGCTCCGGCGGCACCTACGTCTACCTGCGCGAGGCGTTCCAGTACCGCTCGGGCCGACTGATGCCGTTCCTGTTCGTCTGGACGGCGATGATCTTCATTCCGCTGATCATGTCCACCGGGGTGGTCGGCCTGGTCTCCTACCTCCAGTTCCTGTGGCCGAGCATGACCAGCGTCCAGGGCGACCTGGTCGGCCTGGGGGTGGTGCTGCTGGTCGTGCTGCTGCTGTGGCGCAAGGTCGAGCGCATCGCCCGGCTCTCGGTGGTGATGTGGGCGGTGATGCTGGTCGCCGTGGTCTGCCTGATCATCGCCTCGTACACGCACTTCAACGCGTCGCAGGCGTTCGACTGGCCGGCGCACGCCATCCAGCTCACCCACGGGTCCTTCTGGATCGCCTTCGCCTCCGGGCTGACCATCGGCATCTACGACTACCTGGGCTACAACACCGCCTCCTACATGGGGGCCGAGGTCAAGCAGCCGGGCCGGGTGATGCCGCGCGCGATCATCTTCTCGATCACCGCGGTGATGTGCATCTACCTGGTCATGCAGATCGGCGTGCTGGGCGTGGTCAACTGGCACGACATGCTCAACACCGACTCGCCCGCGTACACCTCGGTGGCCTCGGTGGTGCTGGAGCGGACCTGGGGGCACACCGCCGCCCAGATCGTCACCGGGCTGATCCTGGTCACCGCCTTCGCCTCGGTCTTCGCCGGGCTGCTCGGCGGCTCCCGGGTGCCCTACGACGCGGCGCGGGACCGGGTCTTCTTCAAGCAGTTCGGCAAGCTGCACCCGAAGCACCAGTTCCCGGTGTTCGGGCTGGTCGCCATGGGCGTGGTGACCGCGCTGGGCTTCCTGCTCGGCCGGCTCACCAGCCTGACCACCCTGATCGACCTGCTGACCACGGTGATGGTGATCGTCCAGTCGCTGGCCCAGGTGGTCGCGGTGACCGTGCTGCGCAAGCGCCAGCCCGGGCTGGACCGCCCGTACCGGATGTGGCTCTACCCGCTGCCGGGCATCCTCGCGGGTGTCGGCTGGCTGGTCATCTACGGCTTCGCGGACAAGGCATCCCCGGGGTTCCACCCCATCGAGTGGTCGCTGGCCTGGGTGGCGGCGGGCTGTCTGGCCTTCGTGTTCTGGTCCCGGTTCGAGAAGCTGTGGCCGTTCGGGCCCAAAGTGGTCCGCGAGGAGTACCTGGAGGAGCAGTTGCGGCAGCAGGAGACGGTCGGCATCGGCTGACCGGCGACTGACCGGACGCCTGGGCGGGCGCGGGTGGTCGTACTGTCACAGAATGGACATATGGCCAAGAAAACCAACGCGCCCGCCCCGCACCAGGTCGGCGGCGTGACAGTGAGCACCCGGACGGTCGTCTTCGGGGTGGTGGCGGTCCTGGCCGTCTGGTTCATCCTGATGAACACCTCCTCGGTGCGGATACACCTGTGGGGCGTCTCCGTGGTCACCGCGCCGCTGTGGGTGGTGCTGGTGGTGATGCTGGCCGCCGGAATGCTGCTCGGCTGGGTGCTGCGACGCAACCGCGACGGCCGCAGGTAGCCCTTTGGCGGGCGAGCCCGCCCGACGCCGACTCGGCCCG
>Ga0302314_10018323_pt1 | contig 11680 bp, 12 predicted proteins | sample III_Palsa_N2_3_FD_200533 | JGI IMG/M metagenome (GOLD analysis project Ga0302314, IMG submission 200533) | Peat permafrost microbial communities from Stordalen Mire near Abisko, Sweden - III_Palsa_N2_3 | ecosystem: Environmental > Terrestrial > Soil > Palsa > Peat permafrost | place: Sweden... | reverse complement strand
TGGTGCGCGATCCGAACATCAACGCCTTCGCGATGCCGGGCGGATTCATCATGATCAACAGCGGCTTGTTTCTCGTGACCACCAACGAGAACGAGCTCGCCGGCGTGCTCGCGCACGAGACCGCACACGTCACGCAACGTCACCTCGTGCGCGGCATGATCGATCAGACCCACACCGGCCTGCTCGCGACCGCGGCGATGCTCGCGGCCATCGTGCTCGGCGCGACTGCGGGGCGCGGCGACCCGAGCGTCATGGAGGGCGCAATCCTCGGCGCGCAGAGCGCCGCCATTCAGCATCAGATCAACTACACCCGCACCCAGGAGTTCGAGGCCGACCGCATCGGCATCGGCACCATGGCCGCCGCCGGCTATGATCCGCTCGGCATGGCGACCATGTTCAGCGAGCTCGAGCGCAACCGGCCCAGTCCCGACCGCGTCAAGGCAATCGAGTTTTTGATCGATCACCCGCTGTCGGCCGAGCGTGTGGCGGAAGCGCGCAATCGCGCGGAGCAGATCGGCCGTATCCGCCACGAGGATACGCTCAGCTACTTGTTGATGCGCGAGCGCCTGCGCTCGCTGGTCGGCAATCCCGAAGTCGCGCGCGAGTACTACGCGAACCTCGCCAAGAACAGCGGCGGCCTCGACCTCGAACAGCGCTACGGAAAGGCGGTCGCGGACATCGCCGCGCGCAAGCCTGCGCTGGCGATTCCCGATTTGCAGGCGTTGTTGCTCGAGTATCCGCGCGTTACCCAGTTCTACGGCGCGCTCGGTCAGGCCTATCTCGCCAACGGCCAGCTGAAGGAGTCGCAGGCGGTGCTCGAGAAGGGCCTCGCGCTCTTCCCGCGCAATGCGCCGGTCACCATCCGCCTCGCAGAGACTTTGATGCGCGCCGGGGACAACAAGCGGGCCCAGCTCATTCTCGATGATCTGTTCAATCAGGTGGAACCCACGCCCAACCAGGCTAAGCTCATCGCGAAGGCTGCGAACGATGCCGGCAACGTCGCGGATTCCTATTACTATATGGCCGACTTCTATCTGATGAATGGTGATCTGCTGCAGGCGTCGAATCAGCTGGCGCTTGCCCTGGGAGTGCCCGACTTGAACCCGATCCAGCGCGCCCGTATCAGCGCCATGCTCGAGGAAGTGCGTGCAGCCATGCCTAAAAATCGCAAGAATACGGTGGCAGACGACAACGGCGGGCGCCACTAGCCGGGTACCGCCGCGGGGCGCCATTTTCCAAAGGGAGCCAATCGGAATGTGCAAGATAGTTTCGCCGCGCGTCGGCGTCGCAATCGCGGCCGTGATGGGCCTGAGCGCCTGCGTCACGCTGCCCCCCAATCACGTGAAGAATCCCCAGGACCCCTGGGAATCCTGGAATCGCGGCGTTTACCGTGTGAACGACAAGCTCGATCGGGCTGTGGCGTTACCGGTGGCCAAGGCCTATGTACGTCACGTGCCCGGAGGGATCCGCGCGAGCGTGAGCAACTTCTTCGCGAACATCAACACGCCGGGTGTGATGGTAAACGATGCGTTAGAGGGCAAGTTCAAGAACGCCGGCGTGGACCTCGGGCGATTCCTGATGAATACCGTGATCGGCTTCGGCGGCCTTTTCGATCCGGCGTCATCGGCCGGGCTCCCCCGCAACTATGCGGATTTCGGCTTGACGCTCGGCCATTGGGGCGTGCATCCGGGACCTTTCTTCGAGCTTCCCATTTTGGGCCCTTCGAGTGTGCGCGACGGCCTGGGAAAGGTCCCGGATTATTATTTGCGGCCGACCACCTACATCCCGAGCGATTACGCTTGGGTGGGATACGTCCTTTGGCTGCCTGATGCGATCGACACCCGCGCCGCGCTCCTGCCGCTGCAACCGACCATCGACCAGGCGTACGACCCGTACGCGGTCATCCGCGACGCTTATTTGTCGCGACGCGCCTATCTCGTATCCGATGGGAAGATCTCGCCCAGTAACGAGCTCGTGGATCCGGATGCCGACCAAAGTCCGGCGCCCGGGGGGCCCTCCGTGGCCACGCCGCCGGACCAGGCCTCTCCCGGGTCCGTAGCGGCGCCACAGCCCGCTCCGCCTGCCGAGCCGCCGCCCCAATAGGCCTTCGGGGCGGCGGCCGGTCCTAGCGCCAGTAGCGGCCGTGGTACCCGCCGCGGTGCCAGCCGTAGCCGTAACCGTAGCCATACCGCCAGCCCGGGTAGACATGCGGGTACCGATAGTAACCCGGGTAGACGACCGGCACGGGCGCCACGACGGGCGCGGGAACACCCACGGCGACGCCGGGCAATCCGACGCCCACCCCGACCACGACGCCCGCGTCGGCAGGCCTGCTGAGCGTCGCGGCACCGAGGCCGAGAGCGGCAACGAGTGCGAGAGAAGTGAAGGTACGCATGCTGGTTCTCCTCGATTGTCTGTCCACACAGGAGGACGAACGCGAGGGCATGGGCCGGGTTGACGGCATGTACTGTGAAGTACTGTGAACGAACATCATGGGTGAGGAACCTGCCCACCCGCGCCGCGCCGCGTTAGATCAAGCCGTCGCCGCGGCGGCAGCCACATTTCCGGAGAGCAGCACGTCGACATCGCTCAGGCGGGCGAGCTGGTGCAGCTGCGCGGGAATGTTCTCGTAGTGGAGCGTGCGTCCCGCCCCGCGCGCCACGCTCAGCCATTCGATGAGCAAGGCGAGTCCCGAGCTGTCGCTGCCCGTGACCGCGGACAGATCGATGACCGCGGCGCGACCCTGTGCGATGGCCGCGGCACCGACGGCCAACAGGGGGGTCACCGTCGTGAATCCGAGCGCTCCCGTAACGCGCGAACGCTCACCACCCTGCGTCTCGAACGCCGCGGTCTCGGGCACACCGTTCTTCAATGGCTGCTTCCCGGCGCGCCGGAGGGTTTGATGTCGCCTTTCTCCAGCCGGGCGATCAGCTCGTCCAGGCCCTTCTGCTGGACTTCCGACGCGAAGTCGGTCTTGAAGCTTTTCACGTAGGAGATTCCGTCGATCACGACGTCCCAGGCCTTCCATCCCTGCTCGGTCTTGTGCAGCGTGAAGTCGACCGGCACCTTCGAGCCGTCGTCTTTCTTGACCTCGGTGCGTACCGTCGCTTGCGTGTCGTTCGGATCGCCTCGATAAGGCAGCACCGTGAAATTACCCGCCGTGAAATTCAGAAGCGCGTTGCCGTAGTTATGCAGCAGCGAATGGTAGAAGGCCTTGACGAAGCGCTGGCGCTGATCCGCGGTCGCGGTGCGCCAGGGCTGCCCGAGTACGAGCCGCGCCGCGTAGTCGACATCGAAATTCGGCAACAGCACGTTGGCGACCAGCGCGTCGAGCTTTTCCGGGTCACTCCGATACATCGCTCGGTTCGCATCGAGCTCCCCCAACATGCGCTTCGCCGAGTCCTCGACGAGCTGCTGCGGCCCGAGCGTGTTCGGCGCGGGCGCAACCGCTTGTGCCGGTGCCTGCGCCTGAGCGTGCGCCGCGCCCGCGCCTGCCGCGAGCGCGAGTGCCGTGGCCACGGCGGCCGTGATACGCGAAACAAATACCTTCATTTGGTTTTCTCCGGTTTCGAGGACGGTGCAGGCGTCGCCGCGGACCCCGACGATCCTGAGGATCCCGATGAGTCCGACCCCTTGTTGCTGAAATTTGCCACCAGCTGACCGATGAGATTTTCGAGCACGAGCGCGGATTGGGTGAAACCAATCTGATCGTTGTTCTTGAGATAGGTATCCGATCCACCGGCCGTCAGCCCGATGAATTTTCCGCCGAGCAACCCCTGAGTGTAAATACTCGCATCGCTGTCGCTCGGGATTTCGTTGTATTTCGAGTTGAGCTGCATCGAGACCACCGCCTTGTATTGTTTGGTGTCGAGCTCGATGCGCGTCACGCGCCCGACGTCCACGCCCGCCATGGACACGGGTGCTCCCACTTTGAGGTCGCCGATGTTGTCGAACTTGGCAGTGACTGCGTAGAAACTGCCGTGAGTGCCCAGGTGAATGCCGTGGTTCGTGGTCTGGGTGGTGAGAAACGCCAGTGCCGCGAAGCCGAGCAGCACGAACGCCCCCGCCCCCACATTCAATGTACTCGACTTGCCCATAGCAATGACCTCTTTACAAGAACGCGGACGTCAACAGGTAGTCCAGGAACAGAATCACGACCGCCGAAGTGACCACCGTGCGCGTGGTCGCGAGTCCCACCCCCTCGGCGGTCGGCACGGCGTAATAGCCCTGGTAAACGGCGATGAGACTGCAGGCGACCCCGAAAATGGCGCTCTTGACCAGCCCCTCGTTGATGTCGCGCAGCTCGACCGCGGCCTGCATCTGCGACCAGAAGCTCCCCGAGTCGACACCCATCATCTGCACGCCGACGAGCTGTGCGCCGTACAGGCCGATCATGCTGAAAATCGCCGCCAGCAGGGGCATTGCGATGACGCCGCCCAGAAAACGCGGCACGACCACGCGGCGGATGGGATCGACCGCCATCATTTCCATCGCCGACAGCTGGTCGGTGGCGCGCATCAGACCGATCTCGGAGGCGAGCGCAGTACCCGCGCGCCCTGCAAAGAGGAGCGCCGTGATGACGGGACCGAGCTCGCGCACCAGGCCGATCGCCGCCGCGGTGCCGAGCGCTTCCTCGGAGCCGAACCGCCGCAGCAGCTCGAATCCCTGCAGCCCCAACACCATGCCCACGAACAGGCCCGACAGCATGATGATGACCAGCGACAGGCCTCCGGAATTGAAAACCTGCTTCGCGATCAAATCGAATCGCAGCGTCGCGCGCGGCGTATCGGCGAGGAGCCGCACCAGGAAAAGGCTGATGTCGCCCAAGCCGCCGAGCGCACCGAGCACGCTTCTGCGCAGCTCGCCGATCACGCGGAATGCCGCTTGCTGCGTTCGAGCAGCTCGCCGAAATAGTCGGGAGCAGGATAGTGGAACGGCACGGGGCCGTCGGGGAGGCCGCCGACGAACTGTTTGACGACCGCCGAGGGGTTGTTTTGCAGCTCATCGGGCGTACCGCTGGCCGCGACCTGGCCTCCCGACAACAGGTACACCCGGTCGGCCACCTGGGTGATCTCGTGGACGTCATGCGAGACCACGACGCTGGTCAACCCAAGCGTGTCGTTCAGCCGGCGGATGAGACGCAGAATCATGCCGAGCGATATCGGATCGAGACCGACGAAGGGCTCATCGTAAATGAGAATCTCCGGATCCATGACGATGGCACGCGCGAGTGCCACACGGCGTGCCATGCCGCCCGAAAGCTCCGCCGGCATGAGCGGCGCGGCTCCCCGCAACCCCACTGCCTGCAACTTGGTGAGCACGATCAGACGGATGAGACGCTCCGGCAGGTCGGTGTGCTCGCGCAGCGGAAAGGCCACGTTCTCGAACACGCTCAAGTCCGTGAGGAGCGCGCCGTTCTGGAACAGCATGCCCATGCGCTTGCGCAACGCATACAGGGCGTCGCCCCGAATCGTGCGCATGTCCTGCCCGGCCACCGATAGCGAGCCGCCGAGCGGGCGGAGCTGCCCGGTGATCAGCCGCAGCAGCGTCGTCTTGCCGGTGCCGCTCGGCCCCATCACCGCCGTGACCCGTCCGGGCAGGATGTCGAGATCGAGCCCACTGAATATCGGCCGCCCATTGACGGCATAACTCAGGTTGCGGGCCTCGACGATGGCGGCAGCTTGGCTCAACTCGTCAGGCCGCGGTTTCCATACCCGGCTTGTAGGTGCCGGCTGCGGCCTGGCCGTTCAGCTTCGCGCGCACATACAGCTGCTTCTGGCCCCCCTGGAACCCGGCTTCGGTTCCGCCCCAGGCGCGGAGCGACGTGTCCTGCAACGCGCGTCCGTAGCTGAACGTGAGCGCCCAGGGGAGCGACCCCAGCGCATTCATCAGACTGAGGTGAAGCGTGGCCTCGGTGGGGCTCTGCCCTCCCGACAGAAAGGCGATGCCCGGGACTGCAGCCGGCACGTGCCGCTTCAACGTCCGGATCGTGGCTTCGGCCACTTGCTCGGGTGAGGACTTCTGCGCGCACTTCTTGCCGGCGATGACCATGTTGGGCTTGAGTATCATGCCCTCGAGGAAAATGCGGGCGGCAAACAGGTGATCGAACACCGTCTGCAGCACACCGCCGGTCACCTCCTCGCAACGCGCGATGGGATGATCCCCATCCATCAGCACCTCCGGTTCCACGATCGGCACGATCCCCGCCTCCTGGCAGAGAGCGGCATAGCGCGCCAGCGCCTCCGCGTTCGCGCTGACGGCGTAGGGGCTCGGAATGCCGGCGCCGATGTCGATCACGGCTCGCCATTTCGCGAACCTCGCGCCGAGCTTGTAATACTCCGCGAGCCGCTCGCGCAGGCCGTCAAGGCCCTCGGTGATCGTCTCACCCGGATAGCTCGCCAAAGGTTTCGCACCCGTGTCCACCTTGATGCCAGGAATCATCCCATGCTTGCTGAGATAGGTCGGGAATGGAACCCCGTCTTTGGTCTTCTGGCGGATCGTCTCGTCGAAGAGAATCACGCCGCTGATGAATTCTCCGGCCCCGGGGGTGGTGAACAGCATTTCGCGATAGGCGCGCCGGTTCTCTTCCGTCGACTCCAGCTTGATGGTGTTGAAGCGCTTGAGAATGGTGCTCGTGCTCTCGTCAGCGGCCAAAAGCCCTCGATGGTTTGCCACCATGGCCTGCGCGGTGGCGGTCAGCTCTGCGGTATTCATGACGGACAGGTCTCGCTCAAATGGCAATGTGGCTCTGAAGGATAACAAAACACCGCTACAAAACCCTGCTGGGGTGGAACTCGGAACCAAAGAGGACTAAAATAGTCCTACATAGGGGATCGAGGACCAGAGGCCCGCGACCATGCTGAGAATGGGCAAATTAACCGATTACGCCACCGTCGTGCTGGCAAACTTGGCGCAGGAGCCGGCGCGGCATCGCGCCGCCGCCGAGCTCGCCGAGCGCACCCGCCTCAGCCGCCCGACGGTGAGTAAAGTCTTGAAGGGCCTGCAGCGTGCCGGTCTCGTGATCTCCTCGCGCGGTGCGCAAGGCGGCTATCGCCTCGCGCGGGCGCCCGGAGAGATCACGGCGGCCCAGATCCTCGATGTGTTCGAGGGACCGATCGCGATCACGGAGTGCTCCAGCGCCTCCAGCCAATGCGGTATCGAGCGATTGTGCCGTGTGGGCGGAGCCTGGCAGCGCATCAACGCCGCCATCCGCCGTGCACTCGAGGATGTCACGCTGCAACAGCTCGCCGGCCTGGACGCCCCGCCGGGGCGTCCAGCCGGCGTGAACTTCAACTTCGACATCCGCCGCCAGGCGTCCTGACCTTTAAATGCGGCCTGGGGCCGCCAGTATCAGCCTCGAGAGAACATCCATCGTGTCAAGCAAATCCCAAGAAGTCGAAGCCCTCCTCGGCCAGAAGTACCGCCACGGCTTCGTGACCGACATTGAGTCGGACAGCCTGCCTCCGGGCCTCGACGAGGACGTCGTGCGCGCGATCTCACTCAAGAAAAAGGAGCCGAAGTTTCTGCTCGATTGGCGCCTCAAGGCGTTCGCGCAGTGGCTGAAAATGCGCGAGCCGAGCTGGGCCCACGTGCACTACAAGCCCATCGACTACCAGGACATCTCCTATTACTCGGCGCCGCGTGCGCCGAAGAATGCCCCCAAGAGCCTCGATGAGGTGGACCCGAAGCTGCTCGCGACTTACGCGAAGCTCGGTATTCCGCTGCACGAGCGCGCGCGCCTCGCCGGGGTCGCGGTAGACGCCGTATTCGACAGCGTCTCGGTGGCGACCACCTTCAAGGACAAGCTCGCCAAAGCGGGTGTCATTTTCTGTTCGTTCTCGGACGCCGTGCGCGATCACCCGGCGCTCATCGAGGCGTACCTCGGGACGGTGGTTCCCGCGGGTGACAATTTCTTCGCGGCCTTGAATTCCGCCGTCTTCTCCGACGGCTCGTTCGTGTACGTGCCGAAAGGCGTGCGCTGTCCGATGGAGCTGTCAACCTACTTCAGGATCAACGCCGCCAAGACCGGCCAGTTCGAGCGCACGCTCATCATCGCCGCGGAGGGCGCTGCGGTGAGCTATCTCGAGGGCTGCACCGCGCCCATGCGAGATGAGAACCAGCTGCACGCGGCCGTGGTGGAGCTGGTTGCCCTCGACGATGCGCAGATCAAGTATTCCACCGTGCAGAACTGGTACCCGGGCGATGAGAACGGCGTCGGCGGTATCTACAACTTCGTCACCAAACGCGGCGAGTGCCGCGGGCGCAATTCAAAGATCTCCTGGACGCAGGTGGAGACGGGGTCCGCCATCACCTGGAAATACCCGAGCTGCGTGCTCAAGGGCGAGGGCTCGACCGGCGAGTTCTATTCGGTGGCGGTCGCCAACAATTATCAGCAAGCCGACACCGGCACCAAGATGATTCACATCGGGCGCAACACCAAGAGCACCATCGTCTCCAAAGGCATCTCGGCCGGCCACGCGCAGAACACCTACCGCGGGCTGGTCAAGATCCTGCCGAGCGCGGCGGGCGCGCGCAATTTCACGCAATGCGACTCCCTGTTGATGGGTCCCCATTGCGGCGCGCATACCTTCCCCTACATGGAGGTCAAGAACCCGACGGCCACCGTGGAGCACGAGGCGAGCACCTCCAAGATCGGCGAGGACCAGCTGTTCTATTGCCTGCAGCGCGGCATCTCGGCGGAGGACGCCGTCAATATGATCGTGAGCGGCTTCTGCAAGGTGGTGTTCAAGGAGTTGCCCATGGAATTTGCCGTCGAGGCCCAAAATTTGTTGAGCGTGAGCTTGGAAGGAGCGGTGGGATAAGCCCGCCGATACGCATGTTGCTGAATATTTCCGATTTGAGCGCCCGCATTGCGGGCAAAGAGATCCTGAAAGGCGTGAGCCTTGAGGTGAACGCGGGCGAGGTGCACGCCATCATGGGGCCGAACGGCTCGGGCAAGAGCACGCTCGCGCAGGTGCTCGCGGGGCGCGAGGATTACGAGGTCACGGGTGGCTCTGCCACCTTCGAGGGCGCGGACCTCTTGGCGATGGCGCCGGAGGAGCGCGCGCGTGCGGGACTGTTCCTGGGATTTCAGTACCCGGTGGAGATTCCCGGCGTCAACAACGTGTACTTACTCAAGGCGGCGCTCAATGCCAAGCGCAAGGCCGCCGGTGAGCCGGAGGTCGACGCCTACGACTTCCTGAGCCTGGTGAAGCAGAAGATGAAACTCATGCAAATGAGCGAAACCTTCCTCACGCGCGGCGTGAACGAGGGCTTCTCGGGGGGCGAGAAAAAGCGCAACGAAGTGCTGCAGATGCTCATTCTCGAGCCGAAGCTCGCGATCCTCGACGAGACCGACTCCGGCCTCGACATCGACGCGCTCAAAGTAGTTGCGATGGGCGTGAACAGCCTGCGCGACCCCAAGCGCGCCGTCGTGCTCGTGACGCACTACCAGCGATTGCTCGACTATATCGTGCCCGACCAGGTGCACGTTCTCTCCGACGGACGCATCTTGAAGTCGGGCGATCGCTCGCTCGCACTCGAGCTCGAGCGCCGCGGCTACGACTGGGTGCGGGAGAGCCGCGTCGCATGAGCCCCGCCCCGCAGTCGGCCGCGCTGCGCTCCTTCGAGGACCAGTGGCGGACACGCGCGCCGGATGCCCTGTCGGGGTTGCGCGAGCGCGCATTGAGGCGCTTCTTGCAGCTCGGCTTGCCGACCTCGCACGACGAGAGCTGGCGCTACACCAGCCTGCGTCCGCTCGCCTCGCAGAGCTTCGTGGATGCGCCGGGGGTCGATACCGCGCGCGCCGCGGCCGAGGGCTTCGATCGCCGCGCGGCGCTCAGCCTCGCACCCTCGCAGGCGCTGCTCGGCGGGCGTGCCGACGCCGAAACGCACGCGATCGCGCTCGTGAACGGCTATCCCCTGCTGCCGCTCGCGTCCGCGCCCGGCACGGAGATTCGCACTTTGAGCGCGCTGGCAGGCGAGAATCCCGACCGCGTGGTGCGCCATCTGGAGCCGCTGTCCGATGCCGAGGAGCTGCGCTGGCTGCTGCTCAACACCGCGCTCGGCGTCGACGGCGTGCACATCAAGATCGACGGGACGCTCGCGACGCCGCTGCTCATCCTGCACGTGGGCACCGCCGAGCGCCCGGGAACCGTCGCTTATCCCAAGGTCATCATCGAGGCCGCTCCCGGTGCGGCGGGGACCGTCATCGAGCATCACATCCAGCACGGTGCCGTGGCGCCCTTGAGCAATTCCGCGACGCTCCTCGCGCTCGCGCGCGATGCGCGCATCGAGCATTACCGCGTGTTCGCCGCCGGTGAGCAGGCGGTGCATTTCGATACCCTGCAGCTGCGGCTCGAGCGCAACGCCGAGTGCCGGCAGTTCACCGTCGCCCTGGGCGGCGGCCTGGTGCGCACCTCGCTCGACGCGCGCTTGAACGAGTCCGGCGCGAAGCTCGACAGCCGTGCCCTGCTGGTCGGCCACGCGGACCGGCACGTCGACTGTGTGAACGTGGCAAGGCACGCCGCCCCGCGCACGGTCAGCCGGCAGACCGCCCGCGCCATCGCGAGCGGCACGAGCCGCGTGATTTTCAACAGCAAGGTCGTGGTCGATACCGGCGCCTCGCAATCGGACTCGCAGCAATCCTGCCGCGGCCTGCTGCTGTCCCCGTCCGCCGAGATCGATTCGCGGCCGCAGCTCGAGATCCACACCGATGACGTCAAGTGTGCGCACGGCGCGACCACCGGCCGCCTCGATCCGAACATGCTGTTTTACATGCTGTCGCGCGGCCTCGATCGCCAAACGGCGCAGAGCCTCCTCGTCTACGCATTCCTGGCCGACGTGCTCACCGACATGAGCGAGAGCGCGGCACGGGTTGCGATCGAGAGCGAGCTGATCCGACAACTTCCCGATTCGCAAACGCTGCAGGGTTTTAGATGAACACCGCACTCGCCGCAACACACTCCACCTTCGATGTCGAAGCCATACGCCGTGAATTCCCGATCCTCGGCCGCACGGTGCACGGCAAACCGCTCGCCTATCTCGACAGCGGCGCATCCGCGCAACGCCCGCGCAGCGTCATCGCGGCCGTGGACGAATACGAGCGGCTGCATCACGCCAACATCCATCGCGGTGTGCACACGCTGAGCCAGGAAGCGACCGCACTGTACGAGGGCGCACGCGAGCGCGTCGCGCGCTTCATCAACGCCCGTTCACCGCGCGAGATCGTGTTCGTGCGCGGCACGACCGAGGCCGTCAACCTGGTCGCGCAGAGCTATGCTCGCCCGCTGTTCAAGCCGGGCGATGAGGTGCTCATTACGCATCTCGAGCATCACGCGAACATCGTGCCCTGGCAGATGCTGTGCGAGCAGACCGGCGCCAAGCTCGTGGTGGCGCCCATGGATGCGCGCGGCGAGGTGCATGCCGAGGCCGTCGAGGCTCTCATGAGCGAGCGCACCCGCCTCCTCGCCTTCGCCCACATATCGAACGCCCTCGGCACGATTCTGCCGGTGCGCAGGCTCATCGCCGCCGCCAGGGCGCGGGGCATCACGACGCTCATCGACGGCGCCCAAGCGGTGCCGCACCTCAAGGTGAACGTGCAGGAGCTTGGCTGCGATTTTTACGCCTTCTCGGGACACAAGATGTTCGGACCGACGGGCGTCGGGGTCCTTTACGGCCG
>Ga0302314_10018321_pt1 | contig 11681 bp, 12 predicted proteins | sample III_Palsa_N2_3_FD_200533 | JGI IMG/M metagenome (GOLD analysis project Ga0302314, IMG submission 200533) | Peat permafrost microbial communities from Stordalen Mire near Abisko, Sweden - III_Palsa_N2_3 | ecosystem: Environmental > Terrestrial > Soil > Palsa > Peat permafrost | place: Sweden... | reverse complement strand
ATCGTGCCGGCGGCCGTCATCATCATCGGCATGGCGCGGCCATAGGCGGCCGCGGCCTCGATCACCGCGCGATAACCGGCGAGGTTGGCCTGGCTTGAAAGGGCGTCCATGGCCTGCGCGCGGGTGATGCGCGGCACAAACTCCATGGCGAAGGCATTGGCGCCAGACCGGGCCAGATTCTCGAGCGAGGCCTTCTCCCGGTGCGGATCCAGGAGTCCGACGACGATCGCGCCCGGTGTGAGCGCGGCGATTTCCTCCGACGACGGCGCGCGCACCTTGAGCAGGATGCTTGCGCCCGTGAGCGTCTGGGAGAGACCGGCGGCGATCTCTGCGCCCGCGGCGGCGTAGTCGGCGTCGGTCGCGGCCGCCCGAACGCCGGCGCCGCTCTCAACGACCACGGTGAGGCCTTGGCCAGTCAGCTTCTTGACCGCATCGGGAGTCAACGCGACGCGCGTTTCGCCTGGATGACGCTCGCTCGTGACGGCGAGGCGGATCATGACGCTCCTCGCTCGCCGGGGCCCGGCGTCAGTGGACCTGTTGGGGCTTGCCGCGCAGAACGGTGACGCCGATGGCCAGAACGACGGCGCCGGTAATGAATGCGGTGAAGAAGCCCGCCTGGGTGCAGAACCACAGGGTCAGCACCAGGATCAGTGTGCCTATGAACAAGGAACCCCACTTGGCGAAGGCGATGAACAGGTGGAAATCGGCCGCCTGAGTCGCGCTGTTCATCTCGCCGTGGCGGTAGTCATCGGTATGAGCGTCGGCCACGGCGTCCTCTCGGTGGGCGGTTGGGGTCGGTCGGCCGGTGCTACACCACGGCCACGCCAGCCTCAAGTCACCGAAGGCGCCCAGACCGTCAGTAAGCTGCGCAGCGTCGCCACCAGAGCCAGAGGCTGGTCGACCATGATGTGATGTTCGCTGTCGGGGATGACGATTCGCGGAATGCTGGCCGGGATTCGGTCGTGTTCGCGCTCGAAACCTGAATGCCGGCGGATGATCTCCGAACGGTCGCCGATGACGTGAACGAGCGGGGTCACCGCGCCCGAGGCGTCGAGGCTCTCCAGGCCGGATCGATCCAGTTTGCTCCACAGCCCCGGATCGAACCGCCAGGTCCAGCCCTCGCCCGAACCCTCCTCGCCCTCGGACAGGGGGACGCGCTTGAGTGACCGGCGGGCGATGAAGTCGGCGATATAGAGGTTGCCGGGAACCTGTGGCGGCATGAAGCGGAAACGGGCCAGCGCCGCTTCCAGGGTCGGATAGACGCGATTGCGGCCGCTGCGTTGGGAGAGCCGGACGCCCCAGTCGGGCAGCACCTCGCCGCGCGCCAGGGCCTCGGCCCGCATACGCTCATATTCCTCCGGCGTGGGCGGTCCGCCGAAACCGGTGTCGACAAGGATGCAGGCGCTCATCCGTTCGGGAAAGCGCACCGCCGAGGTCAGCGCCTGCGCGCCGCCGAAGGAGTGGCCGATATAGACCGGCCGCACCGGCGCGTCGTAGAGACCCGCCGCCTTGGCGCAGGCGAAGATTTCCTCGGCGAACAGGTCGAAGCTGTAGGCCTCGCGCCAGTCAGACGCGCCCATGCCCGACAACGACAGCGCCGCGATCCGATGGGTCTCGGCGAAAAACGGCGCGATGAAACTCCACCAATCGGCGTGAGCACTGTTGCCATGGATGAAGATAAGGCCGGGCCGGCCTCTCTGGCCCCAGGCGAGTAACTCGATTCTGGCGCCGACGACGGTGACGAAGCTGCGTTCCGGCGCATCGGCAATGGTGTCCTGAAACCAGGCCGGCGAGGCGGGCGCGGCGCCCTTGAACGGGGCGAGCGGCGCGGCGATCTCTGGCGGCAGGCCGGGTGTCAGGCGAGCAGGCTCATCCTCCTCGACACGCCGCAGGCCGTCGTCCACTCGATCGTTCGCCATGGTCCGCCTCCGAAGCGCGACCGGGCGCGCGCCGAAACGACCTGACTAACAAGCGTTTGAAAAATGGCAAGCGCCAGACAGTTAGGCCGGGCGAGCGGGCGGGGCGACCTGGTGGCGGACGACGCTGACGTCGGTCCAGCCGGTGCGGTGAAATTCGCCGTCGTTGTCGATGTAGAACGGCCCGCCGACGATAGCGAACGCCGCCGCGAAACAGACGACCGCGACCACCAGGCTGACTCCGGCCAGGATGAAGAGCGTGCGGATCATTAGACGACCCCTTGAGGTTCGAGCGCGGGCTTGAGCAGGCGCATGTGCAGACGTCCGTACCAGACCATGGCGTTCACGAAGCCGATGGTGACCAGCGTCGTCATCGAGCCGACGCAGACACCGGAGGCCATCAGACCCAATCCCGACAGAATGAGCGCGGCGACCGGAGCGCCGATGACCCAGAACGGTCCGGCGACCATGACGAAGGCGCCGACGCAGAAGAGTGCGATGGCCACGCAAATGAAGGCGAACAGCGTGCCGGCGATAGAGAGCAGGATCGGTAGCAGCACCAGCAGATCGATCGCGCCCAGGCCCAGGACCGCAAACACGGCCCCGGCCGCGGCGGAGGGGTTTCGCTCGGCCTCCCAACGCTTCAGGCCGGCCTCGGCGCGGATCTCGCGGGCGTGACGGTCAGGATCGCCCAGGGCCTCGGCGACCTCGATCTCGCTGCGACCGGCGGCCTGGGCTTCCGTGAAGTGGCCTTCGTAATCGGCGGCGATCTCGTCGATCGTCTTTGGCGACAACCCTGAAAGGCCGTTGCGCAGCCGGTTCATGAATTGCTGGCGGGTCATTGGGCGCCTCCCAAAATGTCGCTGACGGCTTGGGAGAACTGTGTCCATTCGGTCTTCTGGGCCGTGAAGCTCGCCGCGCCCGAAGGGGTCAGCTTGTAGTATTTGCGCGAGGGTCCGGCGGAGCTTTCCACCAAGTAGGTCTCGACCAGACCGTCGGACTGCATGCGCCGCATCAGCGGATAAATGGTGCCTTCCCCCATTCCGATTCCCTTGGCCAGGCGGCTGGCGATCTCGTAGCCGTAGGCGTCGCCGCGGGAGAGTAGGGCGAGCACACAGAGCTCGAGCACCCCCTTCTTCAGCTGGATCTGTACGGCTTCGACCACGACGCCACTCCTTTCGACGTCGCCTGTCTATCGCCAGCTACCTTGTAGCGCAAGGTAGCTGATCATGAATTATAGTTTAGGCGAGTCCTACGTTGGCGAGCGCCGCGGCTTGGCGCGCGATCAGGGCCTCTTCGGAAAAGCCCTCCAGGGAGGCCTCGAACAGCCGCCGCCAGTTGAGTTCGGCGCCCAGGTGCAGGAATGCGGCGCCCAGGCCGATGGCGGCGCGGTCCATGAATACGAACTCGCGGGGAATGGTGACGGGCCCCTTCTCGTCCAGGGCGCGCTTGACCTGAAAGGCCTCGCGCCGGCCGTAGGCGCCAGGACTGACCCCGTCGGCCACGGTGCGCACCCGGTCGTCCAGCAGTGGGGCGTAGATGAACCGCGCCCAGATTCCCAAGACGTCCATCAGGTCGTTCGACAGGTCCTTGAAGCCCCAGGCGCGATAGGCTTCGGCTTCGCCTGCCTTGTCGTCTGTCACCAAGGCGCGGAACAGCTTGGCCACACCGCCGACGAACGCAGGGGGAAATACGCGGATGCAGCCGAAGTCCAGCAGGTTGAGCCGCCCGGCCCCCGGGGTGAAGCTGTAGTTGCCGAGGTGCGGGTCGCCGTGAATGACGCCAATGTGGGTGAGTGGCGTCCACCAGGCCTCGAACAGCAGCCGGGCGACACGGTTGCGCGTGTCGAGGTCCGCGTCCTTGAACGTCGCCAGGCCTCGGCCCTCCATCCAGTCCATGGCCAGCAAGCGGCCGGTAGAGAGGGGCGCGTGGGGTGCGGGGACGGCGATATCGTCGCGGTCGGCGAAATAGTCATGGTAGAGGCGCATGGCGCGCGCCTCATGGTCATAGTCCAACTCCTCGCGCAGGCGTTCGCCGATCTCGATCACCACTTCGCGCGTGTCCAGGGCGGCGTTCATCTGCCGCGCCAAGCCCATCAGCACCCTGAGCTGGCCGAGGTCGCTCTCGATGGCGCTCTGCATCTCCGGATATTGCAGCTTCACGGCCAGGTCGCGGCCGTCGAGGTCGCGGGCGCGATGGACCTGGCCCAGGGAAGCGGCGGCGGCCGGCGTCAGGTCGAAGTCGGCGAAGCGCGCGCGCCAGTCGGGGCCCAGCTCCGCGGCCATCCGCCGGCGCACGAAGGCCGGGCCCATGGCTGGGGCGTTGGACTGCAGTTCGGCGAGTTCGGCGGCGAACTCCGGCGGAAGCAGGTCCGGCACGGTGGCGAACATCTGGGCCACCTTCATCAGTGGCCCTTTCAGGCGGCCCAGGGCCTCTCTGAGCGCGCGGGCGTTGCGCGCTTCGGCGTCGCCTGCGGCGAACAGCGCGTTGGCCCCGAAGCTCGCCGCCGCGCCGGACAGCCCCGCGCCCACCTTGGCCAGGCGGACGACGCGCTCCGACAGGCGATCGCGCTCGGGATCGCGGTCGCTCAAACCAGCGACTCGAATTCGTCGACCAAGCGCGTCAGGTGGGCGCAGCCGGCGTCCCAGAACGCGCGCTGTCTCGGATCGAGCCCGAACGGCGCCAAGGCCTCGACACAGGTGCGCGTGCCGCCGGCGGCGAGGAGGTCTTCGTATCGCGGCGCGAAACCGTCGGGATCGCCGCGCCGGGCCTCCATCAGCGCCTCGACCAGCAGGTTGCCGAAAGCGTAGGCGTAGACATAGAACGGCGTGTGGACGAAATGGCTGACATAGGCCCAATAGTGCTCATACCCCGCGTTTAGGCGGATGGCCGGCCCTAGGCTCTCGCCCATGACTTCCAGCCAGATGGCCCCGATGGCCTCGGGCGAGAGCTCGCCCGCCTGGCGCTCGGCGTGGAATCGCGTCTCGAAGCGGTGGAAGGCGATTTGACGCACGACCGAGTTCAGCGCGTCCTCGATGCGCCCGGCCAGGAGGTCGCGGCGTTCGGTGGGCGGGGCCTCGGCCAGCAGGCGCTCGAACACCAACCCTTCTCCGAAGATGGACGCGGTTTCGGCCAGCGTCAGCGGCGTGTCGGCCAGCAGCGTTCCGTGCGGCGACGCCAGGGTCTGGTGGACGGCGTGGCCCAGTTCGTGGGCCAGGGTCAGCACGTCGCGCCGCTCTCCCATGTAGTTAAGGAAGACGTAGGGGTGTCGGTCGGCCGTCACGGGATGGGAATAGGCGCCGGACTGCTTGCCGGGTCGGGGCGCGGCGTCGGTCCATGGCGCGGCCAGAAATTTCTGGGCGATGTCGGCGAAGCGCGGCGTCAGGCCGCGGAAGCAGGTGAGAACGATGTCCTTGGCTTCGCCCCAGGAGTAGTGCCGGGGCGGGGCCTCGGTGAGCGGGGCGTTGCGGTCCCAATAGTCCAGGGTGCGGCGGCCCATCGCACGCGCCTTCAGTCGGTAATAGCGATGGCTCAGCGCCGGATAGGCGGCGACCACGGCGCCTTCCAGGGCCTCCACGGCCTCGGCGTCGACTTCGTTGGCCAGGTGACGCGACGCCGCCGGATCGGCGAACCGGCGCCAGCGATCCTCGACCTGCTTTTCAGCAGCCACGGTGTTGTAGGCCAGCGCCAGCGTCTCCTCGCGGGCGGCGAGGGCCTTGGCGAGGCCAGCGGCGGCGGCGCGACGACGTGCGGGCGCCGGATCGCTCAGCCGATTGAGCGCCTCTGACAGGGTCAGGCGATCCTGCCGCACGTTTACGACCAGGCTCGCCAGCGTATCGTCGTAGAGCCGGCTCCAATTGGCCACGGCCGGCGCTCGGTCGACGAGCATGCGCTCGAGATCGGGGCTCAGTTCGTGCGGACGGGCGAGGCGCACACGCCGAAGCCATGGCGCCCAGCGCCCGGCGGCCGGATGGGCGGCCAGCGCCGCCGCGATCTCGCCATCCTCCAGCTTGTTGAGCTCGAGGGTGAAGAACAGGGTAATGGAGTCGCTCCGCGCGCTGCGGGCGCGCACATCGGCCTCAAAGCGGGCCCACGCCGGGTCGGCGTGGTCGGCCGAGCCGGACAGCGAGGCGTAGGCCATCACACTCCAGATGCGGTTGAGCCCGGTCTCGTAGAGGCCGACGCCCCGATCGATCAGTTCGCCCAGGCGCGCAGGCTCGGCGCGGGCGCCGATGAGGGCGCCTTCGAGCGTGGCCAGTTCGCGCGCCGACGCTTCGCCGGCGGCGAGGTCGGTTTCGATGCGCGGATCACCGCGGTTGGAATAGAGATCGTCGAGGCTCCAGCGCGGGGGCGAGGAGGCGAGGGGCGTGGGGGCGTTCATGGACTTCATTTAGGGTGTTTGGCCGCAAAGGGCATGGCCCAACTTCGGGCGGCGGACGCCTTGTTCTCCGGTCTGCCGGCGCCCACACTGCCCGTCGGATCGATTCTGGGGCGAGCCTGTTGGCGTCGAGTTTCTACGAGTTCTTCGCCGGCGGTGGCATGGCGCGGGCGGGGCTGGGCGCCGGTTGGACCTGCCTGTTCGCCAACGACGTCGATGAGAAGAAGGCGCGCGCCTATCGCGCCAACTGGGGCGGCGAGGTCCTCAGCGTCCGCGACATCCGCGCGCTTTCGGCCGCCGATCTGCCCGGGCGGGCGGACCTGGCGTGGGGCTCCTTTCCCTGCCAGGATCTGTCGCTGGCCGGAGCCGGGGTGGGACTGAACGGCGCGCGCTCGGGTACCTTCCACGCCTTCTGGCGGCTGGTCGCGGGTCTCGCCGCCGAGGGCCGCGCGCCGAGCCTCGTCGTGCTGGAGAACGTCTGCGGCGCGCTCACCTCGCGCCGCGGCGCCGACTTCGCGGCCATCTGCCGGACCTTCGCCGAGCACGGCTACGGATTGGGTCCGCTGGTCATGGACGCGGCCGACTTCACGCCGCAGTCGCGGCCGCGCCTCTTCCTCGTCGGCGTGCGCGAAGGCGTTCGGATCGATCCGGAGTTGGTCTCGGAATCGCCGACCATGGCCGCGCATACGCCGGCGCTGAGTCGGGCGATCGCCGCCGCGGGCCTGAAGGCGATTTGGTGGACACTACCGGCGCCCCCTAAGCACAATCTTGGCCTCGCCAACGTCATCGAAGACGACCCGAAGGCGATGCGCTGGCACACATCGGCGCAGACTCGGCACATCCTCGGCCTGATGTCGGATTTGAACCGGGAAAAGGTGCGCGCGGTCCAGGCCCGGGGCGGGCGCGCGGTCGGCGCGGTCTACCGGCGTACGCGGACCGACGCGGCCGGACGCCGGGTCCAGCGGGCCGAGGTCCGCTTCGACGGCGTCGCCGGCTGCCTGCGCACACCCGCGGGCGGCTCCAGCCGCCAGACGCTGTTGATCGTGGACGGCGGCGCCGTGCGCTCGCGTCTGATGTCGGCGCGCGAGACCGCCCGGCTCATGGGGCTGGCCGACGACTACCTCCTGCCGCCCAGCGCTACCGAGGCCTACCACCTGACCGGCGACGGCGTGGTCGTGGACGTCGTGCGGCATCTGGCCCGGCATCTGCTGGAGCCGCTGCTCGCGCGCTGAATCTGGCGTTTTCGCCCCTTTCCACTCATATGAGGGGCGATGATCGACGATCTCTATTCGACGCGAATCCTGACCCTGGCGGCCAACCTGCCCCATGCCGGGCGCCTCGCCGCGCCCGACGCCAGCGCCGAGAAGGTCGCCAAGCTGTGCGGCAGCCGCGTGGTGGCCGACGTGGTCATGGACGGGACGCGGGTGGCCGATTTCGCCCAGGATGTGAAAGCTTGCGCCCTCGGCCAGGCGGCGGCGGCGGTGCTCGGCGCGAAGGTGATCGGAGCCGACATCGGGGAAATCGAAATGGCGCGGGACGCCTTCCGTGCTATGTTGAAGACGGGCGCGCCCCCGCCCGAAGGACGCTTTTCGGACCTTTCGATGCTCGCACCGGTCAAGGATTATCCGGCCCGCCACGCCTCGGCGATGCTCGCCTTCGAGGCGACGGCGGAGGCGTGCGCCCTGGCGATCGCCCGGCGAACTAGTCCCGCCGACGCGGCCTGACGCGGCTGCGCCGCCCCCGCGCGTCGGCATGAATCTCTACCAGAGCGCCATCCGCCTAAGTCATTGGACCTATAAGGTGACGCTTTCGCCGTGGATCGGACGCCAGTGCCGCTTTCAGCCGACCTGTTCGGACTATGCGGCCGAGGCGCTGATCCTGCACGGGCCGGTTCGCGGCGGATGGCTCGCCGCGCGGCGCCTGTGTCGATGCCATCCCTTCGGCGGCCAGGGCTACGACCCCGTCCCGCCGCGCATTGAAAGACGGAACGATGATCGAACTGAAATTTCCCGACGGCCAGGCGCGATCGTTCGCCGATGGCGTCACGGGCGAGGAGGTCGCCGCCCAGATCTCGCCCTCGCTGGCCAAGAAGGCCCTGTTGGTCAAGCTGGACGGCGACCTCATTGACCTCAAGCGCCCCCTGCCACGCGGCGGGGCGATCGAGATCGTCACGCGAAATGCGCCCGAGGTTCTGGAGGTCATCCGCCACGACACGGCCCACGTGCTGGCCGAGGCGGTGCAGGAGCTCTTTCCCGGCACGCAGGTGACCATCGGCCCCAATGTCGAGGACGGCTTCTATTACGATTTCGCCCGCGACGAGCCGTTTTCGCTGGACGACCTCGCCCGGATCGAGGCGCGCATGCGCGAGATCGTCGACCGCGACGAGCCGATCACGCGCGAGGTGTGGGACCGGGGCGAAGCCATCGCGCACTTCCGCGGCATCGGTGAGATCTACAAGGCCGAGATCATCGAGAACATTCCGACCGGCGAGGCGGTGACGGTCTATCGCCAGGGGGCCTGGAAGGACCTCTGTCGCGGCCCGCACCTGCCCTCCACGCGCCACGTCGGCAAGGCGTTCAAGCTGACCAAGCTAGCCGGCGCCTACTGGCGAGGCGATCAGCGCAACGCCCAGCTGCAGCGCATCTACGGCACGGCCTGGGCGAGCGACGCCGACCTGGCCGCGCATCTCAAGCGCATCGAGGAGGCGGAAAAGCGCGATCACCGCAAGCTGGGCGCCGCCATGGGCCTCTTCCATATCCAGGAAGAGGGCCGCGGCATGGTGTTCTGGCACCCCAAGGGCTGGACGCTCTACCGCACGCTGACGGACTACGTCCGCCGGCGGGTCGAGCGCGCCGGCTATGTCGAGGTGAAGACGCCGCAGATCCTCGACCGGTCGCTGTGGGAGCGCTCCGGCCACTGGGAAAAGTTCCACGCCTCGATGTTCATCTGCGAGACGGACGAGGGCGAGACGCTGTGCGTCAAGCCGATGAACTGTCCGGGGCACGTGCAGATCTTCAATCACGGCCAGCGCAGCTACCGTGAACTGCCGATCCGCATGGCCGAATTCGACGGCCTGCACCGCAACGAAGGCTCCGGCGGCTTGCTGGGCATCCTGCGCGTACGCCAGATGGCCCAGGACGACGGCCATATCTTCTGCACGCCCGAGCAGATCGAGCAGGAGACGATTGATTTCGTCCGGCTGCTGATGAGCGTCTATGACGAACTCGGCGTGGAACTACATTCGGTGAAGCTCGCCCTACGTCCGGAGAAGCGCTTCGGTACCGATGAACAGTGGACGATCGCCGAGGATACGCTGGAGCGCGGCGCCAGGGCCGCGGGCGTCGAGGTGGAGCGACTTCCCAATGAAGGCGCCTTCTATGGCCCCAAGCTGGAGTTCCACTTGAAGGACGCCATCGGTCGCACCTGGCAGTGCGGCACGCACCAGCTCGACTATGTGCTGCCTGAACGTCTGGATGCGGCCTATATCGGCGAGGATGGCGCCAAGCACCGCCCGGTGATGCTTCACCGGGCTATCCTGGGTTCGCTCGAGCGGTTCATCGGTGTCCTGACCGAACACTACGCCGGCGCGTTCCCCTTGTGGCTTGCGCCCGTGCAGGTCGTGGTCGCGACCATCACTCAGGATGCGGACGAATACGCCGGACAGGTCGCCGCCAAGCTGCGCGCTGCCGGTCTACGAGTGGAGACCGACCTGCGCAACGAGAAGGTCGGCTACAAGGTGCGCGAGCACTCCCTGGCCAAGGTCCCGGTGATCGCCGTGGTCGGCCGGCGCGAGGCCGAGGAGGGCCAAGTGGCGCTCCGCCGCCTGGGCTCCCAGGCCCAGGAAGTGCTGTCGCTCGACGCGGCGCTCACGGCCCTGAAGGCCGAGGCGACCCCGCCGGACCTGAGGTAGGCGTGGGCGGCCGGACGGCTATTCTTCCGCCGGCTTGTCCACGACCACCCAGCCGCCGTCCAGGTTCACCTCGGGAACGGCCTCGCGGGTGAAGGGCGTCCACCAGGCGGGGCCGCCGTCGGCCGGATCGATCTCCAGGAGGTCGCCGGCGCCGAAGTCGGCCACCGACTTGACCTTGCCCAGGGGCGCGCCCTCGAGCGAGCGGGCGGCGAGGCCGATGAGATCGGCGAGGTAGTACTCCTCCGCCTCGGGCGGCGGCAGGGAGTCGCGCTCGATATAGAGCTTGAGGCCGCGCAGGGCCTCGGCCTCCTCGCGCGTGTCTACCTCGCGCGCGCGAGCGATCAGCGCGCCCTTGGCGACACGGCCGTCGGCGAGGGTCAGCACCGCGCGCCCGGCCTCGTCGCGCAGGGGGCTGTAGGCGACGAGGCTCATCGGATCGGCGGTGTGGGCGGTGATGCGCACCTCGCCCTTCACCCCGAAGGCCCCGGCCACCTGGCCGACCAGGATCAGGCGCGGCACGATGACCCCCATCCCCGCTTTCGCGGGGATGAGCGGAGAACCGGAGGGCTCACGGGCGGTATCAGCCTTCGGCGGGTTCCTCGGCGGGGGTTTCCTCCGCCGGGGCTTCTTCGGCGGCGGCTTCCGGTTCGGCGGCGGCCTCAAGCGGCGCTTCTTCGGCCGGAGCCTCTTCCGCCGGGACTTCCACCGGGGCCTCTTCCGCTGGGACTTCCACCGGGACTTCCACCGGGGCTTCCTCGGCCGGGGCCTCCTCGGCGACGGCTTCGGTCACGGGCTCCTCGGCAGCGGCTTCGACCGGGGTCTCCTCGACCACCGGTTCTTCGACCACCGGTTCCGGCGCGGGCTGGGCGGCCAGGGCGGCGGCGCGTTCGGCGCGCTGCTCGTCGCGTTCCTTGGCGCGGGCGTGCGGCTCGCCCTTCTTGGGGTTGGAGCCATGCTCCCATTTGGCCAGGCCCTGAGCGGACAGGAAGCGCGCGACGCGCTCGGTCGGCTGCGCGCCCTTGCCGAGCCATTCGCCGATGCGTTCGGTCTTCAGGGTCACGCGGCGCGGATCATCACGCTTGAGCAGGGGATCGTAGGCGCCGACCTTTTCGATGAAACGGCCGTCGCGCGGCGCATGGCTGTCGGCGACCACGATCGAATAGTACGGCCGCTTCTTGGCGCCCCCGCGGGCGAGACGAATCTTGAGCATGTTTAGTCCTTCTAGTTCAATGAGTTCAGGGTTTACGGAAAGGGTTGAACGGCGAGCCGCCAAGGCCCGGCGGCAGGGTGGGTTTGGCGGGTCCGCCGAGCCCGGGAAGAATGCTGTTGGGCGGCGCGGCCTTGAGGGCCTCGGCGGCTTCCGGGCCCAGCATCTTGCCGCCCAGGGCCTGCAGCGCATCCATGCCGCCGGGGCCGCCCATGCCCATCATGCCGGCCATGCGGGCGAAGCCCTTGCCGCCGCCGCGGGCCATCATCT
>Ga0302314_10018320_pt1 | contig 11681 bp, 9 predicted proteins | sample III_Palsa_N2_3_FD_200533 | JGI IMG/M metagenome (GOLD analysis project Ga0302314, IMG submission 200533) | Peat permafrost microbial communities from Stordalen Mire near Abisko, Sweden - III_Palsa_N2_3 | ecosystem: Environmental > Terrestrial > Soil > Palsa > Peat permafrost | place: Sweden... | reverse complement strand
ACCGTCAAGACCTCCTTATACCCGCAGGTCACAAGCAGGGCATCCAGGGCAATGACGACACCGAATCCGGCCGCACCTCGCCTGCTGCGGGTGACGCCGACCCGCCCGTCAGTTGGCAGCCTGACGGACGTGGCCCGGCGACCCGGCCGGGTGTGAGGAGGCACGCAGGTCATGTCGGTTGCTCTCGGTCAGGCAGTGGTCAGCCTGGCCCAGTCGCCCTTTCCGCCGCTGGCGGTGGGGTTCTTCGGTCTCGGGACGGGCTACCTCATCTGGGGCCCCCAGGAGCTCTTCCACTACCCCGAGCGCGACGAGCGGGTGGACTTCGCCACCGGTATGTGGGGCATCTGGATGCCGGGCTTCATGCAGTTCTTCGCCGGGGTCTACCTGTTCGCCGGCCTGGCCCTGTTCGGGACGTTCAAGACGCCGGCCCTGTACATGGCGGCGCTGGCGTTCACCGCGTACGGCGTGCACTGGTTCGCGATCGGCTGGAACCGGATCCGCCGGGCCGACCCGCGGGTCAATGTGGGGATGACGGTCGCGTTCACGCTCATCTCGATCCTCGGGATCATCGTCTTCTTCAACGCCGGCGATCATCCGGTCGGCGGCGTGTTCATCGGCCTGACCTGCGTCTACGTCGCGGACTTCTTCGCCTCGCTGGGAACCGACCTGCCCGCGATCAGCGGGCCGGCCGAGCGGGCACTCGGGTTCTTCCGCATCGGCACCGCCTTCTGGCTCATGTACCTGACCTTCGCCGTGGTGCTCGACTTCGTGCTCGGGTACACGCTGCCGGTCTGAACGCCGTTCACTGTTGCAAGGTGGTTCGCGCGTGCTGAGCCGCCGGGCTGCAGATGGTCCTTGAGCGATAAGAGCCTCGACGAGCCGGTCAAACAAGATGTATCGTGTTTGTGTCGGGCTGACCACAGAAACCAGTCCAGTGGAAGGCGGGCCGAGCAATGTTCGAGAGGTTCACCGACCGGTCGCGGCGCGTCTTAGTACTGGCCCAGGAAGAGGCCAGGATGCTTAACCACGAATATGTCGGGACCGAGCACATTCTGCTCGGCCTCATCCGCGAAGACGGTGCAGTGGCCGCCCGGGCGCTCGAGTCGCTCGGGATCAGTGAGGAGGCGGCGCGCCAGCAGGTCGAGGAGATCGTCGGCCGCGGCCAGGCCGGCCCGGCCGGGGGACATCTCCCGTTCACGCCGCAGGGCAAGAAGGTACTGCAGATATCACTGCGCGAGGCCATCGCGCTCGGTCACGGCTACGTCGGGACCGAGCACATCCTGCTCGGCTTGATCCGCGAGGACGAGGGCGTGGCCACACGGGTACTGAACGGCCTGGGCGTCGACCCGAACAGGATCCGCCATCAAGTGATCCAGCTAGTGTCCGCCAGGCAGATCCACGAGCAGCCCGGAACCGGCCGCGCTGGCGGCCGGGGAAAGCGCAAGCAGTTGTCTGAGCTTCGCGATCAGCTCGACTCCGTGAGCTGGCGCTTGTCGGCGCTGGAACAACGCGTGGGCACCGCTCCGGACCTGGCCCAGCTCGACCGGGAGATTAGCCAGATCCGTCGCGACAAGGAAAGCGCCATCGACGCCCAGGACTTCGAGAACGCGGCGGTGCTCCGCGACAGGGAACAGCGATTGGTCGATGGCAAGGCCGCTCGCCTGCAGGAGTGGGCCGCCCTCCCGTCCTTGAGTGATGAAGTCGAACGGCTCCGTGATCTTCTCCGCCGCCATGGCATCGACCCGCAGGACGGCGTGGCATAGCCTGACCTCGCCCGCCGGGTCGTCCTGGTGCCCCTGGGAGACTGCACGTGTGACGATCACGGATGAAGGCGACCGCCGAGTCCTGCCGCGACGCGGATTCGCCTGCTCACCCGTCGCCAGATCCACCACCACGCACCGCGGCCGGCAGCAGCCGACGGCACGAGGCGTTCCTGGTCAGCCTGGAGGGCTACCGGTGGAAGCGGTCGAGGAGGTGCCGGGCACCCCGGGCGCGACCTACTTCGCATCGTCGTCATCCCCGGCGAAGACGCTCAAGGTCACCACGTAGCGGCAGCGGCGGCCGCCCGGGCCCTGTCGGCTACGCCAGCGACACCAAACGCGACTTGTCGGCTACGCCAGCGACACCACTAGGCGAGGTCGACGGCGTCGGTGACAGGGGCCGGAACCTGTCGGTGGCGTAGCTGACATGGCCGCGGTCGCTCGCCACCGCCGGCTAGATGCACAGACGGCCGGAGCGGGCCTGATCACCGGTCAGGCCCGCTCCGTCACCGCAGGTCGTTAACCCGCTACCGAGTCGGTGAGGGTGTAGTTGTTGAGTGTGAACGGAAGGTCCCCGTCATTGAGGGTCTGGAATTCCCAGCCGTAATCGATCTGGTAGAGCCCTGACGTCCATGCGCAGGCAGAGTCATCGCCCGAGCCGCAGGTGCTCCCGGTATTCATGAAGCCGTCGCTGTCCAGGGCATTGAGCGCGCCGAGAATGTTGACGCCGCCGCTGGCCTTGCTGGTGGTCGGGTACCAGGTGACGGTGGAGAATTCGTTGCCGCCGCTCGCGCACGGCCCCGTATAGCACGACACCCACAGGTCATAGGTCGTCGAATTAGCGGAGTCGGTCCAGGTGACCGGGGTTGTCCCGGCGCACCCGGACGTGCCGTACTCGCATCCGGACGGCGAGGGTCCGTCGACGTCGGTCCAGATCATCACCTCTTCCAGTGACCCGTTGGAGTCGGAGCCGGGCGCCCCGCCGAGCCAGATATCGTACGCGGATTCCCAGGTTTTGCCCGTGGTGCCGTTGGTTTCCGTCCACGATGAGTTCAGCGCGCTGTAGTAGGACACCGGCACGTTACCCCCGGAGAAGGTAGCCGATTCGTTTGGGTAGGACACGACGTAGTCGGGAGTATCTTCTCCCTGGCTGTTGACACATGGCCCCGTCCCCGCCGTGTCGTTCGTGGTGTTGGCATTGACTTGCCAGGATTGCATGGAAGCAGCGTTGATATCCTGGTACGTGTTCGGCTCGCCGACCGCGCATCCCCACGCGTTATTGTTCACCGCGTACGCGGTGGTGACCCCCGACGGCGCGTCCAGATCGACCTTGTCGGCCACGGCCGATTCCGGGCATTCAGTGAAGTCGCCGCTGGTGATGTTCTCGCCGCATGAATAGCTAACGCCGAAGGCGTCCGCGAACGCGGCCGAGCCGCCGGGGCACGCGCCTCCCTGGCCGTTGATGTACGTGTTGTAGTTCGCCTCGACGGTGTAGACGTACTCCTGGGTCCGGTCTTCCGTGCAGCCCCAGGCCGGACTGCCGGATGGGATCGTCCACGATTTATAGGTCGTGGACGGAAAGCCAGCCGGGCCCAGGGACATGATGAACCCGCTCTCCGGGCACCCGTCCTTGCTGTTCAGGAACGATTCGAACCCGGAGAGCGTCGTGTAGACGTCCTGAACGGTGCGGTCGGCCCCAACGTTGCACGCCCACGCCTGACCGGGATTCGGGTCGGTCCCGTTCTCGTTGACGGCCTGCCCGATCGCGATTTCCGTTCCGCTGCTCGGGCATTTGTTGCTGTTAGCGGCGAGAAACGTGTTGTAGTTGGCCTGGACCGTGTACACGTCCTCGAGCGTGTTACTGGACCCGATAACGCATCCCCAGATCGTGCCGACCGGCGGGTCCGTGAACGCAAAGGCCGGGCGGGTTACCCCGAGCAGGCCGGCCGTGAGTATCCCGAGCGTCGCCAGGAATACGAGAAATCTCTTCCGCATGTGTGCCGTGTTTCCTCTCTAACAGGACTGCAGGAAACGAGATTTCTGGGCATAGACGGGCAAACCGACCAATTTGCCCATTAACGCAAGAGATTAGACATCACCCGAGGCACTGTCAATGCCTCCTGTGACGGGGGTTAGAAGCGGCTGACGACCTGCTCGCCGAGTAGCTCGATGTGGGCGACGTCGCTGGGGCCGTAGACGTGCAGGTAGACGGTGTCGGCGCCCTGGCCGCCGAGGTCCTCGATGACCCGGATCAGGTCGTCGGCGTAGCCGGTGACGCCGGCCGCGAGGAGGCGGGCGCCGGGCTCGCCGAGGGACTCCTGGCGGCGCTCGAGGTCGCCGGCGTCCCGGCCGATGCAGGTCGGCACCGTGGCCGAGAGGCGGACCTCGGCCGGGTCACGGCCGACGACGTCCTCGCAGATGCGCTTGAAGTTGGCGTAGCGCTCGCGGAGGTCAAGGCCGAGGGCGCCGTTGAACTCGTCGGCGTACTTCGCGGCCAGGGTCGGGGTGCGCTTGGCGCCGGCTCCGCCGACGATGATCTTGGGGCGCTCGACCGGGCGGGGGATGGAGGCGCAGTCGGTCAGCTGGTAGTGCTTGCCGTCGAAGCTGAACCGCTCCCCCGGCTTGGTGTTCCAGAGACCGGTGAGGATCGCGAGCTGCTCTTCCAGCCGGTCGAACCGCTCGCCGAGGCCGGGGAACGGGATGCCGAAGTACTGGTGTTCCCTTTCGTACCAGGCGGCGCCGATGCCGAGCTCGGCCCGGCCGCCGCTCATCTGGGCGACGGTGGCGACCTCGACCGCGAGCTGGCCCGGGAGCCGGAAGGTGGACGCGTTGACGAGCGTGCCGAGCCGGACCCGGTCGGTCTGGACGGCCAGGCCCGCCAGGGTGGTCCACGAGTCGGTCGGCTGGTAGGTCACGTCGTCCGCATCGATTCCCAGGTAGTGGTCGGAGCGGAAAAACGCATCGAATCCTCCCGCCTCCGCCGCCTGGGCGAGGGCGAGGATCTGGGCGTAGGTGGCCCCGTGGTGCGGTTCGAGGAGGATCCGGAGGCGCATGCAGCGCTCCTTTCACGCGGAGATGAGGCAGGACGTGGGCACCGCGAACGGACCCGTGGGCGGGCGGAGAGTCATCCAGGGTCCGTTCGAGATGACGATGTGGATCTTGGTCTGAGACGGGGTTATCCCGGCGTGCTGGCGGCGGTCACCGTGGCCGCCTCGGCCGCCTCGGTCAGCGGGAAGTGACAGGCCACCACGTGACCGGGGAACAGCTCCCTGGGCTCGGGCACCTCTTCCGCGCAGCGGTCGGCCGCGCGCGGGCAGCGGGTGCGGAACCGGCAGCCGGACGGCGGGTTGACCGGCGACGGCGGCTCGCCCCGCAGCGTCGTGGTGGCCCGGCCCGCGCCCGGCTCGGTCGACGGGATCGAGTCGAGCAGCGCCCTGGTGTACGGGTGCAGCGGCCGCTGGTAGACCGACTCACCGGGTCCGAGCTCGCAGAACTTCCCCAGGTACATCACCCCGACCCGGTCGCTGACCTGCTTGACCAGGGCCAGGTCGTGCGCGATGAACAGGTAGGAGAGGCCGAGCTCGCGGCGGAGCTTCTCGAACAGGTTGAGCACCTGCGCCTGGATCAGCACGTCGAGCGAGGAGACCGCCTCGTCGCAGATCAGCAGGTCGGGCTCGAGGGCGACCGCGCGCGCGATCGCGATCCGCTGCGCCTGCCCGCCGGACAGCTCCCGCGGGTGCCGCCTGGCGTACCTGGCCGGGTCGAGGCCGACCAGGTCGAGCAGCTCGTCGACCCGGTTCCTGCGCGCCTGCCGGTCGCCCGCCGAGTAGGCGATCAGCGGCTCCTCGATGATCGACCGGACCTTCCACTTCGGGTCGAGTGATCCGAACGGGTCCTGGAACACGAACTGCATGTGCTGGCGCGCGGCCAGCAGCTGGCGGCCGCGCAGCCTGGTCAGCTCGCTGCCGCGGAAGCTGACGGTGCCCGACTTGGGGCGCGGCGACTGCAGGATCGCCCGGGCGAGGGTGGACTTGCCCGATCCGGTCTCGCCGACGATGCCGAGCGTCTCGCCCGGCATGATGTCGAACGAGACGCTGGAGACCGCCTGGACGACGCCGGCCCGGGTGCCGCCGCCCTCGCGGACGACGAACTCCTGGACGAGGTCACGGACCGACAGCAGCGGCCGCTTCTGCTCGGCTACCGACTCCGTGCTCATTGCGCGACTCCGTTCTCACAGGGGTGCCAGCAGGCCCAGGAGTGCCCGGGGCTGTGCTCGGCGAGGGCGGGCGCCTTGGCCAGGCAGTCGTCGGCCGCGTGGCCGCAGCGGGGCGCGAACGAGCAGCCGGGGGGCATCGCGGTCGGGTCCGGCGGGCGGCCGGTGACCACCGGCAGCTCGGTGTGCGCGGCCCGCTCGATGTGCGGGATCGCGTCGAGCAGCGCCCGGGTGTACCGCATCCGCACCGTGCCGCCGGTCCCGAACAGCTTCCCGGCCGGGGCCTGCTCGACGATCTTGCCCGCGTACATCACCACCACCTCGTCGGCGTAGGACGCCGCCAGGCCGAGGTCGTGGCTGATGAAGAGCAGCGACATGCCCAGCTCGGCCTGGAGCTCGAGCATCAGCTCCATGATCTGCGCCTGGGTGGTGACGTCGAGCGCGGTCGTCGCCTCGTCGGCGATCAGCAGCTTCGGCCGGCAGGCGAGCGCGATCGCGATCATCACCCGCTGCCGCATGCCGCCCGACAGCTGGTGCGGGTACTCGTGGTAGCGCCGGTCCGGGGCCGGGATGCGGACCAGGCGGAGCAGCTCGACCGCCTCGTCGCGCGCCTGCGACCTGCTCATCTTCCTGTGCGTCCTGATCGCCTCGGTGATCTGCGAGCCGATCCGCATGGTGGGGTTGAGCGACCGGGCCGGGTCCTGGAACACCATCGCCAGGTCGCTGCCGCGGTGCTTGCGGAGCTGGACGTCGGACAGCCCGATGAGCTCGCTGCCGCGCAGCCGGGCCGACCCGCTGATCATGGTCCCGGCCGGCAGCAGCCCCATGATCGCGCGGCAGCCGACGGTCTTGCCCGACCCGGACTCGCCGATGATCGCCAGGGTCTTGCCCGGCTCGACGTGGTAGCTGACCCCGTCGACCGCGCGGACCTCCCGCCCGCCGACCGCGAAGGCGACCCGGAGATCCTCGACCGCTAGCAGTGCCTCGCTCATCGGACTCCCCAGCGCTCACGGAGCGCGTCACCGAGCAGGTTCAGCGCCATCACGAAGATCAGCAGGACAATGGACGGGATCAGCACGTACTCGGGGGTCGCGGTGAGCACGGTCTGGCCGCGCGCGATCATCCCGCCCCAGCTCGGCTTCGGCTGCTGGATGCCGAGGCCGAGAAAGTCGAGCGCGCCCTCGAGGATGACGACGATGCCGACGCCGATCAGGCTGAACGAGATGATGCCGGGGATGACGTTCGGCAGCACGTGCTTGAGGATGATCCGCCAGCTCCTGGTGCCCGACAGCCGGGCCGCCTGGATGAACGGGAGCTGTCTGACCACCAGGGTGGAGCCACGGGTGACCCGGGCGAACGCGGGCACGCTGAACACCGATAGCGCCCAGATCAGGTGCAGCTCGCTCGGCTGCAGCACCTCGGCCACGGCGAGCGCGAGCACCAGCGCGGGGAAGGCGATCAGCACGTCGATGATCCGGGACAGGATCGTGTCGGTCCAGCCGCCGAAGTACCCGGCCGCGAGCCCGATCAGGCCGCCGATCACCAGGCCGATCGCGGTGACGGCGAAGCCGACCTCGAACGCGACCTGCCCGCCGTAGACCAGCATCGCGAAGACGTCGACGCCGACCGGGTCGGTGCCGAGCCAGTGCCCGGGCGAGAACGGCGGCTCCTGGGCGGCCAGGATGCTGCCGACCGTGCCGGACGGGATCGTGTAGACGTAGGGCCAGATGAAGCAGAGGAAGAACAGGGCGACGAGGATCGCGGCCGGCACCCACAGCCGCAGCGCCCGCCCGACCCGCTGGTTCCGCAGGTGCCGCGCGCTGACCAGCGACGGCAGCGGCGGGGCGGCCCCGGGCGCCAGCGTCGTGGTCAGGTCAGGAAGTTGAGCGGCCATACCGGATCCTTGGGTCGAGTACCGCGTACAGCAGGTCCGCGAGCAGGTTGCCCGCCACTGTCACCAGGGCGAACACCACGACGATGCCCTCCACCAGCGGCAGGTCGTTGATCTGGATGGCGCCGATCAGCTCGGCCCCGATGCCGGGTAGCGAGAAGATCGGCTCGATGATCGCGACCGCGCCGATGAGCGTGCCGAGGTTCAGCGCGACCAGGGTGATCAGCGTGAACATGGAGTTCCTGGTCGCGTGCAGGATCAGCACCCGCCAGGGCGAGACGCCCTTGGCCTTGGCGGTGACGATGTAGTCCTCGCGCTGCATCTGCTCGACGATGTCGGCCCGCAGCAGCCGGCTGTAGACCGCGAAGAGGGGGAAGCCGATCGAGGCGGCGGGCAGGGTGAGCGCCCTGATCGCCTGCAGCGGGTTGCCGCCGAGGGAGTTGGAGATCGCCGGGAACCACTGCACCTTGACCGCGAAGACGTAGATCAGGACGAGCGCCAGCACGTACGGGGCGATCGAGAGCCCGAGCATGGAGACCGCGAGGCTGAGCCGGTCGGCGATGCCGTTGGGCTTGCGGGCCGCCAGCACCGCGACGATCACGCCGAGCCCGAGCGACACCACCAGCGTGTAGAGCAGCAGCCAGCAGGTGACGGGCAGGTGCTGGGCGAGGTCGGTGTTGACGCTCTGCTGGTTGCTGTAGGCGATGCCCAGGTTCCCGTGCAGCAGCCCGTCGAGCCAGAGCCAGTACCGATCCCAGAACGGGTGATTGAGCCCGAGCTTGATATCGGTCTGCTCGATCTGCCCGGGCGTGGCGTTGATGCCGAGGATCAGCCGGGCCGGGTTCCCGGGGATGAGGTTCATCACGACGAATGTCAGGAAGGTGACGCCCAGCAGAACGGGGATGGCCGTGAGCAGCCGTCGGCCCACCAGCTGGAGAGCTGGTGAGCCGGTGACCCGGCGCACGATGTCAGATCGTGCGCCGGGGTCCCGCTGGAGCTGGACTTGCTGTGCCAGCGCCATTGTTTGTGTCCTGTGTCCTAACGTGTGGTGGCGGACCGTGCTTCAGCTGCTCGAGGTGTCGTAGACGTCTTCCCAGGGCACCGCCGGCGCCACCACCACCGCGGGCAGCGGTGAGGTGAGGCCGGGCCCGACGATGCCCTTCACCGCGACGTTGGCCGGGGCGAAGGAGAAGTAGAACGGGCCGTAGTAGTTCTTGGCGATGTACTCGGCCGCCTGGTCGTAGTCCGCGCAGCGGGTGCTGAGGTTGCTGCTCGCCTCCGCGTTGTTGAGGATCGTGTCGAGCTTGGTGTCGTGCACGCCGCTGAACGGAGACGTGGACGTGAACCGGAAGCCCACGCCGACGCCGCTTGACGGGTCGTAGGCGCCCGCCGTCTGGATCATCGCCTGCCAGCTCTTGCCGCCGTTGGCGACGAAGGCCTGGATGAGTGCGTTCAGCGGGTAGACGTGCTGCGAGGTGTGGACCCCGAACGCCGCCCACTCCTGGCTCAGCGCCTGGACGGTCTCGGAGGCGACCGGGGAGGAGGAGATCGTGCCGAACTGGATCGTGGTGTTGGCGAGGCCGCTCTCGGCCACCAGCTGCTTGGCCAGGGTCGGGTTGTAGCCCTGGTAGCCGGGCACCATCTGCTGGTAGCAGATGCCGCCGGGGCCGGTGAAGCCCTCCGCGACCGGGTACTCGTTGTCGAAGATGTGCTGCAGGATCGGCGCGAAGTTGGTCATCGCGTAGATCGCCTGGCGCGCCTTTGGGTTGTTGAACGGCGGGACCGCGGTGTTGAGCTGCAGGTCGTACGGTGAGGTGCCGAGCTGGTTGAGCACGTTGAAGTGCTGTGCGGACTCGGTCAGCAGGGCCGGGGTGGACATGTCGATGTAGACCTGGCCCTCGCCCGCGAGCATCGCCTCGTAGGCGGCCTCATCGCCGCTCACCGACTTGAACGTGATGCCGTCGAGGTAGGGCAGCGGCTTGTCCCAGTAGTTCGGGTTCTTCTTCACCACGATCTGGTTGCTGTACGAGTCGCTGACCATGACGAACGGCCCGGCCCCGACCGGCAGCTGGGCGAACGCCTTCTCGCCCATCTTGTTGAAGGCGGCCTCGGAGATGATCCAGTTCGGGATCGTGTCGTACATCTGGTTGATGAACGCGCCGTCCGGGAGGAGCAGGTTCACCTGGATGGTGTCGGTCCCGAGGACCTTGATGACGCCCGCGGCGGGGGCCGAGGTGGTGACCTTCGGGTTGACCCGGGCGACCTGCCAAGCGGGGGCGCAGGTGCAGCTGGACTCCAGGTCGCGGGTCCAGTTCCAGGCGACGACCGAGGCGGTCAGCGGCGTTCCGTCGGAGAACTCGACGCCGGGGCGCAGGTCGATCGTGATCGTCTTGTTGTTGTTGGAGTACTGGTACCCGGTCGCGAGGTCGTCGATCTGCTTGCCGCCCGCGCCGAGCTCGAAGAGATCGCCGAGAACCGCGTTGTAGTAGTCCTGGTCGGCGGAGCCGGTGGTGTTGGTCGCGGGGTCGAGGCCGAGCGGCCAGTCCCCGGCGAAGCCCTTGCCCTCCAGGACGGTGATCGACCCGCCCGCCACCGGGGCGCCGGTCGACGTGATGCTGCTCTGGCTAGGGCTTGCGGTGGAGCTGGCGGTCGACGCCGGGGGCGACGAGCTCCCGCTGCTGCTGCTGCACGCGGCAGCCGCAGTCAGCACTAGTGCGGCCGCCCCAGCGAGGCAGGCGGTCCGCTTTGACAAAAGCCGAAATTTCACGGCATTCACCTACTCGTGATTAATCGTACGCTGGTGTGTGACAATTTCTGAGTCGCTCGTCCACAGATTTGTCTTGGATACTCTCACCCGTCCGATGTGCCCGCAAGGAGCAATATCCGCCGTATGCCGGATTGCTTGGGGTGTTGTATCCGCCCCCCCACACGCCCGACCGAGCCTTGTGCCTTCTCACAAAGCCAGCTGACCAGCGGTTCGGGGCATGGCTTCGGAAGCGTTGGCGCTACCGCGCCGACGCTCGCGCGGACCAGCCCAGTGGCAGGCGGGCCGCTAGCCCCAGACCTCGTGCGCCACCGAGACGATCAGCTCGAGCTTGGCCTTCTGGTCGTCGGCACCGACGGCGTTGCCCTCGGCGGTGGACGCGAAGCCGCACTGGCCCGACAGGCAGATCTGGTCGATCGGCACGTACTTCGACGCCTCCTCGATCCGGCGCTTGAGCGCGTCCCCGGACTCGAGTTCGGGCCGCTTGGTGGTCACCAGGCCGAGCACCACCTGCTTGCCCTTGGGCACGAACCGGAGCGGCTCGAACCCGCCGGAGCGCTCATCGTCGTACTCGAGGAAGAACCCGTCCACGTCCAGCTCGTTGAAGAGCGCCTCGGCCACGAAGTCGTAGCCGCCGGACGCGACCCACGAGGACTGGAAGTTGCCGCGGCACAGGTGCGTGGTGACCGCCATGCCCTCGGGCCGGGCGGAGATCGCGCCGTTGGTCAGGGCGATGTACCGCAGGTGCATGCTGTCGGCGTCCTCGCCCCGCTCGGCCACGTACGCACGCTGGGCCGGGTCGTTCAGGTACGCCAGCGAGGTGTCGTCGAGCTGCAGGTAGGTGCAGCCCTGGGCGGCGAGACGGCGGACCTCCTCGGCGTAGGCGGCGGACAGGTCGGCCCAGAACTGCTCGGCGTCCGGGTAGACGGACTCGTCGGCGACGGCCCGGATGCCCGACCGGTAGTGCACCATCGACGGCGCCGGGATCGTCAGCTTCGGTACCGACTCGCCGGCGATTGACTGCAGGAACGCGAAGTCCGGGCCGAAGATCGT
>Ga0302314_10018318_pt1 | contig 11682 bp, 12 predicted proteins | sample III_Palsa_N2_3_FD_200533 | JGI IMG/M metagenome (GOLD analysis project Ga0302314, IMG submission 200533) | Peat permafrost microbial communities from Stordalen Mire near Abisko, Sweden - III_Palsa_N2_3 | ecosystem: Environmental > Terrestrial > Soil > Palsa > Peat permafrost | place: Sweden... | reverse complement strand
ACTTCTTTTGCAGCCATTTATCGAATTCCTTGAATAGAGTTTTTTAAGGACGATCGGGTGGTTCGACAGCCTTAGGCCGCGATCACGCCCACGATGTCCGACTCCTTCATGACGAGATAATCGACGTCGTCGATCTTGATCTCGGTGCCCGACCACTTGCCGAACAGAACACGGTCGCCGACCTTGACGTCGAGCGCGTGGATCTTGCCGGCTTCGTCACGGGCGCCCGGACCAACGGCGATCACTTCACCCTCTTGCGGCTTTTCCTTGGCCGTATCGGGGATGATGATACCGCCCTTGGACTTGCCTTCCTGCTCGATACGCTTGACCACGACGCGGTCGTGCAGCGGACGGAATTTCATGGGTCGCTCCTTAGGAAAGCTTCATTGAGAATTTCTCGGCGGAGCGCACTGTTAGCACTCTCCCCCGATGAGTGCTAGGCAAATACGGATTGGCCCCCGTCCTGTCAAGGCGGAGGTCGATCGAATGTGCGAAACGGGGGGAGGGCCGCAGCCTCTAGCACGCCGCCGAGGGCGCGGTCGCGTTATATCGCACTCTGTAACGGGGTTCTGTGACGCTTTTGAGCTTTCAGCCGAGCAATGGCCTGGCTATTTCTGCTTCAGCAGGTCGCGGATCTCGGTCAGCAACAGCTCGCTCTTGGTCGGTGGCGGCGGGCCGGCCTCTTCCTTGGGGCCGGCCAGCTTGTTGATCCAGCGCACCAGCAGGAACACGGCGAAGGCCACGATCAGGAACTTGATGACCGCGTTCAGGAACAGGCCGTAGTTGATGGTGACGTCGCCGGCCGCCTTGGCCGCCGCCAGCGTGTCATGGCCGCCGCCCTTGAGCGTGATGAAGAAATCCGAGAAATCGATGCCGCCGATGACCATGCCCAGAGGCGGCATCAGCAGGTCGTTCACGAGCGAACTCACGATGGCGGTGAAGGCCGTGCCGATGATGATGCCGACGGCTAGGTCGATCACATTGCCCCGAACGGCGAATTTCTTGAATTCATTCAGCATGCCGCGGCCTTTCGTTCCGTGAAGGGGATCATTCCAGCAGCGGCGTCGGGCGCTCGGTGCGCCGCAGTTGGATTGCGAGGCGCCGAATGCGGTCGAGGTGGGGATTGATCGCCAACGCCGCTTCGAACGCGATGAGCGCGCCTTCCGGCTCGTCGAGCCGTACCAGGATCTGACCCAGACCGGCCAGCGCACCATAATGGCGGGGCTCAAGCACCAGCACACGCTCGATGTCGGCGATGGAATCGTCATGGCGCCCGATCATGAACAGCACGGTCGCGCGGCGATTCCAGGCTTCGGCGAAGCCCGGATCGAGCGCCACGGCCCGGTCCAAGAGAGCCATCGCCGGCCCGACTTCGCCGAGCGCCAGCGCCTTGGACGCGTCGCTCAGCAATTGTCGCGCCTGACGCGTACCGGCATCGCCCCAGCGCTGCCAGATCATCTGGTCGAGCCGGTCGGCCTCGATCGCGGAAGCGGTCTGGCGCAATTGCTGGAACGCCTCGCGCAGCACCGCATCGCGCCCATCGAGCGGGGTGCCGCCCGCCAGGCAGCGGACCAGGGTCAGAACGCAAGCGTATCGATCGTCGGTCATCGGGGCCCTTTTTTCCGGCCGTTGGCCGATCTTCGGCCCGTCGTCGTCCTGCTGTCCAGTGCCAAGCCGAGATGACGGTCGTACCATCGGCATTTGTTGTTCCGCGCGGATCTCGATTCATGCGATACAAAATTCGAATGCACCTTTCTGCTGCGGATAGTCAGCGATGTTCATGCTGAGCGTTTTTGTTTCCGACACGGGGCAACTCCTTCACCCCGGCGATCTGCGGTGGATCCTGGAGTATCCGCATGCCGATTTCGATCTGTCGGACTATGCCATCCGCAATCTGGGCTTCGCTCTGTTCAAGCAGGACGGCAATGGCGCGCGCCTGAAGCTGCGCGCGGATCTGTTCACCAAATCCTGTTTCGAGCGGGTCGTGCGGCTGGTGATCGAGCACCGGATTTCCCGTCTGGTGATCGAGCATGAGGCCGCGGATGAGCCGGCCGAGGTGCTGCTGAACGCCAACGACATCGTCGCGCGCCTGGATTTCCTGCGCAGCACGACCCCGGGCGAGACGCCGCGGGAAAGCTTCATTCTGGAGACGCTGCATCTCGACCGGTTGAACCATATCAAGCGGCGTCGCATGTCCGAGGCCTATACGGCATGGGCGCAAAGCCATGGCCGCCTCCCGCGCGATTTCGAGCCGCTGCGGCGCGTGGGCGGTTTCCAGGCCGGCCATCTGCTGGTCAGCCTCAAGGGCGAGGATCAGGCGATCGTGCAGGACTGGCCCAGCAACATCCTGTGCTATTCCAAGACCGAGATCGACGGCCTGATCGGCCGCGACCTGTGCGAACAGCCCGACAACCGCTTCGGCCGCTGGTCGTCCAAGCCCTATCACGAGGTCGTCAGCCAATCGGCGGCACGGCTGGACCTGGTCGAGGCCGTGATCCATCCGCCCGGCGGGCTGCCGATGATCTCGCGCTACGAACGCCTGCTGCTGCCCTGGCGCACCAGTTCCGGCGACTTCTGGGTGTCCGGCACGTCGCTCACCCGCTCGCGCCGCTTGTTGAGATCGGCCTGATAGGCCGCGACATCGCTCGCGATCTCCGATTTCGGCCGCCAGGTCAGGTGCAGGTCGACCTCAGGGCGATAGCTGTCGCGGATCTTGATCCAGGGCTGGCTCACCGGCAGCCCGTAGGACTGCAGGATACCGTGGTCGATCGGCGGCTGCTCGACGAACGAGATCGTATAGTCGGTGTCCCAGTTGGTGTAGGCGAAGGTCCGAGTCATGCGCGGCATGACCAGGGACAGGCCTCTGCCGCGCCAGTCCGGTCGATACCACAAGCCGCCCGAGAGGCCGACCCGGCCGGAGATTTCGCCGGCCATCGGGGCCGTCACCTCGATTCGCTCCCTGCTGCCCGACTGGCTGGCCGGATCGCGGTAGAAAAGGCTCAACTGTTCCAATTCGGCCTTGAGCGTCGTGCCGGTCAGATCGAGCAGGCGCGAGACCTGAGTCGCGACCACCTCGCCCCTCGCATCCCGCAGCTCGAACAGGAAAGCCGGCCCGGCACGCAGACCGGCGTTGGCCGGATCGAAGACCGGCATCAATGGAGCCCAGCTGTCGCGATGACGTCGGTTGATGTCGTAGAGTCTTCGCAAATCCTGCGAGACGTATAGCCGCACCCCCATCTGCGTGAGTATCCGGTCTCCGTCCAAGAGAAATCGGCCGATTTCACGTTTCGGGCCGAATTGAACGCGCAGTTCTTCGGTAAAACGGACGGGTGTCGAAATAGCGTCGGGCAACATCGCAAGACCCTCCTCGCCATGAAAGCAACCTGGAGGATGGTGCGCGCCGCAAAAACACGTGAGCCGAGCCGGTTTGACAACCAAGCCGTGAGGACTGGCCTGGATCTCATGGGGGTGTTGGGCGTTTAGAATTCGAAGTTCGGCTCGGGCGCGCGGCGGGCGCGGGGCCGGAAAACCGAAAATGCGCTGACACCAGGGGCTTAGCCTGGCAGCGTCGAATGGACTCGGAAGCAGGGAGAGGCGAGGATGGTGGGCGCGACAGGATTTGAACCTGTGACCCCTTGCGTGTGAAGCAAGTGCTACTACCGCTGAGCTACGCGCCCATCCTCGCAACGGTCGCGGGTTTTAGGCGGCAGGGGCCGCTTCTGTCAAGCAGGGATGGCGCCGGCCCGGGTGCGGGTCAGGTCCGCAGGGGCGGCATGGGCGAGACGGCTGCTACGACGGTCGAAGAACGGATCCAGGGAGGCTGCCGTATGGCGTTGGGTCGATTGCGAATGGGATGGCGGGCCAGCTTGCTGGCGATGGCCATCCTCGTCGTCCTGTCAGCGACGCAGGCCTTTGCCGCCGACGCCACCCCCCTCGATCTTTCCTACGACCTGACGCTCGGCGGCCTGACGATCATGAGCTTCGAGTTCGACGTGCGCACCACCGGCGATCGCTATGTGGTCGATTTCTCCGGCCGCACCCGCGGCATGTTGAGCCTGCTCGGCGCCGGTTACGTCGTCTCGTCGAGCCAGGGGCGCGTGCTGGCGGACGGCACGCCCGAGCCTGAGGTCTATGTCAGCCATTCCGACGGCAACGAGGGCGAGAAACGCACCCAGATCCGGTACGACGCCACGGGGCCGGCCGAGATAACGGCCATCCCGGCACCAGGCGCCGATGGCGAATCCCTGACGCCGATCCTGCCGGATACGCTGCCGGGCACGCGCGACCTCCTGGCGGCGCTCTATGCCTTCGCGGCCGAGCTGGGCAAGGACGAAAGTTGCGTGCATGAGATGAAGATCTTCGACGGCCGCCGGCGCTTCGATCTCAACTTCACCGGCCGCGGGCGGGAGATCATGGTGCCCGAGGGCGACGGCTTCTATGCCGGGCCGGCGCTGCATTGCCATCTCGATCTGGTCCGCATCGGCGGCTATTCGACCGATCCGTCGAAGTTTCTGTCGGGCAACGATGCCGAATTCTGGCTGGCTCATGTGCTGCCGAATGAACCGCCGGTCCCGGTCGAGATCGTCTTCAAGGGCCGGCTCGGCCTGATGCACGCGCGCCTGGCCCAGATCCAGCACGGGTCGGAGAAGCGCGGCAGCGTCGCGCCGAAGCCGCAGTCCGCAGCGGTCACGCCCGACGTCGATAACCCCCGCTAAGGCTGCCACCCGTCATGAACGCGAACATTGTCGCGCACCGGTCCTGGCGGAACCAGACGGTGCGATTCGGGCTGGTCGGCGCGATCGGCTTCCTGGTCGATGCCGGTACGCTCTACGCCTATCTGTGGGCGGCGCCCGGCCATTTCTACAGCGGTCGCGCGCTGTCCTATGTCGTCGCGGCGAGCGTCAATTGGCTCTTGAACGCCAGCTTCACCTTCGGCCGCGTCGGCGGCTTCGGGCAATGGGGCCGCTTCCTGCTGTTCAATCTGGGCGGCGGCGGCGTCAATTACGGGCTCTATGCCGCCCTGGTCGCGACCGCCCCGCTCGCGGCGCAGCGGCCGGTCTTGGCCGTCGCGGCTGGCGCCATCGCCGGCTTCGGCGTCAATTTCCTGGTCTCGCGCAAATTCGTGTTCGACGACGCCTGAGCGTCAGGCGGGCGCGACGAGCGTCTGCCGGGACGCATCCCAGCGCCACAGGCGATCGTTGGTGAGCTCGGTGCCGCCCCACCAGCGCTGGATCGGGTTATGGGCAGCGAAATCCTCCTGGCCTGCCAGCAGCGCGTGCCCCAGCGCCGACAGGGACAGGCGGCTGGCCTTGTAGCGCCGGAAACGCTCGGCATCGTCATGGATCGCCAGATCGAACGGCCCGCCCTCGAGCCCCAGCACGGCCGGTGTCGGGCCGTGGGCGAGCCGGTCCAGCATCCGCCCGATCTCCCACGTGTCGAAGACGCCGCGTTCGATGATCCGGCGATAGCTGGGCGCGTAGAACGGCGGCGGTCCGCCGGGCGTAATCAGGCCGAGCAGCATCGCCTCAGTGGCCCCCAACGCCGACCCCACGGCCGGCAGTTCGGCCAACAGGTCCAGCACCGCCCGGCTGAGCGCGGGCAGGGCGGCCAGATCGCGCGTCCGCAGATCGAACCAGGCTTCTGGTGTGGGTTGGCGGAACGCGTTCCAGGCGCGGCGCGCCGTGTCCAGATGTCGGGCTTCGACCGGCACGGGCGGCGGGGACAGGGTCGCGAACTCTTCAGGTCCCCGTTCACCGATCCGGCTGTCGGCCTGGCGCAGCACCAGCTTGCCGATGATGTCGTCCTGGGGGCGTAGGAAATCGAGCAGTTGCAGCAGCACCAGCTGCGCATTGGCGACCGGGTCGATCCACAGCTCGATCGCGTCGAACGCGCGGCAGGTCTGGATCAGCCCCGGCTGGTCGCTCCCGCGCGCTTGCCAGTCCAGCCAATGGGGCGTGTCGCCTTGGCCGGGCCCAAAGAAGCTGTCGGTTTCGCCGGGCGTGGGCGGGCGGTCGCAGACCAGCCGCTGGCCCAAGACATCGATCCGGTCGGCGCGCTTGGCCTGCCGCAGCCAGCCGGCCCCAGCGGCGTCGGTGGTGAGGATCAGGCGGCGCATGGCGCGGCGACCTAACCGACCGCTTCGACCGGCACGTCCGGAAGATGCTTCAGCAAAGCCTCGGCCTTGTGGGCCAGATGCGCTTCGAGCAGGCGCGACAGCAGGGCACCGTCGCGGGCAGTCAGGGCCGTCATGATGCCCTCATGCTCCTCAATCGCCTGGGCCCAGCGCTGGGCGCTCCATTGGCTGGCGAGGAAGCGCGGCCGGCGGATGCGGCCGGCCAGCTGGTCGTAGGACTGCGCCAGCATCGGATTGCCGGCAGCCAGTACGATGCGGCGGTGGATTTCCTGGTTGAGCCGGAAATAGGCCGGCAGATCCTTGCGGACATAATGCGCGCGCATCTGCAGATGCATCGCCTGCAGCTCCAGCAGATCCGCCTCCGACGCGCGGGCGGCGGCCAGGCGGCCGGCCAGCGCCTCATACGCCCCCATCAGCTCGAACATATGCTGGATCTCGCCTTCCGACAGGCTGGCGATGCGCGCGCCGCGGTTCGGCGTCAGCTCGATCAGCCGTTCGGCGGCCAGCACCTTCAGCGCCTCGCGCAGGGGCGTGCGCGACACGCCCAGCCATTCGGTCAGCTCGCGCTCGCGCAGACGCGTGCCCGGCGCCAGCTCGCCCTCGACGATCATGTCGCGCAGGCGGCCCAAGAGCCCGTCGTGGAGCGTCGGGGCCGGGCTGTTGGCGGGCAGGGGCGCATAGAGTTCGTTCATGGCTGCGACGATAGCACGCGTTTCGCTGCGGCGCAAAATTGCATGCAAAGAGGAATCGTCGCTTGCGGCGCTTTTCTGCTCATGAAACAGTGCCGGCTTGGATTGCATGCAATCGGGACCCGCATCATGACCCTGCACACCGGTCGCCATTTTCTTCAGATCCCGGGGCCCAGCACGGTGCCCGACCGGGTGCTGCGCGCCATGGATATGCCGGTGCTGGACCATCGCGGCCCGGAATTCCAGGAATTGGGCCGCGAGGTGCTGGCAGGCTGCAAGGCCGTGTTCAAGACCTCGGGTCCGGTCATCATCTATCCGGCGTCTGGCACCGGCGCCTGGGAGGCGGCGATCGTCAACACGCTGTCGCCCGGCGATACGGTGCTGATGGTCGAGACCGGCCATTTCGCCTCGCTGTGGAAGGCGATGGCCGAGAAGCTGGGGATCGAGGTCGAATTCTTCGCGACCGACTGGCGCCGGGGCGTCGATGCCGCGGCGGTCGAGGCGAAGCTGGCCGAGGATAAGGCCCATCGCTTCAAGGCGGTCATGGTCGTGCATAACGAGACCTCGACCGGGGTCACCAGCGACATTGCCGCCGTCCGACGCGCGATCGACCGGGTGTCGCATCCGGCGCTGCTGATGGTCGATACGATCTCGTCTTTGGGCTCGGTCGATTATCGCCACGAGGAATGGGGCGTCGACGTCACCGTCTCCGGCTCGCAAAAGGGCCTGATGCTGCCGCCGGGCCTCAGCTTCAACGCGATCTCGGACAAGGCGATGGCGGCGTCGAAGCAGAACAAGCTGCCGAGGTCTTATTGGCGCTGGGACGAGATGATGGGCCCCAATGCCATGGGCTTCTTCCCCTATACGCCGGCGACGACCCTGCTCTATGGGCTGCGCGAGGCGCTTCGGATGTTGAACGAAGAGGGGCTCGACAATGTCTTCGCCCGCCATCGCCGCCATGGCGAGGCGACGCGCCGCGCCGTGCGCGCCTGGGGCCTGGAAGTGCTGGCGGTCAACGCGGCCGAGCAATCGCCGGTGCTGACCGGCGTGCTGATGCCCGACGGCCATGACGCCGACAAGCTGCGCGAGGTCATCCTGACCAAGCTCGACATGTCGCTGGGCCAGGGCTTGGGCAAGCTCAAGGGCAAGATCTTCCGGATCGGCCATCTGGGTCATTTCAATGACCTGATGCTGGCCGGCACGCTCGCCGGCGTCGAGATGGGCCTCAGCCTCGGCGGCGTGCCGCACCAGGCCGGCGGCATCGCCTCGGCGCTGGGCTATCTCAAGGAAACGCTGGCCGACGCGTGAAGCCCGAACGGGTGCTCGACGCTATCTAGGGAGGAAACACCGATGGCCGGACCGCGGATCGGCGCCACGCGCGGTGTGCTGGCGCTGCTGTGCCTGATGTATTTCATCACCTATATCGACCGGGTGAACGTCAGCACCGCCGCCGACGCGTTCAAGACCGAGTTGGGGCTGAGCAACACCCAGGTCGGCTTCGTCTTTTCGGCCTTCGCCTATCCATACCTGGCATTCCAGGTGTTCGGCGGCTGGCTCAGCGACCGGTTCGGCGCACGCAAGACCTTGACGATCTGCGCGCTGGTCTGGGCCGGTGCCACCATCGCGACCGGTTTTGCCGGCGGCCTGACCAGCCTGATCGTCGCGCGGTTCTTTCTAGGCTTCGGCGAGGGCGCCACCTTCCCGACGGCGACGCGGGCGATGGCCAATTGGACCTCGGTCGAGGATCGCGGCTGGGCCCAGGGCATCACCCACGCCTTCTCCCGCCTCGGCAATACCATCACGCCGCCGCTGGTGGCGCTGCTGATCGGATTGATCAGCTGGCGCGGCTCGTTCTTCGTGCTGGGCGCGGTCAGCTTCCTCTGGGTCGTGGTCTGGCTCGCCTATTTCCGCGACGATCCGCGCTCGCATCCGTCGATCACCCAGGCGGAGTTGGACCGGCTGCCGGCGTTCGGCGCGCAGAAACAGACGCCCAAAGTGCCGTGGGGACCGTTGGTCGCGCGCATGGCGCCGGTGACCGTCGTCTATTTCTGCTACGGCTGGACGCTATGGCTGTTCCTGAGCTGGATCCCGTCCTACTTTCTGCACAGCTATAATATGAAGCTGTCGAGCTCGGCTCTGTTCGCCTCCAGCGTCTTCGCCGCCGGCGTGCTCGGCGATAGCCTGGGCGGGTGGCTCAGCGACCGGATCCTGCGCAAGACGGGCAGCGTCACCAAGGCCCGGCGCAACATGGTCGTGTTCGGCATGGTCGGCGCGCTCTGCTCGATGCTGCCGATGCTGTTCATCCACGACCTGACCGTCTCGGTGATCTGCCTGGCACTGGGCTTCTTCTTCGCCGAGATCACGATCGGGCCGATGTGGGCGATCCCGATGGATATCGCGCCGGAATATTCCGGCACGGCCAGCGGCATCATGAACTCGGGCTCGGCGTTGGCCGCGATCGTCTCGCCGGTCATCGGCGGCTGGATGATCGACCGGACCGGCAATTGGGATCTGCCGTTCCTGTGCTCGATGGTGCTGATGCTGATCGGGGCGGGGCTGGCCTTTACGATGCATCCGGAAAAGCGGTTCACCGCACCCGCGGCGGCGTGAACGGACGTCCTCGTTCGAGGACGATCTCTCAGATGCCGACCGCTCGTCGTTTCGAAAAGTGATCAGTTTTTTTGATCGAAACAGATCGAATATGACAATTCGACTGCGAAACGCGGTTCATGGCTAAGTTCGTATCGCCGGTCTGCTGAAAACAACCGGCGGATGGATCGACCGGGCAGCTTTGTCGGGGCGTTGCGGAGGGGCACGCCTGCGGACCTAGAGGCCTGCCGCCATCCCTTTGGGGCCTAGTCACGATACGCCGATCACCGAAACCGACGCCAAAGCCCGTCTTTGGCGATCGCTGGAACGCGCGGTCATTGCCGCGCGCACGGCTTCCCATGTCCGGGGCCGTGACGAGAACTTGCGTCTCGATTTTATGAACCTTTGGAGGGAGCATGAAGAAACTACTATTGGGGACGACCGCCATCGTGGCGGCCGCCGTCGTATCGAACGGCGCGATTGCTCAGACCGCGATCACGGATCAACCGGTCACCATGAAGCTGGGCGGGCAATATTACGCGGCCGGTGCCGCGTTCGTGCAGCAGGACGACAATCCGGGCGAGGTTGCCTACAAACGCAACCCGGTCGCGTTCGAGGATTATTTCCTGATCCGCTTCATCGGATCGACCACCTTCTCGAACGGCATCACCGCCGGCGTGTTCACCCGTCTCAACGCGTTCAGCGCACCCTTTGCCGCCGCGAACACCGTCTCCGGCTTCCAAAGCTCGAACAACACGGTGATCAAGGATTCCTATCTCTACTTGAAGAATGCCGCCACCTGGGGCGAGTTCCGCCTCGGCGATACGAGCGACGTGCGCCGCGATGTGGCGGTCGGCGCCGCCGGCGGCGTGAGCGGCGACCAGAACCTCGGCGCCAATTCGGCGGCGATCCAATTCCTCAACACGCCGGTCTGGAACCTGACCACGTATAATCTCGATGGCCGCGGCACCAAGGCGGTCTATTACAGCCCGACGGTCGCGGGCTTTCAGCTCGGCGTCAGCTTCACGCCCGACAAGGGCGGCGGGCATTCGAACGGGCCGGGCAATGCCGGCGACAACAGCGGCCCGGTCGACGGCATCGTCAACGGCCTGACGCCCAGCCTGCTGAACGGCAATACCGCCTACGACTATTATTCGCTGTCGGGTCAATGGACCGGCATGTTCGGCCCGGCCAAGCTCCAGGCGACGCTCGGATATTCCTCGGCCGCGCGCAAGAACGGCTATTCGGGCGCGCTCGCCAAGACGGCACTCGGCCAGAACGTAGCGCAGCCCGATACGTCGCTGTCATCGACCAACAACGCCGATCCGCGGGTCTATAACGCCGGTGTGCAGGTCGATTACGGCCCGTTTACCTTGGGCGTCGACTACGAGCAAACCGCGGCGATCCCGGGCGGCCTGTTCAGTGCCGCACCCGGCCAGGCGCTTACCTTCACCTCGGCCGGCCTGGTTGCGACCACGATCTCGCGCACGAACGAGATGATCAACAAGCAGGTCGATATGAACCTGTCCTATGTGATCGGCGCGCTCCGTCTCGGCGCCGAATATTCGCGCGGCGCGTTCGAGGGCATTACCGGCGACGCCAATGTGAAGCGGGCGGCGATCCAGAACGAGATCCAGGCCGGCGCCACCTACACGGTCGGGCCGGGCGTGGCACTCACGGGGATGCTGCAGGAGGCAATTTACGACGCCAACGGCGCGTATGTGCCGCTCGCCGGCAGCTATTCCGCGGCCGCGACCGGCATCGCGGCCAACAACAACGTTTTCGCCAAGAATGCGAACTCGACCGCGCTCATTTTCGAAACATCCATCCGCTTCTAACGGACCCGGAAAACCGCACCATCCAGCGGGATCGGACTGCCCCCAAGTTTCGATCGAATGGGTGCGATTCCCTGTCGTTCAACTGATGCCGAGGTCTCGCCAAGAGGCCTCGGCATTTTTTTCGTCAGAACACCACCTCGGCCGCCGGCACGGCCTTGGCGAAGCCGCCGCCCAGCGTCAGCGTATGGTGCGCCTGGATCTGGGCGCCGCTCAGGATCTTGTTGTCGAAGGTCGTGTGCGCGTCCGACACCAGCACGAGTTTGTAGCCCAGGCTGTAGGCGGCGCGGGTCGTGCTGTCGACGCAATATTCCGACTGCATGCCGCAGATCACCAGCCGGTCGATGCCGGCGGCTTTCAGCAGCGCATCGAGGCCCGTATCTTGGAACGCGCTCGGATGGCGTTTCTCCACGATCGGCTCGCCCGGCTTCGGCGC
>Ga0302314_10018317_pt1 | contig 11683 bp, 6 predicted proteins | sample III_Palsa_N2_3_FD_200533 | JGI IMG/M metagenome (GOLD analysis project Ga0302314, IMG submission 200533) | Peat permafrost microbial communities from Stordalen Mire near Abisko, Sweden - III_Palsa_N2_3 | ecosystem: Environmental > Terrestrial > Soil > Palsa > Peat permafrost | place: Sweden... | reverse complement strand
GGCGCTCGTGGCCCAGATGGCCGCGACGACCGACCGGCTGTCCAACGGCCGCCTGATGGTCGGCGTCGGGACGGGCGAGGCGCTGAACGAGCGCCCCCTAGGCTTCCCGTTTCCCGGCTACGCCGAGCGCCAGGCCCGGATGCAGGAGGCGCTGGAGATCATGCACCGCCTGTTCGCCGGCGAGAAGGTCACCTTCGACGGCGAGTACTACACGACGGCGACCGCCAAGCTGTACTCCCCGCCCAAGGGCAGCCTCCCGATCCTGATGGCGGCGGGCGGCCCCAAGTCCGCCTCGTTCGCGGGCACCTACGCCGATGGCCTGATCACGTCGGTGAAGGACCCCGCCGACACGGTCGCCAAGGTCATCGAGCCGTACCGCAGGGCCGCCACCGAGGCGGGCAAGGACCACCTCGTGCTCGCGACCCGCTGGACCGTCCTCGCGTCCGACCCGGACCAGGCGTGGCAGGCGCTGTCGTCAATGCGCGGCCTGCGCGCCCCCGGGCGCCTCGAGGCCACCGACCCCGCCGAACTGCGGATCAAGGCCGACGAGATGGACCGCGACGAGGTCCTTGCCTCCTACACGGTCGTCCCCGACGCGGCCGGCCTGATCGCCGCCTACCGCCCCCTGGTCACCGAGGTAGGCGCGGACCTCGTCTCCATCCAGGTGATGTCCGCCAATCCAATGGCGGCCATCGAAATGATCGGCAAGGAGGTCCTGCCCGAACTGCGGGCCCTGGCCGGCTGACGCATCACGCGCCGCGAGCGCATGAGCCCTCCGGCGGTCGGCTACCTCCCGTCCATCATGCCCGTTGGTGGCGGCGGCTGACCCGGGTCCCGGAAGACCGGCACCATCATGGAACCGCCGCGGAAGAGCGGCGTTTCCCTGACCCGCTGCTCGATGGAGGCCGCCGACATCGTGTAGCCGAGGAAGAGCAGCAGCGACGCTCCCTGGACGACGATCACTAGCCAGATCGAGGAGCCGGCGAGGAAGTCGTTGAGCGCGTGCAGGATGGCCGCGGTCGCCACGCCGAGGGCGATGAGCTGGATGCGGCGGCGTGAGTAGTTCAGCGCCATGCCGATGAAGAAGCCCGAGATCCCGGCCCAGACGGCGTGCTGGAACCCGTCAACGAAGATGCGCTCAGCGAAGGCCAGGGCGGCGTTGACCGCCTCGCTATCGGACTGCGCCTGGGCGATGCCGATGATGTCGTTGGAGGTGTAGAAGGCCTGCTCGAAGATGCCGAAGGTGAGGCCGGCGATGGTGCCGAGGAACATCGACATCCGGACGCTCAGCTTCACCGACCGGTACTTGAGCAGGATGAGGCCGACGAGGAGGACGGGCAGCGCCTTCGTGATCTCCTCGTTGAAGCCGATCACGATAGCGGGGAAGAACGAGATCGAGCCGCTGACGTGCAGGCTGTCGTTGATGTGGATGGTCACGACGTTCATCCAGACCAGGGTCCAGACGACGATCCCGGCGCCCGCCTGGATCTCCTGCTTCCCGACGCGGCCGGGGCGGATCAGCATCCAGAAGCCCATGATCCACAGCGGCGCGACGTAGAGGCTGTACGCCCACCCCGGCGTGGACAGGTTGCCCGAGGAGCTGAGCAGCGCGAGGAAGATCAGCGGGAGCAGCGCGTAGCCGATGACCAGCAGTCGCAGCCCCTGGCGCCAGCCCGAGTCGTGCAGCCAGCTCTGGATCGGGAACAGGATCCGCAGCGCCGTGGCCACCTCGTCGCCTCCCAGCCCTTCCCCTGGGGTAGCCGAGGGCCGTGGTGGCGGTGCGGCGCCCCAGCCCGCCCCACCGGCGCCCCAGCCCGGTTCGGCGGGCGGCTGGTGACCGGCGGGCGGCTGGTGAATAGCGGCCTGGTCCACGGCGGTAGGCGGCGCCGCCTGCACCGACGGCTGGACGCGCAGCGCCGGGCCGTCCACGGAGCCGAGCGCAAGGTCAAGCGGACGGTCCACGATGACCCGCGAGACCTGCTGTCCGTTCAGAAAGGTCGACGCCGAGCCGACGTTCTCGAACTCCCACCCGCCGGGGCCCCAGCGCAGCACGGCATGCTGCCGGGAGACGGTCGGGGCGTTCGTGACAAGGTCACTGCCGGGGATCCGCCCGATCCGCGCTTCCGTGCCGGGACGGATGGTGAGGTTCTTCCCCTCAAGGGACAGCCAGAGTTCGCCGCCGGGCACGGTGACCCCTGGCGGGGACGGATCGCGCGGCCAGTCCTGCGGCGTCCGGCCTGGTGGCGCACCGAAGGCCGGGCCGGCACCGTCAGCGGCACTCGGGCCCGGGCCCGGGCCCGACTCGAAAATGTCCATATCGCCCCCGATATGCCATATCTCACAAAGAAGCCAGCAGCATTAAATCGCACTTCCTGCCATTACGCCGAACGGATGCGGATTCACCGTTAACGTGAAACCCGCACCCGTTCTGCGTGCTCATGCCTTGACCTTGACCTTGACCTTGACCTTGACCTTGCAGTCAGCGCGCTGGGTCAGAAAGGCTCACCGGTAGGAGTACTCCTCGGTCGGGAACGCGCCGCCTGCCACGTCGGTCGCGAACTCCGTCGCCGCGTCGCGGAGTGCTCCCGCCAGGTCGGCGTAGCGCTTGGCGAACTTGGGTGCGCGCGTCGAAAGGCCAGCCATGTCCTGCCAGACCAGCACCTGCGCGTCGCAGCCGGGGCCGGCCCCGATGCCGATCGTCGGGATGCGCAGCGACTCGGTGATCCGGTGCGCGAGCGGCGCAGGGATGCCCTCGAGCACGACAGCGAACGCGCCCGCCGCCTCCAGGGCCTTCGCGTCGTGCAGCAGCACCTGACCGTCCTCGCCGCGGCCCTGGACACGGAAGCCGCCGAACGCGTGCACCGACTGCGGGGTGAGCCCCAGGTGGCCCATCACCGGGATGCCAGCCGCGAAAAGCTCCTCGACGTGATGCGCGACCCGCACCCCGCCTTCGAGCTTGACGGCGTGCGCGCCCGCCTCTTTCATGAACCGGACCGCGGCGTGCAGCGCCTCGGTCGGCGAGGCCTGGTAGGACCCGAACGGCAGATCCGCGACCACCATCGCCCGACGGGTTCCCCGCACGACGGCGGCGGTGAGCGGGATCAGGTCGTCGACGGTCACCGGGATCGTGGTCTCGTAGCCGAACACCACATTGCCGGCCGAGTCGCCGACGAGCAGGACCGGGATGCCGGCCTCGTCGAAGATCCCGGCGGTGAGCGCATCGTAGGCGGTGAGCATCGGCCACTTCTCGCCGCGGGCCTTCGCGGCGGCGATGTCCCTGACCGTGACCCGGCCCGGACGCCGACCGCCGTAGAGCGGTTCGGACTCCTGCGTGGGCATGGTTCGCGGCGCGGTTGGTGAGGGGATGGCTTTCGACGACATCGTCACAACCTCCAAAGTCTCGAGGCGCCCCTGTGGCGTACCCGGACACATCGATAATCGCACGCCACGGGCGTGCGAGGATAGTCGCGTGTTCAGTGAATCCCTCGTTAACGCTGGGACAGGAGCCGCCGATTTCGCGGCGGCCGACGCTATCGTGAGTGACTTTTTCGGCCGCGGCGGTCAGCCCGCGATCGCCTACGGCATTGTCTTCGGCGGCGAGCTTGTGCACAGTGCCGGGTTCGGCGCGCGGACGCTCGGCGGGACGGCGCCTGACGCGGACACGGTGTTCAGGATCGCGTCGATGACGAAGTCCTTCACCGCGTCGGCCGTGCTGCTGCTGCGCGATGCCGGGGCGCTGGCGCTTGACGACCCCGCGGCCAGGTACGTGCCCGAGCTGGCCGGCTGGACGTACGGCGCGGCGGACGCCGCCCCCATCACGATCAGGCAGCTGCTGACGATGACCGCCGGGTTCCCGACCGACGACCCGTGGGGTGACAGGCAGCAGGGTCTCGCGCTTGACGCGTTCGGCGAGCTGCTGGCCGGCGGCGTGTCGTTCAACTGGGCACCAGGTACCAGGTTCGAGTACTCCAACCTGGGCTACGCGATCCTCGGCCGGGTGGTGACCGCGGCGTCGGGCGTGCCGTATGAGGACTTCATCAGGACCCGACTGCTCGAGCCGCTCCGCATGAGCCGGACCGGGTACCGGGTCGCCGAGTTCCAGGCCGACGGTCTCGCCGTGGGCTACCGGCGCGGGCTTAGCGGCTGGGAAGAGGTACCGTTCGACCCTTACGGTGCGTTCGCGCCGATGGGCGGCGTGTACTCGACCGTGGCGGACCTGGCGACGTGGGTGGCCGGGTTCGCGTCCGCGTTTCCACCGGACGGCGATGCCGGTGGCGATGCCGGTGGCGATGCCGGGGCCAGGAGTGCCAGTGGCGTCGGGGCGCACCCGTTGCGGGCGGCCTCGCGGCGACTGATGCAGCTGCCGCAGGCGGTGACCCAGTGGCGTTCCCCGCATCGGTTCCCAGGCGGGGCCGCGGACGGGCCCGCGTACTACGGGTTCGGTCTCTTCGTGGACGAGCACCCGTCAGCCGGTCGGGTGGTGAGCCACAGCGGCGGCTACCCGGGATTCGGGTCCAATATGCGGTGGCATCCGGCGACCGGCCTCGGCGTGATCGCCCTCGGAAACGGGACCTACGCCCCGATGTCTACCCTCGCCGGCCTGGTGCTCGCCGCGCTGCTGCCGCGATCGGCGTCGTATCACGTGGCGCTGGCACCCGCATCGTCCGGCGTGCGTGCCACGGCGGACGCCCCCCGGGCGGCGGACGCCCCCCGGGCGGCGGGCGCGCCGTGGCCGGAGACGCTGGCCGCCGCCGCCGCGGTCGACCGGCTCCTGCTCGCCTGGGATGACGCGACGGCGGACGCGCTGTTCGCCGAGAACGTAGCCCTCGACAGCCCCTATCGCGAGCGGCGCTATGTCATCGAGCTGATCCGCGAGCGAATCGGCTCCTTCGGCGCCGACCGCGTGCGGCCCGCGGATTCGGACACGCCCGCGCACCGGCGCTGGTGGCTGACGGGCGAGCGGGGGACGGTACAGGCACAGATCCAGCTCAGCCCGCAGCGCCCGCCGCTGGTGCAGTCGTTGACCCTCGCGGTGCCGCCCGCCAGGGATTCGGCGCTCGGCCGGGCGCTGACGACCGTGATCGAGTGGCTGAATGACAGCCTCGATGACGAATGGCCGGCCGAGCTGCCGTTTTCCGCGACTGCCGACGGCGACCTGATCGCCCGCCGCCTCCGGATGGCCGCCATCTGGGCGGGCACCTGTGCCGCCGGGGTCTACCGGGCCGGCGACGGTGCTGCCTCCGTGACGGTTGAACTGGTGGGCGAGCACGCCGCGATCGTGCTGTCGCTCCTCGTCAACCCGGCGACCGGCGAACTCCGCCAAGCGGACGTTTCCCTCTAACCCGGGTGCGGTAGCGGTCTAGCCTCGGGTCCGGCAGTCCTGATCACTCCCACTAACCCGAGTGTGTCAGGCCTCATCCTGAACAGAAATCGATAGTGCTGAGGATTTGACCGGCTCTGGCCGGTCAAATCCTCAGCACTAGTTCGATCCTGATACTTTTATCTGCATAAATCGGGCAGAAGAGCGCCGCCGCAGCCGTCACCGAGCTTTTTCTTGGCCGGACGCCGGAATAGATTCCGATACGGACCTGTTCCGTATCGATAGTGCGGCCCCGGATGCTGTCGAAACGGCGCCCGTTCTCCGCCGCACGGTTCAAGCTTTCAAGTCCTGAGGGGACCAATGGACACTTCAGTGATCCAACGCAGGCGGTGGCTCATCCTCGGTGTACTCGTCGTGGGCCTGCTCGCGATCGTTATCGACAACACCGTCCTCAACGTCGCACTCAAGACGATCGCCAGTCCGGCCACCGGCCTCGGCGCCAGCCAGTCCGAGCTCGAGTGGGCGATCAACTCCTACACGCTCGTCTTCGCTGGGCTGCTGTTCACCTTCGGCGTGGTCGGCGATCGCATCGGCCGCAAGCGCGTGCTCATGATCGGGCTCGCGTTGTTCGGCATCGGCTCGCTGCTCTCGGCCTACTCGCACTCGCCCGACCAGCTCATCGCGGCCCGCGCGGCGATGGGCCTCGGCGGCGCGGCCGTGATGCCCCAGACCCTGTCGATCATCGCCAACGTCTTCGAGCCGCAGGAGCGGGCCCGTGCCATCGGCATCTGGACCTCCGCCGTCGGTGTCGGCGTGGCGATCGGCCCGGTGCTCGGCGGCCTGCTGCTCGCGCACTTCTGGTGGGGCTCGGTCTTCCTGATCAACGTCCCCGTGACGGTCATCGGCGCGTTCGCCGTACTCTTCCTGGTGCCTGAGTCCCGCAACCCCGCGCCCGGCAAGATCGACTACGTCGGTGTGCTCGGCTCCATCGTCGGCCTTGTACTCGTCGTCTTCGGGATCGTGCAGGGCGGCGACGGCGTGGCGTGGCTGAGCGCGGGCGTGCTCGGCCCGGTACTCGGCGGGCTCGTTGTGCTCGCGCTGTTCGGCTGGTACGAGTCGCGGATCGAGCACCCGTCGCTTGACGTCAGGCTCTTCCGCAACCGGCAGCTGTCCGCCTCCGTCGGATCGATCGCGCTGCTGTTCTTCGGCATGGGCGGTGTGTACTTCTTCTCCGCCTTCTACCTGCAGAACGTCCGGGGCTACAGCCCGCTGTATACCGGCATGCTCGCGGTACCGTTCGCGCTCGCCCAGTTCCTGATGGCGCCGCGCAGCGCCTCGCTCGTCGCCAGGTTCGGTGCGAGGTCGGTGGCGGTCGCGGGCATGCTGGCGAACGCGGTGGCGATCGGCGGCTGGGCGTTCCTCGACCAGTCCGCGCCGATCGCGATCATCGCGGTGCTGTTCTTCGTCCAGGGCGCGGGTCTCGGACTCGCGGTGCCCGCCGCGACGGCCAGCGTCATGCAGGCGCTGCCGCGTGAGCGTGCCGGTGCGGGCTCGGCGCTGACCAACACCGCGCGGCAGGTCGCGGTCGCGCTCAGCGTGGCCGTGCTCGGCTCGATCCTCGCGCAGGCCTACCGCTCCACGCTCTCCCCGACGCTATCGGCGCTGCCCGCGGCGGCGCGGAGCGCGGCAGGATCGTCCATCACCGCCACCCAGGCCGTGGCGGCGCACCTCGGTTCGTCCGGCCGGTTCCTGCTCGCCCCGGCCGACGCCGCCTTCGTCGACGCCATGCGGCTCACCACCGCTATCGCCGCGGGGATCGCGATCCTCGGCTCGATCGCGGTGCTCAGGTGGATGCCGCGCAAGCGGCGGCCTACCATCGAGGAAATCGAGGAAATCATCGCCCTCGAGGTCGCGGCCGCCGAGCGCGACCTGGCGGCCGGGGTGACCGGTCTCCCCGAGCGGCCCGAGCTGTCTGAGCGGTAACGCCGGACACCGGAAGGGCTGCGCCGGAAGGACTGCGCCGGAAAATAATGGGAAGAGGTAGCACGGCCATGGACCCGCAAACCGGTCACGTCGACGCAGACGTGATCACCGCCGTCGCGGATGTTGCCACCGGCAGCGCCGTCGCGAACGACAACACAGCGGGCAACGACAACGCAGCGGGCAACGCCCGGGACGCCGCCAGGCGCCCCGGGCGCCCGCGCAGCGAGCGGGCCGAGCAGGCCATACTCGACGCCACGATCGAGGCGGTCAGCGACTGCGGCATCGACGGCGTGCGCTGCGAGGACGTGGCGGCCCGCGCGGGCGTCGGTAAGGCAACGCTCTACCGCCGCTGGCCGGGCAAGGAGGACCTGCTCATCGCGGCGTTCGCCGCGCTGAAGAGCCCGCTGCCCGAGCCGCGCGGCGAATCGGTGCGCGCGGACCTGATCGCGATGCTCGAGGTGATGGTCGCCGACTCCGACGATCCCAGGTACGCGCAGCAGTACGCGCTGCTGCACGGCGAGGGCCAGCGCTACCCCCGCCTGATGGCCCGCTACAAGGAACTCGTGGTAGAGCCGCGCAGGGAACTGGTGAGGTCCGTGCTCCGCCGCGGCGTCGCGACCGGCGAACTGCGCCCCGATACCGACATCGAGGTCGCCATGCTCGCCCTCACCGGCGCGGTGCTCGCCCGCGGCGGCAAGCGCGACGCGGCACCAGTCGGCCCCGGCTTCGCCACCCGGGTCGTCGACGAGCTGCTGCTCGGCTTCGCGCCCCATTGTTAGCCCGGAACTGTTAGCGGCAGAACTGTCACTAGCGCTGAACATTTGGCCGGTGATAGGCGGTCAGATCTTCAGCGCGAACTGGATCTTCGGATAACAGCAAGAAATCAGCCCGTGAACGTCTCCCGCCAGCGGTTGGTGATCGGCAGCCGGCGGTCGCGCCCGAAGTTCTTGATGCTGATCTTCGGCCCTGGCGGGTACTGCCTGCGCTTGTACTCGGCCAGGTCGACAAGCCGGATCACCCGCGCGACGAGCTCAGGGTCGTGCCCGACCGCGATCAGCTCGGCCGAGCCCATGTCCTTCTCCACGTAATCGTCGAGCAGCGCGTCGAGCACCTCATACGGCGGTAGCGAGTCGGTGTCGAGCTGCCCGGGAGCAAGCTCCGCTGACGGCGGCTTGGTGATGGAGTTCGGTGGGATGGGGACAGTCGCCCCGGTACGTTCCGCATGATCATTGCGCCATCGGGACAGCTCCCAGACGAGGGTCTTGAGCACGTCCTTGATGGGGCCGTACCCGCCGGCCGAGTCGCCGTAGAGCGTGGAGTAGCCGCACGCCAGCTCGCTCTTGTTGCCGGTGGTGAGCACGAGGTGCCCGCCGTTGTTGGACACCGCCATGTTGATCACGCCGCGGACCCGGGACTGCAGGTTCTCCGCGGGCAGGCCGACGGCGGGGAAATCGTCGCCTAGCTCGGATCGGAAGGCGTCCGTGATCGCCTGGATCGGCACCGTCACCGCGTGCAGCCCCTGGCGCTGTACCAGGTCCTCGGCGTCGGTCACCGAGTGGTCGGAGGACCAGTGGCTCGGCATCAGGATCACGTGCACGTTCTCCGGCCCGATCGCGTCGGCCGCGATCGTCGCGGTCAGCGCCGAGTCGATACCGCCGGACAGCCCGAGAACGACCGAACGGAACCCGTTCTTGCGCACGTAGTCCCGCACCCCGAGGACCAGCGCCGCGTACACCTCGGCGATGTCATCGAGCCGCGGCCAGAACGGTCCGTGTTCCTCCTCACCCGCCGCCGTCTCCATAACCACGCCCGCACCCGCACCCGCGACCGCACCACCGCCGCCCGCACCACCGCCGCCCGCACCACCGCCGCCCACGCCCGACCTACCGGATATATCAGGCAATGTCACGCGCTGGATCGTGATGACCGTCCCGTCCTCCGCGTCCACCGGACCGACAGACGTTTCCGGTGAAACCTCGCCCGCGTTGGGCAGCTCAAGGTCCGCGACGATCAGCGCCTCCTCGAACTGCGGCCCGCGCGCGAGCAGCTCTCCGGTCGCGGACACCAGGATCGAGTCCCCGTCGAAGACCAGCTCGTCCTGCCCGCCGATCAGGTTGCAGTACGCGAGCGCCGCTCCGGCCTGCCGCGCCCGCCGGGCGCACAGCTCAAGCCGCACGTCGTCCTTGCCGCGCTCGTACGGCGACGCGTTCGGCACGACGAGCAGCGAGGCCCCCGCGCGCCGCGTCACCGCGACGGGACCGCCGTCCTGCCAGAGGTCCTCGCAGATGGCGACCGCGACGTCGATGGACTCGCCGCCCGAGACGGGCATACGGAACACCGGCAGCGTATTGCCTGGCACGAAGTACCTGGCCTCGTCGAACACACCGTAATTGGGCAGGTGGTGCTTGGCGCTCGTGATCACGACCCGTCCGCCGTGCAGCACGGCGGCCGCGTCGAGCGGCGCCCCGGCCGGCAGCCCGGTCCGCGGCACGAGGTCGGTCCGCCGGTCCAGGTACCCGGCGACCACGGCGACCTGGCCGAGCCCCTCGGCCTGCAGCCGCTCGGCCGACTCGCGCAAGGTCGCGATCGACGCCTCGACGAACGACGCCCGCAGGGCGAGGTCCTCGACCGGGTACCCAGTGAGCGACATTTCCGGAAAAAGCACAATCTGCGCCTGGCGTGCCGCGGCACGCCTGGTCCACTCGACGATCACCTCGGCGTTCCCCGCCAGGTCCCCGACCGTCGTGTTCACTTGCGCAAGGGCGATCCGCAACGTAGCCACCCCGCAAGCTTAAGTCCCCCAAGCTCAACCCCAGGATCATCACGAACGGACCGGTAACTCCGCCCGTCCCGCCACCGCTCACCCGCCCGGTCGTGTGGGCTCGCGATCGCCTCACAAAATCCACACGTTAGATCAGAAATGCACGGTAAAAGCATCAAATAACATCAGATGCCGAGCGAGACTGTTACACGATGGACCCAGCATGCTCACTGTTAGTAGCTGAGTTAGCAGTCGATCGATGCAAACGATTTCTAAATGGCAGTAATTGTTTAAATAGATGTATATAAAATATGATCCTCCATGGCTTCACTGGGTAACCGAACCCAGCTAAGCCGGGCGCGGGCGGCCGAGCGTTCGCCGGGACCGCCGACGCCAAGAATCCTTGCCTGCACGGGCTTTTTTGGAAACAATCTGACATATTCCCCTTGCGTGCGTGTTAGCGTGACAAACCTTACGAACGTTACTTATTAATGGTTGGTCACGCCGAGGGGGTCTCGGCTACCGCCATGCAGCGGCGTCGGGATAAACCTCGTGTTTAGTTCTGTGTGTTTCTGCGGGCGGGTAGGTAGGCGCCTCCTTGCGTGCTCGTTACGTGTGAGGCGCTATGGCGGTCTTGCGGCGTCCTGTCCGCTCCCGGCCCATCCGGCTGTTCCTGATCAGCATGTTCGTCGTCCCGCTTGTATCCCTGGTGGGCCTGTATATCTTCGCGGCCAGCCTTACCGTCCCCGATGCGATCAACGACCACAACTACAACGTCACCACCTCGGCCCTCGACGGCCCTGCCGTCAGGACTCTGTCGGTCGAGATCCCCGCCGAGCGGCAGGAGACCTATCTCTGGCTGCTCAGCGGCAAGACAGCTTCCGAGGCTTCGCTGCTCGCCACGAGAAAGATCGTGGACGCGGCGATCCCCGGCGCGCGGATCGCGTACGCGAAGGAAACCGGGCTCACGACCTCCCCGGTCGCCAAGCAGGAACTCAGCACGATGGTGGCGGGCCTGGGCCAGCTCCCCGCCATCAGGCAGAGCGTCGATTCCGGCGCTATGACCCCCGCGGACGCGTTCTCGGCGTACAGCACGATCATCAACAACCAGTTCGCGTACTACCTGGGGTCGATTGAGGACAGGGCGTCCTCGCAGCCCGGACTGTCCGCCGGAGTGACCGTGGGCGCGGTCGACTCGGCGTACTCGCTGGAGATGGCCAGCCGTGAGGCCGCGCTCGTGAACGGGGCGCTAGCTAACCACGGGCGGATGAGCGCCGCGGTCCGCGAGCTGTTCATCGAAAGCGCTACCAGCAGGCAGCAGCTGCTCAACGAGGCCCTCGCGCTGCTGACGGGCAACCTTCGCTCCGGGTACGCCGCCTTCGAGAACTCGGCGCCGTATCGGCAGTTCGTAACGATGGAGACCGCGATCGCCGCCAGCTCGGGCAACGCGCCGGTCCCGGTCAGCGCCACCGCCTGGCAGGAGACCTCCGGGGCTTACCTGGAGCAGATGGACAACATTCAGAACAACAACGGCGCGATCCTGGCGGCGGACAGCGCGTCGCAAAGCAGCGGGCTGCTCAGGGAGGCTGTCCTGGCGGGCGGTCTTGGCCTGGCCGCTG
>Ga0302314_10018316_pt1 | contig 11683 bp, 8 predicted proteins | sample III_Palsa_N2_3_FD_200533 | JGI IMG/M metagenome (GOLD analysis project Ga0302314, IMG submission 200533) | Peat permafrost microbial communities from Stordalen Mire near Abisko, Sweden - III_Palsa_N2_3 | ecosystem: Environmental > Terrestrial > Soil > Palsa > Peat permafrost | place: Sweden... | reverse complement strand
TCACCATGGATTCGCCGAACGCGCGCTTTGGCATCATGGCGTCGGGCAAGAGCTACGAGGACATCCGCCAGGCGCTGCGCGAACTGGGGATCACCGAGGAAGTCGCCGCCAAGATCGGCTTGCGGCTCTACAAGATCGGCATGCCCTGGCCGCTGGAGCCGCAAGGCGTGCGCGAGTTCGCGGTCGGCCTCGAAGAGATCTTCATCATCGAAGAGCGCCGCGAGATCGTCGAAAATCAAGTCAAGCAGGAATTGTTCAACTGGCGCGACGACGTCCGCCCGCGCATCATCGGCAAGATGGACGATCACGACAAGCGCTTTTTGCCGTTCGCGGAAGAACTCAGCGTGGCGTCACTCGCAAGCTCGCTGACCGAGCGCCTGCTGCGACTTAATCTCAATCCCGAAATCGCAGCCATGCTGCGCGCCAAGGCCGACTGGTTCAACGGCCGCCAGGCCAGCCAGATGCAGGCGGTGGCGCCAATCACCCGCACGCCGTATTTCTGCTCCGGCTGTCCGCACAATACCTCGACCAAGGTGCCGGAAGGCTCCCGCGCCTTCGCCGGCATCGGCTGCCATTTCATGGCGCTGTGGATGGACCGCTCGACCGAGACGTTTACCCATATGGGCGGCGAGGGCGTGCCCTGGGTCGGCGTCGCGCCGTTCACCAAGGAAGAGCACGTGTTCGCCAATCTCGGCGACGGTACGTACTTCCATTCCGGCAGCCTTGCGATCCGTCAGGCGGTCGCCTCCAAGGCCAACATCACCTACAAGATCCTTTACAACGATGCGACCGCGATGACCGGCGGCCAGCATGTCGACGGCGAACTCTCGCCGCAGCAGATCACCTTCCAGCTTCACTCCGAAGGCATCCGCGACATCTATCTGGTGTCGGAAAATCCCGACGCCTATCCGTCCTCCGAGATCGCGCCCGGCACCAAGACCGCGCATCGAGATGAGCTCGATGCGGTCCAGAAGACGTTGCGCCAGGTCAAGGGCGCCTCCGCCATCGTGTTCGTGCAGACCTGTGCCGCCGAAAAACGCCGCCGCCGCAAGCGCGGCACCATGGAGGATCCGCAGCGCCGGGTGCTGATCAACCCTGCGGTCTGCGAAGGCTGCGGCGATTGTTCGGTGCAGTCGAACTGCATCTCGGTCGAGCCGCTGGAGACCGAGATGGGGCGCAAGCGCGCCATCAACCAATCGAGCTGCAACAAGGACTATTCCTGCGTCAAAGGTTTTTGCCCCTCCTTCGTCACCGTCGATGGCGGCAAGATGCGCAAGCGTGCGCCGGCCGGCGTCGGCGATATCGGCGAACTGCCGGAGCCGGCGTCGCGGCCCACGCTCGATCGTCCCTATAACGTCGCGGTTGGCGGCGTCGGCGGTACCGGCGTCCTGACCATCGGCGCGCTGCTCGGCATGGCCGCCCATATCGAGGGCAAGGCCAGCATGATCCTGGACATGTCTGGCCTGGCGCAGAAGGGCGGCGCGGTGTTGAGCCACGTTCGGCTCTCGGAGCACACCGCCGATGTGACCTGTTCGCGCATCGTCACCGGCACCGCCGATCTGGTGCTCGCGGCCGACGAGGTGGTAGCCGCCGCCAAGGAAACCATCACGCTGTGCGAATCCGGCCGCACCACCGGCATCATCAACACGCATCTGATTCCGATCGCGGATTTTATTCTGAACCGCGATTTCAATTTCCAGGCGCGCAAGGTCAATCACGTGCTGGAGACCGCACTGCGCAAGGACTCCTCGTTCTTCGACTTTACCAAGCCGGCCGAAACCCTGCTCGGCGATTCCATCGCCACCAACATGATGATGATGGGTTTTGCCTATCAGAAGGGGCTGCTGCCGCTATCGGCCCAATCGATCCAGCAGGCGATCGAGGTCAACGGCGTTGCGGTCAAGATGAACATGCAAGCCTTCCAGTTGGGGCGTCTGGCGGCGGCCGATCCGGCGCGGCTCGCCGCGATGATGAAGGGCCAGGACGAGACCGTGGCGCCGAAGACGCTGGATGCGATGTCGCTCGACGACATCATCGCGCATCGCTCGACATTATTGACCGACTATCAGAACGAAAAGCTTGCCCAGCGTTATCGCAAGCTGGTGTCGCAGGTGCGCAGCGCCACGACCGATCTCGGCTTTGGCGACGAGTTGCCGCGCGCGGTCGCGATCAACTACGCCAAGCTGCTCGCCTACAAGGACGAATACGAGGTGGCGCGTCTCTACACCGACGGCCGGTTCGAAAAGCAACTGCGCGACCAGTTCGACGGCGACTTCAAGATCAATTTTAACCTCGCGCCGCCGCTCCTGGGCGGTAGCACGGATGCGCTGGGACGGCCGAAGAAGCGCGCGTTCGGCGCCTGGATGATGCCGGTGTTCCGTAACCTCGCGAAAATGCGCAGCCTGCGCGGCACGGCATTCGACATTTTCGGCTACAGCCCCGACCGCAAGCTCGAACGCGAGCTGATCACGGCTTACGAAAAGGATGTCACGGCGGTGCTCGGCGCGTTGTCGGCGATCACGCTCGATACCGCGATCGAATTGCTGTCGCTGCCCGATCGCATCCGAGGCTACGGCCCGGTGAAGGAAAAGGCCGCGCAAGACACCAAGACGCGCCACACGCAATTGACCGCCGACCTCGCCAACCCGCCGCCGGCCCCGCGCCAGATCGCGGCGGAGTAAATCGGCGGCGTCTTCTTTCTTCCCTTCTCCCACAAGAGGAGAAGGAAGACGTATGGCGGCTTGCTGTGCAGGATGAGCAAACGCGCTTGCACGGTGCCCATTAGCCTGCAACGATGGGTTGTCATTCCCTTAAACTTAGCAAAAACGCGCCCATGCCTACCGCCCTCGACGCTCCTCCTGAGATGCTCGATCAGCACGAGCAGAACTTCGTGGCCAAGGTTCGCGAACATGGCTGGTTCGATACCCAGGTTGGGGCCGAGGGTGACGGTCCTGGGTTCAGCTACACCACCGGCTTCTGGCTGAAGTTCAAATTTCCGGAGTTGATCGTGTTCGCGCTGCGGCCGAAGACTGCCCACGATACGTTCTGGCATATCTATCGTGAGCTTGAGGCTGGAAAGCGTTTTGCCGTCGGTGAGCGCACCGACGAAATATTTGTAAATGTGCAAAGCGTCTTTCTGGATGTGGCGCCCGCGCGATATCCGTCCTACCTCGGGTGGAGCCATTGGTTTTATGGAAACAATGATTTTCCGTGCCTTCAATTGGTGTATCCGGACGCGACCGGACATTTTCCCTGGTCACCAGGCGTGTCCGAACACGATCGAAGAGCTCAGCCTGACCTGACGGCGGGCAATTGGTCTGGGCTTCGCGAGCGCTACAACAACTGATTTGCCTCGTCGGGCAAGCTCATCCGCCAGCCGCAGATTTCAGCCCTCCGCCGTCAGATACACATTGTCCATGAACAACGCGTCGATGCCGGATTTGCGGAAGGTGACGATCGCGTCGGCGGGGGTGCAGACGATGGGTTCGCTGTCGTTGAAGGACGTATTGACGACCATCGGCACGCCGGTTCGCTGGTGGAAACAGGACAGCAGCTCGTGAAAGCGCGAATTTGATTGCCGCCGCACCAGTTGCAGCCGGGCGGTGCCGTCGTGGTGCAGCACCGCGGGGATGCGATCCCGCAAGCCTGCCTTGACGGCGGATGCGAACAGCATGAATTCATGGCTCTTGGTATGGGCGCCGATCTCGAACCATTCGTCGGCGTGTTCGGCCATCACGCTCGGCGCAAAGGGGCGAAAATCCTCGCGGTGCTTGACCATTTGATTGAGGATGTCGCGCATGTCCGGCCGGCGCGGGTCCGCGAGCAGCGACCGGTTGCCCAACGCACGCGGCCCAAACTCCATGCGCCCCTGAAACCAGGCGACGATCTTGCCGGCGGCGATCATCTCCGCTGCGTCGCGCGCCGGGGTCTTGCTGATCCTGGCGGCAAGGCCAGCCGTCTTGACCGCCGCGAGAATCTCTCGACGGCTGAACGCCGGCCCGAGATACGGCGTGGCGTTGCCGCGCTCGGGAGCCGTCTTCTGCTTGGCGCAATGCACCGCAAAGGCGGCGCCGATCGCGGTGCCCGCGTCATGCGGGGCCGAGGGGATGAACACATCGGCGAATTCGCCGGATTGCCGGACCAGATCGTTGGTCACGCAATTGAGCGCAACGCCGCCGGCAAAGCACAGATGGTCGAACGGCACTTTGCGTTTGATGCGGCGGACCAGCGCCATCACCGCCGCGCTGGTGGCTTCCTGGAGGGCGGCGGCGATATCGGCATGGCGCTGCTGAAGCTCCGCATCGGGGTCGCGCGGCGGACCGAGCAAGCTCTCAATTCTGGTTTCCTTGGCCGATAGAAAGCCGATCGCCTCCGGGTCAACAGCATAATCCTGCTCGCCGACGCGGATCATCTCCTGCAATTGGCGACGGAAGGTTTTCGGATTGCCGTAGGCCGCGAGCCCCATCAGCTTCGAGGCATCGAACACGGCAAAGCCGAGATAACCGCAGATCACTTCCCATGCAAAGCCAAGCGAGTGCGGATACTCGAATGTTTCGACCTGATCGATACGGGTACCGACGGCCTTCGCCAAGGTCGAACCGGCGGCCTCGCCGATGCCATCGACGGTGAGGATGGCCGCGCGATCGAAGCCGGACGGGAAATAGGCCGAGGCGGCATGGGCCAGATGGTGCGGCACGAAATGAAATGTCTGCCGCAGCTTGCGCCGGAAAAGTTCGTCGGCGACGCCGCGCACCTGGCCGAGCCGCAGCAGGAAAACCTCTTCGGCCCGCGGGTCCGGCCACCACTCCGCGCGGTAGCGTGTTTGGCGCAGCCGGGGATCGAACGAGTAGGCGACGTGATCGATATCGTCGGCGGTGAGCCCGGCATGATCCAGGCAGAAACGGATCGCGCGCTCGGGCAATTGATGCGGGTTATCGACGTCCGGCAGCTTGCCGTATTTGATGCGATTGAACCGTTCTTCCTCGACGGCTGCGACCAGCACGCCATCGACCAGCAGTGCCGCGGCGGAATCGTGATAGACCGCGTTGATGCCGAGAATGTTCACGGCCACACCCCTACATGGGCTGCAGAATACCGAGCCATTCGCGATCGGCTATACGGCAGCATGCCGCAGCCTCCGTGAGGTGCCTCGGGTGGTCACGATGCATATGTCGAGCGACGCTCATAACAGGTTCAGGCAGCGCGGGTTCCCGGCAACCGTTTGCCCGACGGGCAAATCACCTTCGCACGCGGAATCCTGTCCAGCCCCTTCGCGAAAAATATTCCGCTTTGTTTTTGACCCAACTCAGCTGCGTATTGCGTGCGTCCCACCCGGCAAGAGGGGCGTTGCGCACGTCACGAAACGCGCGGTGGGATGCGGTGGACGTAAGATTATCGCCAGACGAGCGATAGTCGAGCGGACGGCAAAGTCGTGTGGTCCTGACGCCCCAATGGCTGGTGTCAAGCTCGCGAGAAGCTCACGCTTCTTGGGAGCGACGGTGGCAAACAAGCCAGGTCTCGCCGGGGAGAGCACGATATAAGCTGTAAAACCATTGCGCAGCGAAGGCCGGACTGCTTCCGCTGAACCTGTATGCTCATGTGCGTTTTTTTATCTACCTGTGCACATGAGACCGCGGGTGCAGCGCGCACCCGGTCTTCCCTGCGCCCTCTTTCTTGAGGGGCGCCTGCGCCCTCTCTTTTGGGGCGGAATGATTTACAAAACTCGGACGCATGGCGCCGCGAGAACGCGGCGGGTTGCGCCGTCTCGCGGGACGGAATATTTCCGCGCTTGCCAAGCCGCCCCCGACAGGCGAGAAAATGGCTGGAAATAAGAAACGCCAGCGGAGATCAATTTGACCATCAAGGGCAAGGCCTACATTGCCGGGATCTATGAACATCCGACCCGGCACGCACCCGATAAATCCACCGCGCAGCTTCACGCCGAGGTCGCCAAGGGGGCGATCGAGGACGCGGGCCTGACCAAGGCCGATATCGACGGCTATTTCTGCGCGGGCGATGCGCCGGGCGGGGTGATGCCGATGGTCGATTACCTCGGCCTCAAGGTTCGTCATTTCGATTCCACGGATACCGGCGGCTGTTCCTATCTGGTGCATCTCGGCCACGCCGCCGAAGCGATCGCCGCGGGGAAGTGCTCGATCGCGCTGGTGACCTTGGCCGGCAAGCCGCGCACCGGTGCGATGCCGCCGCGCAGCGCCGGAGCCGAGGCCGATTTCGAGCTGGCCTACGGGGCGACCACCCATAACGTCTACGGCATGTGTGCCATGCGTCACATGCACGACTATGGCACCACCAGCGAGCAACTGGCCTGGATCAAGGTCGCGGCCTCGCATCATGCGCAATATAATCCGCATGCGATGCTCAAGGAGGTCGTCACCGTCGAGGACGTGCTGAACTCGCCGATGATTTCCGATCCCTTGCACCGGATGGATTGCTGCGTCGTCACCGACGGCGGCGGCGCCATGATCGTCACCACGCCCGAGATCGCCAAAAGCCTGAAGAAGCCGCTGGTGCGGCTGATCGGCCATGGCGAAGCGATGAAGGGACCGCGCGGCGGCAAGGATCTCGACCTGACCTATTCCGCGGGCGTGTGGTCCGGTCCTCGTGCGTTCGAGGAAGCCGGCATTACGCCGAAGGATATCAAATACGCATCGATCTACGACAGCTTCACCATCACGGTGCTGATGCAGCTCGAGGATATCGGCTTCTGTAGGAAGGGCGAGGGCGGCAAGTTCGTCGCCGACGGCAATCTGATTTCCGGCGTCGGCAAGTTGCCGTTCAACACCGATGGGGGCGGCCTCTGCAGCAACCATCCGGTCAACCGCGGTGGCATGACGAAAATCCTCGAGGCGGTGCGTCAGCTGCGTGGCGAAGCACATCCGAAGGTGCAGGTGCCGAATTGCGATCTCGCGATCGCCCACGGCACCGGCGGACTGCTCGGCGTGCGCCACGCCGCCTCAACCTGCATCCTGGAGCGCGTGTGATGGCTGAAGCAAAGAAATATCCGGCGCCGCAAGGCAATCCCGAGAGCGCTGCGTTCTGGGAAGCCGCCAAGCAGGGCAAGTTCATGATCAAGCGCTGCACCGCGTGCGGCGAGCCGCATTATTTTCCGCGCTCGATCTGCCCGTTCTGTTTTTCCGACAAGACGGTGTGGGAGGAAAGCTCGGGCGAGGCGACGATCTACACCTTCAGCCTGATGCGCAAATCCCCGACCGGGCCTTTTGCGATCGCCTACGTCACCCTGAAGGAAGGCCCGTCGTTGCAGACCAACATCGTCGATTGCGACATCGACAAGCTCAAGATCGGCCAGAAGGTGAAGCTGGTGTGGAAGCCGACCGAAGGCGCGCCATTGCCGTTCTTTACGGTGGCGTGAGTTTTTTTCCCTCTCCCCTTGTGGGAGAGGGTGGCGCGGACGAAGTCCGTGCCGGGTGAGGGGTATTGCTCTGCACCGACCCCTCACCGAGCAACGTCTTTTGCAGATGCCGTGCAGCCCTCTCCCACAAGGGGAGAGGGCGCGGTAACGGGCGCTGAAAAGAAAAATAACGGGAGGAACGACCGCGATGCCGATCAAGTACGACGACCTGATGGCGCTGAAAAATCTCGGCCAGAAATACGCCTATACCGATCGCGAAGTGATGCTCTACGCCTATGGCATCGGGTTGGGCGCGGACCCAATGGACGAGAAGGAGCTGGCTTTCGTCAACGAGGGCACAGCCAGGCCGCGTCCGCTCAAGGTGGTGCCGACCTTCGCTTCGGTCGCGGCCTGGGGGGCCGGTCCCGGTGAGATGAATCTCAACCGCGTGATGGTGGTCGATGGCGAGCGCGACATCACGTTCCACAAGCCGTTCGCGGTGGCAGCCCACATCACCGCGGATTCGACCGTGCTCGATGCCTTCGACAAGGGCAAGGACAAGGGCGCGGTGATCCGTCATCAGACCGTGCTGAAGGACGACAAGGGCGAGAAGCTCGCAACCCTGATTGCCTCGCGTTTCGCGCGCGGCGATGGCGGCTTTGGCGGGCCGTCCGAAGGCCAGCCCGAACCGCACAAGGTGCCGAGCCGCAGCCCCGACAGGACGGTCGACATCACCACCCGGCCGGACCAGGCGCTGGTCTACCGGCTCTGCGGCGACCGCAATCCGTTGCACTCCGATCCCGAATTCGCCAAGCGCGCCGGCTTTCCGCGGCCGATCCTGCACGGCATGTGCACCTACGGCATCACCTGCCGCGGCGTGTTGCAGACCTATGCCGACTACGATCCCTCGGCTTTCAAACAGCACGCCGCGCGCTTCTCGTCGCCGGTGTTTCCCGGCGAGACCGTGACGATGGAGCTGTGGAAGGACGGCAACGTGATTTCGTTCGAAGCCAAGGTGAAATCGCGCGACGTCACCGTGATCAAGAGCGGCCGGACGGTGTTGGGGTGAAGTTTGCGCGCCAACCGCTGAAATAGTTTTCGTCATGCCCGGGCAGAAGCGCGAAGCGCGTCTTCGCGCTAGAAGTCCCGGGCATCCACGCCTTTTCTTAAGAAGCAAGAAGACGTGGATGGCCGGGACAAGCCCGGCCATGACGGCGGATAAACAGAAAACCGGTCAACGGAGAAACAACATGGGATTGCTCGACGGCAAGGTTGCGATCATCACCGGCGCGGGCGGGGGGCTCGGCGAGGCCTATGCCAAATTGTTCGCACGCGAAGGTGCGGCCGTCGTCGTCAACGACCTCGGCGGTCCGCGCGACGGCACGGGCGGCGACCAGACCATGGCGCAGAAGGTCGTCGAAGCGATCAAGGCCGAGGGCGGCCGGGCGGTGGCCAACGGCGCCGACATCTCGACTCTGGCCGGCGGCCAATCGGTGTTCGACGACGCCATCAAGAACTTCGGCCGCGCCGATATCCTGGTCAACAATGCCGGCATCCTGCTCGACGAAACCTTTGCCAAGGCCAAGGAGGCCAATTGGGACAAGGTGATAAAAGTGCATCTGAAAGGCACGTTCTGCTGTACCCAGCCGGTGTTCCGCTGGATGCGCGACAATGGCGGCGGCGTCATCGTCAATACCTCCTCGACCTCGGGCCTGATCGGCAATTTCGGCCAGACCAATTATGGCGCCGCCAAGGGCGGTATCTGGGGACTGTCGAACGTGCTGGCGATCGAGGGCCGTAAATACAACATCCGGATTTGGACGCTGGCCCCGGGCGCGCTGACCCGCATGACCGCCGACCTGCCGCGCTACAAGGAAAATCCCGGCGCGGCGCTGGGCCCGGACGGCATTGCGCCGGCCGTTCTGTACATGGTCAGCGACCTCTCGGGCGACCAGACCGGCAAGGTTTTGGGTGTTTCCGGCCCCCGTGGCGTCCGCGAGATGAAGATGATGGAAATGGACGGCTGGAAGCCGCCGCATTCGGGCTGGAAGGCGCAGGACGTGGTCGAGCACGCCAAGGAGATTTTCTTCTCCGAGGAGCAGATCAAGATGGGCGCCCGGCGGTTCTGACGCTTCCGTAATTCCGTGGTGCGGGTATAAAGCCGTCACGCTGGGTTTGCCCCAAAGGGGCGCGTCCCGGAATGACGAAGAGAGAGACACACATGACAAAACTCACCGCACAAGCCGCCGGCACCTTCGCCATTGCCCCGACGCCGTTCCACGAGGACGGCCGCATCGATCATACTTCGATCGACCGGCTGACCGATTTCTACGCCGAGGTCGGCTGCGACGGCGTGACGGTGCTCGGCATTCTCGGTGAGGCGCCGAAGCTCGATGCGGCGGAAGCCGAGGCGGTGGCGGTTCGCTTCGTCAAGCGCGCCAAGACCATGCAGATCATCGTCGGCGTGTCGGCGCCGGGCTTTGCCACCATGCGCTCGCTGGCCAAGGCCTCGATGGATGCGGGGGCTGCCGGCGTCATGATCGCGCCGCCGCCGCATCTGCGCACCGACGACCAGATCGTCAGCTATTTCAAGCAGGCCCAGGAAGCGATCGGCGACGATATTCCCTGGGTGCTGCAGGACTATCCCTTGACCTTGTCGGTAGTGTTCACGCCCGCGGTGATCCGCAAGATCGTGATGGACTCGCCGTCCTGCGTGATGCTCAAGCATGAGGATTGGCCGGGGCTGGAAAAGATCTCGACCCTGCGCGGATACCAGAAGGACGGCTCGCTGAAGCCGATGTCGATTTTGGTCGGCAATGGCGGCCTGTTCCTGGATTTCGAGATGGAGCGCGGCGCCGACGGTGCGATGACCGGCTACGCTTTCCCTGAACTGCTGATCGACGTCGTCAAACTGTCGAAGGCCGGCAAACGCGATGCCGCGCACGATCTGTTCGACGCCCATCTGCCGCTGATCCGCTACGAGCAGCAACCGGGCGCCGGGCTGGCGGTGCGCAAATACGTGCTGCAGAAGCGCGGCATCATCGCCACCAGCGCGCAGCGCAAGCCGGGCGCGACCATCACCGCCGCGGCGAAGGCCGAGGTGGAATATCTGCTGTCGCGGGTCGCCCGCGTCGACAAGCGCGCCGATTTGCAGCCGCAAGCCAGCGCGGCGGAGTGATACAATATGGCTGAAGCCGCTGCCCCGCGTCCGGCGTCCACGATATTGCTGCTGCGGGACAATGCCGCCCGGAAGGAAATCGAAGTCTTCATGATGGTGCGCCATTATGAGATCGATTTTAACTCAGGCGCGCTGGTGTTTCCCGGCGGCAGCGTCGACGCCACCGACAAGGAAATCATCGCGCGACCGGAGCTTTATTCCGGCGGCGAGGGGCTCGATGCCGCGGACTTAAGCTTCCGCATTGCCGCGGTTCGCGAAACGTTCGAAGAAAGCGGCATCCTGCTGGCGCGGCCGCAAGGGGCGACCGCGCTGGTCGATGCCACGCGCGCCGCCGAGATCGAGGCCCGCCATCGCGCCGATTTGTGCGAGAGCAAGACAAATTTTCCAAAAGTGCTGGCCGACAGCGGACTGTCGCTCGCGCTCGACGAACTCGTGCCTTACGCGCACTGGATCACGCCGGAAGGCATGCCGAAGCGTTTCGACACCTGGTTCTTCCTGGCGTCCGCGCCACCGGCGCAGTTGGGCGCGCATGACGGCAAGGAATCCACCGACTCGATCTGGCTGTCGCCGCGCGAGGCGCTGGAAGGCGGCGAGAGCGGGCGGTTCAAGCTGCCATTTCCGACCACGCGCAATCTGATCCGGCTCGGCAAGCAGCCCAACGTGAAGGCCGCGCTCGATGAAATGAGGGGCAAACCGATCGTCACGGTGATGCCGGTGATGACAAAACTCAATGGCGGCCGTCAGCTCCGAATCCCCAAAGAGGCTGGTTACGACGGCGAATTGTTCGAGGTCGGCGCGCTCGGCTGAGAGTCCGAGCCGGTCTGTACTCCGTCATGGTGGCCTTTGATGAACATCACACTTCGTTACGCAACGAAGTATATTAGTTCTCCGGCCGTGTAGGTTCCTTTCCCAACTGCATCGGGAAGGGAACGATCGGGATGAGCGAATCTTACGTGCGACCTCGCAACTTGGCTTTCGAGCTTGTGCTGCTGCTCCTGCTCGCAACGCTGTGGGGCGCGTCCTACACGTTTATAAAGCTTGGCGTCGCGACCATCCCACCGATTACGCTGATCGCAGCGCGGACGACGATTGCCGCGGGGTTGCTGCTTGCGATCATGCGCTGGCGGGGTGTTCGG
>Ga0302314_10018314_pt1 | contig 11684 bp, 11 predicted proteins | sample III_Palsa_N2_3_FD_200533 | JGI IMG/M metagenome (GOLD analysis project Ga0302314, IMG submission 200533) | Peat permafrost microbial communities from Stordalen Mire near Abisko, Sweden - III_Palsa_N2_3 | ecosystem: Environmental > Terrestrial > Soil > Palsa > Peat permafrost | place: Sweden... | reverse complement strand
CGATTTTCGCTTCGCTCATGAGTCCATGGTCGCGGGCGGGCAAGCGGTGCCGCCAACACCGATGCGGTGCCCTGTGATACCCAGCCGGTATCACTGAGGTACGCTGGGGTGATGGACACCCTGGAGACCCGCGAGCTGAGGTACTTCACGGCCGTCGCGGAGGAACTGCACTTCGGTCGCGCGGCCGAGCGCCTGGGCATGGCCCAGCCGCCGCTGTCCCGGGCGATCCAGCAGCTCGAGCGGCGTCTCGGTGTCGCTCTCCTGGCCCGCAACCGCCGCGGTGTCACCTTGACCGCCGCCGGGCAGGTGCTGCTGACCGAGGGCCGCGCCGCCCTCGACGCCACCACCGCCGCCGCTCGCCGCACCCGTCGCGCCGGCGGCGCCGACAGGCCGGGTGGCCCCCGCGACCGCCTGGTGCTGACGGTGAAGGCCGCCGGGTCGCACGAGCTGCTGCAGAAGCTGCTCGACGCCTACGCGGCCGAACCCGACGCCGCCGAGATCGAGGTGCTGCCGTCCGGTCTGTGCGAGCAGGGAGAGCTGCTGCGCGACGGCCGCGCCGACGTGGCGCTGCTGCACACGCCGTACAACTCCCTCGCCGGGTTCGACAGCGAGGAACTGCTGACCGAGGGGCAGGTCGCCGTCCTGCCCGCCGGGCACCCCCTCGCGGCGCGCACGTCCCTGACCATGGCCGATGTCAGCGACCTGCCCGATCTTCCGCTCGCCCGCTTTCCCCGCCACGGCACGTACCCGCCCGGCCCGGGTCCCGAGATCCGCGACCTGACGCAGCTGGCCCAGCTGATCGCCCTCCGACGTACCGTGGCCGTCTCCCCCGACTCCGCCCGCGCCTGGCTGTGGGCTGAGCACGCCGCCGTCCCGTTGACCGACGCACCCCCCGTCGTGACCCACATCGCCTGGCCCGCGCACAGCCGCTCCCTCGCCCTCGCCGGGCTGGTCCGCACCGCCACCCGGCTATGACCCGTTCTTTCCCTTCAGGCTGGAACGGGCCTGCAGCGGGGGCTGCGCTGTCCCCGCCGACCGGAACTGGTGTCCCTGCGGGGACGAGTTGCCTGCCGCTTCGCCGCTTCTTGCTGTTATCTCTTTGCCGGGCACCCGGGCAGGCAAGGCGGCCGCGTCAACGGCGCTCACGCGGCTGATGAGTGACGCGCCGTGCCGGTGTCACTGCCGCGAGCTAGCCGCGCAGCAGCGGCAGGACCCTGGTGCCGAGCAGCCGGACGCCCTCGGCGCTGGTCAGGCCGTGCGGCGTGCCGAAGTCGACCCGTCCCGCGCCCGCTTCGAGGACCGCGCTGGCCTGCTCCGCGACCTGCTCCGGGGTGCCGCAGAACGCGAAGCGCCGCAGCACCTCGTCCGGGATCAGCGCGCCGGCCTCCGCCGCTCCGCCGGCGCGGAGCAGACCGGCGATCCGGGTGAGGAGGTCACCCGGCAGCTCCCCCGTAGTGTCCAGCGCGCCGACCACCGCGAGGTACATGGCGACCTCCGACCGGGCCCGGCGCCGGGCGGCCGGCCCGTCTTCGGCGACCACGGTGACCGCGCCCGCCACGATGCGGACGCCGACCGGCGGGCGGCCGACGGCCAGGCTGGCCGCGGCGGCGCGGCGGCGGGCCTGGCGCACGACAGCGGGACTGGCGGTCCCGCCTACCTTGAGCTCGTCGGCGATCTCCCCCGCCAGAGCGGTTCCCCGCGGGCCCCACGCGCCCAGCAGCAGCGGCGGGACGCGGGACGGCAGCGGGTAGCGCAGCCGGGTGCCCGGGGCGAGGCGGAACACCTCGCCGGCGAACCCGGTGTCGTCGCCGGACAGCAGGGCGCGCGCCACGGCGGCGGCCTCGCGCAACCGGGTCAGGGGCCGGGACTGGGCCACGCCGACCGCATCCAGCCAGGCGCCGCGCGCCAGGCCGAGGTAGCCGCGGCCGCCGGACGCGGCGTCGAGCGCCGCGGTCTGGCCGGCGATCTCGTACGGATGCAGCGTATAGGGGTTGAGGCAAGCCGTACCGAGACGGACCCGGCTGGTGACGGCGGCCATCTCGAGCAGCGCCGGCAGCGGCGGCTGGTAGAGCAGGTCGGCGAAGACGCTGACCACGTCGAAGCCGTACGCCTCGGCCGCGACGGCCAGCGGGGCGTAGCCGCCTGGCGGCTTGTCGGTCTGGAACGCGATCCCGAACTCGGCCGCGCCGGACCCGGCTGGCCCGTGGAGCACTGCCGCCCCCTTCTCAGGTGAGGTCGGCGGAGCGCAGCACCCGCCGCCGGGTCCGGGTGATCCGCATGACCAGGCGTTCCTCCGGGTCGGGGCAGGCGACCAGGCTGTCGCGCTCCAGCCAGTCGGCGGCGGGAAGAGCACGCTGCTTGGCCGGCAGCAGCGGCAGCACCGCCGCCAGGGCATACAGGCAGAAGTGACGGCCGGGCGGCAGGGACAGCCGGGAGCTCTCGGTGACCTCGAAGTAGTCGCCCACGGTCAGGCCGCACACCGGGCGGCCGCCGATCGAGTCCACCGTGACCCGCAAGTCGTGCAGGACCATATCCGGGTCCGGTCCGGTCTCGCCGCGGCTGACTTGTCTGGCGTCGTCGGCGTTCACCGGCTGTTACCTTCTTCCGCTGGCCCGCCCGCGGGCCCGGCCGGGCCCGGAAGCGCGCGCAGCGCGGGCAGGACGCGCTCGCCGAGCAGGCCGACCGCCGTGACCGGGTCGGGGCCGAGCGGCGGCCCGAACGACAGGTGCCCGGCGCCCAGCGCGCGCAGTCTCCGGCAGCGGCTGACCACCTCGGCGGCGTCCCCGGCGATACCGAGGGACAGCATCCGCTCGTCGATGAGCGCGGCGGCCGGGTGCCCGTTGTGCGCGAGCCGCCCCGCCGCGGCGAAGTCCGCCGGCCGCAGGCCGGCCTCGGCCAGCAACGGGGCGGCGAACGACGTGCCGTAGTAGGCGAGCTTCTCCGCCAGGGCGCCGCGCGCCTGGGCCGGGTCGTCGGACAGCGATACCCAGAAGCAGGCGGGCACGTCCACGTCGCGGCCGGCCGGCTCCGCGCCAGACAGCACGGCGGCGCGGGCGCCGACATAGGCTTCTGGCGGGTACAGCAGCGGCAGCGCGCCGTCGGCGTGCGCCCCGGCCATCGCGAGCATCCGCGGGCCCATCGCCCCGACGTACACCGGGACCGGCCGGGTCAGCGGGAACTTCAGCGCCGTGGCGTCCTTGCGGGCCCAGGCGGGCAGCAGCGACCGGTCGGTGTCCTGGTGGCCGAGCAGCGTCCGCAGGGTGACCACCGCGGCCGTGGTGGTGGCCAGCGGTGCGCTGCGCGTGATTCCCGCCCAGCCGAGGAACTCCGCGGCGCCCGCGCCCACCCCGAGCAGGAAGCGGCCCCCGCTGGTCTCCTGCAGCGTGGCGGCCATCATCGCCAGCTCGCTCGGGTGCACCGAGTACGGGTTCATCACGCCGATGCCGAGGCTGATCCGGCTGGTGCGGGCGGCGAGGGCGGCGGCGAGTACCGGCGCGGACCGCAGCAGGAGGTCGTTGGACACCCAGAGCTGGTCGAATCCGGCGGTTTCCGCCGCGGCCGCGAGCGCCGTCAGTTCCGCGACGCTCAGGTCGTTGTTCACCCGGACCGAGAACCTCACGCGGCCGTCACCGCCATTGCCTCCACCTCGACGCAGAACCCGTCGCCGATCAGTCCGGCGACGTACAGCATGGTGTTGGCCGGCGCGACCGCCCCGAGTACCTCCCGGTGCGCCTGGGCGGCCTCTTCCCAGCTTGCGCCGGGGGCCAGGTAGACGGCCGTGCGCACCACGTCTTCGGGCTGGCCGCCCAGCGCGGCCAGCGCGGCCAGGACCCGCTGCAGGCACAGCCGCGTCTGGCCGAGGGTGTCGCCCGGGCACAGGGCCGTCCCGTCCGGGCCTGCCGCCGTGGTGCCGCTGACCGTGATGACCGGACCGCGCCGCACCGCGCGGCTGTACCCTGCCTGCTGCTGCCAGCCGGAGGAGTCGGTGTACCGCCGGGTCCCGGTCACCGCGCGGCGCCACGGGGGGAACGGTGATCGCGGATGACCCGGCCGGCCTGCACGACCAGGGTGATGTCCCGCAACGCGGTGAGGTCGGCCAGCGGGTTGGCGCCGACGGCGATCAGGTCGGCGGCGTAGCCGGGCCGGACCTGGCCGACGTGCCCGCTGATGCCCAGCAGCCGGGCCGCGTTCACCGAGACCGACTGCAGGGCCTGCAGCGGGCTCAGGCCGGCCTCGGCCATCAGCAGCAGCTCGTAGACGGCGACGGGAACCCCGTCCACCAGGTCGCCGGGCGGGTAGTCGGTGCCGTTCAGCAAGGTGATCCCGGCGCGGACAGCCCGCCGGATGCTGGCCAGGTGCTCGTCCGCCGCGCTGGCGGCGTTGGCGATGGTGTGCTCGGCGAACCCGTTGGCCCGCATCCAGCTGGCGGAGCGGGTGACGCACAGCGTCGGGGTGAGGTAGGCGCCGCGCCGGGCCAGCAGGGCGGCGGTGTCGTCGTCGAGCCGGTAGGCGTGCTCGAAGCAGCGCACCCCCTGGGCCAGGGCCTGCCTGATCGCGGCTGACTCGCCGGAGTGGGCGACGACATAGGTGTCGTGGCGGCCGGCGGCGCGCACGGCGCCGCGGATCTCGGCGTCGGTCATCTCCGGCCGCTCGACCCGCTCCCCCGCGCTGGCCAGGCCCCCGTTGATGAAGATCTTCACGTGGTCGGCGCCGGCCTCGAGCTCGGCCAGCGCGGCCGCCTGGAACTCGTCTTCGCCCGTGGCGTAGGCGCAGCCGGATCCCTGGCCGTGGCCGCCGCGGACCGACACGGCCCGCCCGGCGCCGAGGATGCGCGGTGCGCTGATCCAGCCGCGCCCGGCCGCCTCGCGCAGCAGCAGGTCAGCGCGGTTCTGCTCGTGCACGCTGCGAATCGTGGTGATCCCCGCCTGCAGCGCCGCCGTGGCCCGGGCGGCGGAGCGGTAGGCGGTCAGCGCCGGGTTCTCCGCCTCGTCGGTATCGGCGAACGGGAACACCACCGACAGGTGGGTGTGGCAGGAGATCAGCCCGGGCAGCAGCCAGCGGCCCGCGACGTCGGTGACCAGCTCGTCGGGCAGGCCGGGCGGCGGGGCGGCGGTGACCTGGGCGATGGTGCCGTCGGGGGCGGTCTCGACGGCGCGGGCGGGCAGCACCTCGCCGGACAGCACGTCGACGACGTGCGCGTTGACAAGCCACATAACGACGCGGCTCCCGGTGCCGCCGACCCGCCGTGGGCGGCCGGGGCGGGACCGCCGGGCAGCGGGGCGCGGACGTGGCAGGCGACCTGGCGGCCGGAGACGGTGACGAGCTGCTGCTCGGTGACGGCGCAGTCGTCGCGGGCGACGGGGCAGCGCGGGTGGAACCGGCAGCCGGACGGCGGGCTGGCCGGGTCGGGCACGTCGCCGGGCAGGTCGGCGGGCAGCACCCCGGCGCCGTCGGCGCGCGGGATCGCCGCCACCAGCGCCTCGGTGTAGGGGTGGACGGGATTGGACCAGACCGTGGCGGTGTCGCCGATTTCCACGATCCGCCCCAGGTACATGACCGCGACCCGGTCGGCGACCTGCCGGACGACCGACAGGTCGTGGGAGACCAGCAGCAGGCCGATGCCTTCCTCCCGGACCAGGACGGTGAGCAGGTTGGCCACCTGCGCCTGGGCGGATGCGTCCAGGGCGCTGATCGGCTCGTCGGCGATCAGGCAGGACGGCCCGGCGGCCAGGGTGCGGGCGATCGCGATCCGCTGCCGCTGGCCGCCGCTGTACTCGTGCGGGTACCCGTCGGCCGCGGTGGCGGGCAGGCCGACCCGCGCCAGCAGCTCGGCGGCGCGGGCCCGGCCGTCGGCGCGGCTGCCGCCGCCCAGCACCACCCCGTCGGCGATCAGGTCGCCTACCTTGCGGCGCGGGTTCAGGGACTCGTAGGGGTCTTGGAACACCATCTGCAGGCCGCGCAGCCGGCCGGGGCGGCGGCGCAGGCCGAGGGGGGCGACCGGCTGTCCCTCGAAGGTGACCGTGCCGCCGGCCAGCGGCACCAGGCCGACCGCGGCCCGCGCGAGGGTCGACTTGCCGCACCCGGACTCGCCGACCAGCCCGATGATCTCGCCGCGGCTCAGCGTCAGGTCGACGCCGTCTAGGGCGCGGACCCGCTGGCCGTGGCGGCGGTACTCCACCGCCGCGGCTGACAGCGCCAGCACGGGGTCGCTGCGCACGGGATTCTCCTGGCTGGCGGTCATGACAGCTCCCGCAGCGGGTCGGGCGGGCAGGCAAGCAGGTGCGGGCCGGTTTCCCCGCTGGCCTGGACGGCCGCTGGCCGGGTTTCCTGGCAGGAGGCCTCCGCGTAGGCGCAGCGGGGGTGGAACGGGCAGCCGCCGGGCACCGCGCCGAGCGACGGCGGGGTGCCGCCGATGGGGACGAGCGCGGCCTGGCCGGCCTCGGGATGCGGCAGCGCGTCCAGCAGCCCCCGGGTGTAGGGGTGCCGCGGGCGGGTCAGCAGCCGCGACGTGTCCCCGGCCTCGGCCAGCCGCCCCGCGTACATCACGTAGACCCGGCGGGCCAGGGCGGACATCACGCCGAGGTCGTGGGTGATGACGATGACCGACAGGTCGCGTTCCCGGCACAGCCGGTCCAGCAGCCGCAGGATCCCGGCCTGCACGGTGACGTCGAGCGCGGTGGTCGGCTCGTCGGCCACCAGCAGCCGGGGCTCGGCCGCCAGCGCGACCGCGATCGCGATCCGCTGCCGCATGCCGCCGGAGAACTGCCCCGGGTAGGCGCCGAGCGCCTGCTCCGGGTCGGGGATGCGCACCGTGTCCAGCAGCGCCGCCGCCCGGGTGGCCGCCTCGGACTTGGACACGCCCAGGTGGTGACGCATGTGCTCGGTGAGCTGGGTGCCGATCGTCAAGATGGGGTGCAGCGACGCCGACGGGTCCTGGGAGACCATGGCGACCTGCCGGCCGCGGACGTCCCGCAGCCGCCGGCCGCGCAGCGCCAGCAGGTCGGTGCCGTCCAGGCGGGCCGACCCGGTGACCCGGGCCCCGTTCGGGAGCAGCCCGAACAGCGACAGGGCGGTCATCGTCTTGCCGCTGCCGCTTTCGCCGGCGATGCCCACCACCTCGCCCAGGCCGACGGTGAGGGACAGGTCGTCGACCGCGTTGCGGTACCCGGCGCGGGTCGGCAGCGCCACGGTGAGGTTCTCCACCTCGAGCAGGGCACTCACGCGACCTCCTCGCTGGCGCTCGTCGGCCGCATTCGCGGGCACACTGTTCTTGCTGATTCGCTCGCAAGCTCGCTCATGACAGCCGCACCGCCCGGGCCGTGCGCGGGTCGAGCACGTCGCGCAGCGCGTCGCCGATGAAGTTGAAGGCGAGCACCACCGTCAAGATGGCCAGGCCGGGGAACGTGCCGACCCACCAGTCGTTGAAGTTCAGCGTGCCCTCGGCGACCATGGCGCCCCACTCGGCGGTGGGCGGCTGGGCGCCCAGGCCGAGGAACGACAGGCCGGACAGCAGCAGCACCGCGTTGCCGATGTCGAGCGCGCCCAGCACCAGCACCGGCCCGGAGATGTTGGGCCGGATCTCGGTCAGCATGACCCGCCAGCCGGACGCGCCCAGCATCCGGGACGCGGTCACGTAGGGGGCGTTCCTGGCCGCCAGCACCAGGGAGCGGACCAGCCGCGCGTAGGACGGCCAGGACACGGCGACGACCGCGATCACCGCGTTGCGCAGCTGCGGGCCGAGCGCCGCGGCGACCGCCATCGCCAAGATGATGCCGGGGAACGCGAAGAAGAGGTCGGCCAGCCGCATCAGCACGTTGTCCACCCAGCCGCCGAAGAACCCGGCCAGGGCGCCGATCACCGCCCCGATGAGCATCGCGAGCACGACCAGCAGCACCGAGAGCGGCAGCGTGATCCGGGCGCCGGACAGCACCCGGGACAGCACGTCGCGGCCCAGTTCGTCGGTGCCGAACCAGTGCGCGGACGACGGCGCGGCCAGGATGCCGTAGCTCTGCGCGAGCGGGTTGGACGGCCCGATGAGCGGGGCGAAGACGGCGATCACGACCCACGCGCCGACCACCGCCAGGCCGACGGCCGCCAGCGGCTGCCGCCAGGCGGCGGGAACCCGGAGCCAGCGGCGGCGGCGCAGCGCCTCGCCGGCCAGGCTCGGGGTGGCCGAGGGCAGCGGAAGGTCCGGCGGAAGCGGCAACTGGGTCATGACAGCCTGATCCGCGGGTCGATGACGCCGTACAGCAGGTCGACGACGAGGTTGAGCACGATGTAGACGAGCGCGATGAACAGCGACACGCCCATGATGGCGGGCAGGTCGAGGTTGACCGCGCTGTGGTAGGCGTACTGGCCCACGCCGGGCCAGGCGAAGATGTTCTCCACCAGCACGGTGCCCGACAGCAGGTTGGCGAAGGCCAGCCCGGCCACGGTGATCACCGAGATCAGGGCGGGCCGCAGCACGTGCCGCAGGATGACCACGTGCTCGGGCAGCCCCTTGAGCCGGGCCGCGCGCACGTAGTCGTTGCCCATGATCTCCAGCATCGACGCGCGGGTGAACCGGGTCAGCATGCCGATGGTGTAGACGGCGAGGACCAGGCCGGGCAGCACCAGGTGGCGGATCGCCGACCACAGCAGCTCCCACTGCCCGTGCACCAGCGCGTCCACCGTGTACAGGCCGGTCAGGTGGGTCGGCGCGACCTGGGTGGGGTCGAGCCGGCCGCCGCCCGGCAGCCAGCCGAGCCGGAAGAACAGCAGGTAGAACGCGAGCAGGGCGAGGTAGAAGACCGGCATGGACACGCCGCCCAGGCTGACCACCCGGATGACCTGGTCCGGCCAGCGGTCCCGGAACGCGGCGGCGACGATGCCCAGCCCCACCCCGATCACCAGCGACGTCACGATCGCGAAGAGGGCGAGTTCGACGGTGGCCGGCACGTACTCCTCAAGGTCGGCCAGCACCGGGCGGTGCGACTGCTCGGAGATCCCCAGGTTGCCCTGCAGCACGTCCCACAGGTAGCGCAGGTACTGCACGGGCACCGGCTGGTCCAGGCCGTACTGATGGCGGAACGCCGCCACCGCCGCCGGATCGCCGATGGCGCTCTGGCCGAGGTTGGCCGCTACCGGATCCCCGGGGACGAGGTGGGTGACCACGAACGCCACCAGGGTGATCCCGATCAGCAGCACCACGCCGGTGCCGAGCCGACGGAGCAGGAAACGGCGCAGGTCGTGGCGCCCGCCCCCGGAACGCGTCCGGGAGCGGGGCGCCCCGGCCGCGGCCGGGCTAGCTGAGGTCACGTCAGCCGAGCTCGCCCAGGTTGACCAGCCACAGCGCGTTCGACTGCAGGTTCTTCACCGAGGAGGCGCCGACCAGGAGCTGGGCCGGCTGGATCAGCGGCACGAACGGGCCGCTGGTGTTCATCGATTCCTGGATCTGCTGGTACAGGGCCTTGCGGGCCGCGTCCTGGGTGGTCACCGCGGCCTTGGCCGCGAGCGCCTCGAGCGTCGGGTCGCTGCCCTTCACCCAGCCGGCCCGCAGGCCCACCAGCTCGCCGGGCATGAAGTTCAGGTAGTCGCTCGGGTCGGGGTAGTCCGGGCCCCAGTACCACAGGCCCATCTCCTCCGTGCCCGCCCGGTAGCCGGCCAGCGCCACCTCCACCGACTGGCCCTGCAGCTTGACCGTGATGCCCACCTGCGCCAGCTCCTGCTGCACCCGGGCGGCCAGGTCGCCGAAGCTGATCCCGTTCACCGCCAGGTCGCTGGGATAGGACATGGTCACCGTCGGGTGCCCCAGCCCGGAGGCGGCCAGCGCCGCCTTGGCCTTGGCCGGGTTGTAGCTGGCGCCCTGCCCGGCGGACAGCGAACCGAGGAACATCGTCGGGATGATGCCCGCCGCCTGCACCGAGCCCGTCCCCGCCAGCTGGACCAGGCTCGGGTAGTTGATCCCGTCCCGGACCGCCGTCTGGAAATCCGGGTTGGAGGTGACGGTGGAGACCTTCTTGCTGTCATTGGACAACACGAAGAACAGGTTCGGGGACGCGCCGTTGACGATCTGCACCCCCGACATGCCCGCCGCCTGCGTGGGCGACAGGTCGACGGCGATCTGCGACTCACCGCGCAGCACGTCCAGCTTCTGCACGCTCGGCTCGACGTTGCGGATCACGATCTCGCTGTACTTGGGCTTGCCGCCCCAGTAGTCCGGGTTGGCCGTCAGCACGACCTGGCTGGTGGTGCTGAAACTGGTCAGCGTGTACGGGCCGCTGCCCTCGGAGACGGCGTTGAGCTTCGCCTCCGCCTTGTCCGCGGACGCCGCCTTGGCACTGTCCGTCCCGCCGTCGGCGGTCACCGCCTTGGCGTCCACGATGCCGAGCGCCGGGTTGGTGACGATAGCCGGGATCGCGGTGTTGGGCGTCGCGGACGTCAGCACCACGGTGCCGGAGTTCGGCGCGGTCGCGGTGATGCCCGCCATCAGGAACGACGGGTTGCCGTCGATGTTCTTGGTCCGCATCAGCGAGAAGACCACGTCGCTGGCCGTGACCGGGTCGCCGTTGGCGAACTTGACCCCCTTGCGGAGCGTGAACGTGAACGTCTTCGCGTCCGCCGACGCGGTGAAGCTCGTCGCCAGGTCGGGCACCGGCTTGGACACGTTGCTGCCCTTGTAGGTGAGCAGCGTGTCGTACAGCACGCGGTCGATCATCAGCCCGGTCGTCTCGAACATCCGCCCCGGGTCCAGGGTCTTCAGCACGAACGAGGTCTCCACGACCAGCGTGCCGCCGCTCGCGCTCCCTGACGCGGCGGACGTGCCGCTGGAGCCACTGGATCCGCACGCGGCCACGCCGGCGGCCAGCGCCGCCACGGCGCCCGCGGCCGCCCACCGGGACAGTCTCATCGATGCAGCTCCTTCGTCCTGGCTCCCGTACAAGTAGGCAAACGTTCCCATCCCGTCCCCTGCCAGGTCAAGTGGCGTATGTTTCGTCCAGGCAACGAGTATGTGACCGTTTGCGCAGGTGACGTCGGTAACCGGCGCGCCAGCGGCCAGCCCGGGACAGTCGGCTCAGGACCAGGTAGCGTTGCGCAAACGTTGTCTCATCCAGCCTCACGAGCCGGAGGAATCCCCGTGCGCGAACTCGACGACCTGGGCAGCCGGTTCTGGGCCTGGCGCGCCCGCCAGCAGCCCCGCACCCGTGACGACATCCCCCGGCTGGACCGGCCGCACGGCTGGCTGCCCGAGGTTGACCTCAGTCTCGCCGAGCGCCGCGAGGAAGAACTCGGCGCGTTCCGCGCCGAGCTGGACCGCATCCGCCCGGCCGCCGACGCGGTGCCTGACCGCGTCGACCACCGCCTGCTGCGCTCCGCGATCGCCCGGGTGAACTGGGAGTGCGGCATCCTGCGGGTCCGGTCGGTCCCCCGCTACTGGACCGACCAGGCCGTCGGCCCGGTGTTTGACACGCTGCTGCGCCCCGGCGCGGACGAGGCCAGCATCGCGGAGGTCATCCGGCTGCTGCGCGCGGTGCCCGCCACCTTGGCGCACGCCCCGGCGGCGCTGGCCGGCGCGGCCCGCGAGTTCGCCGGGCTGGCGCTGGCGGAACTCGGCGACATCGGCGGAGGGCTCGGCGCGTGCGCCGACGCGCTCGCCGCGCTGTGCCCGCCGCGGGCGGCGGACCTGCGGTCGGCCGCCGGCGACG
>Ga0302314_10018311_pt1 | contig 11685 bp, 10 predicted proteins | sample III_Palsa_N2_3_FD_200533 | JGI IMG/M metagenome (GOLD analysis project Ga0302314, IMG submission 200533) | Peat permafrost microbial communities from Stordalen Mire near Abisko, Sweden - III_Palsa_N2_3 | ecosystem: Environmental > Terrestrial > Soil > Palsa > Peat permafrost | place: Sweden... | reverse complement strand
GCGACGGGGAAGTCGGAGCGCTTGAGTTTCTGCTGGGCGGAGACACGGCCCCGGGCGGGGTGGAGGGCATCGATCGCCGCACCGCGGTCGGGCGCTTCCTGCGCCGCTCTTCGCTTGATGAGCTGCCCCAGCTCCTGAACGTTCTGCGCGGGGACATGAGCCTCATCGGCCCGCGCCCGGAGCGCCCGGAGTTCGTCAAGCTGTTCAGGCAGGACGTCGTGCGCTACGGCGATCGCCACAGGGTCAAGTCCGGCATCACCGGCTGGGCGCAGGTCCACGGGCTGCGTGGCCAGACCTCGTTGGCCGAGCGCGTGGAGTGGGACAACTACTACATAGCCAACTGGTCGCTGGGCCTGGACATGAAGATCCTGGCGCTCACGCTGGCGACGCTGTTCCGCAACGCCGAGTGATCTGAGCGACGGCGACGGCGACGGCGACGGCCTGAGGCCTCAGCGCGCTCGCGCCCGGCCTGGGCTCAGATGCTCTTGCGCGCGGCCCTGCCCCGTCCCGCCCAATACTGGTAGACCCGCACCTGCAGGCCCTTGGTGCCGAGCACTCTCGGCAGCGTGATCGAGTAGTTGTTGAACCGGTCAAGAATGAACAGGGCCCGATAGCGCAGAACGCGGCCGCGCAGGGCTTCCAGCTCCATGTAGTCGCCCGCGGGCCCCGAGCCGCTCGCAACGACGTGGCCGCTGCGCCTGCGCAGGCGCAGGATGACCGGGCTGGGGTTGGCGAACGGAGAGGCCAGGACGCCGGCGAGCGCCGCGAACGAGGGCTTGCGCTGGCCGGCGGCGTTCAGCACGCCGAAGTTTTCGGTGGCGGAGTCCTGTAGCCCGTAAAGCACGGCTGCCGCGATGTAGGGGGTGTGCGCGAGGGCGCGGTAGACGTTCGCCACGTTGGCCGCCTGCGCCGCCTCGGTCACGCACGCCTGTTCCTGCTGGGTCACCTGTCGTGGCCAGCAGCTGGTCCAGCCGAACTCGTTCAGCCACAGGGGCTTCGTGTCCCCGTTGGCGAGTTGCGTTTCACGGATGTCGCGCAGCGACGCGAGCGCGAGGTTGTAGAAGTGGACTGACAGCCCGTCGTAGTAGCCCTTGATCCCGGCGGCGTAGAGAGCGCGCAGGAACACGCCGTTCGCTCCGACGAGCGAGCCGGCGAGTACGGGAACCTGTGGGTTGACCTGCTTGATCGCCGGATAGGCCGCCCGCAGGATGGCGGCGTAGCGCTGGGGCTTTTCGGGACCGGCGAAGTAGTCCTGGTTGGCCTGGTCGGGCTCGTTCCACACTTCGATCGCGGCCAGCCGCGTGCCGTAGCGTTGGGCCACGAAGGCCATGAAGGCCGCGTAATTGGCGGGGTTGGCGGGAGGCCACGCGCCGCCCCGGTTGTCGCGACCCGTGCATCCATTCAGCAGCGACGCCGGCGCCGAGGAGGCCCAGCACGGCGTGCTCTCGACCATCGCGATCACCCCGATGCCGTCCGCGGAGGCGTCGTCCATCAGACGGTCGACGCTCGCAAGCGCACGTGGTTCGATCTGGTTCGGGCTCCGCGGCTCGAGCGCCGCCCACGACACTTCGGTGCGCACGACCTTCACGTGGAGCGCGTGCGCATCGGCGATTTCACGGTCGATGTTCGCCAGACTCGAGGAGCGAGACACCGGTGCGATGTTCACGCCCCCGAGAGGTGCGGTGGCGGAGGGGTGCGCGCTGACGCTGCGTGCGCCGCTGCTGGCCGCGGCCGGCCAGGCTGTCGCGCACAGCGCCATCGCCAGGGCGAGCAGCGCCCGTTGCGGGCGCCCGGCAAAGAACGTACGCGGCCCTACGGCCACCACGTGGGGGCGTCCCAGCATTCCTACACGATAGTCGTGGACCGTGTCCGTTCGCGCCGGCACCCTGCCAGCGGGCCGACTACCCTGTTGGCAATGTCCCCGTTCTGGGTCTGGACACAGGTGGCGATCATCGTGTTCGTGGTGATCGGGATGATCGTGGCGGTCACCAAGCTCGCCTGAGCGCGGCGTGGCGTGTTGTAGCTTTTCCTGATGCCGACGCCCGCCGATCTGTCACGCAACCTGGCCCTGCATCTGGACGGGGCCTCTGCGGCCGAGGTCGAGCAGAGCGTCAGGCGAGTGCTCACTCCGTCGCCTGTGCCGTCTGCGCCGGTGCGCTTCGCCCAGCGGCTCGCGATGAAGCTGGGCCGGCTCGAGTGGGAGCATGCATGGCTGGACAGGCTCCTCGCTGCCCGCCGCAGCGTTCTGGGGCGAGCCGCTGCGGGTCCGCCGCGCTTTCTCGTGCGAGTCGACGAGTTTCCCTATTACACCTCGTTCGATCGCCCGCAGGACATGGACATGTCGCGCAGGTTCCACGCCGTCATGGCCGGCGCCGGCGTGCCCCACCTGATGTCGGTGGTGCCTCAGCTCACGCACGCGCCGCTGACGGTCGATGCGAGCGGAGGCCGGCCGCTCGGCGCCGAGGAGATCGAGATGCTCGAGCGCATGCGCGGGGACCGTGTGACGTTCGCCCAGCACGGAACGAGCCACCGCACCCGGTTCGCGGACCCGCGCCGGCGCTCGGAGCTGTGCGGGCTCTCCCCGCCGCTGCTCGAAGCGCTGCTCGAGGATGGGCGCGAGCGCCTGGCCGAGGCCGGAGTCGGTTCCCCCCGGGTGTTCGTGCCCCCCTTCAACCGCTTCGACGCCGCCCAGTACGCGCTGCTCGCCACTCGCTTCGACGTCATCTGCGGTGGACCCGAGAGCACGGCGCTGATGGGCTTTCACGGAGGTCCGCTGTGGCGCGACGGCGCGGTCTATCTCCCCTGCTACGAACCTCTGTACGCCAACGCGCAGACGGTTCTTCCGGTCGCCGAGCGGCTGATCGATCTCGCCCCGGGTACGTGGATCCCGATCGTGCTGCACACCTCCTGGGAGCAGGGCGACGACTTCAAGGCCCTCGGGCGCCTGGCCGAGCGAATCGCTCCATATGCCGCGGACTGGGGGGATTTCCTGGCTGAGCTGGACCGAAGCGCCCAGGCGGGCCCTTCCGAGCCGCTCACGGACACCTCCACGACGGCCGAGGACGTTCCTGGGCAACCCGCGGAGATCGGCTGAGGACCGCTCAGCCGCCGCTTGGGCTGCGCTGCCAGAAGCGCCGCCGCGGTACGCCGTCGGAGGACGCGCCGGGCGGGCGCGGGGGTATCTGCTCATCGGCCAGGATCGCGGCGGGTACTTCGACGGTCAGCCAGTCTGCGAGCGGGCCGAGCCCCGCACGCTCGATCTCAGCTTTCATCCCGGGGGGCCGTGTGGAGGGATCGTGGGCGTCGGAGGCCACGTTGTGGATCATTTCGTCTCTGGCGAGCTGCAGCGAGAAGCGGCGCACCTCGCCTCCGAACTGCCCCACCAGGGAGCCGGCCGTAATCGATGTCAGCACACCGTCGCGGACCAGCGATCCCAGCATCCGCGGATCGCGGCGCAGGGCGTGGCATCGCTCGGGGTGGGCGAGCACCACGTGATGGCCTCGCCGCAGCAGGTCGCGCACGATGCTGTCCAGTCCGGTCGCCACCTCGGTGAAGGGCGGCTCGACCAGAAGCCAGGAGGAGCCGCCGAGTCCGAATCGGGCGAGCTCGGCGGGCACGACGTCGATCAGCCGCGTCATCGCCAGCTCGCCACCGGGGCGAACGTCGAGCGCCACCCCCTCCTGCTTCAGGCGGGCATTGACCTCTCCCACCAGCCGGGCGATCTCCTCGGCGTCGTTGGGGTAGCGCCAGCTGACGTGCGGGGTGGCCACGACGGTCTGTATGCCGGCGGCGACGGCCGCGCGCGCCAGCGCCACCGATCCCTCGATCGAGTCTGGGCCGTCGTCGATGCCGGGGAGCACGTGGCAGTGCAGATCGATCACTGAGGTGAACCATAGGCGAGGACTTCTGGGTCCGGCTTCACCGGCCGGGCGGATATGATCGCGTCGCTCGGCGCGGGCGCGGATGGGCGCGGACGGGCGACGGCGACAAGGAGGATCATGTTCAAATCGATCGTGGTTGGCACAGACGGCTCCGACACGGCCACTCAGGCGGTGCGCCAGGCGGTCGACCTCGCCCGCGCGGTTGGGGCGGCCGTCGAGCTGGTCAGCGCCTATGAGCCCGTGCCGGCGCAGAGGCTTCAGGAGGAACGGCGCGATGCCCCGGAGGATCTGCAGTGGGCGATCAGCCCCCGCGAGGACGTGGACGCCACGCTCGGCACGGCCGCGGAGGTCGCGCGCGCGGCGGGCGTGACCGTGAACGTGTACCCGCGCCAGGGCGATCCGGCCGACGCGATTCTGGATGTTGCCGAGGAGCGCGAGGCGGATCTGATCGTGGTGGGGAACAAGGGAATGACCGGGGCCAAGCGCTTTCTGCTCGGGTCGGTTCCAAACAAGGTCTCCCACCACGCACCGTGCTCGGTGCTCATCATCAGGACCGTCTGATGGCGCAGGCGATGCTTCCTCCCGGACCTCATTGACGCCGACGGCTCACCGCAACCAAGCCAACGCCCTGGCTGCTTCGAAGCCCGAGCGGTGAAAATGATCGCCGGCCGATGAAGATCGTCAGCATCATGACCACCGACGCCAGCGGCGGCGCGGAGTTCGCCGCCGTCGAGATGCTCGAGGCTCTGCGCCAACGCGGCGACGAGACAGTGCTGCTCACCGACATGCCCGGGATCGGGCGCGACACCCAGGTGGATGTCCAGGCCATCGACATCGGCCCCAAGCTCTCGACGCGCACCTGGGTGAGCCTCGCTGCCCGCTGGCCCCTGCTGCTCTCACGCGCGCGGCGTGCGCTTTCACGGCAGGAGCCCTACGACGTGCTGCTGGTGCACTACAAGAAGGAGCAGCTGCTGGCGCTGATGCTTCCCAAGCGCCTGCGCTCGACCGTCGTCTGGGCCGAGTGGGGCCCGGTGCCCTACCCGCTGCGCAAGGGCCTGCCGCGGCGGGCGTACCTGGCCGCAGCGCGGCGGACGGCGCTCGTGCTGGCGATCTCCGAGGGCACCCGCTCCTCGGTCATCGAGGTGGGTGTCGACCCGGCCAAGGTGATCGTGGTGCCCAACGTGCTGCGCACCGATGAAATCACCTTCACCGAGGCCGGGCGCGAGCGAGTCCGGCGCGAGCTCGGCATCCCCGCTGATGCGTTCGTGGTCGGGTGCATCTCCCGCTTTCATCCGAAGAAGCGCAACGACGTGGTCGTGCGGGCGGTGGAGCAGCTCCAGGATCCGCGCGTGCACCTGATCCTCGCGGGCGACGGCGAGACCGAGTCGCAGCTGCGCGAGCTGGCGGCTCCCCTCGGGCAGCGTGCCCACTTCATCGCGACCCCCGGTTCAGAGGTCCCTGACGTGCTGTCGGCGTTCGACGTGTCGGTGTTCTGCCCCAGCCCGACCGAGGGAGCTCCGCGAGCGGTGATCCTGGGGATGCTCGCGTCGCGTCCCTGCCTGTCGACCGGCGCCGAGGGTGTCGCCGATCTCATAACCCCCGAGTTCGGGGGAATCACCTCGCCGGAGAACGACCCGGCCTCGCTTGCAGAGATGCTCAGAAGCTACCTGGATGACCCCGGGCACGGCGAGCGCCAGGGGCATGCCGCCCGCGCCTATGCGGAGCAGACGTACGCTGCGCCCGTGGTCGCGGAGCTGATCGCCGGGCTGCTGGACGACGCGATCGCCTCGAGCCGGCGGTGAGCTCAGGCGAGGCCGCGAGCGCGGTCGCCGTACCCCCGGCCCCACGCGGCCGCGTGCTGATGATCGAGCAGGGCGGTCGTGGAGGCAATGCCGACTACACGGCCGAGCTCACCCGTGCCCTGGCCGAGCAGGGGTGGCTCATCGACCTGGCAACCGCTGAGGATCATCGCTACGCCGCGCTGGACGGCGTCACCGTTCACGGCGTCTTTCACTACGTGCGCGGCAGCTCGAGGCTCGGCCGCGCCGCGCGCCGGGCGGGGGTGGGGCGCGTGGTCAACGGCCTGCGTGTCATGGCGGCGATTCCCCGGCTGATCAGGCTCGCGCAAAAGGCCGATCTCGTCCACTCCCAGGGCTTCGAGTCCCCTCCGCTCGGCGTCGCCGCGCTCGGCGCTGTGCGCCTGGCGGGCGCCCGCGTGATGGTGCAGACATCGCACAACACCTTCGAGCGCGGGCGCTTCCTGCGCCGCACCCGTCTGGCGCTCGTGCGAATGCTGGAGTGGCTCACCACCCGCACGATCGTGCACACGCAGGCGGACGTGGCCCGTATTCCGGCGGCGATGCGCGGGCGGGTCGTCGTGATTCCCCATGGCGAGTACGGGGGCCTGGCCCGAACCGGCGGCGGCGTCGACCGCGCCCGCGCCCGCGCGGCTCTCGGCATCGAGGCGCAGACGCCGGTGACGCTTTTGTTCGGTCAGCTGCGCGGGGACAAGGGCCTTGAGGATCTGCTTGGCGCCGTCAGTCGGGTGCGCGAGCTGACGCTCATCATCGGGGGCAAGGACCTGGGCGCCCTGGCGGCCGCCGCGCCGCTGCTCGCGTCCCCTCAGCTCGCCGGGCGGGTGATCGTGCGCGAGGGCTTCCTGGCGATGGACCACGTCGCCGAGCTGTTCGCGGCCACCGACACGGTGGCCCTGCCCTACAGAGCCGCCAGCCAGAGCGGCGTGCTGCTGCTCGCCTACGGCTTCGCGCGCCCGGTGATCGTGTATCCGGTGGGTGGCCTGCTCGAGGCGGTCATCGAGGGGGAGACCGGCTGGATCTGCCGGCGAGCGGATCCCGAGGCGCTGGCCGAGGCGCTGGCCGAGAGCGTTGCCGCCGGCCCGCTCGAGTGTGCGCGCCGCGGTGAGGCCGGTGCCAGGCTCGCGGAGGAACGGTACGCTTGGCCCGTGATCGCACGCCGCACGGGTGAGCTCTACACAGAGCTCCTATGAAGCGCGCAGTGATCCTCGCGGGCGGCGAGGGAACGCGCCTGCGCCCATACACGACCGTGTTGCCAAAGCCGCTGATGCCGATCGGCGACCGCCCGGTGCTCGACATCGTCGTACGCCAGCTGAAGGCGCATGGATTCGATCGGATCACGATCGCCACCGGGTACCTGGCCGAGCTGATCGAGGTGTTCTTCCGCGACGGCGAGGGCTACGGCATTCCGATCGACTACTACCGCGAGCACGAGCCGCTCGGCACGGTTGGCGCGCTGGCGATGATCGACGGCCTCGCCGGCGAGGACATCCTCGTGATGAACGGTGATGTGCTCACCGACATCGACTACGGGGCGCTGCTCGAGCGCCACGGCGCCGGCGACGCGGCCGCGACGATCGCGACGAAGACCCGCCAGATCCACATCTCGCTGGGTGTGCTGCGTTTCGAGGACGACGGGGACCCCACCCGGCTGACCGGCTATGACGAGAAGCCCGCGATCGATTTCACGGCGAGCATGGGCGTGTACTGCTTCGCCCCACGGGCGCTCTCATACATCAAGGCCGGGGAGCGACTGGACTTTCCCGACCTGATCCTGCGCCTGATCGCCGCCGGCGAGGTGGTGAGGGCCTGGCAGAGCGAGGACTACTGGCTCGACATCGGGCGCCACGACGACTATGAGCAGGCGCAGGAGGAGTTCGAGTCGGTTCGCGACCGGCTCATCCCGGCCGACTGACCGCGGCCCTGACGACGTCCACGACGGTTTCGACCGCGGCCTCGTCCATCAGCGAGCTCAACGGCAGGGCGCAGTGGCGATCGGCAGCCTCTGTGGCCGCTGGAAGTCCATCGGCCGGTGCGAATCGGCGGTACTCGGTGAATTTGTGCAACGCCGGATACCAGGTCGTCTGGATTCCGTTCTCTTTCAGATCGGCGCGGAAGCGATCACGCGTGGCACGGTCCTTCAGCAGGACGGCAAAGGCGAAGTGCGACGAGCGCTCGACCGCCTGCTCGTCGAATGGCAGCTCGATCCCCGGCACGTCTGCGAGCCGCTCGCGGTACATCCGCACGATCGCCCGCCGGGTGGCGATGTTGTCATCGAGTCGCCCCAGCCTGCTCAGGCCGAGCGCCGCCCGCGGCTCGTCCAGGCGGAAGTTGTAGCCGACGTCGATCACGTCGTAGGCGGGATCGTGGCCACGGTGACGGTCCCAGGTGCTGCTGGTCAGCGCGTGCGAGCGCAGCAGCCGCACGCGGTCGGCGAGCTCCTCATCGGCGGTCGTCACCATCCCGCCCTCGCCCACGCACAGCTGCTTCTTGGAGAAGAAGCTGAACGTGCCGAGCTCCCCGACCGTCCCGACCTGGCGTCCTGCGTCGTCGACGCGGGCGCCGATCGCCTGGGCGCAGTCCTCGATCAGCACGAGCCCGTGGGCGTCGCACAGCTCGCGAAGCGCCGCCACATCGGCCGGGTAGCCGCAGAAGTGCACCGCCACGACAGCCCGCGTGCGCGGCGTGATCCTGCGCGCCACGTCCTCGGGGTCGATGTTGAAGTCGGCCGCGCTGCGCACGTCGCACAGCACCGGCTCGGCCCCGACGTAGCGGGCGGCGCCGGCGCTCGCGACGAACGTGAATCCGGGGACGATCACCTCGTCTCCGGGGCCGATCCCCGCCGCCAGGCAGGAGAGGTGCAGCGCCGCGGTGCCGCTGGACACCGTCACCGCGTGCGGCGTGCCGACGTAGCCGGCAAGCGCCTGCTCGAAGGCCTGTGTGCGCGGGCCCATGGTCAGCCATCCGGACTCCAGGCACTCGAGCACCGCCTGCACGTCCTGCTCGGGCATCGCGATGTCCGTCAGCGGCACGCGCCAGCCGCTCACTGCGCCACCGCCTCGTCCAGGGCCGCGGCGACCCGGTCCTGATCGTCGTGTGTCATATGGGGGTAGAACGGAAGCGTCAGCTCGGTTCGCGAAGCGAGCTCGGTGATCGGCAGCGAGACGTCCGGAAAGCGCTCGCGGTAGGCGCTGAAGCTGTGGATCGACGGGTAGAAGATGCTCGTCTGGATTCCGCGCTCGCGCAGCCGGGCGCTCACCTCCGCCTGGCGGCCGTCCTGCTCGATCATGATCGAGATCACATAGCAGGAGGAGTTGGGCACCTCGCTGTCCTCGAACGGCAGGATGATCCCGTCGATCCCCTTCAGCAGCTCGCGGTAGCGCAGCGTGAGCTCTCGCCTGCGCGTGATTTCACTCTCAAGGCGCCCCAGGCGAGAGAGCAGCAGCGCGGCGCGAGGCTCGTCGAGGCGGTAGTTGAAGCCCAGTCCGTCGACGTCATAGGTGTCGGTGCGGCCGCTGTGGCGATCCCAGGTGCCGCTCGTCATCGCGTGCGAGCGCCGCGAGCGCACGAACGCGGCGACGTCGTCGTCGTCGGTGCACAACAGGCCACCCTCTCCGACGGACAGGACCTTGTTCGAGAAGAAGCTGAAGGCGCCCGCGAGTCCCCACGTCCCGAGCTTGCGCCCTCCGAGCGTCGCGCTGGGGGCGTGGGCCACGTCCTCGATCAGCGCTATCCCGTGCGCGTCGCACAGCTCCCTCAGGCGGTCCGCCGCAGCCGCATATCCGGCGTAGTGGACGACGCACACGGCCTTCGTGCGCGGTGTGATCCGCCGCTCGACATCCTCGGGATCGAGGCTCGGGCGCTTGCGCGAGACGATCTCCGCGAACACCGGCGTGGCCCCGCAGTAGAGCGCCGCCGCGGCGGTGGCCGCGAACGTGAAAGACGGCACGATCACCTCATCGCCCGGACCGGCTCCAGCGGCCAGGTAGGCCAGGTGCAGCGCCGCCGTGCAGCTTGACAGCGCGATCGCATGGCGCGCGCCGAGCTGCGTGGCGAACGCCTCCTCGAATTCCGCCGTGCGGGGGCCGAGCGTCAGCCAGCCTGATCGCAGCGTCTCGGCCACCGCCTCGAGATCCTGCGGCTCGAGTCGCAGATCGAACAGCGGCAGCTCAGGGAAGATCTCGGTGCTGCTCATGGAGGAGTGCTATCGCAGAGCGCAGACGGCGCTCAGGGAACGTTCTTGTAGCGGGCGTCGAAGGGATCGCCGAACGTCTTGGCGTCGAGGCCGGTGATGATCTCGGCGATGCCGTCGGGGACGATCATGAGGGTCTCGAACCCGAGCTCTGAGCGGATCTTGTCGAAGCTCACCTTGTAGTCGCGCGGGTCCTCGTCGCGGTGCACGTAGGAGACGCTGCCGCGATCGATCTGCTTGCCGATCTCATCGACGAGGTCGAGCTTGCGGTAGTTCTCGCCCGAGCGCCCGGCGTTGAAGACCTTGCCGGCGACCTTCTCCTCGGGCGCTTCGAGCACGGTGCGCACCGCGCGGCCGGCGTCGCGAACGTGAATGTAGGGCCGCCAGAACTGCTCGCCGAACACTTCCAGCTCGCGGTCGGCCCACAGTTCGCGCGTGAACTCGTTGACGGTCAGGTCAAAGCGCATCCGCCGCCCGACGCCGTACACCGTCGCAAAGCGCAGGCATGTGGGTTTGGTCGCGCCTGAGCCGCCGTTCAGGATCAGCTGCTCCATCCCGACCTTCTGTTCGGCATACAGCGATACCGGGCGCAGTTCCCCCTCCTCGGTGATCGGCACGTCGGGGTCGGTCATACGTCCGTAGTTCGAGCAGGTCGAGGCGAATACCAGCCGCTCCACACCCAGGGCGTTCGCGTCGGCCACGAGCGCGCGGGTGGCCTGCACGTTGACGTCGTCGGAGACCTTGGGATCGAGCGCGCACGCGGGGTCGCCGACGATCGCGGCCAGGTGCACGACCGCCTCGGCGCCGGTCAGGGCGCGCTCGCGTGCGTCGGCGTCGCGCACGTCGCCGCGGATCACCTCGACTCCAGCGCTTTCCTGCTCTGCGGCGATGTCCTCCTGGCCGTGCAGCAGGGAGTCGAGGACGCGTACGTCCCGCCCCGCCTGGCGCAGCTCCTCGACGAGCAGTGCGCCGATGTAGCCGCTGCCGCCCGTGATCAACGTCGTCTTGCTCACTTGGATCCTCTCGCTGGTCCCCATGCCGCCGGCTGCCGGCATGAAGGGGAATAATGGTATCTCTGCGCCCGGCCGGCGACGTCGAGTCAGTCTCGACTGTAGCTCGCCGTGCTGCGCCGCAAGGCGCCGCTCGCGCTGGACGTCGCTCCCCTATCGGCAGCGGCGGGCGCTTCCTTGACCGCCTGCGGCGAGCGCAAGCGTAACGATCGGCAGCCGGCCGCGATTCAACGCCCCGCGACCGCGATCGCCGGGCCTTCCCGGCATCCCCTGCGTCCGCACAGGCGAACGCTACGCTGTGCGCCACCATGCGCTCGGCCTAGGACGATGGGCTGCGCCCGCGCTGCGCCCGCGCCAATGAGCGACACCCCACCCAACGAGGACACCCCACCCGGCGAGGACGCACAGCCGGTGCATGCACCCGGCGAGGACGCACAGCCGGTCGAGGCACCCGGCGAGAACGCAGAGCCGGCGGGGGCACCCGACGGGGACGCAGAGCCGGTGGAGGCGCACGCCGGGAAGGTGTCGCCGAGACGGGCGCTGATCGACGTCGCGGTGCAGATCGTCGGCCAGGTCATGAACCTGTCGCTGGGCGTCGTCGTGACGCTCCTGATCGTGCGCACGCTCGGAGCGACCCGCTTCGGCGAATGGTCGACGATCTTCGCCGTGAGCCAGCTCGTCGGGTACTTCGCGAGCCTCGGCCTGGCCGGGGTCGTGGTTCGCTTCATCGCGGCTGAGCCGGCGCGCGAGGCCGAGTGGCTGGGAGGCTACGCGTCGCTCACCGCAGC
>Ga0302314_10018310_pt1 | contig 11686 bp, 9 predicted proteins | sample III_Palsa_N2_3_FD_200533 | JGI IMG/M metagenome (GOLD analysis project Ga0302314, IMG submission 200533) | Peat permafrost microbial communities from Stordalen Mire near Abisko, Sweden - III_Palsa_N2_3 | ecosystem: Environmental > Terrestrial > Soil > Palsa > Peat permafrost | place: Sweden... | reverse complement strand
AGCTGCCAGGACACGATGAACATCAGCGCCAGCACGCCGACGATCGTCAGCAGCGAGGTGACCAGCTGGCTCAGCGTCTGCTGGACGGACTGCTGCAGGTTGTCGATGTCGTTGGTGACCCGGCTCAGGATCTCGCCCCGGGACTGCCGGTCGAAGTAGCTCAGCGGCAGCCGGGACAGCTTGGCCTGGACCTGGTCGCGTAGATCGAGGACCGCCCGCTGGACCATGCTCGCGGTCAGCCGGCCCTGGAACAGCGCGCAGACCGAGGCGCCGACGTTGAGCCCGACGACGAGGAGCACGATCTGTTCCACGTGGCCGAAGTCCACCCCGCGATGCGACTCGTAGCCGTCGAAGACGAGGTTGATCGCCTCGCCGAGCAGCCGGGGCGCGAGCACCGACAGGGTCACGCTGGCGACGGCGAGGGTCAGCGCCAGGATCATAAACAGCCGGTACGGGCTCAGCAGGCCGAGCAGTCGCCGGCCTGAGCCCTTGAAGTCCAGTGCCTTCTCGGTCGACATGCCGCTCATGAAGCGGGCGGGACCGGGGCCCCGCATGGCAGCGGCCGGGCCCGGCCCGCGCTCGGGCGTCGCCCGCTCCCCGCCCGCTCCGGCGCCCGCGCCGTTCGGTCCCGCTCCCGCGCCGTTCGCTCCCGCTCCCGCGCCGTTCGCTCCCGCGCTCATGCCGCGGCCTCCTGCTCGGTCAGCTGGGACAGGACGATCTCCCGGTAGGTCTCGCTCGAGTCCATGAGCTCGTCGTGGGTGCCGCGGGCGACGATCCGGCCCGCGTCAAGCACCAGGATCTGGTGGGCGTGCCTGATCGTCGCGACTCGCTGGGCGACGATGATCATGGTCGCGCCGGTCACCTGATTCGCCAGGGCCGATCGCAGTCGCGCGTCGGTCGCGTAGTCGAGCGCGGAGAACGAGTCGTCGAACAGGTAGATCTGCGGCTGGTGGACCAGCGCCCGGGCGATGGCCAGGCGCTGCCGTTGGCCGCCGGACACGTTCGTGCCGCCCTGGGCGATGGCCGAGTCGAGCCCGTCCGGCATCCGCTCGACGAAGTCACGAGCCTGGGCGATCTCCAGCGCGTGCCACAGGTCTTCGTCGGTGGCCTGCTGGTTGCCGTACCGCAGGTTGGTCGCCACGGTGCCAGAGAACAGGTACGGCTTCTGCGGCACCAGCCCGACGGCGGCCGACAGCTGAGCCGGGTCAAGTTCCCGCACATCGACGCCGCCCACCAGCAGTGACCCCCCCGTCACGTCGAGCAGCCTCGGGATCAGGTTGACGAGCGTGGTCTTGCCGCTGCCGGTGCCGCCGATGATGGCCGTGATCCGCCCGGGCAGCGCGGTCAGGCTGATGTCGTGCAGCACCGGCTGCTCGGCTCCGGGAAAGCGGAACTCGACGTTCCGCAGCTCAAGGCGGCCGGGCTCCGGGCCCGCGGGCAGCGGGCTGGCCGGCGCGGCGATGCCCGGTTCGGTGTCGACGACCTCCATGATCCGCTCCGCGCTGACCTCGGCCCGCGGCACCAGCATGAACATGAACGTCGCCATCATCACCGAGGTCAGGATCTGGGCCAGGTAGGTGATGAACGCGGTCAGCGACCCGATCTGCATCGTGCCGTCCGCGACCAGGTGCCCGCCGAACCACACCACGGCGGTCGTGGACAGGTTCAGCACCAGCAGGACCGACGGGAACATCAGCGCCATCAGCTTGCCCGCCCCGAGCGAGACGTCGAATAGCTGGTTGCTCGCGCCCGAGAACCGCGCCCGCTCCTGCGGGTCCCGCACGAACGCGCGGATGACCCGGACCCCGGTGATCTGCTCGCGCAGCACCCGGTTGATGTTGTCCAGCCGCTCCTGCATCTGCCGGAACAGCGGCCGCATCCGGCGGATGATCAGCGCCAGGATGATAGCCAGCAGCGGCACCGCGACCAGCAGCAGCGACGACAGCGGCACGTTCTGGTTCAGCGCCAGGATGATCCCGCCGATGCACATGATCGGCGCGGACAGCAGCAGGGTGAACGTCATCAGCGCCAGCATCTGGACCTGCTGGACGTCGTTGGTGGTCCTGGTGATCAGCGACGAGGTGCCGAGATGGTTCACCTCCCGGTCGGAGAACATCAGCACCCGGCCGAAGATCGCCTGCCGCACGTCACGGCCGAGGGCCATCGCGACCTGGGCGCCGAAGTAGATCGCGCCGATCGCGCAGACGATCTGCGCGAGGGTGATCGCGAGCATCACCCCGCCGGTCGTCAGGATGTAGTGCGTGTTGTGGAGGATCACGCCGTTGTCGATGATGTCCGCGTTCAGCGTCGGCAGGTACAGAGTCGCCAGCGTCTGCGCCAGCTGGAGCACCAGCAGGAACGCGAGCGGTTTACGGTACGGACGCAGATAGGTGCGCAACAGGCGGATCAGCACGGGACTCTCATCCTCCGTCGGGACATCGGTGTGCGTGACGACTTTAGTCGTTCCGCAGCCCGCCCAGGACAACTGAGCTACCGGCGAACGCGCTGGCCACGGGCATTGGGTAACGTCGGCAGATCGGCCCGGGGACCGAGCTGGTAAAGAAGAGGCAGGAGAACGAACTGATGGGCGACGGACTTCCGCTGGTCGGCGTGATCGGCGCCGGCACGATGGGCGCGGGCATCGCCCAGGTGGCCGCCATCGCGGGCCACCGCGTGCTGCTCGCGGACGTGGCCGACGGCGCCGCCGGACGGGCCGTCGACCGGATCAGGGAACGGGTCAAGGCCCAGGTGGCGAAGGGGCGGCTGGCCGTCGATCCCGACGCGCTCGACATCACCGCCACCGAGATCTCCGAGATGGGCGGGGCCGGGGTGGTCATCGAGGCCGTCGTCGAGGATCTCGGGGTCAAGCGGGCGCTGTTCGCGGAACTGGAGCGGGTGGTGCCGGCCGACTGCCTGCTGGCGTCCAACTCGTCGTCGCTGACGCCGACCGCCATGGCGGCCGGGCTGTCGCACCCGGAGCGCCTGGTCGGGCTGCATTTCTTCAACCCGGTGCCGCTCATGGCGCTGGTCGAGGTGATCTCCGGCCTGGCCACCGCGGGCTGGGCGGCCGACCGGGCCGAGGCGCTGGCCCAGGCGTGGGGCAAGACCGTGGTCCGTTCGGCCGCCACCCCCGGGTTCATCGTCAACCGGATCGCCCGCCCGTACTACGCCGAGGCCTGGCGGCTGCTCGAGGAGCACGCGGCCGCTCCCGAGGTGATCGACGCGGTGCTGACCGGGGCGGGCGGGTTCCGGATGGGCCCGTTCGCGCTGATGGATCTCATCGGCCACGACGTCAACGAGTCGGTCACCCGATCGGTGTGGGCGTCGTTCGGCAACGACCCGCGGTTCGCGCCGTCGCTAGCCCAGCGGAGCCTGGTCGAGGCCGGCTGGCTCGGCCGCAAGACCGGCCGTGGGTGCTACGACTACTCCGACGGCGCCGCCCTGCCCGTGCCCGCGCCGGCCCCGCCGCGGTCCGGCCCCGCGTTCGTGATCAGCCACCCCGATGCGGAGCTGACGCCGCTGCTGGCCCGGTCCGGCGTGTCCGCACAGCGGGCCGGGGAGGCCGACCACGGCTTCGTCGAGCTGCCCGGCGGCCCGGTCTTGGTCCGGTGCGCCGGCGTCACCGCGAGCGCGCTGGCCGCCGCCAAAGGCCGGCCGGTGATCGTCGTCGACCGCACGCTCGACGACGCCACCGCCACCGCCGTCGCGGTGGCGCCCTCGGCCGACTGCCCGGCCGACGCCCTCGACATGGCGGTCGGCCTGCTGCAAGCGGCGGGGCTGGACGTCTTCGTCATCGAGGACGTCCCCGGCCTCGTCGTCACCAGGACGGTCGCGATGCTGGCCAACCTCGCCGCCGACGCGGTCGCGGGCCGGGTGGCGAGCGCGGCCGACATCGACACCGCGATGCGGCTCGGCGTCAACTACCCGCGGGGGCCGCTGGCCTGGGCCGGCCAGTGGGGCCTGCGCGCCGTGCTGGCCACCCTCGACGAGCTGGAGGGCTGGTACCGCGACGGCCACTACCGCGCCAGCCCGCTGCTGCGCGGGGCCGTACTGACGAACGGAGAGCTGGCATGAGCACCGTCGAGGTACGCGACGAGGGCCACGTCCGCTGGATCGGCCTCAACCGCCCGGACAAGCGCAACGCCATCGACCAGGCCATGTCGGAGGAACTGGCGGCGGCGCTCGACGACGCCCGCCGGCAGCCGTGCGTGCTGATCGTGCACTCCACCACGCCGGGGATCTTCGCCGCGGGGGCGGACATCGCCGAACTGCGCGACCGCGACGCCGACGCCGCCCTGCTCGCGATCAACGCCGGGCTGTTCGAGCGGCTCGAGGCGCACCGCTGGCCCACGATCGCGCTGGTCGACGGCGCCGCCCTCGGCGGCGGGTGCGAGCTCGCGCTCGCCTGCGACTTCCGGCTGGCGACCGAGCGCGCGGTCTTCGGCCAGCCCGAGCTCAGCCTCGGCATCCTGGCCGGCGCGGGCGCCAACTGGCGCCTGGCGCAGCTGGCCGGCCTCGGCACCGCCCGCCGTATGCTCTACGCCGGGGCGCGCCTCACCGCCGCCGAGGCGCTGCGGGCGGGGCTCGTGGACGAGGTCGCCGCCGACGTCACCGCGGCCGGCCGGGACATGGCGGAGGCGATCGCGGAGCGCTCCTGGCGGGCCCTGGAGCTGACCAAGCTCGCGCTGCGCAGCCAGCGGCCGGCCACCACCACCTTCGACCTCGCCGCCCAGGCGCTGCTGTTCGGCACCGAGGACAAATACGAGCGGATGACCGCGTTCCTGGAGCGGAGACCCCGGAAATCCCGATGACCCGGCTCATCGGGTTATGCCAGCATGGCCCGATGGATCAGACCGAGGCACGGGCCTTCGCGGAGCAGTGGGCCAAGGACTGGAACGCGCACGACGTTGACGCGCTGCTCGCGCACTTCACCGACGACGTCGTCTTCACCTCCCCGGTCGCCATCCGGGTGCTCGGTGGCGACGGGGTGATCCGGGGCAAGGAGGCCCTGCGCCGATACTGGTCGGAGGGCATCCGCCTCATCCCAGACCTGCGCTTCGAGGTGCTGGCCGTCTACGTCGGCATCAGCACCCTCGTCATCAACTACCGCAACCAGGCCGGCGGCGTGGTCAGCGAGGTCCTCACCTTCGACGGCCCCCTCGTCCGCGAGGGCCACGGCACCTACCTGGCCCCGGCCTAGGACTCCGGGGTGGCTGACTCTTGCGCTCGCGCGATCAGCGGGCCGTACATCTCCGGGTAGCGCTCGTAGTCAAACGGGGCCTCAGGGTCGGCGCGGACCTGCTGGTCGAGCATGATTGCCTCGTCGCCGACGAGGATCCGCCAGGCGCCGGAGCGCACCCCGTCCAGGATGAGGGTCGCCGCCCGCGCGGCGGTGAACCCTTGGCCCCGGAACTCGTCTCTGATCCGCGGGATCGCCTGGCGGAGGTCATCGGCCGTGAAGTCCTCGGCCAGCAGCCCCATCCCGACCAGTATCGCCCGCGCCACCTCCGGCACCTGCTCGATCAGCTCGGCGTCGCTCAGCTGCTCGAGCTCGGGCAGGCCGAGGGCGCGGCGGGAATTCGCGGCCATGTCGGTGTTCACCTGGCCGGGCATGACCAGGACGACCCGGACCTGCGGCGCGTAAGCGCGCAGATCAGGGATCAGCGCCTCGGAGAACCCCTTGATGGCGAACTCCGACGCGCAGTAGGCGCTGAGCGGCACCCCGTGGCCGGCCGTGGCCCAGAAACCGGCCACGCTGCTCATGTTGACCAGGACGCCGTCGCCGCTGGCGATCAGCAGCGGGAGGAACGCGCGGGCGCAGAGGTACACGCCCCGCCAGTTGATGGCGAAGGTGCGCTCCCACTCCTCGCGGGGGTCCTTGACGAAGCTGCTGCCGCCGGCGACGCCCGCATTGCTGACGACCAGGTCGACGTGATCGCTGGCGTGCTGCTCAAGCAGCTCATCGCGGAACCGCAGCACCTGCGCCTCGTCGGAGACATCACAGGGATGGCCGGTGACCGCGACCCCGGGCGGGGCGGTCGCCCACGCCGTGGCCGCGGTCACCGCGACCGTGTCGGGATTCAGGTCGCACGTCGCGACCGAGCATCCCGCCGCCGCGAGCTGGCGGACCAGCTCGCGGCCGATCCCCGAGCCCCCGCCGGTTACCACCGCGAGCTTGCCCGCGAACGAGTCCATGACCACGATCGTTACCTGCGGTCCCACTGCTCGTCAACGATCCAGGGGGCCTGAAGCTCCAGGCGCCGCCTGGACGCGTAGTTCATCTCCTGAATGGTCAGGTGGATCCGGTGGCACGCTTCCCAGAGCCGCCCGCGCCCGGCCGGGATGACCGGCTGTGCCGTCCTGCGCTGAGTTCCCGTGAGGGTCAGTTGTGCGCTCATTGCCTTGTCCTGTCTGCTCGGAACGGGCCGGGGTTCCGGCCCTCAGCCACAGGTTCGCCCTCCGCGCCCGGTCGGCGGCAGGGGTGGTTTCGCCCCTCTTGCCACGCGACCAGGACCGGGGTGGAATCACCCACCCGCACAACCAGGCCGGCGTCAGACCAGGCCGGCGTCAGACTAGGCCGGCGTCAGACCAAGCCGGCGCTGAGGGCCAGGCGAGTGAGGTCGGCGCGGCGCCGGCAGCCGGTCTTATCGCGGATGCGGTCCAGGTGCGACCCGACCGTGCGCACGCTGATGGTCAGCAGGCCGGCGATCTGCGCATCGGTGTGCCCGCGGGCAACCAGGGTGACCAGCTCCCGTTCCCGGGGGCTGAGCGCTTCCGTGCCCGGTGCCGCGGCGGGCGGCTCCAGGCCCGCGGCGGTGAGCATGAGAACGTACTCGGCCGCGGTGGCCAGGCTCATCGCCGCGCCCCGATCCTCGGCCGCCCGCGTCGCAGCGGGCCCGAGCGCCTGCCGGGCTTCGCCCAGGGCCTCCTGCCGCTGGGGCCAGCCCTCGGGCAGATCCGGGTGCAGCGGGGCCGAGAACCCCTCGCGCTCAAGCGCGGCCACCGCCGCCCAGACCGTGACGGCCTCGGCCAAGAGCCCGGTGCAGGCGCACAGGTACCCGCAGCAGTCGAGGTCCTCGAGCGCCTTTCTGCGGACGCCGGTCCGCAGGGCGGTCTGCAGGGCCTCTCGCAGGTGCGAGGCGGCGTCACCGTAACGGCCTGAGCCCAGGTCGAGAACCACCATCTTCTCGAGCAGGTTCCCCAGGCTCCACAGGTCGCCCGCGTCCCGGGCGCTTGCCAGCCCGGCGGTGCACGTCCGCTCGGCGGCGGCCAGGTCGCCGACCTCGATCAGCACCGTCGTCAGGGTGTAGCCGCAGGCCCGGGCCACCGGGCCGTGCAGGTCGGCCGAGATGCGCTCCGCCTGCCTTGCCACCTGCACGGCGCCGGCCCGGTCGCCGGCGACACACGCGACCAGGCTGAGGATCGCCAGCGCCAGCGGCTCAGCGACCGGGTCGTCACCGGCGCGGGCCAGGGCCACGGAACGGCGGACATCGGCGGCCGCCTCGGCGATCCGCCCCAGGCCCAGCAGCGTCGCCGACCGGCCGCTCAGGCATCTGGCCAGCAGCGGGAACGACCCGCGATCGGCGTTGGCGTCGCGGACGGCGGTGAAGTGGCGGAGCGCCCCGGCCGGATCGGCCGAATCCATCGCCGCCTGACCGAGCCAGGTGTGACAGGCGCACCACGCGTCGCTGCCCGCGGCGGCGCGGTCGACGGCGGCGCGCAGCTGCGGCACCTGACCCGCGAGCCGCCCGCGGATCTGCCACCACCACGCCAGGGCCGCCGCCAGACTCGGCGCCACGGCCGCCCCGGCCACCCCGGCTGCCACAGCCTCGTCAGGGGCGAGGGCGTCGTCGTGGTCCAGGGCCCAGTCCAGCGCCCGGCGCAGGGTGGCGTCCTCGGCATCCAGCCATCGGGCGGCGGCCACCTCTCCGTGGCCGGCCGTCAGCTCCGACAGGGCCTCCTCGGCCACCCGCAGCGCGTAGCCGGCCAGCGCGCCGGCCACGGCGTCGCCCTCGCCGGCCTCGGCCAGCAGCCCTGCCCCGTACGCCCGCAGCGTCTCCAGCATCACGTACCGGGATCGGCCGTCCGGTCCGGCCCGCGGCGGGACCAGCAGCGAGCAGTCGACCAGGTGCAGCACGGCCGGGCCGGCGTCGGCCCCCGCGACCGCCTCGGCCCCCTCCAGCGTGAACGGACCCGGGAACATCGACACCGCGCGGAACACCCGCCGCTCCCGTTCATCCAGCAGCCGGTAACTCCACTCCACGGTGGCCGCCAGCGACCGCTGTCGGGCCGCAGCGAGCCGGTCTCCCGTCTCCAGCAGGGTGAACCGGTCATCGATCCGGTCGAGCAGCTGAGCCACGCCCAGCGCCTCGACCCGCGCCGCCGCCAGCTCGATCGCCAGCGGCATCCCGTCGAGCCGCGCGACCAGGCGCGCCACCACGGGCGCGGTCGCCCCGTCGAGGGCGAAGCTCGCGTCCGCCCGGCGCGCCCGGTCCGCGAACAGCGCCACCGCCTCGGACCTGTCCGCATCGGCCGGATCATCCGGGTCGGGCACCGTCAGCGGAGCCAGCCGGTATCGTGCCTCCCCGGCTATTTGCAGCGGCTCCCGGCTGGTGGCAAGCACCCGGATGTCATCGGCGCCGAGCAGCAGCCGGCCGCACAGCTCCGCCGCCGCGCCGATCACGTGCTCGCAGTTATCAAGCACCAGCAGCAACTGCCGTCGGGCCAGCGCGCGCGCCAGCGCATCGGCGGCCGACGCCGGGGGCAGCCCCCGGATCCCAAGCGCCGTCGCCACTGCGGCCGCCACCTGCGCCGGGTCCCGCACAGCGGCCAGCTCGGCCAGCCAGACCCCGTCGGCGAACCGGCCCGCCACCTGCCTGGCCACCTCGCCGGCCAGCCGCGTCTTCCCGGCGCCGCCCGGCCCGGTCACGGTCACCAGGCGGTACTGACTCAGCTGCTCAGCGATCTGGTCGACCACCGCGACCCGGCCCACGAAGCTGGTCAGGGCGGCCGGAAAGCCGTGCATGCTTCCAGCGGCGTCGATCACCGCAGACGGCTCCACAGCGGTCACCCTAACCGCACCCCGCCCGTGCCCGCACCTACCCGGCCCGGCCGCCTGATATTTCGGAGAACGAGAAGGCTTGCCCCGCCGCCGGCCAAAGCGCTACAAAGAGGTGTTGCATCACCAGCTGTTAGTGGAACATCGGTCGGCGCCGCCGCCGGCTCTGCACCGAGGAGGCAGCAGATGGCCACGAACGCCGACAGCGCCGGACCCTTGTTCGCCTTGCCCGCAATCGCCGCCGTCGACGCGCGCGAGCCCCGCGCGGACGGCAGCCTGATCCTGCGCTCGGCCGATCCGCTTGGCGACTATCCGGTGACGGTGGTGCACAGCCTACGGGCGTGGGCGCGGGCGGACCCGAGCCGCCTGCTGGTCGCCGAGCGCGGCCCGCGCGGCGAGTGGCTGGGCCGGACGTACGGCGAGGCGGTGGCGGCGGCCGACGCGATCGGCCAAGCGCTGCTTGATCGCGGGCTCGGCCCGGGCCGTCCGCTGCTGATGCTGTCCGGCAACAGCGTGGATCACCTGCTGGTGACGCTGGGAGCGATGACGGCCGGGGTCCCGGTCGCCCCGGTCAGCGTCGCGTACTCGCTGCAGAGCCGCGACCACGCCCGGATCAAGGCGATCGCCGAGCTGATCCGCCCGGGCGCGGTATTCGCCGAGGACGCCGGCCGGTTCGGGCCCGCGCTTGACGCCCTCCCCGCGGTCGCGGCCATCGTCGGCCGGGGGAGCAGGCCGGGGGCGGAGCAGCTGGCCGATCTGCTCGACACCGCACCCAGCCCGGCCGTGCACGAGGCGCTGCGCGCCCTCGACGGCGACGCGGTGGCCAAAATCCTGTTCACCTCCGGGTCGACCGGCGCCCCCAAGGGCGTCATCAACACGCACCGGATGCTGGCGTCCAATCAGCAGATGATCCGGCAGGCGTGGCCGTTCCTCGAAGCCGAGCGCCCGGTGATCGTGGACTGGCTGCCGTGGAGCCACACCTTCGGCGGCAACCACAACGTCAACCTGGTGCTCACCTCCGGCGGCACCCTCTACGTCGACGCCGGGCGCCCCGCCCCGGGAATGTTCGCGCAGACGGTCGCCAACCTGGCCGACGTCCCGCCGACGATCTACTTCAACGTCCCCGCCGGGTACGCGCAGCTGGTGCCCGCGCTTGAGAACGACCCCGCCTTCGCCGAGCGGTTCTTCTCCCGGCTGCGGCTGCTGTTCAACGCCGCGGCGGCGCTGCCGGAGGCGCTCCGGGACCGGCTCGGCGCGGTCGCCGCGCGGACCGCCGGCCACCAGGTTCCGGTCACCGGCTCGTGGGGCGCGACCGAGACCGCCCCCGCGGTGACGTCCGCGCACTTCGACTTCACCGACGCCCGCTGCATCGGGGTGCCGCTGCCGGGAGCCCTGGTCAAGCTCGCCCCGGCCGACGGCGGGTACGAGATCAGGGCCAAGGGGCCGATGGTGACCCCGGGCTACTTCGGGCAGCCCCACTTGACCGCCGAGGCGTTCGACGAGGACGGGTTCTACCGCACCGGCGACGCGGTCGCGCTGGCCGACGCCGGCGACCTCAACGCCGGGCTGGTCTTCCGCGGGCGGATCGCCGAGGACTTCAAGCTCGAGACCGGTACCTTCGTCCGGGTCGGGGCGCTGCGCACGGCGCTGCTGTCCGCCGCGCCCATCCTGGCCGACGCGGTGCTGGCAGGCGAGAACCGGGCCTGCGTGTGCGCACTGGCCTGGCTCAACCCGGGCGAGACCCGCAAGCTGACCGGGGCCGAGCCGCGGACGCAGGGCGAGCTGGTGATCGACGACGTGGTCGGCAAGAACCTCGCCCAGGCGCTGGCCGACCTGGCCGAGTCGGCGGGCTCGGCCGCCCGGGTCGAACGGCTGGCGGTGATGGCGCGCCCGGCCGACCTGGACGCGGGCGAGATCACCGACAAGGGCTACGTCAACCAGCGGACGGTGCTCGCCCGCCGGGCCGGGCTGGTCGAAATGCTGTACGCCGAGCCCGCCCCTGAGGGCGTGGTTGTGGCAGGAAGGAACGCCTGATGCGCTCCACCCGGCTGCGCTCGTCCGTGCCCGACGAATAAAGACTAGGTTCGCCGCTAGCAGAGTATGCAGCTAGAAGCCGCCAGTACCGGTAAGCTCACGGTCGACGTGGCGAGGTCGCGTTGGCATCGCGGATAGAGGACAGGAACAAATGGCTACAGGAACAGTGAAGTGGTTCAACGCCGACAAGGGGTTCGGCTTCATCGCCCCCGATGACGGCACGGCGGACGTGTTCGTGCACTTCTCGGCGATCGCCAGCTCCGGCTACCGGTCGCTGGATGAGAACCAGAAGGTCGAGTTCGACACGACCCAGGGCCAGAAGGGCCCGCAGGCGGAGAACGTCCGTCCGCTCTAAGGCGTAACGGGGCGGGTAACCGCCGCGGCGCGCTGGCCGGCCGGCCAGGTCGGCGATAGCAGATCCGGCCTGAGGCGGCATCTGCGCCGCCGGTCAGCGTGCTGCTGTGCCCCGGAACCGAGCGTTCCGGGCCGGAGCTCCTTGGTTTATTAGAGGTTTATTAGATGGCACCCGCCCGCGCGGCGGCGTACCGTCGCGCCCATGACGCGAGATGCGCCGGCCGGGCTGTCGATCCGGGC
>Ga0302314_10018309_pt1 | contig 11686 bp, 8 predicted proteins | sample III_Palsa_N2_3_FD_200533 | JGI IMG/M metagenome (GOLD analysis project Ga0302314, IMG submission 200533) | Peat permafrost microbial communities from Stordalen Mire near Abisko, Sweden - III_Palsa_N2_3 | ecosystem: Environmental > Terrestrial > Soil > Palsa > Peat permafrost | place: Sweden... | reverse complement strand
CCATCAGCTTCGGGATCTCGACCCGGGCCCACTCGATCTCGGCCTCGGGCACCTCGAACACCAGTTCGTCGTGCACCTGCATCACCATGCGGGTGCCCTTGCCCTGGTCGTCCAGCGCCTTCTGCACTGCCAGCATCGCGAGCTTGATCAGGTCGGCCGCGGTGCCCTGCATCGGCGCGTTGATGGCCTGGCGTTCGGCGCCGGCGCGCAGCGGGCCGTTGCCGCCGCGGATCTCGGGCAGCTCGATGCGCCGGCCGAACAACGTCTCCACGTAGCCGGTCTCGGCCGCACGCGCCTTGGTCTCGTCCATGTAGCGCTTGACGCCGGCAAAACGCGCGAAGTAACGGTCGATGTAGTCGCGCGCCGCCTTCTGCTCGATGCCCAGCGAGGTGGCCAGGCCGAACGCGCCCATGCCGTAGATCAGGCCGAAGTTGATGGTCTTCGCGTAGCGGCGCTGCTCGCTGGTGACCTCCTCGGCTGCGAGGTTGAACACCTCGGCCGCGGTCGCGCGGTGCACGTCCATGCCGTCGGTGAACGCACGCAGCAGGCCCGGATCCTGGCTGATGTGGGCCATCAGGCGCAGCTCGATCTGCGAGTAGTCGGCCGACACGATCACGTGCCCCGGCGGCGCGATGAAGGCCTCGCGCACGCGTCGGCCTTCCGGCGTGCGGATCGGGATGTTCTGCAGGTTCGGGTCGTTGCTGGACAGCCGGCCCGTGATCGCCACCGCCTGCGCGTAGTGCGTGTGCACGCGACCGGTGTCCGGATTCACCATCAGCGGCAGCTTGTCGGTGTAGGTGCCCTTCAACTTGGCCAGGCCGCGGTGCTCCAGCAGCTTGGCGGGCAGCGGATAGTCCAGCGCCAGCTTCTCCAGCACGCTTTCGTCGGTGGACGGCGCGCCCGATGCGGTCTTCTTGACCACCGGCAGCCCCAGCTTGACGAACAGGATCTCGCCGATCTGCTTGGGCGAGCCGAGGTTGAACGGCTGGCCGGCGATCTCGTAGGCCTCACCCTCCAGCGCCAGCATGCGCTCGGCCAGCATCCGCGACTGCTCGCCCAGCCGCGCGCTGTCGATCAGCACGCCGTGGCGCTCGATGCGGCCCAGCACCTCGCTGGCGGGCATCTCGATGCTTTCGTAGATGAACTTCATGCCGGGGATCGCGGCCAGGCGCGGGTACAGCACCTGGTGCACCTGCAGCGTCATCTCGCTGTCCTCGCCCGAGTACAACGCGGCGCGCTCGATGTCCACCTGCGAGAACGGGATCTGCTTGGCGCCCTTGCCGCACAAGTCCTCGTAGTCGAGGCCCTTGCGGCCCAGGTGGCGCTCCGCCAGGCTGGACAGGCTGTGCTGGCGGTGCGCCTCGAGCACGTAGCTTTCGAGCAAGGTGTCGAACTTCCAGCCGCGCACCGCGATGCCGATGTTGGCGAACACGTGGGTGTCGTACTTGATGTGCTGGCCCACCTTGGGCGCGGCCGGGTTCTCCAGCCAGGGGCGCAGGCGCGCGATCACCTCGTCGAACGGCAACTGGTCGGGCGCGCCGGCGTAGTCGTGGCGCAGCGGCACGTACGCGGCCTTGCCCGGCTCTACTGCGAACGAGATGCCGACGATGCGCGCGCGCATCGCGTCGAGCGAATCCGTCTCGGTGTCGAGTGCCGACAGCTCGGCGGCTTGCAGCTTCGCGATCCAGGCGTCGAGCTGCTCGAACGTGAAGATCGTCTCGTACTCGCGCGCCAGGTCGCTCGCGGGCGCCACGGAGGCCTCCTCGGCATGGCCATCGAACAGGCCCAGGTTGCCGCCGACCGCCACTTGTGCGGGCGCGGGCGCCGGCGAAGACGTCACGCCGAGCTGCCGCTCGCTCTCGTCGCGCCAGGCGCGGAACCCGAAACGCTGGTAGAAATCGAGCAGGCGCTGGTGATCGACCGGCCGCAGCGCGAGTGCGTCCAGCGCCGGCCAGCCCGCCACGTGCGGCCCCATGTCGTGGTCGGTGACCACCGTGACGAGCTGGCGCCCCATCGGCAGCCAGTCCAGTGCCTGGCGCAGGTTTTCTCCGACCGCGCCCTTCATCGCCGGGGCGGCCGCGACCACGCCGTCGAGCGAGCCGTGCTCGAGCAGCCACTTGACCGCCGTCTTCGGGCCGACCTTGTTGACGCCGGGCACGTTGTCCACCGTATCGCCGACCAGCGTCAGGTAGTCGACGATCCGGTCGGGCGGCACGCCGAACTTGGCCAGCACGCCGGCGATGTCCAGCGTCTCGTTGGACATCGTGTTGATGAGGGTGACGTGCTCGTTGACGAGCTGTGCCAGATCCTTGTCGCCGGTGGAGATCACCGTCTTCCAGCCGGCCGCGGTGGCCGCGCGGGCCAGCGTGCCGATCGCGTCGTCGGCCTCGATGCCCGGCACCATGATGATGGGCCAGCCCAGCATCTCGACGACCGCGTGGATCGGCTCGATCTGGAGCGCCAGGTCTTCCGGCATCGACGAGCGGTTGGCCTTGTACTCCGGGTACCAGTCGTCGCGGAAGGTCTTGCCCTTGGCGTCGAACACGCAGGCGGCATAGTCGGCGCCGATCTGTTCGCGCAGCAGCTTCATCATCGAGACCATGCCGCGGATCGCCCCCGTGGGCACGCCGTCGGGGCCGCGCAGGTCGGGCATCGCGTGATAAGCACGGTAAAGATAGCTGGAGCCATCCACCAGGAGAAGGGTCTTGTCGGTCATTTCGCCATTGTGCCGGGCGTCCGGGCCGGGTGCGCTCGACAGGAACCCTTCGAAACCCGCGAAGACCCGCCGGGGCGCGAGCGTCTAGAATCGGGACATGACCGCACGCCTGCCTTCGCCCCTCGTTCTCGCCGCCCTGCTGGCTTTCTGCGGGTCGTCCGCCTTCGCGCAGGGCCCCCACTCGGTGCCGGCGCCGGCCAAGGCGCCCGAGACGGCGACCGCACCGGCGGCCGCGCCCGGCGTCGATCCCGCCACCGGCGAGCTCGTCGAGACGGCGCCGGCGACCAAGACCAAGGACGCGAAGATCGAGCACCTGGTGACCGAGGATTCGCAGGTGCGCATCGAGGAGACGCGCGTGCGCGGCGTCACGAAGAAGATCGTGGTGCACTCCAAGATTCCCGGCATGGGCAGCTACGAGATCCAGCCCCGGGATCCGAGCATCGACCCGGAAAACGACAAGGGCGCGGGCATGCGTCTGTTCCAATTCGGCTTTTGAGCCGTGCCCGGCGCGCTGACTGCGGCCACCTCGCGTGACGCCGTCCCCGGCGCCGCCCTGACCCGGATCTCCTGATGGCTGTCTATACGGAAGTCGACGCCGCGACGGCGGAAGCGCTGCTGCGCACGCTGGACGCCGGCACGCTCACCTCGATGCGCGGCTGCGCCGGCGGCATCGAGAACACGAACTACTTCGTGCATTCCGACCGCGGCGACTGGGTGCTGACGGTGTTCGAACGCCTCGGCTTCGAGCAGCTTCCGTTCTACCTGGGCCTGATGCAGCACCTGGCGCGCAAGGGCCTGCCGGTGCCCGAGCCGCGCACCGACGCCACGGGCAACTTCCTGCACTCCATCGCCGGCAAGCCGGCGTCGCTGGTGAACCTGCTGCCCGGCGAGAGCATCGCCGCGCCGATGCTGGCGCACTGCTCGCTGCTGGGCGTCACGCTGGCGCACCTGCACACGGCGGCACTCGACTACCCGCACCAGCAACCCAACCTGCGCGGCATCGCCTGGTGGACGCAGACGGTGCCCGTCGTGCGCCCGCACGTGGGCGCCGCGCTCGCGCAACGCCTGGACGAGGAACTGGACTTCCAGCAACGCTTCCATGCCGCCGCCAGCACGCAATCGCTGCCGCGCGGCCCGGTGCACGCCGACCTGTTCCGCGACAACGCGCTGTTCGACGGCCCGCCCGACGCGCCGCGCCTGTCGGGCGTGTTCGATTTCTACTTCGCCGGCGTCGACCACCACGTCTACGACCTGGCCGTGTGCGTCAACGACTGGTGTGTGGACCTGTCCACTGGCCGCCTCGAGCCGCAGCGCGCCGAGGCGCTGCTGCGCGCCTATCACCTGCATCGCCCGATGAGCCCGGCCGAACTGCGCGCGCTGCCGGCGATGCGCCGCGCCGCCGCGCTGCGTTTCTGGCTGTCGCGGCTGGCCGACTGGCATCTGCCGCGCGAGGCGGCGCTGCTCAAGCCCAAGGATCCGATGCACTTCGAGCGCGTGCTCGTCGACTGCGTCGACCAGCCCTGGCATCCCGCCCTTTGACCGCGATGTCGACCCCGCCCGCGCCCGTCAAGATCCGGTTGCGCAGTCTTGCTCCCGCAGCCGGCCTGTTCTGGCTGCGGCGCGGCTTTCGCACGTTCTTTCGCCGGCCGGGCGGCTTCATGGGGTTGTTCGCCTTCGTGCTGCTGCTCCTGGTCGTGTCGATGATGCTGCCGGCCGCGTTGCGGCTCGCCGCCATCGTGCTGATGCCGCTCATGTCGCTGGGCTTCATGCTGGCCACCGAGGACGTGCTCAACGACCTGCCGCTGCGGCCCAGCGTGTTCTGGGCGCCGTTGACGATGGGGCGCGCCCAGTTGCGCGCGCTGCTCACGATCGGCCTCGTCTACGTGGCGGCCAGCGTGCTGATCGTGTTCTTCGGGGACGTGATCGACGGCGGCGAGGCGAGCCGGTGGATGGAACAGGTGATGACGCCGCGCGCCGATGGCCAGATGCCCGAGATCCCTCTGCTGAGCGGCGTGGGCACGGCCGTGCTGTTGCTCAAGACCTTCGGCATGGCCCTGGTATCCGTGCCGCTGTGGCACGCGCCGGCGCTGGTGCACTGGGGTCGCCAGGGCGCGGCCCAGGCCATGTTCTCCAGCGTCGTCTCGATCTGGCGCACGCGCGCCGCGTTCCTGGTCTACATCATGGGCTGGTTCGTCGTCCTGTTCCTGTTCACGCTGGCGATCTCGGTCTTCGCCGCGATCTTCGGCGCGGCACCGCTGGCGCTGGTGGCGCTGACGCCGGTGTCATGGGCGCTGTCGGCCGTCTTCTACACGTCGATCTGGTTCTGTTTCGTCGACACCTTCGAGATCACGCCAACCGTCGCCTATCACACGGTCATGGCCGACACGGACACGCCGGCGCCCTGAGAATCCGCGCAGGACTCCCCCGGGAGGGGGGCGACAGTCCGGCGCGTTTCGGCTCCAATCCAGGCTCGCGCTGCGCGCGACCCTGACACTTCGAGAGCCCGAATGAAGACACCGAAGACGCTGGACAAGCTCAACGCGCTCACCCATTCGCACGGCCCGCTGCCCACCGGCCGCGGCCTGTCGTCCGGCGTCGTCGCCTTGATCCTGGCCATCCTGTGCTTCCTGGGCGTCCTGGCGTTCCACTTTCCGCAGTACCTCACCACGCCGGAGCTGCGCAAGTCCTACGACGTCTCGGTGATCCGCCTGATCATGTACTGGGCGATGGTGATCGCCGGCGGCATCTCGCTGTACAACATCCTGTTCGCACGCACGCGCTGGCTCGCGGCGTCGGCGTTCTTCCTCGTCGCGGCGGCGGCGCTGCTCGGCGGCGCCAAGGTGCCGGTCAACAACTTCGCCGACCACACGCCCTACATCGGCCTCGACTGGTTCATCCTGGACCTGCTGGGCTCGTCGCTGATCTTCGTGTTCATCGAGAAGCTGTTCGCACTGCGGCGCGAGCAGCCGGTCTTCCGCGAAGAGTGGCAGACCGACATGCAGCACTTCATCGTCAACCACATGATCGTGGGCTTCGTGCTGCTGGCCACCAACCTGCTGGTGCACAAGCTGTTCGGCTGGGCGGCCAAGGACGGCATCCAGGCGTGGGTGCGAGACCTGCCCTACCCCGCCGCGCTGTTCCTGATCGTGCTCGTGGCCGACCTGGTGCAATACGCCACCCACCGCGCGTACCACGAGGTGCCGACGCTGTGGCGGCTGCACGCAGTGCACCACAGCGTCAAGAGCATGGACTGGCTGGCCGGCTCGCGCCAGCACGTCGTCGAACTGCTGATCACGCGCACGCTGGTGCTGGCGCCGATCTTCGTGCTGGGCTTCGACAAGAGCGTGATCGACACCTACATCGTGATCGTCGGCTTCCAGGCGGTGTTCAACCACGCCAACGTCAGCGTGCGGCTGGGCCCGCTGCGCTACCTGATCGTCACGCCCAATTTCCACCACTGGCACCACTCGCAGGACGACGCGGCGATCGACAAGAACTACGCCGCGCACTTCGCCTTCATCGACTACATGTTCGGCACCGCCGTGAAGTCGGACGAGAAGTGGCCGAAGATGTACGGCGTGGTGGGCGACTACGTGCCCGACGGATTCTGGAAGCAGGTGAAGTTTCCGTTCACCTGGAAGGGCTGAGTCAGGCCGTGACCTTGCGCGCCATCCAGATCTCGCCCAGCGACACGCCGTCGATCACGAACATGTCCGGCTTGCCCCCCTGAATCTGGAAGCCTTCGCGCCGATAGAGCGCCACGGCCGGTTCGTTGGCCGACAGCACCTGCAGGTCGATCCATTTCAGGCCTTGCGCCGCAGCCCACGACGTCGCGTGCGCGAGCAGGCGGCTCGCCAAGCCGATGCGCCGATGATCGCGCCGCACGCCCATGCCCAGTTGGCAACGGTGGCCGGTGAACGGCTCGGGATGAGCGCGCAGATCGACGTGGCCCGCCACGCCCCCGCGCGCGTCACGCGCGATCCAGCCGCGCCGCCACCCGGGCTCGCCCACCGCGGTGGCCAGGCCATCGCGGAATCCTTGTTGGCGTTCGAGTGGAACGCCCGCGTCGGTGGGAGCGATCGGCATGAAGTACACGCCATCGCGACCGTTCTCGGCGAGCTGCTCGCCCAGATAGCGGAAGAACGCGTCGTGGTCGTCTTCGGCGAGCGTCTCGATCCGCAGGCTGGCTGCATCGACCAGCGGCGCCTCGGCAACAGCGCCAGCGCGTATCCAGTGCACCCAGCTCATCTTCGACCAGCCACCGCCCGGCGGCAGCGGTCGCGGCGGCGGCAGCGGCGTGCGCGGTCGCAGCGGCCGCTTGGGCAGCAACGGTCGCCGCCCGTTCAACGGCGCCGACGGCTTCATGCCGGACGTCGGCTTCGTTCCGACCAGCCAGGCCACCGGTTGCCCGTCACGATCCAGGAACGAGCCGTGATGCAACGGCCCCAGCCACGCCCCGCCGCTCGCGAAGATCTGGCCGTTGTCGTGGAAGGCGATCCAGTCGTTGTTCAGGTCGAAGACCCAGGTGCCGTCGAAGAAGGCGACGGCACGGTTGTCGGCGTCGAAGACGGGGGTCACGTCGTGCTCAATCCACCGGCTGCAGCTTGGCCACCGACAGCGCCAGCCACTTCATCCCGTGGCGCCCGAAGTTGACCTGCGCGCGGGCTTCCTCGCCGCTGCCTTCGAGCGTCATGATCACGCCCTCGCCGAACTTGGTATGGAACACGGACTGGCCCTGGCGCAGCTTGTGGCCGCTGCTGCTGGTGGCGGAGCGGCTTTCCTGCATCGCCTTGGGCACGGCGGGGGTGTCGACGCGGCCGGCGCCTATCATCGAGCCCAGGCCGGTGCCGCGTTCCCACGCCTGCTTGTACTCGCGGGCGTAGCCCGAGCCGAAGGCCTGGTTGCGCGGCGTGAGCCAGCGCACGTTGGCCTCGGGCAGTTCCTCCACGAAGCGGCTCTTGACGTTGTAGCGCGTCTGGCCGTGCAACAGGCGGGTCTGGCTGAAGCTCAGGTACAGGCGCTTGCGGGCACGCGTGATCGCCACGTACATCAGGCGCCGCTCCTCCTCGAGGCCGTCGCCGGTCTGCAGCGAGTTCTCGTGCGGGAACAGGCCTTCCTCCAGGCCGGTGATGAACACGCTGTCGAACTCCAGCCCCTTGGCCGAGTGGATGGTCATCAGCTGGATCGCGTCCTGGCCGGCCTGCGCCTGGTTGTCGCCGGCCTCCAGCGACGCGTGGGTCAGGAAGGCGGCCAGCGGCGACATGATCTCGCCGGTCTCGGCGTCCGGCGTCGTGGGCACGGGCAAGGAAACTGGCAAAAGCGCGAGCCCCTGCACGTCGCGCGACACGTTGCGTTCCGCCAGCGTGCCCGGCGCAAGCTCGTCCACCGGCAACGCCACCGCGTCGCGACCGAAGCCTTCCTGCGTGACGAAGGCCTCGGCGGCGTTCATCAGTTCTTCGAGGTTCTCGACGCGATCGGCGCCTTCCTTGTCGGCGCGGTAGAAGTCGATCAGGCCGGTCTCGCCCAGCATGTGCTCGATGATGTCGCGCAGGGTGAGCCCGCGCGTGGCCTCGCGCATGCGTTCGATCAACGCCGTGAAGCCGGTGAGATTGGTGCCGCCCTTGCCGGCCACGCTGCCCACGCTCTGGTACAGGCTGCGGCCGGACGAGCGCGCGGAATCCTGCAGCAGCTCGATGGTGCGCGCGCCGATGCCGCGAGTGGGGAAGTTGACGACGCGCAGGAAGCTCGTGTCGTCGTTCGGGTTCTCGATCAGGCGCAGGTAGGACAGTGCGTGCTTGACTTCGGCGCGCTCGAAGAAGCGCAGGCCGCCGTACACCCGGTACGGGATGCCTGCGTTGAACAGCGCCGACTCGATCACGCGCGATTGCGCGTTGCTGCGATAGAGCACCGCGATCTCGGAGCGCGCGGTGCCGGCGCGGTGCAGCTGCTGCGCCTCGTCGACGAACCACTGCGCCTCGGCGAAATCGCTCGTCGCCTCGAAGATGCGCACCAGCTCGCCCGGGCCCTGGTCGGTGCGCAGGTTCTTGCCCAGCCGCTTGGAGTTGCGGTCGATCAGGTGGTTGGCGGCGTCCAGGATGTTGCCGAAGCTGCGGTAGTTCTGCTCCAGCTTGATGACCTTGTCGACGTTGAACTCGCGTTCGAAGTCGGCCATGTTGCCCACCAGCGCGCCGCGGAAGCCGTAGATGCTCTGGTCGTCGTCGCCCACCGCGAACACCGCGCCACCGGGGCCGGCGAACATCTTCAGCCAGGCGTACTGCAGCCGGTTGGTGTCCTGGAATTCGTCGACGAGGATGTGCTGGAAGCGGTGCCGGTAGTGCTCGCGCACCGGCTCGTTGTCGCGCATCAGCTCGAACGCGCGCAGCAGCAGCTCGGCGAAATCGACCACGCCTTCGCGCTGGCACTGGTCCTCGTAGGCCTGGTAGATCTCCACCAGCTTCTGCGTCTGGCCGTCGTGGATCTCGACGTTCTTCGGCCGCAGCCCGTCGTCCTTCGCCCCGGCGATGAACCAGCTCACCTGCTTGGGCACGAAGCGCTCTTCGTCGAGCTTCATCGCCTTGATGATGCGCTTGACGGCCGACAGCGAATCCGCCGAATCGAGGATCTGGAAGCCCTGCGGCAGCCCGGCCAGCTTCCAGTGCGCGCGCAGGAAACGGTTGCACAGCCCGTGGAAGGTGCCGATCCACATGCCGCGCACGTTCACCGGCAACATGGCCGACAGCCGCGCCTGCATCTCCTTGGACGCCTTGTTGGTGAACGTGACGGCCATCAGGCCGCCCGGCGACACCTGTCCCGTCTGCAGCAGCCAGGCGATGCGCGTGGTGAGCACGCGCGTCTTGCCCGAGCCGGCACCGGCCAGGATCAGCGCGGGGCGCGCGGGCAGCGTGACCGCGGCCAGTTGCTCGGCATTCAGGTTGCGAAGCAGCCGATCGGTCGTCGGGGCTTGCGGATCGGCGTCAGAATGCTGGATATGCATCCACCTATTTTAGAAGCCCGCGGCACCCGGCGCCGGATTCTTTCCACCGTCGCCTTCGGGGTGGCCGTCGCGGCGGCGTCCGGGGCGCTGGCTGCCGGCAAACCCGCGCCGGGCGTGGCGGCCAATTGCCCGGCGCACGCCACGGCGCTGGTGGAGCATTTCATGGGCGCCGATTGCATGGACTGCTGGAAGGCGACGCCGCCGGCCGCCGGCGCCGAAGGCGTCGGCGAGTCCGAGTGGTCGCTGGACTGGATCGTGCCCGCCGCCGACGACGCGGCGATGGCGGCGGGCGCGCTGCCCGAGGCCGCCGACCGGCTCGCGCGCCTGGGCCCTTACCTGGCCGCGAAGCTCACGGCGCAGCCGGCCGCGTTCGACAGCAGCGCCGCGCTGGAGGCAGCGAGCGCGAAACGCCGCTTCTATGTGCACTCCAGCCTGCCGCACTCGGGCTACATGGGCGTGCAGATGCACGCCACCGGCGTCTGGCCCGAAGGCAGTACCGCCTGGATCGCGCTGGTGGAGTTGATCCCGGTGGGCACCCGCGACACCGTGCTGCCGCGCCGCCTCGTGCGCGTGCTGGTGGGCCCGGTGAAGCTGCCGGCGGGACCGGGCGCGAAGAACGCGGTCGCGCCGCTGTACGGACTGCGCTGGCCCGAGAACGCCCACGCCGACCAGCTGGTGGCCACCGCGTGGGTCGAGGGCGCAGACGGGCACATCACCCAGATCGCCACCGACCGCTGCGCCGATCCGAAATAAGCCGATCCGATTCAAGGAAAGCGTCATGGAAATCTTCGACTACGACAACATCCTCCTCCTGCCGCGCAAGTGCGTCGTCGAGAGCCGCAGCGAGTGCGACACGTCGATGGCGCTCGGCGCGCACCGCTTCAAGCTGCCGGTGGTGCCGGCCAACATGAAGACGGTGCTGGACGTTCCGATCGCCGAATTCCTCGCGTCCAACGGCTTCTTCTACGTGATGCACCGGTTCGACCTGGACACCGTGGCGTTCGCGCGGACGATGCGCGACAAGGGCCTGCTCGTGTCCATCAGCGCCGGCGTCAAGCCCGAGGACCACGCCGTCATCGACCGCCTGGCCGAGAGCGGCGTCGGCGCCGACTACGTCACCATCGACATCGCGCATGGCCACGCCGAGAGCGTGAAGAAGATGATCGCCCACATCAAGCACAAGCTGCCGCAGGCGTTCGTCATCGCCGGCAACGTGGGCACGCCGGAGGCGGTGATCGATCTCGAGACCTGGGGCGCGGACGCCACCAAGATCGGCGTCGGCCCCGGCAAGGTGTGCATCACGCGCCTGAAGACCGGCTTCGGCACCGGCGGCTGGCAGTTGTCGGCGCTCAAGTGGTGCGCCCGCGTGGCGACGAAGCCCATCATCGCGGACGGTGGCATCCGCCACAACGGCGACATCGCCAAGAGCCTGCGCTTCGGCGCCACGATGGTGATGATCGGCTCGCTGTTCGCCGGCCACGAGGAAAGCCCCGGGCAGACGGTGGAGGTCGACGGCAAGCTGTACAAGGAGTACTACGGCAGCGCGTCGGACTTCAACAAGGGCGAATACCGCCACGTGGAAGGCAAGCGCATCCTCGAGCCGATCAAGGGCCCGCTCAGCGACACGCTGCGCGAGATGCAGGAAGACCTGCAAAGCTCGATCTCCTACGCCGGCGGACGCTGCGCGGTCGACATCCGCAAGGTGAACTACGTGGTCCTGGGCGGCGAGAACGCGGGCGAGCACCTGTTCATGTGACAGCGGGCAGCGGCGCCGACGAGCCGGCATTTTTCTGCCCAGCCTCAGGCGAGACCCTGACGAGACGGGACTGTGTCGCCGGTTAGCATCGGACCGCCAGACGGTGCACGCGCGAACGCGGGATGCGCCGCGGCGCGCCAGGGGAGGGTCATGTCGATGCGCGGAACGCCGCGTCACCGGCCGCGCCATGCCCGGCGCCATGCCACTTCACGCTTTGCAT
>Ga0302314_10018308_pt1 | contig 11687 bp, 10 predicted proteins | sample III_Palsa_N2_3_FD_200533 | JGI IMG/M metagenome (GOLD analysis project Ga0302314, IMG submission 200533) | Peat permafrost microbial communities from Stordalen Mire near Abisko, Sweden - III_Palsa_N2_3 | ecosystem: Environmental > Terrestrial > Soil > Palsa > Peat permafrost | place: Sweden... | reverse complement strand
TGCTGATCGTGTCCCTTACCGCGCTCGCTGTCGGCGCCTGCGCACTGAGTGTCGCCCACGGCTATCCGATGCTGCTGCTCTATGCGGTGGGCAGCGGCCTCGGTTTCGGCGTCACCGCCCTCGCCGTGACCTTGCTGCTGCTCAACTTCTATGGGCGCAAGCACAACCTGGAGATTTTCTCCCTGACATGCCTGATCGGTGCGGTGTCGGCGCTCGGGCCGGTGATCGCCGGGGCTATCCGTGACCGCGTCGGCGGCTTTGGACCGGCCTTCCAGCTCAACGCGGCGGTGATCGGAGTGATCCTGGTGGCCGCCGCGCTGATGCGGCCGCCGCGGAGGGCGAAACCGGCAGACGCCCCGGAGGCCGAGCCGGTCGCGGCGAAGGACCTCGCCGTAGATTTGGTTCAGGATCCCGCTTAGGAAGGAGGCGCGCCATGGCCAGCCCGAAACATCACGAGTTCGGCGTTTTTCTGCCGGTGGCGAATGGCGGTTGGATCGTCTCATCCACGACGCCCCCGCTCGATGGTCTCTGGCGCCAGAACCTCGCCGCTTCCGTCACGGCCGACGAAGTGGGGATGGATTTCGTCATGTCGATGGGCAAATGGCGCGGTTTTGGCGGCGTCACCAACCACTGGGGTGTCCAGATGGAATCGCTCACCATGATGGCCGGCATCGCCGCGTTGACGAAACGGGTGAAGCTGTGGGCGACGATCCATCCGCTGCTGCAGAATCCCGCCGTGGCCGCCAAGATGATCACCACGCTCGACCACATTTCCGGCGGCCGGGCCGGCCTCAACATCGTCGCCGGGGCCTACAAGGGCGAGTTCGAACAGATGGGCGCCTGGGACGACAGCCTCGACCACGACGACCGCTACGCGCTGACCGAGGAGTGGACGACCCTGATCAAGCGACTGTGGACCGAGCCCAGCGTCACCCACGACGGCCGGTTCTTCCACTTCAAGGACTGCCAATCCAACCCCAAGCCGCTGTCGCGCCCGCGGCCGGAACTGATCTGCGCCGGCATGTCGGAACGCGGCTTCGAATTCGCGGTACGCGAAGGCGACGCCTGCTTCATCGGCGGGAGGACGGCTGACGACCGTCGCGACGCCAGTCGGCGCGGCAAGGCCGTGGCCGCGAAGTACGGCAAGGCGATCAAGACGTACGCGATGTGCACGGTGGTCTTCGCCGAGACTGACGCCAAGGCGGAGGCGCTCGTCGAGCACTACCGCGAGGGCGTCGACATGGGGGCGGTGATCGAGATGCTGAAGAGCTGGGGCGTTCCGCCTGAGCGCCTGACGGACGTCGCCCGGCAGCAGGGCGCGTTCATGACCCAGACCGTGGTCGGTTCGCCCAGGACCTGCGCCGACAAGATCGAGGAGTTCCTGGTCTACGCGGAGCTCGACGGGCTGATGCTGATCTTCCCCGACTATGTCGAGGGCCTCAAGATGTTCGGCGCCGACATCCTGCCGGCGCTGCGGATGGCCGCCGCATGACCGTCGAAGCGCAGGCGCCGACGGTCAAAGCATCTGGCGCCAAGGACGGACTTGCAGGGTGGATCGACCCCGGCCGCACCGCCCTTCTCGTCATCGACATGCAAGTCGATTTCGCCAGCCCGGAAGGCGCGCTGGGTCTTGTCGGCGTCGACCTCGCGTCGGTCGGGCCGGCGCTGGCGGCGGCGGAACGGCTGGCCGGCGCCGCGCGGGCGGCCGGCGTCGCCGTGGTGTTCGTCGGGCTGCAGACCTCGCCGGCGGACGACTCGCCGGCCTGGGCCGAGCGCATGCGCCGTCGCGGCGGCGATTCCGATGCCGATGGCGGCCTGTGCCGGGTCGGCACGGTGGGGGCGGATTTTGTCGGGCCCAAGCCGCTTCCCGGCGAAAGGGTGATCGGCAAGCTGCGCTACAGCGGCTTCCATCGCACCGATCTCGATACGGCGCTGAAGCGGCTCGGCGTCGACACGTTGGTGGTCTGCGGGCTCACCACTGAGTGCTGCGTCGACAGCACCGTGCGCGACGCCTTCCACCTCGACTACCATGTGTTCATCGCCACCGACGCGTGCGCGGCCTATGAGGCGGACTTGCATGAGGGCGCGCTGAAAATCCTGGAGCTGAACTGCGCGATCCTGGCGAGTGCTGACGAGCTCGTGTCGGCATGGCGGGAGACTGGCTGACCATGGACGGCGATTTCGCGCAACTGGGGTCTCCGGCGCAGGCGGGGGTCGACGAGGCCGACCGCGAGCGCCTGGCCTCGGCGATCGACGAGGCCGAACTGGTCGACCTTGCCCTGACGCTCGGCAATATTCCGAGCCCCGCCGGCCACGAGAAGGCGGCGGGGGACTTCGTGTTCGACTGGCTGCAGCGGGAAGGCTTCTCGCCTCGCAGGGTGGGCGCGACGCCCGCCCGTTCGAACATTGTCGGGACGTCCGGCGGGCAGGGGCTGTCGGGCGGCCGCAACCTGCTGTTCACGGCCCATCTCGACACCGAGGCGCCGACCTGGGACCCGGATCTCGACGCCTACAAGTATCGGCCGGCGACGCTCGAGAACCGCGAGTGGCAGGAATGCTGGCTCGAGGACGGTGTTCTCAGGGGCTATCCGATCGCCAACGACCGCGGGCCGATGAGCTGTTTCCTGATGGCGGCCAAGGCGCTCAGGACGGCCGGGTTCGAGCTCGACGGCCTGCTCTATCTCACCGCCTGCCCGGGCGAGATCGGACCGGAGCCGATCGAGGAGAACCGCGGCGTCGACTTCATGGGCAAGGACATCGGCGCCCACTATCTCTTCCACCATGGTGGCGTCGCGCCGGACTTCGCCATCGCCGCCGAGGGGTGCGACTTCGGCCTCACCTGGGTCGGCTGCGGCTATTCGGTATGGCGCATCCGCCTGTTGGGCGAGGCGGTGTTCACCCCGTTGCTGAACACACCCGAGGATCCCTTCGACCACCCCAACCCGATCTATCGCCTCGGCAAGGTGATCGCGGCGTTGAACCGCTGGGCCCGCGCCTACGAGGTCGCCAACCGCTACGAGTCGCCGGGCGGGGTGGCGGTGCCCAAGGTCCAGATCGCGTCTGTGCGCGGCGGCGTCCCCTTCGCTTTCGGCGCCGGCACGGAGGTGGCCAACCTCTATCTGGAGGTCGGCCTCACCCCACGCCAGCAGGGCGGCCAGATCCTTCATGAGTTGCGGCGCCTGGTGGCCGCTGAGGGGCTCGGCGAGGTCGAGATTGAGCCGCTGGTGGTGCGCCACGGCTTCGAGGCCGACGCCCAAGCGGTCGCCCCGCTGGTCGGCGCGGTGGACGCCGCGACCCGGCTGACCTTCGGCGAACCGGTGCGGCGGGCAGCGCCGGTCTATTCGAGCATGTGGCGCGACCATAACGTCTTCAACATGCAGCGCATCCCGGCGATCACCACGGGCTTCAAGCGCTGGCGGCCCAGGCCGAAAGACCTCGCGGACAGCGCGTTGATCTACGCCCTGACGGCGCTGGCGGTGTGCGGACGAGCTCACGCTGCCGCCGGCGTGAAGCGCTCGGCCCCGGTCTATGGCGACAATCCGTTCGGCGACGACTGAGGAAGCAGACGATGAGCTACGACGTGCTCGAGATAAAGCCGCTCACCTTGAGGATCGGCGCGGAGATCGTCGGGATCGACCTCACCCGGCCGCTCTCCAATCGCCAGACCAGCGAACTGCGCGACGCCATCGCCGACTATCAGGTGCTGTTTTTTCGCGATCAGAGGCTCGACCACGAGAGCCACATCCGCTTCGGCCGCGTGTTCGGCGACTTGGCGATCCACTCCGGCGTCGCCGGTCTGGAGGACTATCCGGAGGTGATCCAGATCCACGCCGACGAGCACTCGAAGAACGTGCCGGGCGAGAACTGGCACTCCGACCTCACCTGCGACCCGATCCCGCCGATGGGCTCCATCCTCTACCTGCACACCGTGCCGGAGGTGGGAGGCGATACGATGTTCGCGTCAATGTACGCCGCCTACGACGCGCTCTCGCCAAGGATGAAGGCCTATCTCGAAGGCATGCAGGCCGTCCACGACGGCGACCACGTCTACCGGCCGCTGTTTCCGGACGTGGACAAGAAGTACAACTGTTCGACCCATCCGATCGTCCGCACCCACCCGGTGACCGGCAAAAAGGGCATCTTCGTCAACGCCTCCTACACCACCCAGATCGTCGGGGTGTCGAAGGAGGAGAGCGACGCCATTCTCGGCTATCTCTACAAGCATGTGATGAATCCCAACTTCCACGTGCGCTTCCGCTGGCGCGCGCACTCGGTGGCGTTCTGGGACAACCGCTGCACGCAGCACCTGGCCGTCTGGGACTACTTCCCCCAGACCCGCTCCGGCTACCGGGTGACGGTCGCGGGGGCGGAGAAACCGCTTTAGGTAAGGGCCGTTTAGGCGGCGACGGCGTCCGGCTCTCGCAGGATCTCCGCCAGCTTGCGGCGCGTGAAGGCGTGCAGCTGGCGGGTGTGCTCGAGCCGGAGGTAGTCGCGCCCTCCCGCCGGCGTCAGTTTGTCGAATCCATCGTCGGCGCCGAGCATCTCGCCAAGCCGCGGGGGGTTGCGGGCCAGCAGCGAGATGTCGGGCCGCTTGGGGTCGATCGAGCGCAGGAAGTTGCGGTTGAAGTGCGGGTGGGCGGTGACTCTCAGGCCAGGCTCAGTGCGCGGGCCTTGCCAATGCCAAACGCCCTGGGTGAAGAACACCACCGATCCCTTGGGCATCTCCATGGGAATGCCGCCGTCCAGCCCTTCGCCGGGACGCGGCGCCCGGCGCTTGCGGTGGCTCTTCGGCACGATCCAGGTAGGGCCGGACGCCTCGGTCCAGTCTTCGAGCGCCCAGACGGCGACGCCGCTCATGGCGTATTCGGGATAGGGCTCCGGCACATCGGTGTAGTCGGTATGGATGTCGATCTGACCGGGCCCTGGGCCACGGATAAGGGCGCCCAGGGTGGCGATCTGCGCGCAGCGGCCGAGCGAGGCGTCGATCAGCGTCATGAGCATCGGATTGACGATGAGCCGCTCGAACGGGCGGCCGAGGTAGAGCCAGGAATCGAGCAGGACCTGCTCGGGCGGCATCGCCGCGACGATCCCCGAGCGCACGTCGTCGGCGAGGGTCGGGCTGATGGCGCGTTCGACGACGACAAAGCCTTGCTCCTCCATGTCGCGGATCTTGCCGGTGAGGCCCAGGCGCCGGGCGCGATGCTCCAGGTCGGGATTCTCAACGGTTCGCCGGGCCATATGGTCATGGAAGAGGGAGAGCAGCCGGCCGGCCTGCTCTTCGGGCAAGCCGCCGCGGACGCGGAAAGCGTCCTTGCCGAACATCTGCTGCGCCTCGCGCCACATGGCCTCCGAGCCGCCGGGGCTCGAGACACCGACGAATTGCGCCAGGAACAGCGCCGCCTGGTAGTCCCCTTCGACCGTCACGTCGGCGTCCGCGTCGAACCCACGCGACACCGCCGCCCGGTCTCCGTCGAACAGCAGGGTCCAGCTGGCCACATCGTACGGCAGCGTCAGGTGGGACGGGGTGTCGGTGAACCGCTCGCTGACGGAGAAGGGTCGGCCGCCAAGCTTCGTCTTCCACGTCGGCAGAGTGTCGCGGAAGAAGCGCCCGGCCTCTTCCAGCCAGCGGTCGGACAGGAACTCGACGTGATGGGGCAGGGTGATGAGGTTCGTGCCCGCCAGTTCGCCACGATCAGCCATGGCTTCCTCCTCAAGGACGGCGGCCACGCCACGTCCGGCGGCGTGGCCGCGGTTGGCTATCTCACGGCCTTCGCCAGCTTCTCGAGGGACTTTTCGAGACGGCTGAAGCCCTGCGTCATGCAGGCCATCATGGCCTCCGCGTCCGGGCTCGGGCCAGCGTCGGCGCGCGCCCGGGACTTCCGACCGGACGCCTGCTCGCGGACGCGGCCGTAGGCGGTGTTCAGCCGCCGAAGGGAGTCTTCCTCTTCTGCGATGTACCATTGCAGGAGATTGCAGGTCATCTCATCGTAGGCGCCGTCGGACATCTTCTGCTTGATCTCGCCGAAGAAGTCGATCGGCTCACGCTCTGGCCCGATCTTCTCCATGTCGCTGATGCGAGGATCGGCGTACTTGGCCATCCGCTCGCCTGCTGCGGAATCCTTCTTCGGCTCGAGGCAGAAGCCTAGCTCCGCGATGCGGCGGCAGAATATGTCGCCGTGGCTCGTCTCCCGGGCCGCCACGAGGCGAAGCGTGCAGGCCAGATCGTCGTCTGGCGTCACATCCGCCCACGCCTCGAGGTAGCGGCCAGCATGGCTCTCTCCGAGAGAGATGGCGTTCAAGAGATCGAGATAGGCCGGCTTTTCGACCTGCTGCGTCATGGCCATGGCGGCCTCCTCCTTAGCTTTTGCGATCTCGCGCGGGCGGCCGCGCCGATCTTCGTGAGTACAGCCCACCCGCGGCTCAATTGCAATCCATTCTTAGACTGTAATCCAAGTTTGTTGGGCGGCGCTGGCGCGCCGCTTCGCGGCTGGCTCAGATCAGCGTCATGTGCGCGGTTGGAAATGCATCGCCATGCGCGAGACCGGCGTAGACATCGGCGAGCGCCGCGTCGTTGCCTTCCTGGGCGCCCCTTTCGTCGCGCGAGCGGCCGTCGAACACGACATCGGGGCCGAGGAAGCGCAGGGAGACGGTGCGACGGCGAAGGCCGGGGGCCGTGCCGGCCCCGCCGTGCAGCGCGCCGAGGTGGAAGACGATCACGTCGCCGGGTTCAACGTCCCACGAGAGGATATCGAACGCGTCCCGATCGGCCTGGATGTCGGGCAACCGGGGCAGCGGCGAGTGCTTGTAGAGAGGCGCGGTGTCGTCGTCCTCGGCGAAGGCGGAGCCGTTAAAGAGGACGCCCCTGTGCGAACCCCGCACGAACTCGAGGCAGTGTTCCTTGGGCAGCGGGTCCAGGCTGACCCAGCAGGCGACGATCTGCTCGCCCATCATCCGCAGATAGGAAGTGTCCTGGTGCCAGGGCGTCCGGCGAGACGCGCCGCCTTCCTTCAGGAACAGCTGCTCGCCCATGTACCAGAGGCGGTCGACGCCCCACAGCGCCGCGACCATGGTGTCGAGGCCGGTCTCACGGACCAGGCCGACGTGGTTCTGGCCTCGGTCCTCGAAGAAGAGCGCGTCGTCACTCGGATAGAAGCGGCGGGCCGTCGGGGAGGGGTTGGACAGGCTCCAGGCGACTGCCGCCTCCACCTTCATCATTGCTTCCGCGCGAAGGGCGCCCCTCAGGTTGACGACGCCGTCCCGCGCGAGCGCCGCTCCGGCGCTCCGCCAGTCGCGGGGCGGCAACGCCGCGAGCGGGATGCGGCTGCGGCGAGTGTCGACAGCGTCGCTCAAGGCGCTCTCTCCTCCCTGTATCTGCTCTAGCCTCTCCTACAGCACTCTAAGCCTGGATCAAACTCCAAGTTCGGATGTGGCGAGCTTGACATCTTCGCGCGGCGCCAACGCCTCGATGGCGTCGATCCGCGCCTGCAGCTTGGTCCGCCCGCTGGGGCGGGCGACGCACAGGAGCAGGCGGGCGAGGCCATAGGCGGTCTGCTGCTCCATCTCGTCGAGGGTGATCAGATCGGCGCACCAGGAGCCGAAGGCGCCGCCCCCCAGAAGAAGCATGGCGTTGCTGACCAGGTCGGTCCGGATGTTGCTGTTGAGGTCCCGCTGGCCGATCGCGCGCTCCAGCAGCGTCTGCCAGAACAGCCGGCGCGGCTCCTGCACCGAGACAACCAACTCGGGCTCGGCGCGAGGGTTGCGGATCGACAGGCCGCGATAGAAGCTGGGATCGCTGCGATACAGCTCGACGCTGATCGTGATCGCATCGAAGATGGCGTCCAGGGCGCTGGGCGAAGCGGCCGCGGCCAGCTTGGCCGCGAAGCCCTCGAAGTCCTGCTCGTACACCTTGCTCAGCACCGCCGCCTTGGCGCCGAAGAGGTTGTAGACCGTCGCTGCGCTCACGTCCGCGCGGTCGGCGATCATCTTCACCGACAGGTCGTCCACGCCAATCTCGCGCATCAGGTCATGGGCGGACCGTATGATGCGCATCCGCCGCTCGTCCTTGTGACGCTCCCGCCGCGAGGCCAGCCTCAATTCGCCCGCCATCAAAGCCTCCTAAAGGTGGTCCGCCGCGCCGCTCGCCGCGCCGGACGCGGCGACTCGTTATTCTTCGCGCCTCTTGCCGAGGCCGCTTTCGGCGGAATCTCCCGAGCGTGGATAGCGCATGACGCGCGCGGAAGCCAGAACGCGGCGCCTCACGAAGCTGCGGAAAGACTTAGATGTCGCTTCAACAATCGACGTCGCATCAGCTTTTGTGAACCGCCCCGCGCTTGTGGAGCGTTACAACCCCGTCGTCAGGACCATTCGGAACCTGGCGCCGCTGGTCATCATCCGCTCGTACGCCTCGGCGGCGTGTTCGAGGGGGAGGGTCTCGATGACTGGGGCCGCGCCCGAGAGCAGGGCGAACGCCATGGCCGCCTCGGCCTCGATCGCGGTGCCGCCGGCGCTCCCCTGGATCGAGCGGCCGCGCAGCAACAGGTAGGCCGGAACCTCGATCGGCTCGTGCGGCACGCCGAGCACCATCAGCCTGCCGTCGAAAGTCAGGCCATCGACGCTGGCGTTGAGCGGCGCGGCGCCGGTGACGGTGGAGATGATCGCCCGCGCGCCGCCCATCGCGCCCAGCGCCGCGGCGATGTCCTCGGCCTCGCTGTCGATGTAGTGACCCGCGCCGAGCTCCCTGGCCAGCGCCTCCTTGTCCCGCCCCCGGCTGACGGCGACCGTCCGCAGCCCCATCCTGGCGGCGAACTGGATCGCCAGGTGGCCGAGGCCGCCGACCCCAAGCACCGCGACGAGATCGCCGGCCCGCAAGCCCGCTCGGGTGAGGGCGTTGTAGGTGGTGACTCCGGCGCACAGCATCGGCGCCGCGTCGAGGGTCGAGAGATCGTCGGGGATGGCGGCCAGGGCCCGGGCCGAGACCACCATGGCCTCGGCGTAGCCACCGTCGCGGGTGACGCCCGGGATCTGGGGATGTCGGCAGGCCATGAAGGCCCCGCGCCGGCAGTTGTCGCAGTGGCCGCACTGGCCGCCGAACCAGCCGACGCCGACCCGCTGGCCGACCCGCCAATCGACGACGCCTGGCCCCAGCGCGTCGATGACGCCGGCCACTTCGTGGCCCGGGACGATCGGATAGGCGATCCCGGGATAAGAGCCCTCCTTGGCGGAGGCGTCGCTGTGGCACACACCGCACGCCTGCACGGTGATCCGCACCTCGCCGTTTCCCGGCTCGGGCGTCGGGCGCTCGACCAGTTCGAACGGGCCGTTGGGATAGGGGACCTGCACGGCGCGCATGAGTAACTCCCTGGTGGCCCGAATCAGAGCCCGCGAACCGCGCTGCGCGGCGGGCGGGTCAGACCGAAATGGTCGCGCAGCGTGGTCCCCTCATAGTCTTTTCTGAACAAGCCCTTCGCCTGCAGCACCGGGACCACCTGGTCGACGAACACCTGCAGCTCGCCGGGGACGACGGGCGGCATCAGGATGAAGCCGTCGCAAGCCCCCTCGCCCAGCCACTGGCCCATGTGGTCGGCGATCTGCTCGGGATCGCCGGCCTTGTACTGGTGGGCGCTGTAGGTCCGCGCGGCCATCCGCCGGCTGTAGGAGGCGATGGTGTCGTCCTCGCGAATGTCGGCCAGGAACCGCGACCGCTCGCCGCCGATGTTCGGACGGTCCTCCAGCGTGGCCATGATGTCCGCCATCGGGAACGGCCCGTCCGGCGGGTAGGCCGAAAGGTCCAGGTTGAAGCGCTCGCTGAGCAGGCCCATCTGCATCCTCGGGTGCACCAGCTCACGGAAATAGGCTTCCTTTTCCAGAGCTTCCCTCTCGGTGGGGCCGACCACAGGGAAGTACCCTGGCAGGAGCCTCAGGTCGTCCGGCGAGCGGCTGAACCCCTTGGCCTTGGCGCGCATCTGGCTGCGAAACGCCTGGCCGGCCTCGAGCGTGCGGGCGGCGCAGAAGATCACCTCGGCGAACGAGGCGGCGAAGTCCATGCCCCACTCCGACATCCCCGCCTGGATGAATACCGGATAGCCCTGCGGCGGGCGCGGAACGGCGAGCGGGCCGCGGACGCTCTCCCACCGGCCCGCGAAGTCGATCGCCCTGACCTTCTCAGGCTCATAGTAACGCCCTCGGGCCTTGTCGAAGACGACGGCGTCGTCCGCCCAGCTGTCCCACAGCGCCTTGACGATCTCGACGACCTCGTGGGCCATCGCATAGCGCGTCGGCCGGTCGGGATGATCGCCGAGGCCGAAGTTGCGGGCCCCGGCGGGCCCTGAAGTGACGAGATTCCACGCCGCCCGGCCGCCGCTCAGGTGGTCGATGGTGGCGAACTTCTCCGCCAGTACGTAAGGCAGATGGTAGGTGGTGGAATAGCTGGACGCCAGGCCGATCCTCTCTGTCGCCAGCGCCAGGGCGGCGATCGAGATCAGCGGGTCGAGCGAGTAGATCGACACCTCTCCGAACACGTGGCCGTTGCGTTCGCGGGCCGCCAGCGTGTCCTCGAAGAACACCATGTCGAACTTGCCGGCCTCGGCGATCCGCGCCGCCTCCCGGTAGAACTCGAGCCCGAGGATCGCGCCCGGATCGGCGTCCGGATGGCGCCACGAGGCAATGTGGTGCCCGGTGGTCAACATCCACAGGCCCAGGTGCAGCATTTTTCGGCGCTCAGCCATGCGTCGCCAGGGCGTACCGGCTTGTCGGCTGCGCAAGTCCAAGGCGCTCGCGCAGCGTCGCGCCGGTGCCGCGCCTGGCCAGGAGTCCCCGGCGCCGCAGCTCCGGAGCGGCGCCGTCGACGAACGCCAGCAGGTCGTCCGGGAGGACGGCCGGCCGCAGGTTGAACCCGTCGCATGCTCCGGATTCCACCCACGCCTGCATCAGATCGGCCAGTCCCGCCGGCGAGCCGACGAACGACAGCGCTTCGCCCGGATCTCCCAGAGCGTCGAGGGTCTTGCGGCGCGCCTCGCCGCTCGCGCCGGCATGGTCGAGGACGGGCATGATATCGGCGAGAACCACTAGGTCGCGGCCCAGTGCTTCGGCGCCGGCCTTCAGCCACCGTGACTGCCCCACCGCCTCCGTCATCGTCCGAGGCGAGATGAGAACGACATCGGCGGTTTCCACGACGAGGTCGCCGGCCGCCGAGTCCGTCAGGATGATCACCGGCCGGCCTTGCGCCGGTCGCGGCGAGTTCAGCGGCCCTTCGACCTTGAAGAACGCGCCCACGTGGTTGATCCGGCGCACCTTCGTGTGGTCGGTGAAGATCGCGTTGGCCTTGTCAAAGACCAGCGATCCCTCGTCCCAACTGTCCCAGAGCGCGAAGACAACGTCCAGGAACTCACGGGTTCTGGCTTCGAGCGTGTTTGGATCGACATCGGCGAGCCGGGAGAAGTTGCCGACATCGGGCTTCCGCCACGCGATGTCCACGCACCAGGCGGCGCGCCCGCGTGACAGAAGGTCGAGGGCGGAGAAGGCGCGCGCGACGTTGAACGGCTCCAGGTAGGTCGCCGGCGCGACCGCGGCGAGGCCGATGGAGCGCGTGCCGGCGATAAGCGCCGCGGCCAAGGACAGGGGGTCCAGCCGGATCGCCTCGGCGCTCTCGGGAGGCGCCAGTTCCGAGCTCTGCGCCGGATAGCCCATCA
>Ga0302314_10018305_pt1 | contig 11689 bp, 8 predicted proteins | sample III_Palsa_N2_3_FD_200533 | JGI IMG/M metagenome (GOLD analysis project Ga0302314, IMG submission 200533) | Peat permafrost microbial communities from Stordalen Mire near Abisko, Sweden - III_Palsa_N2_3 | ecosystem: Environmental > Terrestrial > Soil > Palsa > Peat permafrost | place: Sweden... | reverse complement strand
GCTTCAATCTCTACTTCGGCATTAGGGAGAGCGGCCGAGGCCACCTATGGCTCGACCTGGAAGCGCTGGTCCAGAGCCTGCTCAAGCCGCAGCAGCAACTTGTCGCCGTGCGATACTTCACTGCTCGGGTGCGCCACGACCTTCCGGCCGAGCAGCGTCAGCAGACCTACCTGGAAGCACTTGCCGCCCACAGCAGCGTGCTTGACATCAGGCTGGGCCGCTTCCAGCGGAAGTCCAAGAAGTGCTATTCGTGCGGTTTGTCGCGGAACGAGTATGAGGAGAAGGAGACGGATGTCTCGCTTGCGGTCACCCTCCTCGCAGATGGTGTCAAGGGACTCTATGACACGGCCATGCTCGTATCAGCCGACAGCGACATGTCTCCGGCCGTGCAGGCGCTCAGGGAACTCGCGCCAGGCGCCAGGGTCATAGCCGCACTGCCGCCTAACAGCAGATCGTTTCAGCTTCAGGGAATCTGCGATGCGGCCATTCCGATCGGACTGGCGAAGGTACGTCAGGCACAGTTGCCGAGGACCGTTATGGACGGGCCGCGCCCCCTCACCCGCCCAGAGCACTGGAAGTGATCAACCAATCGGGGCAAGCAAGAAATCGCTAGAAAATCATGGTGCTACATCAGCGATACCGCCTGGTCACAAGCCCGTCCTCGCCTGGCGCTCTCCCGGCCTGCCCGGCTAGCCAAGACCGACACCGTTGGCCAGCCAACGCCGAAGGCAAGGCTGGCCAACGGCGGGGTCTGTCAAGTCGTATTTGCAGTCCCCGGCTTGTATTTACTTGTATTTAAAGGTGTCGTCGGGGTCTTGGCCTTTGACTTTGGCCTTTGACTTTGGCCTTTGACTTTGGCTATGACCCACGTGTGGAGGTGCGGTGGGCGCTGGGGGCGTGACCGCGCGCCTTCTGACCACCGATCGGGTTTTGTCGGTGGTCAGACGAGCGCGCGGTCACACCCCTCGCCCGCCGCGCCGGAGTCACCTGTTCGGGTAACGGGGACCCGCGCCCGGAGGTGGGGAAAGGGGAGTCTGGTAAGGGGTGGCGGCGGCCTTGGCTTCGTCGACGGTATACGGCACCAGCGTCCAACTCGTCGATGCTCCCGAGGGTCGCACCGGCATCGGAGGCGCCATCTCCGAATAGCGGAGACTAGGCGCCTATAGGGTGGAGAGGCTAATGTTGCTGACATTGAGGAGCCGACTGGTGGCCGAGATACCCCCAGAAATCGATACTTCCAGGCCGCACCCGGCGCGGATGTATGACTATTTCCTGGGCGGAAAGAACAATTTTGCGGCCGACCGTCAGACGGCGGAGACGGTTCTCGCCTCCGCGCCGACCACCAGGATCGCGGCGCGCGAGAACCGCGCCTTCCTCGGCCGCGCGGTCAGGTACCTGGTGGCGGAGGCCGGCATCCGGCAGTTCCTCGATATCGGGACCGGGCTGCCGACCTCGGACAACGTACATGACGTGGCGCAGGCGGTGGAGCCCTCGGCCCGCGTCGTGTACGCCGACAACGACCCGCTGGTGCTGGCGCACGCGCGAGCGCTGCTCACCTCTTCTCCCGAGGGCCGCACCGCCTACATCCAGGCCGACCTGCGGGACCCCGCGGCCATCCTGTCGTCGCCCACGGTGCGGGAGGTGCTGGACTTCAGCCAGCCGATCGCGCTGATCATCGTCGCCGTCCTGCACTTCATCCACGACGAGCTCAAGCCCGCGACCGCCATCGCGACGCTGCTCGACGCGCTGTCATCGGGCAGCTACCTGGCCGCCTCGCATGTGACGGGGGAGCACCTTCCGGCCGAGGCGGCCGCGACGATGCGCACCTACCGGTCGTCCGGGGTTCCGCTGCAGGTGCGCGATTCCGACGAATTCGCCGCGCTGGCGTTCTCCGGTCTCGATCTCGTGCCGCCCGGCGTCGTGCTGGTGTCCGAGTGGCGGCCAGAAGGCGGCGGATCGCGCCCCGCACCCGCCGAAGTCAACTGCTATGGCGGCGTGGCCAGAAAGCCCTGAACGTTGCCCTGAAATCGATAGTGCTGAAGGTTTAGCCGGTCATTGCCGGTCAAAGATTCAGCATTAGTTCGATCTTGGTGCGTTTATCAGGATAAATCTGGCAAGTAGCGGCTGCGGGCCCATGGATAAATCCGGCAGGACTGCGCCTGTAGCCCTACTGGGCGGGCTGGCGCTACTGGGCGGGCTGGCGCGCTACTGGGCGGGCTGGCGCTACTGGGCGGGCTGGCGCGCTACTGGGCGGGCTGGCGCTACTGGGTGGACTGGCGGATGACAAGTTCCGGTTCGAAGATGACCTGGCGGTGCTGGTGGGTCTCATCGCCCGCGGCCTCGTCGAGCAGCAGCCGGGCCGCGGTGTGACCGAGTTCCTGACGGGGCTGGCGGACCGAGGTAAGCGGGACGGCGGCGGCGGCCGCGAAGTCGATGTCGTCGTAGCCGATGATCGAAATGTCCTCGGGAACCCGTATGTGGTTACGGGTCATCTCCTGTAGCACGCCGAGCGCTATCAGGTCGTTGGCGCAGAACACGGCGCTGGGTCGCGCTGCCGGGGGCAGGGCGGCGAGTTCGGCGCCGGCTCGCTGTCCGGCGGAGACGTTCAGCGCGCCCGCCTGGATCACCGTGAGCGCCTCCGGCGCCAGGCCCGCCCGCCGGAAGGCGCGCAGCGCGCCCTCGTACCTGTCCGCCACCTGCCGGATGCTTGTCGGGCCCGCGATGTAGGCGATGCGCTGCCGCCCGGATTCAAGCAGATGCGACACGGCGAGGTCGCCGCCCATCACGTCGTCCACGGCCACCGAGCACTGGCCGCGGGACGGTGACCTGCTGTCGACGAGGACCACGGGGGTGCCGCGCCGCTGCAGGCTCGCGAGCCGCGCGCTCGCGCCCACGACGGGAGTGATCAGCACGCCGTGCACCCGGTGCTGCTCAAGCACGTCTAGGTAGCGCTTCTCCTTGCGCTCCTGGTCGTCGCTGTTGCAGAGGATGACGGCGAGACCCGCCTTGTTCGCCTCGTCCTCGACGCCCCGCGCGAGGTCGGTGAAGAAGGGGTTGGCGACGTCGAGTACTACAAGCCCGATCGTCCGGCTGCGGCCGGCCCGCAACTGGCGTGCCGACTCGTTCCTGACGAAACCAAGCTCGCTGATCGACGCCTGCACCCGGTCGCGGGTCGGCTGCGCGACGATGTCCGGCCGGTTAAGCACGTTGGAGACGGTGGCGACGGAGACGCCGGCATGGGCGGCGACCTCCCTAATGCTGACCGGCACATTCACCCGCATTCTCGCTGGACCTGACAGCTAGTGTTGTGGGTGCGGTTTGAACGTGTCAAACTTGACCGCCCTTGGATTAGTCCAGGCCAACCCGGCGAGCGGCGGCGGCCCAGGCGTCGCGATCGCCGGACGGGTCGAACCGCCGCAACTCCACGGACCCGTGCAGCAGCGCCCGCAGGCCGTCCAGGTCCGTCGGCGCGGCCCCGAGCGCACGTGCCTGGACAAGAACGTTGCCGAGCGCCGCGCCCTCGGCCGGGCCCGCCACGACGGGAAGACCGCACGCGTCCGCGGTCAGCTGACACAGCAAGGTGTTGCGCGCACCGCCGCCGACGATGTGCAGCACGTCCGCGTGCCGTCCCGACAGCTCCTGTACCTGGCGGATCGCGTATCTGTAGGCGAGGGCGAGGCTGTCGAGGATGCAGCGGACGGTCTCCGCCTCGTCGCGCGGCGGCGGCTGGCCGGTCCGCCGGCATGCCTCCGCTATGCGGCTGGGCATGTCGCCTGGAGGCAGGAACACAGGATCGTCGGGATCGACCACGGCCCGGAGCGGCGGAATCCGTGCCGCATCGGCGAGCAGGCTCTCGATCGAGACCGACCGGCCAGCAGTCGCCCAGGACCGCATCGACTCCTGCAGCAGCCATAGACCCATCACGTTGCGCAGGTATCTGATCGTGCCGTCGACGCCGGTCTCGTTGGTGAAGTTGGCCAGGCGGCTCGCCTCGGTCAGCACCGGACCGTCGAGTTCCATCCCCGCGAGCGACCAGGTGCCCGAGGAGATGTAGGCAAAATCGCGCCCGGACGCCGGGACGGCGACCACCGCGGACGCCGTGTCGTGCGAGCCGACGGCGATCAGCGGCACCGGCGACGGCCACTGCTCGTCGGGCAACGCGCAGACGGGGCCGATGACCTCACCCGGCCTGCGCAACGGCGGGAAGATGGCGCGCGGTAGGCCTACTCGGTCGATGACGTCGACCGCCCACTCCCCCGTCGTCACGTCGAGTAGCGACATCGTCGACACGTTCGTCACCTCCGCGCCCGCCACCCCGGTCAGCCAGTAGGCGAGCAGGTCGGGGATGAGCAGCAGGGTGCGCGCCGCGGCGAGCGCGGGCGTCCCCGCCGCCGCGGCGAGCTGGTAAATCGTGTTGAACGGCAGGTGCTGTATCCCGGCGACGGCGTAAAGCTCCGCCGCGGGAATGGGCACCTTCACGCCGTCGGTCCGCGCGTCCCTGTAGTGCACCGGGTTGCCGATCAGCGCGCCGGTCTCGTCGAGCAGGCCGTAGTCGCAGCCCCAGGAATCGATGCCGGCGCTGGCGAGCGGGAACTCGCGCGCCGCCGCGAGCAGCCCCTGCCGCACCTGCGCGTACAGCCGGAGGATGTCCCAGTGCAGCGTCCCCGCCACGGCCACCGGCTCGTTCGGGAAGCGATGCACCTCGTGCAGGGTGACGGCGGACCCGCTTACCTGGCCCGCCATCACCCGCCCGGACGACGCTCCCAGGTCGACGGCGGCGACCGTGGCAATCACTTCAGTCACACCAGTAACACCAATCCCCGATGCGCGGCCCAGACCACGGCCTGGATGGACGTCCCGACCCCGAGCCGGTCGCAGACGGCCTTGACCCGGCGGCGCACGGTCCGTTCCGAGGTGCCCATCCGCCTGCCGACCGAGTCGAGCGATAGCCCGCCGGCCAGCAGTTTCAGCAGCTCCACGTCCTGATGGCTCAATTCAGTCGCCAGTCTCTGTGGGGCGGGTCCTGGGTTAGCCATGGGTGGTACCTCCGCGTCATCGCAGAAACGCCGCCGCAACCCCAGCGTCGACCGGGATGAGAAGACCGGTGGTGAGCGGCAGGTCGCCACCGGCCAGCGAGAACACCGCTGCGGCGATGTGCTCGGGCAGCACCTCGCGCTTGAGCAGTGTCCGCTTGGCGTAAAACGCGCCGAGCTCGGACTCGGGCACACCGTACACGGCGGCCCGTGACGCGCCCCAGCCGCCTGCGAAGATCCCTGACCCGCGCACCACCCCGTCGGGGTTGATGCCGTTGACCCGGATCCCGTCGCCGCCAAGCTCCGCGGCGAGCAGCCTGACCTGGTGCGCCTGGTCCGCCTTGGCGGCGCCGTAGGCGACGTTGGACGGCCCGGCGAACACCGCGTTCTTGCTGACGATGTAGATGATGTCGCCGCCCATCCGCTGCGCGGTCATCACCTTCGCCGCCTCGCGGGACACGAGGAACGAGCCGCGCGCCATCACGTCGTGCAGGATGTCCCAGTCGGCGACGGTGGTCTCGGTCAGCGGCTTGGAGATGGAAAGCCCCGCGTTGTTAACGACGAGGTCCACTCCGCCGAACGCGAGCGCCGCCGCCTCGAACGCCGCGGCTATGTCGATCTCGCTCGTGACGTCAGCGGCCACAGAAACGGCCACGTCCGCGGAGCCGATTTCCTTCGCCACGTCAGACGCGGACTCGGCGTTCCTGTCGGCCACCACGACGCACGCGCCCTCGGCCGCGAGCCGCTCGACGGTCGCCCGGCCGATACCGGAACCGCCGCCGGTGACCAGCGCGATCCGCCCCGCCAGGGCCTTGGGCTTCGGCCGCCGCCGCAGCTTGGCCTCCTCGAGCTCCCAGTACTCGATGCGGAACTTCTCGCTCTCCGGTATGGGGGCGTACGTGGAGATCGCCTCGGCGCCGCGCATCACGTTGATCGCGTTCACGTAGAACTCGCCCGCCACCCGCGCGGTCTGCTTATCCGCGCCGAAGCTGAACATCCCGACGCCGGGTACCAGCACGATCGCCGGGTCCGCGCCGCGCATCGCCGGCGAGTTGGCGTCCGCGTACCGCTCGTAGTAGGCCTTGTAGTCTTCCCGGTACGCCGCATGCAGGTCGCGCAGCCGCTCGATCACGGCGTCGAGCGGCGCATCCGGCGGCAGGTCGAGCACCATCGGCCGTACCTTGGTGCGCAGGAAGTGGTCGGGGCACGAGGTGCCGAGCGCGGCGAGCTCGGTGTGCCGCTCGCGTGCGATGAAGTCGAGCACCACGGCCGAGTCGGTGAAGTGCCCGAGCTGCGGCCGGTCGGTGGAGGCAAGGCCGCGAAGCACGGGCGCCAGCGCGGCCGCGCGCGCCCGCCGCTCGTCTTCCGCCAGGGTCTCAAAAATGATTTTCCCGAACGGTTCCGTGGTCCCACGTTCATCGATGAACTTCTGCGCGGCGGCGATGATCTCGAGCGAGCGCGCCTCGCACTCGTCACTGGTCTCGCCCCAGGCGGTGATGCCATGCCCGCCGAGTATCACGCCGATGGCCTCGGGGTGCTCGCGCTTGATGGCGGCGATGTCGAGGCCGAGCTGGAACCCGGGCCGCCGCCACGGCACCCAGGCCACCCGGTCGCCGAAGCACTCGCGGGTAAGCGCCTCGCCGTCGGCGGCGGTCGCGAAGGCGATGCCGGCGTCCGGATGCAGGTGATCCACGTGCGCGGCGTCCACAAGGCCGTGCATCGCGGTGTCGATCGACGGGGCGGCACCGCCCTTGCCGAACGCGCAGAAATCGAACGCGGCCACCATCTCGTCCTCGCGCTCCACGCCGGGGTAGACGTTCACCAGGGCGCGCAACTGGTCGAGGCGGAGCACCGCGAGGCCGGCCGCTTTCAGCGTGCCGAGGTCACCGCCCGAGCCCTTGACCCACATCAGCTCCGCTGGTTGTTGGGTAACGGGGTCGAGCGCGGTGCCCTTGGCCGAGGCGTTACCGCCCGCGTAGTTGGTGTTGCGCGGGTCGGAGCCAAGCCGGTTGCTGCGCTTGAGCAGCGCGGCGACCGCGGCTTCGCCGGTGATGTTTGCCGAGACGTCTGCCATCGAAATCAAGCCCCCCAGCCGGCGGGAGTCCCCCCGGTTCGTTCCGCCGCAATCTTTTCGCCGTACCCCGACGCGAGGTAGGCCTTGTACGGGTCGGGCGCCAGGCCCATCTCCTCGCGCAGCTGCGCGAGCAGCGGCCGGACGTCGGTGTTGTAGGCGTCCATGAGCACGGCGTTCGCGCCGAGCACGTCGCCCGCGAGCTGGGCCTGCTTCAGCGCCTCGGCGTCGATAAGCAGCGCCTTGGCCGTCGCCTCCTGCACGTTCATCACCGAGCGGATCTGCGCGGGGATCTTCGGCTCGATGTTGTGGCACTGGTCGAGCATGAACGCGACGCCGCCGGCCGCGCCGAGCGCGTCGGCCTTGACCACCTCATGCAGGATGCGGAACAGCTGGAACGGGTCGGCGGCGCCGACCATCAGGTCGTCGTCGGCGTAGAACCGGGAGTTGAAGTCAAAGCCGCCGAGCTTCTTGGCCTTGAGCAGCAGCGCCACGATGAACTCGATGTTGACGCCCGGCGCGTGGTGGCCGGTGTCCACCACCACCTGCGCCTTGTCGCCTAGGGCCTGGCAGTGCAGCAGGCTGGTGCCCCAGTCCGGCACGTCGGTGGTGTAGAAGGACGGCTCGAACAGCTTGTACTCGAGCAGCATGCGCTGGTTGTCACCGAGGCGTTCGTAGACCGCCGCCAGCGCCTCGGCGAGCCGGTCCTGGCGCGCGGAGATATCGTCCTGGCCGGGGTAGTTGGTGCCGTCGGCGAACCAGAGCTTGAGGTCACGCGACCCGGTGGCGTCCATGATGTCGACGCATTCGAGCAGGTGCCCGAGGGCCTTGCGGCGGACCTTCTGGTCGGGGTTGCAGATCGAGCCGAGCTTGTAATCGTCGTCCTGGAAGACGTTGGAGTTGACCGTGCCGATGCGGATGCCGTTGCGCTTGGCGTGCGCGGACAGCGCCTCGTAGTCCTCGACCTTGTCCCACGGGATGTGCACGGCCATGCTGGGCGCGACGCCGGTGTACTTGTGCACCTGAGCGGCGTCATCGGCCTTCTCGAATGGGTTCCTCGGCACGCCGGGCTGTGAGAACACCTTAAACCGGGTGCCACTATTCCCGAATGCCCAGGACGGCAGCTCGATCTGATGATTCTTGAGCGCGTTCTTGACCCCGGTCAGGTCACGCATTCCGGTTCATCTCCTAATCAAGGTGGAAAACTTCGGCGATCCGCAGGAACGACCGATCGGGGGGATCGTCACGGGATTTCCTTTTCCCGCCGCCGCGTGGATGTGGCAGCCATCTGGCAGTAACGACGTGGCTGCCACATCCATGCGGTCTGGTGCGGACCGAGCGGGTTTTAGAAGTTGAACTTGTTGATGTTGGCCGCGGTGAAGACGTACGGCGGGCCAAGCAGGACCGTGTTCGCCGCGCCGACGGTGAAGCTGCCGAGCTTGCCGGCGGTGAAGGTCTGGCCGGAGGCACCGGTGATCTTGCCAGAGGCGAGCTCGACCGCGGCGTAGGCGGCGAGGTAGCCAAGATCGGCCGGGTTCCACAGCTCAAACGACTTCACGGTGCCGTCGGCGACGTACTTCTTCATCTCATCCGGCGTGCCGAGCCCGGTGAGCGCGATCTTGCCTCGGTACTTCGCGGTGTCGAGGACCGCGGCGGCTGCCGCGATGCCGACCGTGGTCGGCGAGATGATGCCCTTGAGGTTCGGGTACTGCTCGAGCAGGCCCTGGGTCACCTGGGTGGCGGTGGTCGGGTCGTCGTTGCCGTAGACCGTGGAGACCAGCGTCATCTTCGGGTACTTCTTCAGCTCCGTCTTCATGTACCCGATCCAGGCGTTCTGGTTCGTGGCCGACGCGGCCGCGGAGACGATCGCGATCTGGCCGCTGTCGCCGATCTGCTTGGCGAGCAGGTCAACCTCGCTGTCGCCGATCGCCTGGGTCGACGCCTGGTTGATGAACAGGCTGCGGCAGGTGGGGGCGTCGGAGTCGTAGGTGACGACGGCGATGCCGCGCTTGATCGCGGCGTTGAGCGTCGGGCACAGCGCCGTCGGGTCGGTCGCCGAGACGACCAGCGCGTTCGCGCCCTTGGAGACCGCGGCCTGGATGGCCGGGATCTGCGAGGACGGCGTGGCCGCCGTGCCGCTCGTCTCGCTGCCCGTCTCGCCCAGCGTGGTCAGCGCGGCGATCGCACCGCCGGAGTTGGCGCTGTCCGCCGTCGTGAAGTAGGAGTTACCGAGGTTCTTCGGAATGACGAAGACCTTGAGTCCGGTCTTCAGCGTGCCGGAAGCCGCGGCGCTCGTCGAGGTTGACGCGGTGGCGCTCGACGAGCTGGCGGCCGACGAGGCCGAGCTTGAGGAGCTCGAAGAGCTAGAAGAGCAGGCCGCAAGCGCGACCGCGACCGGAACAGTGACAGCGAGCCACGTTGCCCGTCTAAGTTTCATCCTCTTTGTATCCTTTCAATTGCGATTGCGATTCAGAGTGGGTACTGCGTAAGGGGGCTATGAGTGGTTAGGAAGCGACGGTGGAGTGCGGAGCGGGGGTCTGCGGCCTCAGGGGCCGCGGCGTCAGTGACCGCGGCGCGAAGCGCTTGAGCGAGCGGCCGACGATCGGCAGGAACACGCTGGCGAGCAGCAGCGCGCCGGTGACGATGCCGGACGCCTCCTGGTTGAAGTTGGTGAGCAGGAGGGCGTTCTGGATGCCCGCGAACGCCAGGACGGCGAGGATCACGCCGATGAGCGACCCCTTGCCGCCGAAGATGGACACCCCGCCGAGCAGCACGATCGCGACCACGTCAAGCTCCAGGCCGAGCCCGTTGTTCTGCACGGCCGTGTCGAGGCGGAATGTCAGGAGTACCCCGGCGAGGGCGCAGACGAGACCGGAGACCATGTAGAGGATCGTCTTGATCCGCTTGACCCGGATGCCCGCGAACTGCGCCGCCTCCGCGCTCGCGCCCATGGCGTAGATGGACCGCCCGACCGGCGTCGCGTGCAGCACCACGCCGAAGATGATCGCGAGCACGACGAAGATGAGCGTCGAGTACGTCACGTCGTTATGGGTGAACGGCACCGCGTTGACGCCGAGGTTGGTGTAGGCGGTGGGGAAGGTAGAGACCGTGTTCGGGCCGAGCAGGATGGTCGCGATCCCGCGGTACAGCGCGAGCGTGCCGATCGTCACCGCCAGCGAGGGCAGCCGGAGCCTGGTGATGAGCAGGCCGTTGACCGCCCCGGCAAGCACGCCTACGACCGCGACGAAGACGAAGACGGCCGGCATCGGCCAGCCCTTGCTCCACAGGTAGCCGAGCAGCGAGCTCGACATGCCGAGGATGGAGGCGACCGACAGGTCGATCTCGCCGGAGATGACAATCAGCGTCATCGGCAGCGTCATGATGGCGATCTCGCCGTTGGACAGTCCCAGGTTGAACAGGTTGTTCCCGGTGAGGAAGTCCGGTGAGGCGGACGAGCCCGCGATCAAGATGATCACCACGACGACCGCGAGCCCGGTCTCCCAGCGCAGGGCCGCGCGCAGCCGGTCAGACATGACGGGTCCTCCTTAGCCGCAGCGCGTTGGTGAGCCGCTCGGTGATGGTCTGGTCAAGGGCGATCGCGAGGATGAGCAGGAAGCCCCAGATCGCCTGGTCCCAGAATGGCGAGATGCCAAGCACGTAGAGCGCCGAGCTGATCGTCGCGAGCAGCAGCGCGCCGACGGCCGCGCCGACGACGCTGCCGCTGCCGCCGAAGATCGCCACGCCGCCGACCACGACGGCGGACACCACTTGGAGCTCGTAGCCGGTGCCGGCGAGGGAGTTGATCGTGCCGTACTGCGCGGCCCACAGCACGCCCGCGATGCCGGCGATGCCGCCGCTGACCGTGAAGGCGGTGAATACGCGCCTGCCGACCGGGATGCCGGCCAACTGTGCCGCCTCCGGGTTGGACCCGATGGCGTACAGGTCGCGGCCCGACCTGAAGGTGCGCAGGTAGTAGGCGCCCACCCCGATCACCGCCGCGACCACGAGCGCGATGTCGGGGATGCCGATGATCGTCGACTTCGGTATGTCGAGGAAGGCCGAGGGCAGCGAGGAGGCCGTCACCTCGTTGCCGCCGACGATCAAGATGTCGATGCCGCGGATGATGTAGAGCGTGGCCAGCGTCACCACCAGGCTCGGGACGCGGCCGCCGGCGACCATGAGCCCGTTGGCGATGCCGCACGCGAGCCCGATGCCGAGCCCGGCGAGAAACACGACCGGGATGGACATGTTCGGGTGCTGCGCGAACAGGTTGGCGGACAGGTAGGCCGAGAGCCCGAGCACGGAACCCACCGACAGGTCCACGTTCCTGCTGACCACGACCATCGTCTCGCCCAGCGCGAGCAGCGCGAACACGGTGGTGTCGACGAGCACGAACTGGATGTTCGTCGTGTTGAGGAACCGGTGCTGCACCGAGGTCGTGACCAGCACGAACACGACGAGCACGGCGACGATGCCGAATTCCCTGACCCGCAGGACGCGGGCGGCGAGGCCGCCCGCCTGCGTTTCGCCCGGGGCCGCGTTATCGTTCCCCTTCACCGGCCGCTGCTGACGGTGGGGGATAAGG
>Ga0302314_10018304_pt1 | contig 11689 bp, 9 predicted proteins | sample III_Palsa_N2_3_FD_200533 | JGI IMG/M metagenome (GOLD analysis project Ga0302314, IMG submission 200533) | Peat permafrost microbial communities from Stordalen Mire near Abisko, Sweden - III_Palsa_N2_3 | ecosystem: Environmental > Terrestrial > Soil > Palsa > Peat permafrost | place: Sweden... | reverse complement strand
CACGACTTAGGCGGCGCCGCCATTTTGCATCAGGGTGGGGATCAAGCCTTCCATGGTGCAGATATCGAGCGTCTTGCGGCCGCGCAGGTCGATCTTGGCCAGATTGGCCCGGGGCAGCAGCTTCATGTCGTCGGGATAGATGCCCTGGTGGAAGCCGCCTTCCTCGCGCTCGACGGTGTAGTACCACCAGCTCTTGGACAGCATCGGCCCTCTCCACCCTTCGTCGACCCGGTGGCCCGGGGCTTAGGCTGAGTTGCGGCGCCTGCAAAGCTCCTAGACCGGCAGGGCGGTGGTGTACTTCACCTGGCTGAGGGCGAAGTGGGAGGCGGCCGTGGCGATGGTGGGGTGCTTCAGCAGTTCGCCCATCAGGAAGCGCTCGTAGTCGGCCACGTCGCGCACCACGACGCGCAGCATGTAGTCCCACTCGCCGGACATGGCGAAGCACTCGGCGATCTCGGCGCGGGTGCGGACGAAGGCTTCGAACTTGGCGCGCTCCTCGGTGGCGTGGGAGCGCATGCGCAGCTGGCAGATGACGCTGACGCCGCGGCCGACGCGCTCGGGATCGACCAGTCGCACCGCGCCCTTCAGCACCCCGGCCTCCTCCAGCGAACGCACCCGGCGCCAGACCGAGGCGGCCGAGGCGCCGATCTTTTCGGCCAGGGCGGCCTGACTCTGGTCGGCGTCGGCCTGCAGCTCGCGCAGCAGGCGGCGGTCGATCTCGTCGATCTGATTATTTTCGTTCAAGATGCTGCGCTTTTCGGAACCATATTCCCTACGATAGCGCTGATTTGAGAACAGTGTGAACGGATTTCGCGGCGCGTCCGCGGTAAGCTCGCCATCATGACTCAAACCGCGCTCGCAAAGCCCGCCGATGCGTCGGACGACTGGACCGTCCCGCAGGAGTGGGCGGCCTACACCCCGGCCGAGCATGCGCTGTGGGACAAGCTGTTCGCGCGGCAGTCGGAGTTGCTGGTCGGGCGCGCCGTGCCGGCATTCCTGAACGGGCTGGACGTGCTGCACCTCTCCAAGCCCGGCGTGCCGGACTTCGCCGAGCTGTCCGAGCGGCTGACGCGGCTCACCGGCTGGAGCGTGGTGGCCGTGCCGGGCCTGGTGCCGGACGAGGTGTTCTTCGAGCACCTGGCGCATCGCCGTTTCGTCGCCGGGCGGTTCCTGCGCCGGCCGGACCAGATCGACTACCTCGAGGAGCCGGACGTTTTCCACGACGTGTTCGGGCATGTGCCGCTGCTCAGCAACCCGGTGTTCGCCGACTATATGCAGGCCTATGGCGAGGGCGGCCTTCGCGCCGCGCGACTGGGCGCGATCGATCGGCTGGCGCGGCTCTATTGGCACACGGTGGAGTTCGGCCTGATCCAGAGCGAGGAGGGCCTGCGCATCTACGGCGCCGGCATCGTCTCCAGCAAAGGCGAGAGCCTCTATGCGCTGGAAGACCCTAGGCCGCCGCGCATCGCCTTCGACATGCCGCGGGTCATGCGCACGCGCTACAAGATCGACGACTACCAGGGCGCCTATATGGTCATCGACAGCTTCGAGGGCCTCCTCAAGTTGACGCTGGAGACCGACTTCGCGCCGCTCTACCGTGCGCTGGCGGATGAGCCCGACATCGCGCCGGGCGAGGTCGTCGCGACAGACCGAATCCTATCCGAAGGGACGCGCCCATGACCGACCTGTTCGAAAACCCGCTGGGGACGGACGGTTTCGAGTTCGTCGAGTTCACTTCGCCCGAGCCGGAGCGGCTGCGCGGGCTGCTGGAGCTGATGGGCTTCGTCGCGGTCTCGCGCCACCGCTCCAAGAACGTGCTGCGCTTCGCCCAGGGCGACATCAACTTCATCCTCAACATGGAGCCTAGCGGCCAGCCGGCGGCGTTCCGCGCCGTACACGGACCGTCGGCCAACGCCATGGCGTTCCGGGTCAAGGACGCCGGCAAGGCGCTGGAGCTGGCCATCCAGCGCGGCGCCAAGCCGGTCAGCGGCCCGGTGGGCCCGATGGAGCTCAACATTCCCGCCATCGAGGGCATCGGCGGCTCCAACCTCTACTTGGTCGACCGTTATGGCGCCGAGGCGATCTACGACGTCGACTTCCGGCCGATCGAGGGCGCGCCAAAGCGGGTGACCGGGCTCGGCCTCACCTACATCGACCACCTGACTCACAATCTGCACCGGGGCCGGATGGATGAATGGTCCGGCTTCTACGAGCGCATCTTCAATTTCCGCGAGATCCGCTACTTCGACATCGAGGGTCAGCAGACCGGCCTGATCTCGCGCGCCATGACCAGCCCGGACGGCAAGATCCGGATCCCGCTGAACGAAAGCCGCGACGAGCATTCGCAGATCGAGGAGTTCCTGCGCGACTACCATGGCGAGGGCATCCAGCACATCGCTCTTGGTACGGACGATATCTTCGGCGCGGTCGAGGCGATGCGCGAGGCCGGGGTGAAGTTCCAGGACACGCCCGAGACCTATTACGAGCAGCTGGGCGGCCGCGTGCCCGGGCACGGCGAGAGCGTGCAGCGGCTGCGCGCCGACCGGATCCTCCTGGACGGCGCGCCCACCGAGGGCCAGGGCCTGCTGCTGCAGATCTTCACCGAGAACATGGTCGGCCCGATCTTCTTCGAACTGATCCAGCGCAAGGGCAACGAGGGCTTCGGCGAGGGCAACTTCAAGGCCCTGTTCGAGTCGATCGAGCTCGACCAGGTCCGGCGCGGCGTGCTGCCAGCCAAGGAAGCCGCCCGATGAGCGGCCGCAACTGGATCCCGGTGAAGGGCGCCGAGGGCACGCACTCGCGCCAGGCCCACGCCGACATGCCGGAAGGCACTTACGAGCGGGAGATGTCGAAGGAAGGCTTCTTCGGTCCGGCCGCCTTCTTCCACCATCGCCGCCCGCCCACCGGCTGGACCAGCTTCGAGGGGCCGCTGCGCCCGCGCGCCTTCGACCTCGGAGCCTTCAACGCGGCGCCGGCCTCGCCCTGGGACGCGCCCAAGGTGCTGGCCAACGCGGCGATGGAGCTGCGGTTCTGGAAGCTGGCGGCGCCGATGCCGGCGCTGGCCCGCAACGCCGACGGCGACACCCTGCTTTTCGTCCATCAGGGACGCGGGGAGCTCTTCTGCGACTTTGGCCGCCTCGCCTTCGAGGCCGGCGACTACCTCTACCTGCCGCGCGGCGCGATGTGGCGGCTCAGCCCCGATGCGCCGGCAGCGTTCCTGCTGATCGAAGCGACCGGGACCCACTTCACCCTGCCTGAGCGCGGGGTGCTGGGCCCGCACGCGATCTTCGATCCGGCGATGCTCGACACCCCGGCGATAGACGAGGCGTTCCGCGCCCACCAGGACCAGGCCGGCGAGGTCCGCGTCGAGGTGAAGAAGCGCGGGGCGGTGTCGGTGGTGACCTACCCTTATAATCCGCTCGACGCGGTGGGCTGGCACGGCGACCTCGCGCCCGTGCGGCTGAACGTGCGCGATATCCGCCCCGTCTCCAGCCATCGCTACCATATCCCGCCCTCGGTCCACGCCACCTTCGCCTCGGACCGCTTCGTCGTCTGCACCTTCGCCCCGCGCCCGTTCGAGACCGATCCCGGCGCGCTGAAGGTGCCGTTCTTCCACAACAACGACGACTACGACGAGGTGCTGTTCTATCACGCCGGCGACTTCTTCAGCCGCGACGACATCAAGCCGGGGATGCTCACCTTCCACCCCTCCGGCTTCACCCACGGCCCCCACCCGAAGGCGCTGAAGTCGATGCTGGTGCAGTCGAAACCGGCGACCGACGAGTACGCGGTGATGATCGACGCCCGCGACCCGCTGGACGTAGCGGAGGGCGCGGGCTCGGTGGAGAACCTGCGCTACGTGGAGAGCTGGAAGGGGGGCTAGCCGCCGCGCACGATCCGCCGCCGCAACAGCCGGTCGCGCCAGGCGTCGGCGTCCTCGACCAGCAGTTCGGCGCCGCGTCGGATGATGGCCAGGAACGGGTGATAGGCGAGCGGCTGCGCGCTCGGGATGCGAGCCCGCAGCGCCTCGAACTCGTCCTTCAGCCGCGCGCTGTGCAGGGCCAGTTCGCCGAAGCCGTTGGTGGCGTCGAGGGCGATGCAGCCGGCGCCGATGGCGGGCGAGACCGCGCTCACCAGCGTCACCACGCCGCCGACCCAGTGCAGCTCGGTCCAGCGCGCCGGGCCGAAGATGCTGACCATGATGTAGCCGAGCAGCGTCGCCATCAGCACGGTGAAGGCGCCGTTCTCGATCCAGCGCATGGTGCGCTCGATCGTCTCGGCCATCCGGTGCTGGCGGGCGTGGTAGGCGATCTGGCTCCCGATCAGTTCCGCGGCGGCCCAGCTGGCGGTCGCATCGAACCGCTCGCGGGTGATCCAGCCGCGGCGCGGTCCGGCCGCCCGCAGCAGCGCGCGCGTCCGCCACTCTGTCCAGGTCTGCGCCGGGCCGCAATGGGTGTCGGCGATGTCGAAGCCGAGTGGCCAGGTCGCCAGCACGCCGCGCAGCCGCTCGGCGAGCCGGCGTGCGTCGCTCCAGCGCCGGTGCCGATGCGCCCGCCGCGCGGCCCAGGCGACCGTGAAGGCCAGCAGCCCTAGGCAGAATTCGATCCCGGCCGAGATGGCGTGGAAATTCGAGGTGGGCTTGCTCACGACCAGCGCCGGCAGCGCGCCGAAGAAGACCGCGACGATGGCGATCAGGATCAGCAGCAGCTGTTCGGAGCGATGGATGCTGCTGAGCAGGTCCGCGCGCGCCGAGGCCTCCGCCGTGGCCGCTCTCAGCCGCGCGAAGCCGGGTTGGGCGGCGATGAAAGCTGGCGGGGGATCGCCCCGGCCCGGGGACGGCCCGGGGCGACCGGCGGTCTTCTGGAACAGGCTGAACGTGCGCCAAAGGGTGTGGTTGAACAGGGTCCGCAGCGCGCCCCGCGGTCCCGGCGGCGGCATCAACGGATCGTGGGCGTCGTAATCGATCCGCGCCGCGACCTCGGGGTCGTGCGAGGTCAAGCCGGGCGGCGCCAGTGCGGTCTCGAGCCGTGCGGCCAGGGCGGCGGGCGTCAGTGGCGCCGCGATCGACGCCGGGTCGGCGATGGCCTCGGCCGCATCGGCGTGCAGGCGCGACTGTTCGGGATCGATGAGTCGGTTCGGCATGCCGCCGGGACCCAGCCAGACCACCGGCAGGCCGCGCTCCAAGGCTCGGCGGATAGTCTCGTTGGTGCCGCCCGCGCCGCGGCTGGGCGCGCCGTCCCACCAGCAGACCAGCACGTCGGCATGGCGCACGATCCAGCGCCCGACTTCGGCGTGCGACTGCGACCCGGTGAGGCCGAGGTCGATCGCGTCGAACCCGGTCCAGGGCTCGAACTCCGGCGCCGGCGTGACCCGGGTGGCGGGATCGTGCTCGTTCGGATTGGCGGTGAAGGCGTCGTCGCCGCCCGGCTCGCGGAAGGGATAGATGAAATGAATCTCGCCCAGAGCGGCGGCGCGCCAGGCTTCGGCCATCATGCGGTCCGCGCCCGGCGCGGCGCCGACCAGCAGCCGCATCGTCGGCGCGCCCTGGTGGACCAGCGCCACGGGCGATCCCGCGACCAGGGCGACGGCGCGGCCGATCTCAGCCAGCGCCGCGTCCATCTGCCGGCGGGCGGCGGCAGGGTCCTCGAGCGTCCGGTGGCCGGTGAAGCCGACCGTCGCCACCAAAGGCGGAGGTCCGCCGTCCGGACGCCCGGTCGGGGTCGGAAGTTCCGCTGGGCCGGTTGGCGCGCGCTCGGATTTGTCGTCCATCCACGAACTATTACGGGAGCCGCGCACGTGCGTTAAGCTCATCTGCATCCGGGACTGGCGGAAGGGGCGAATGAGGCCGGGCGGGTTCGCGAGCGTTTTCGTGGCGGCGGTCTTGGCCGTCTCGGCCGCGCGCGCCGCAGCGGTCGCGGTCGACCCGCACGCCGAGGTGGCCGCGGCCCTCTTCGCCGCTTCGGCGACCCAGGCGGCGGAGGAACGCGCGGCCGACGCCGCGCTCCGCGCCGAACGCGCGCAGATCGACAAACTGACCTCGCAGGTGCGCGCCGGCGCGGCCCAGCGCGCCGTCCTGGTCGCCGCCCAGGACCACTACGTCGCGGAGTTGGCCGCCCAGGATCACGCCTATGCGGTGGAGATATCGGCGTTTCGCGGCGCGGTGACCGACATCGCCTCGACCCCGGACGGCGCGGCGGCGTTGGCCAAGTTCAACGATGGCGACGAGGTCGGCGCGCTCTCTATCCTCGACAAGCTGCGCGCGGCGCGCGACGCGGCTCGGCAGAAGGCCGCTGACATCCAGAGCGCTGCTGAAGGCCGGCGCATCGCCGAACTCGCGCTGGAGGCGCGCGACCGCGGCAAGGTCGACACCGCCTCGGTCATCAGCCGTTTTCAGGACGTGACCAAGCTGGATCCGGGCGACAACTGGGACTGGGTGGAGCTCACCATCCTCTATATCGACGCCGGTCGCATGGCCGAGGCGACCGCGTCAGCGCAGTCCGCGGTCAAGACCGCCACCAACGACCGCGATCGCTCGGCGGGGCTGGAGCAGGTCGGTGACGTGATGAAAGGGCAGGGCGACCTCGCCGGCGCCCGCAAGGCCTACGAGCAGAGCCTGGAGATCGACCGCAAAACCGCCGACGCCAATCCGGCTTCCTTGATGGCGCAACGGGACATCGAGATCGATCTGGAGCGCCTGAACGATATCGACATGCATCGATTTGACCTTCCGAGCGCCCGCACGAACGAGGAAGCGGCGGTGGTCATCGCGCGGCGGCTCGCCGCCGGCGCTCCGAGCGTCCCGGCGCTACAGCGCGATGTGGCGGTCGCCCTGAGCCGGCTTGGCGAGGTTCAGGCGGCGCAGGGCGATCTCGGCGCCGCCCGCGCGTCGTTCGAGGCCGAGCTGGCGATTTCCCGCAAGCTCAGCGCGGCCGACCCGCAGTCGGGCGAAGCTCAGCGCGACCTCTCCACCGTGCTCGACAAGCTGGGGGGCGTCCTCGGGCGCCAGTCCGATCTCGCCGGCGCCCGCAAGGATTTCGAAGAGGCGCTGGCGATCGATCGCCCGGCCGCCGCCGCCGACCCGAATTCGGCCCGCGCGCAGATCGACGCCGCGACCATCCTGCAGGCGCTCGGCGACGTACTGATCTCGCAGGGCGATCTGGCCGGCGCCCGCGGGGACGACGAGGAGGCGCTGGCGTTCTCGCGGCGCGCGGCGTCGGTCGATCCCAGCTTCGAGGAAGCCCAGGTCGACCTCGGCATCGAGCTTGAGAAGCTCGGCGACATCGCCTCCGCCCAGAGCGACCTGGCGACGGCGCAGACGTATTACCGCGACGGCCTTGCCGCATTCCAGAAGGTTGCGGCCGCCGATCCGACCTCGGTGGACGTCGGTCGGAATGTCAGTAGCGCCCAGCAGCGCCTCGGCGACTTAGCTTCGGCGCGCGGTGACCTTACGAGCGCCCGCACCTTCTACGAGGCCGGGCTCGCGTTCGATCGCCGCCAGGCCGCGGCCAATCCCACCGCCACGATGTCGCAGCGCGACCTCTCCGTCGACCTGAACAAGATCGGCGCCCTGGCGCAGGCGCAGGGCGACCTCGAAGGCGAGCGAAGGGACTTTCAGGAGGCGCTCGACATCGCGCGCAAGCTCGCCGCGGTCGATCCCAGTTCGGCGCTGGCCGCGCGCGATCTCTCGATCAGCCTCAGTCTCGTCGGCGCCGTCCTTAGCGCCTCCGGCGACAACGCCGACGCCGCCAAGGACTACCAGGAGAGCCTGGATCTGCGCCGGAAGTTGGCGGCGGCGGATCCCAGCTCAGCCGCCGCCCAGCGGGACGTCGGCTCAGCGCTGGTGAACGTCGGCAACGCCGACGCGGCGCAGGGCGATGTCGCCACTGCGCAGGCCGCCTTCCAGCAGGCTCTGGACATCGACCAGAAGCTCGCGGCCGCGAATCCGACCTCCGCCGAGACGCAGCTGGACCTTTCGCTGGTGCTGCGTTGCATCGGTCGGACCGCATTCGCCCATGGCGATCTCGCCGGCGCCCGCAAGGCGTTCGAGCAGGGTCTGGCCGTCGATCGCCGACGCGCGGCCGCCAGTCCCGGCGTTCCGGAGACCCAGACCGAACTGGCCGTCAGTCTCAATTCGCTTGGCGACACCCTGGGCGCCCAGAAGGATCTTGCCGGCGCGCTCAAGCTCTACGACGAGGCCGCAGCAATCGACCAGCGGTTGGCGGCGTCCGACCCGACCTCGCGTCAGAGACAGGGCGCTGTTGTGATCGATGATCTGCGCCTGGGCGACTTAGCCCTGGGCGGAGGCGATTTGGCCGGGGCGCGGAAGAACTACGAATTGGCCTTGGCGACGATGCGGGCGCTGGCGGCCGCGCATCCGGCGGCGAGTGGTCCGGCTCACGTGGTCGGCGTCGTGATGGTCAAGCTCGCGTCGACGCCAGGGTCAGGCGTTCATTGGTCCGACGTGGTCGCCTACCTGGAGGGATTGAAGGCGAAGAACATGTTGCTCGCCGACGATGCGAAATGGCTGGATACCTATCGTCAGAAAGCCGCGCAGGAGGCGGGCAAGTGACCACCGACGTCTTCATTTCCTACAAGCGCGAGGACGAGGTTCGCGTCGGGCGGCTGGCGCGGGCGCTGGAGAAGACGGGTCTCGCCATCTGGTGGGATCGTGGCCTGCCGGGCGGCGAGAGCTGGCGCGCCAATATCACCGAAGCCCTGCAAGAGGCGCGGTGCGTAGTGGTGGTCTGGTCGAACGGCAGCGTCGGCGTCGAAGGCGCTTTCGTGCGCGACGAAGCGGCGCGGGCGATGGCGCGCGGCATCCTGGCGCCGGTGATGATCGACAAGGTCGATCCGCCGCTGGGCTTCGGCGAACTTCAGGCGGTCGATCTGACCCGCTGGCGCGGCGATGTCCGCGACCCCTTCTTCCAGGACCTCGTGGCGGTGATCCGGGCCAAGCTGGACCATAAGCCGATGCCGGCGCCGAAGGGGCCGACCAAGCGCGTCATGCGCCGGATCCTCTACGGCGCCACCTCGAGCAGCGCGCTTGCGGCGCTGGGCCTATTCGCCTTCAACACCTTCGGCGTGGCCTCGAACGTCTGCACGGCGCCCGGCCTGCAGCCGGGGCTGTCCGACATGTGCGGCGCCTGCCGCATGGGCGAGCGGCCGACGCGCGAAGAGCGGGTGGCCTGGACGACGCGGCCGGCGGGGAGTTGCCAGGCTCTGCGCGATCACATCGCCCGGTTCCCGGAAGGCGCGTTCCGCCGCGAGGCGGCCGACCTGCTGACCGCCCGCCGTGTCACCACGGAAGACGTCTGGACCCCGAACGTGCGCTCGCTGGCGATCTACCAGCCGCAGTCGACGGCCGGCGCGCCGAACGAGGCCGCCGCACGCGCCAAGGCGCTCGCTGGCGCCCAGGCCCAGGCCGACAATCTCTGTCACGGTTTCGCCGCGGCCACGTCGTTCCGCTTCCGGACCGCCACCTTGCAGCCGTCGACCTGGACCTGCACGCCTGGCGGCGGCGGGGTGGTCTGCGGCTTCGAGGGCATGGTGGCCTGCCAGCTCGACGAGAAGGCGAGCGTCGAGCATGAGGCGTGTGGTCCGCTCAAAACCACCGAAACCGCCTCTAAGGCGCCGTGGGGTTGAACGCGTCGGGGAAGTGCTCCGACTTCACCAGCACATCGCCGGCTTCCAGGCCGATCCCGTAGAGCGCCGGAACCTGGCGGTCGTCGTCGAGGCGCGAGAGCTTGGGCAGGTCGATGGTGGCCGGCGGGTTCTTCAGGTGCGCCGCCAGCCAGCGTTCCTCCAGCGGTGCGTCGTAGCGCACGAACGTCCATAGCGGCGCGCAGGGCAGGGCGTCCTGCAGCGAGCCGATCTCGCTGTTGATCGTCCAGGGCTGTGGCGAGGTGCCCAGCCACTGCAGCATCGAGATGGCGAGCTGGCTGGTGTCGTAGCTGAGCGAAGTCAGGGCGTGGATGGCCTTCCAGATCGCCAGCCGCGCGGGCCGCGTCGCCCAGTCGGGCCGGATCGGGCGCTGCTGGCCGGTGCCGACCGAGACGATCATCAGCTTGTCCGCGCCCGGTTCCCAGCCGAGGCCGTAGCCCGGCGCGAGCGCGGTCATGGCGAGTTGCAGGGACGGGTTGCCGTGCGGCGTCACCGCCCCGTCGAAGAAGGCGCCGGAATCGCCCTTGCTCACCTCGAGGCGCACCATGTCGAAGTAGAACGGCGCGGCCGCGCTGGCTTGGACGACGGTAGCCAGCGGATAGTCCCGGTTGGGGGTCGTTTGCCGCAGGGCGGGATCGGGCTGGCGGGCGTTCTCCTCCGGATCGCCATCCCAGTATTTGGCGCGGGGACAATTGGTCAGAATCCAGCTGCTGCCGGTGTCGACGCGCTTGGCGATGGCGGCGAAACCGGTCTTCCAGTCCGCGGTGCCCAGCGTCACGTCGCCGAGCTCCTCGCGGATGACCTTTTCCAGACGTTTCGGGTCGAACCTGGGCTGGATCAGCGGCATCCGGAAGCCGCCGCCGTGGAAGACGCGGGGTCCCAGGCGACGATAGAGGTCGGCCAGGTCGTCGGCGCTGCGTCCCAGCGCGAGGCCAGCGGCGACGATGGCGCCGGTCGAGGTGCCACCGATCAGATCGAAATAGTCAGAAAGCACCAGGTTCGGCCGGCCGAGCTTCTGGCGCAGGGTCTCTTCGATCTTGGTGATCAGGCCAACGGCCAGCGCGCCTCGGATCCCGCCGCCGTCGACGGCCAGGATGCGCTTGGGTCCGGCGGTCGTCTCGAAGCTACGCAGCACGTTTCATTCCCACCCGACCCGCCTCTACGCGATGCCGCATACCTCGTCCATTTGCTAGCCTTGACTCGCCAGCTTTGCTGGCCACAGTTCCAACCAGGGAATTGTGGGGGCATCTCGTGGTAATCAAGGCAGGCGGTCGCCTCGCGGCGGCGTGTGGAATGCTGCTGCTCGCGGGATGCATCTCGACGGGCAACATCGACCGGCGCGCGAACACGTTCGACGAACAGGTCGGCGACGTGTCGAACGCGGGCCTGCTGCGGAACCTGGCCCGCGCCAGCCACCAGGAACCGGTCTATTTCCTGGCGATGAACCAGCTCAGTTCCACGGGCGCGACCGACTTCCGCGTCGGCGCGCCGCAGTTCTTTCTCGGCCCCAAGCTGCCGGCGGCCGACAAGATCGCTTCGTTCGACCTGAGCGGGTCCACCTACCTCGACAACTCGACCAATACCCAACTCCAGATGTCAGTGCTGGGGTCGAAGGACTTCTACAATGGCTTGCTCGGCACGCTCGATCTGCGCGACGTTGATCTGCTGCTGCACCAGGGCTATTCGCGCGAACTGATCTTCTATCTCGTGATCGAGAAGGCCAAGATCACAGTGATCACGCCGCCCGGCGCGGCCGCCTCGCCAATCCCGCCGCAGGTCGTCTATAACGACCCGAGCAACCCACAGAACTTCGCGCTCTTCCAGTACTACATCAAGGAGGCGATGGAGCACGGTCTCACCACCGAGACCTTCGAGGCGCCAAACGACGTCGCGTCCGACACCACTGCGCCAGGCGAGTCGCAAAAGACCAATCGGTACCAGATCGAGGCGGAGCTTTGCTACGACAAGGCGCTGGCGGTGCCGGCCGACCTGCCGGACATCCCCACGGGCAGCTATTGCGGCGACAAGC
>Ga0302314_10018303_pt1 | contig 11689 bp, 17 predicted proteins | sample III_Palsa_N2_3_FD_200533 | JGI IMG/M metagenome (GOLD analysis project Ga0302314, IMG submission 200533) | Peat permafrost microbial communities from Stordalen Mire near Abisko, Sweden - III_Palsa_N2_3 | ecosystem: Environmental > Terrestrial > Soil > Palsa > Peat permafrost | place: Sweden... | reverse complement strand
ACCGCTTAGAGCCTTCGGCACAGCGTCTCGCACACATCCGCCCGGGTGGCGAAACTGGTAGACGCAAGGGACTTAAAATCCCTCCCCAGCAATGGGATGCGGGTTCGATTCCCGCCCCGGGCACCAAGCAGACAGCTCAAGTAATTGATTAGTAAATGCTTTACGCCTTACCACTCTGAAACATACCCTCAGTTCTACCCGCAACAATAGATCGTGGCGCAAATGCGCTGAAAGATGGTGCGAGCTATATTCGTCCCTGATGCCGGTCATTCGTCCAGCATGAATCAGGGGGAAATATGGGTGGGATATTTATGCTGCTGATCATGGGGGTCAGCCTGTTTTTCTATTTCATCCCGGCTCTTGTGGCCGCCGATCGAAAGAACCCAAACACCACAGCGATCTTCATGCTCAACCTCCTGCTCGGCTGGAGTTTGATCGGCTGGGTAGTGGCGCTGGTCTGGGCTTGCTCCGGAGAGAACCGCAAAAGCTCAGGCGGCGGCATCAAGTACAGCTGCCCTTATTGCGACGAGGAGATCCGACCCGCTGCGATCAAGTGCAAGCACTGCGGATCGGAAATTCAGCCAACAGCCGCCCACTGATCATTGGAGGCTTCGTGAGCGATTTTCAGATAGGCGAATACTTCGCCAGCACCATGAATAGCGCCACTTTAAACGGCGGCATCGGGTGGCAGGGTCAGTACACAGTTTTCAGGCTGGTCGATGGTCGCCGAGAAGTGATTGCGAGTGAGCGCATGAAGCAATCGCATCTGAATATCCTTCATGCAACTGCTGAGACCGATGCTGCCGCAAGGGCTTTCATCAACGAACTCATGTCGCAACGAACAGGGGAGGCATGAGCGATCAGTACCGCTCGCGCGCGGGCGCGGGCGTGTAGCGGTCATTTAGCGGGCCATTGAGCATGCAATTTTCGCTTCACTCAGCTCGTTGGGCGCCCTTCTCCGCAGTTTCCGGTGCCATCGGGAGCCTTAGCCACCCAGCGACGTGTATCCGCGCCTCTCGGAGCTTCTGGTAGTACTGCACGCGCCCGAGGTTGACGCCGATCTTGCGGAGCTTCTGCTGCTTTGACTCGATCGGCTGGCCAGGGAACCAGTACTCCATGCGAATGACGTTCGCTGCTACCCAACCAGTCGACTGCGTCGCGAGTGCGACCACGGCGTCGTTGACCTGGTCGGCGGCTGAGTCGTTTGACACAAAGCCCAGGCCGGTCGGTGCTTTGCCGTGCCATTTCATTAACGAAGCAAGCGGTGAGTTTGGCTCACTGCTGTGGCCGTAACGGCCGCCGCCATATTCCTTACCCCATTCGACGAGTCGAGATTCAAGCTCTGCAGCGCGCCGCATAGGTTTCAGCGCGCTTCTGTTGGTGATTCAGGACGGCCAGCACGTATGCGCTCAATCTCTTTTCGCGCCCACGTGCTGAGCCTCTTGCGGGCTCTCATCTCTGCGAAGGTGGATCCGCTGCCGCCGTGTTGCCTGCATCGTCCCGATTCAAGCGCTAACGCCCTGCATGGTCTTCCTAATTTCGTGGGCGCATTGCACGAGAGCGGATCATCCCCTGCATAGTCGACCGGAAGGCCACGGCTAGTTGTGCCTTCGCAACTCATCGGCGGGCCTGTGGGCTATTTTGGGTTTTCTGTTTGACGTAGGACGCCAGCTGCGTACCGAGGCCGCCGCGAAGCGCGGTCTGGAATGACTTCGCATCGATGGCGCTGACGTACCAGTTATGCGTATCGCCACCGCCTTGGCCACCGCTGCCCTGGCCACCGCCAGAGGACATCTCACGAACGCCCTGCGCCAGGTGCGCCGGTAGGACCATCTCGTTCTTGTGGACCATGGCGAGCTGATCAGCTGGGATGTCTCCCCACCCACCGGCAGCAGAGGCGATGGACTTGTAGGCCATGATCCCGCCATAGGCCACCGTTGCCGCGATCGGGGCCAAGACTGGGCCCACGAGCGGGATGCCCACGACAGCCTTGTAGGCGCCGGCAGCACCAGTCGCTGCGTCCGCCTGAATCTCCGAGCCGTTGATCGCGGATTGAATGCCCTTCGACATGGCGTCCGCGCTAGCTTGTGCAGCGGCGCGCGCGGTATTGCCCGAAACCGTAGCGGCCGTTTTGAGTTTTTCAGCATCCATCCAGCTCTGAACCATCTTGTCGACGGTCTTGTCGACAAAGGTGCCGACCATGGACTCGCCGATGCTCGCCATGCCTTGCTTCAGCGTTTCGCCCTGAAAGAGCATTCCTGTGACTGCACCTTTGAAGCTGCTACCGATCGCGCTGGCGTATCCACTCCAATTTTTCTCGCCCGCTTTTATCGCCTTGTCGTCAATCTGGGCAGTTTCCTGCAATGCTTTTTGCTTGACGAGCTCTATCGCAGTCGCTTCCTTCGCTGCTGCGTCAGCACCTGACGCACCAGCTGCCTGATCGAGCACCATCTTGGCATTGAGGTATGCAATGTCCGCGGCGAGCTTCTTCGCCACGAGTGCCTTCTCAAGCTCAGCGAGCTGGTCTGCGGTGATTTTGCCTTGATCGTACTCGAGCTGATCCTGCTGTTTTTGCGTTTCGATCTGGGCATCGTAAATAGACATCGCCTGGTCGATTGCCGAGAGCTTGCTGGCCAATGCCTCCTTGTTGAATGCCTGCTCATCGTGCAGCTTCTGATCGAGCGCCGCCTTGTACTGACTGGAGTCTTTGCCATACAGCGCGAGCGCCTTCTGGGCAATCTTCTCGTCATCGGCGATGCGAGCCTCACTGTTTTGTGCGGTCTCGTTGCGCTGAATTTCGAGATCCGTCATAGCTTCCTGTGCAGATTTCTTAGCTGCAGCCGCGGCCTTACGCGCCGAGTCGCCGGTCTCGCCGTAATCCTTCGTGAGCATCTTGATCGTGGCATCCCACTTTTCGCCGCTCTCGATCACCTTGCCCGCATCATCAAAGCTAAAACCCTTGAGCTGAGCCGATCCCTTGTCTTCCGAGTAGAGGCGGTTGAGCAATTCTTTTTCTTCGGTGATCTTTTGCTGCAGCAGTGACGTGTCCTTCAAGTGATCGTTGAGCCTCTGCTGCGCCTGCTCATCTCGAATCGTACCGGCCGCCTGTGTCGCTGCTTTACCGCTGGCAGCGTCCGCGTCGTTTTGCGCCTTGACCTGGTCGCGCAACGTTTCGGCGATCTTCCGATCGGCCGCTTCGCGAACGCGCAGCTGCTGGATGTAGTAAGGGCTTTCTCCATTCTTGATGGCTTCGTTGAGCTGCGTCTGCACCTGGAACCATTCGTGCGTTGCCGCGATGGATTTCTGCATCGCGGTCGGGTCGAGCGCTTTCTGGAGGTTGTGGTCAATCTCCGTCCAACCTTCCTTCATATGCGACATCATCTGCTCGAAATATCCCATCTGCTCGTTGAGCTTCTGGACTTTTTCGGTTGTGTCGTCAGCGAAGGCTTTCGCGGCGACTTCCGTCGCTTCGTACGTCTTTCCGGCAGCTTCCAGCGCCGTGATGTGGTCGTACACCTCAACGGTGAGAAAGTGGAATTTATTGTTGAGTTCGACGACTGCTTTTGCCGGATCTCCAGCGAGCGATTCAACCTGCTTTGCTGCCTCCTCGGCAGACTCACCGGTGAGCCGCATGATGTTTGCCGCACCGGTTCCGGCGTCGATCAGAGCCTGGCCGGAAAGTTTTCCGGAGGATGCCAACTTGATCATGATTTCGTCGGCGCCCTTGGCGTCGCCAGTAAAGGCGGCGAGGCTGCTAGCGGCCGCCATCAGCTGGTTTGCGCTCATGCCGGACGCAAATCCGGTGGCCATCAATGCGGCCTGGAAGCTGTTTGTACGTTCCTCGGCTTTCACCATCTCGTCGATCAGCAGAGCGCCACTCCCAATGACAGCTGCGATCGACAGTCCGAGCGGAGTGAAGGCCTGCGCAAGCAAACCGGTGCGGTTAGCCAGCGTGATGGTGGAGCCCTCAAGCCGGGTGTAATTCCCGCGAATGCCTTCGCCTATCAAGACGCCTAGTTCGCGCGCCACACCGCCGTTGACCAGCAACGCTGCCGTATTTTCAGCTGTCGCTACGGTCTCAGTTTCTACGGCCGCGGCGGCTCTGGTGCGGGCGTCCGTCGCGGCCTGCTCCGCCACGACGCTCGCGGCGGTCTGCGCCATGCTGCGGTTCTGCGCCGCGATGATTTCCTCGTAGGACCGAGTCATCACCGCCGCCGATTCCGCGACAGCATCCGACATGGTTTGAGCGCCGTCGACAACCGCGTCGGCACCCTCCTCCATGCCTTCCTGCAGATCGGTCGGATCGGCGGTTAGGGCAACTTTGATTTCTTCGTCGTTAGTTCCGGACATTGCTTTGCTCCTTGTGAACTTCAGCTAGCGATGGGTAATGGCCGCTCGTGAGCGCGTTCAGCACATTGGCGATGTTGTCGATGTTGAGAGCCGCGCTTACTTCGTCGAGCGACGCATCAGGTATCTCCCGATGCGCCACAACGGCAACCACGCGAACCAAATGCGGAAAGTTCTCGGGGAGCAGAACTTTCACCGTCGGCGTGCAGGTTCCGAGCACGCGCACGCTTTCCAAGACGGATCCAATCTCAATCAGCGTCAACGGCGATATCAGCAGCGCGCGGGCTCGGATAGTGATCATCCTGCGATCGTCGGCTCGTTGACCTGCAGCACCTGGCTGAACATGTCCACCCAGCGCTCGTGCGCTTCAGCAAAGGCGCGCTGCTCAATCTCGCTGATGCCGAGCTCGTGCCGCATTGCGTTTTGAACGGTCGGGATGAAAGCCGTTGTGCGCATGTCGTCGAGGGTCTGCTTTTCAGCGAAAAAGCGATCCATGGCGAGAAGCTCCATTTTTGCCTCTGCTGTTCTGACGATCGCGTTTTGATATTCGTTGGCGAGTCGCTTCGCGTTCTCGGCGACCACCGCCAGTGCGTGGACCCTCAGGTCTCCAGTCGCCTCGACCAATTCGCGCTGGGCGGCGCTCAACTCTCCATCCATGGAATCAATCACAGCTTTGGAGGCTGTTGCCTTTGTCGTTGCCTCAGCGAGCTCCTGATTGAGCGAGACGCGCGCCGCGTGGTCAAAGCTTGGTGCGCTGCCTGCCGCACCCGCGGCGGCCCAGGCGGCCATTGTCTGACGCTCTTTATCGTCCATCTCATTGAGCCGGGACCGGACCTGATCCTGATGCTTTGTCGCGGCATCCAGCGCCGTGACGACATTAGCCAGTTGGGTGCGTTTTGCGATTGCCGCACGCAACCTGGTCGCGGTTGCGTCGATCTTGCTCTGAAGCTCTGTCGATACGTTCATTTCGTGTTCCTCGTTGGGGTTAGGTCTTGGCTGACTGCTAGTCGCGCTCAGGCCGGTAGGACATCGCTAGGGTTACGAGAGGGGCCGAGGCTGACTTTTCGCGTGCGGTTCGCATCACCTGGATGCGATTGCGACATGCCGGCTGGCTGCAGTGCTGGCGCTTGCTGCGGTGACGCTTAAGCACGCGTCCACAGGCGTGGCACGTACGTGCGTGATGGATGTCCATTTTCAAACCTCGCAGTGAGCGTGATCGGTACCGGAAAAACGGGCCGGCCGTGTTGGGTTTGCGGGTAAATTTGCGGGTAGGTTGCCGCCCGAAGTCGTTTCGATGCCTTTATTCATGGGCAACTGCCCTGCAGTTGCGTTTCTGACATAGCAACGACCAGTGCGCCGGGGTTCAGTTGTGATCGCCATTCCATCCTCCAACTGTTCTCGATCGGCGCACGTAATCGGCCATGCCAGCAGGCCTCTCTTTTGCAGTGGAAGGCCTTGGCTCTTCCATCTCGGTGAATCGCTGATGGCGCATGTTCGAATCGAGGTGGATGTCGCCTATCTCGCCGTCGCGCTGCTTGGCCACGATCAGCAAGACGTGGTCGCGTTTCTTCTCGTCGGGCCGGTGAAGGAAGATCACGACATCAGCGTCCTGCTCGAGCGCGCCGGTATCGCGCAGATTGCTCAGGTGAGGCCGATGGCCTTCGGCTTCGCGGTTGAGTTGGGAGAGCAAGATCACCGGGACGTTCAGCTCCTTGGCCAAGGCCTTAAGAGACCTCGTGACGATCTGCAGGGCTTCATTAACCGTGTTCGCGCGCGGCGGAGTCATCTGCGTGAGGTAGTCGATCGCGACCAGGTCTAGCGGCTGGATGGCGTGCAGCTGGCGCGCTCTGGCGCACAGGGCTTCGACGGTGAGCCCGGGCGTGGCATCGATGTGCAGCGGCAGTTCCATCACCTCGGCGGCCGCGTTGAACAGCGCGCCGAAGTCCGCTTGATCGAAGAGCTCCGGACGTTTCATGCCGGCGGCGTTGACTTGGGCGATGTGTGCTTGGACGCGGTCGGCAATCTTCACGCCGGTCATTTCCAGCGAGAACATCAGGCAGTGCTTGCGATGGCGCGCGGCGTTCACCAGTGACTGGACGGCGAAGGCGGTCTTCCCTACGGATGGCCTTGCTGCCACGACGATAAGATCGCCTGGCTGGTAGCCGCAGAGCATGTCATCCAGGCCCGGCAGGCTGGTGGGCAGGCCGAACATCGTGCCTTTGGCATCGACGCGCTTCTGCAGCTCCAGAACCGATGCGCGTACATACTCGCCGATGTGCTTAACGCTGCCCGATTGCCTGGGCAAGCATTCACCGATTAGGCGCTGGGCTTCGCCGATCACGTCGGCGCCAGTGAGGTGCAGGATCTGCTGCGCGGCAAATTTGACGCGGCGTGTCACGGCGTTTGCGGCCACCATCTCGGCGTAGGCGCGGATGTTGGCCCTGCGCCAACCTTCGCCATTGGCCAGGTCTAGCGCGAACTGGCCGAGCTGCTGATTGACGTCGCCGAGCGTAATCGCGTCGAATGGTTCATCAGCGCGGGCACGTTCCCGAATGATTGCGAGTAGCTTGCGATGGCGAGTGCCTTCGAAATCCTCGGGACTGAGTATGTCGGCGATCTGCCAGTAGGTCGCCGGTACCGCGACGCATACGCCGAGCACGGCGTCTTCAACGTTGAGGCTCATGCGTCACCTCGCATCGAGTCCAGCGCGTTGTCCATCAGCTTGGCGAAACGGTCTTCGGCCAGCAGCACGTCGATGTTCTGGCGCCAGCTGGAATTCTTCGGGTTGCTCACCTCGCCACGAAGCCATGGGTCTTTGACGCACTCACCGAAATAGGCCGTCCAGAACTGAGTCGGGTTGTAGTTCCAGCCTTGGGATTTGCAAAGTGCTCTTGCCAGCTTCACCGCATCGGCGATGCGACGTTTACGCTTTGGGTTCATCACGGTGACGCGTTGGCAAGCCGGGAGAATGTCGTGGTAAGCAGTGAGCAGCGCTTCGGCATCGGATGGCTTGGCTCGTTCGCCATCAACCTCTCCTGCATCCTCTCCCTTCCCCTCCTCTCCTATCCCTTCCTTTCCCTTCCCTTCCTCCGACGAACGTTCGCGAGACTGTCGAGAGACTTCGCGAGTGTCTTCGGAAATATCCTCGATTCCAGGAAATTGAGGCTTACTCGGCTTGTCGATTTTCTGGTGCGCTTTCCACTTGGTAATCTCCAAATACTGCGACCCCGAATGCTCGTAAAGCCTTATGCAGTCTTCGTTTGCGAGTTCATCAAGCCATTTCGGCATGAGGTCGCCCGCGTCGTCGTCGTAGGGAAATAGAAGACTCGCGAGCATTCGCGAATGTGCTCGACACCTCCCGTGATCATCGGACGTTGTCCAAAGCAGAATAAAAAGTAAGCGCGCATCACGCGAAACGCGTCCCATGCTTTCTGACTGCGGGAATTCCGGCTTGATTGAGCGGATTCGTGCCATCAGCGTAGCCCCAGGCGACGTTCCATGTGAGCGACTTGCGCTTGTGAGCGCGCGTTGATGGCACTTATTAGGGCGTTCCATAGCTGCTGAGCGCCAATGCGGTCGAGTGCTTTGTACGCGGCCACACATTGCGCCCCGAGAGCGCGAATGTGACGTTCGTGGATCCGGTCTTTTGCATGCAACGCTTGATGTTCAAGATCGCAAACGATGGTGATAGGCTTTGTCGGGCGATTGCTGTGATATCCAGCCTCGGGGCGTTGCTGCGCTCCGGGGCTTTCTTTTGCGCCATTCATTCCGGCGCCTGCGCGGAATCAGCGATGCGGTCGGCGATCCACTGCAACACCGCTGATTCAGGCCATGCAGTTCCCGATGCAGGACCACTTCCGAGCTTGACGCGCTTTACGAACTTGCCGCGCGCTTCTAGACGATATATCTGCGTACGCGACAAGCCGGTCAGGTGCTTGACCTCCGGCAGGCGAATCAGTCGCGGGGACAGCGGAGCCGCGGATTGCGGGTGAATCGATAGCGAGGCGTTCATGGTGTCTCCGGTGAGCACACGGCGTGCCCTCGGAAACCATCTAAACCCGACTTATAGGACGGGAAACATTCCCCCCTTTTCCGTCCTAATCCGTAACAGCGCGAATCTGCTTATCGATTCTCCTGTAAGCATCTTCCGCGATTCGAGGAGTCACTCCAAACTGCGCAGCAGCTTCTTCGCATAAAACTTTCATTGTCTTCTTCGCTGGCAACCCTTCGGGCACCTGATCGACGTTCTGCTCCAGGTAGGTGTACGCGGCGACACGATACGCAATGAAGGCGTGTATCCGTGCATTGCGAGACAGATCTGGCGGTCTTCCAGATACGGGCTTTGTCAGCATAGCCAGCTCAGCTGGCGAGCCCTTTGCAACGGACTCATGCATACCAGCCAGCAAGTCGATCATGTAGGGGGTCAGCTTGCCGGCGCGCAGGTACTCGGCCAGAGATGCGTGCACACTCTGGACGGCCTCAAAGTCGCCTTTTTCAGCATCGGCAAGATCAGACTTGATCGATGCGTCAGCGGCGGCCGGGGTCATCAATAACGCTCGCTCATGCATTGCGCGCACCTTCTGCGCCCTTCGAAAGGTGCCGCGCCAGCCGGGGAAGGTGCCCGGTTTTCGGATGGCCGTCCTAGGCGCGGCTTTAAACGGATCAATCCTGCAGTGACGGCAAACCGAATGCCTTGCGGTACTCAGGGTCGAGCAAGCATCCTGCGGTCGCTTCGAGCTCGTCAAGAATGCCCGCATTTTCGGCGATCGTGTTGATGCTCCAACCCATGCGCCTGGCATCAAAGTCTTCGACGTTTCCAGCGCCCATTGTTCGGCTTAACGCCTCGATCTGCATCAAAGCACTTCCGACGTGATCGGATGCGAGCTTCTGCACATCCTCAAGCTCTTTGCGTGTCCTCTTAGCCATGCCAGTACGCAACCAATCGTCACCAAACGCCATCGAAAATAGCCGCTCCGCATCGTTGTTTGCTGAGACGCTCATGCTGCCTCCTCCGGCATCGCCTTATGCGCTTGCAGTATCGCTCCCTCGACCATCTGCAGGAGGTGCCACGCGCCCCAGAGCATCTTGCCTGCAGACTCTTGGTTTACGTAGGTGTCGCTTTTTTTATCCGTTAGACCGGCGGCCATTTCGCTTACGATTTCACTCGCAGCAGTAATCCAGCAGCCCGCGTCGTTGAGTAGATCATCAGCATCCGTGCCAGGATGAATCAGATAGCCTCCATTGAAAGAAAAAAACTCGCGGCTAGCAGTATTGTTCACGCTCTGGTTTTTCATTGTGCACCTCGTCTCTGTCGTTCAATGAACCGCCCTGGCCATTGCGGCAAGGGTGGCGGACGTACAGGGGTAGGAATGCCGGCGCACTAGGTAACCGGCCAGCTCGAGAGCTGCCCTGTACGCCCACCATAGAAAGCGAGCGCTACGCAGCGGACACAAAAAAAGCGCCTTCCGGCGCTGCTGCGCCTAGTGACTAATCAGGTTCCTACACCTGGCCACCGATTTGCGGTGACGCCAAAAGAATGCGCGCGCCGACGATCACCGTCAAGCGTTTTGAATGCATGATCAACGCATGCATCCAAGCGAAGGGAAAAAGACAATGCAGCCTATCGCTCCAGGGAACGAGCGTCAGTTGCCAACTAGGCGATCAGGCCGCCAAACCATCGTCGTAACCTCAGCGAATAGCCCCGACATCCGGCTGGTGGTTGAAGCCATGCTGCCGCTGCTGATGCGCCTAAACTTGACCGAGCAAGTCGCAGCAGAGCCTGCTGATCCTTTGCTGCGTGACGATCACTAAGTTCGCCGTTTTATCGACGCGCTCTGCGTCCGATGGGCACGACGTTTGCCCCCGCGCGTTTTGAGTCGACCAGGTCGGCCCAGCTCTGCAGCAAGTCGCGACGTTCGTCGAGGTACGTTGCACGGTGATAGGCAGCGCGCACTTTGTCTTTCGCTACATGCGCCAGCGCCCGCTCGATCACATCAGGCTGGTGGCCAAGTTCGTTCATCGTCGTGCTGAAGGTAGCGCGGAAGCCGTGCGCCGTGATCTCGCCTGTCTGGTATCCCATGCGCCGAAGCATCATTAGCAGAGCGTTCGCTGTGAGCGGCCGCTTCGGCTTTGATGGACTCGGAAACACAAGATCGCCGGCGCCGGTCAGGGGCCGCACACGCTCCAGCACAGCCAATGCTTGATGGCTGAGCGGCACCAGGTGGTCCTGATCCATCTTCATGCGCTCCGCAGGTACGGTCCACACGCCAGCGGTGAAGTCGACCTCAGTCCAGCGCATGCCGCGAACCTCTCCTGATCGGCCAGCCGAGTAAACCAGCAGCTCAAGCGCCGCCTTCGTTTCGGGATAAGTGGCAACCGCATCCAGCCGGCGCAGGAAGTCTGGCATCTGATCGAGCTTGAGCGCCGGATGGTGCTGCACGCGCTTCGTCCGGATGACTCCGGTCAGCTCGCGCGCCGGGTTGCTGTCAGCGCGCAGCGTACGCACCGCCAAGGCGAAGACCGCGGTCATGCGTTGCAAGGCTCGTTTGGCCATGTCCAACGCATCCCGCTTCTCGATGCGCTTTGCTATCGCCAGAACTTCGGCCGGCGAAACGTCCCGGATCGGTCGATCGCCGATGGACGGAAAAATGTCGTTTTTGAACTGTGACTCGACCCGGGTCATATGGGATTCGCGCCAGGTCGCGCGATGGATGTCGAGCCACTCCTCAGCGACGGCGCGGAAGGTGTTCCCGGCAGCGATATGCGCTTCTGCCTTCAGCTGCTTGCGAAGCGCTCCCGGGTTCGTGCCGACTCGCAGCTTGGCGCGAGCCTCCTCGCGAAGCGTGCGAGCCTCTGCGAGCGATACAGCCGGCCACCGACCAAGCGAGAGCATCTGTTCTTTGCCGGCGTACCGGTAGCGCAGTCGCCAGAACTTGCCGCCGTCCGGCTGCACCAGCAGCGTCAGGCCATTGCCGTCCGCCATCTTGTACGGGCGCTCAGCTGGCTTAGCGTTCTTGATCTGCGGCAAGTTGAGCATGCGGGTAATCTCTGGCGAGTTACCCTCAATTTACCCACAAAATATAGGGGACGCAATGGGACTGCTTGGGATGCCATGGCCAGACAATCACTCCGAGAGCGTCGATATTAAGCCATTTCTGCAGCGTCAAAACCGTTCCTAATCGTTCCATCGAGAACCAAAAAACTGCAAGTTAGGTAGCCGCCCCGGGCACCAAATAAAACAAAGGCTCGCAGTAATACGAGCCCTTTCTAACTAATTGCATCGACGCCGCCAGCGCTTGTTCGGCGTCTTGCTTCGTGGTGACGATGGCATAAAAGCTTATCT
>Ga0302314_10018302_pt1 | contig 11690 bp, 11 predicted proteins | sample III_Palsa_N2_3_FD_200533 | JGI IMG/M metagenome (GOLD analysis project Ga0302314, IMG submission 200533) | Peat permafrost microbial communities from Stordalen Mire near Abisko, Sweden - III_Palsa_N2_3 | ecosystem: Environmental > Terrestrial > Soil > Palsa > Peat permafrost | place: Sweden... | reverse complement strand
TGTCATGAAAGACCTAGGCTCCCTGATGAAACAGGCCCAGGCGATGCAGCAGAAGCTGCAGGACGCCCAGGCCAGGCTGGCGGAAACCGAGGTCGATGGTTCGGCCGGCGGCGGCATGGTTAAGCTGACCTTGCGCGGCTCCGGCGACCTCAAAGGGGTGGTCATCGACGAGGAGCTGCTGAAGCCCGGCGAGGGCGAGGTGCTGGCCGACCTGATCATCGCCGCCCACGCCGACGCCAAGCGCAAGCTCGACGCCGCCCAGGCCGAAGCCATGCAGGCCGTCGCCGGCCCCCTGGCGGGGATGCCCGGCTTTCCGAAGTTCTGAATGACCGCGTCCGCCGGGCCCGAGATCGAGCGGCTCATCGCGCTGCTCTCCAAGCTGCCGGGGCTGGGGCCGCGTTCGGCGCGCCGTTCGGCCCTGGCCCTGCTCAAGCGACGCGACCAGCTGCTGCGGCCCCTGGCCCAAGCCATGGCCGAGGCGGCGGAGCGGGTGCGCTCCTGCTCCATCTGCGGCGCGCTGGACACCACCGACCCTTGTGCGGTCTGCGCCGACCGCAGCCGTGACGGCGGCCTGATCTGCGTGGTCGAGGAGGTGGGCGGGCTCTGGGCGCTGGAACGGGGCGGCTCCTATCGCGGGCGCTATCACGTGCTGGGCGCGCTGCTGTCGGCGCTGGACGGGCGCGGTCCCGAGGCCCTTCGGGTGAACGAGCTGGTCGCGCGGGTCGGGGGGGGCGAGGTGCGCGAGGTGATTCTGGCGCTGCCCGCGACCGTCGACGGCCAGACCACCGCCCACTACCTGTCCGAACGGTTGCAGCCGACCGGCGTTTCGGTCACCAGCCTGGCGCGCGGCGTGCCGGTGGGCGGCGAACTGGACTGGCTGGACGACGGCACCATCGCCCAGGCGCTGAGGGCGCGGCGGCCCGCCTAGCTTGGCCTGAACCTCGATTCGGCGTATCGAACGGATCATGAACGATCCACTGATTCTAGTCTTGATGGTTGTGGCCCTGGCCGCCGTCGCGGGCCTCGCCGGCGCGCTCTGGGCGCTGTATCGGGCGCGGACCCAGGTCGCTGACCTGGACCGGCGCCTTTCCCGAGCAGAAGAGCGAATCCGCCTGACCGACGCCAATCAGGGCGCGATGAGCGAGCTCCTGCGCGCCCAGGCGGCCGAATCTGCTCAGGCCGTGGCCGAACAGCTGGTCGCCCGCGCCACCGAGACCTTCAGGTCCCAGGAGGAATTCGCCAAGGCACGGATGGAGGCCCAGCTGAAGCCCGTGGCCGAGACCCTGGTCAAGTTCCAGGAACAGGTGACGGCGGTGGAAAAGGCCCGGGCCGAGGAGACCGGGGGACTGAAGGCCCAGATCGCCGCCCTGATGCTGGCCTCGACCGAGACCCAGAACGAGGCTCGCAAGCTGTCGGCGGCGCTGCGCCGGGGCGCCGGCGTGCAGGGCCGCTGGGGTGAGCAGACCCTGCGCAACGTCCTGGAGGTCGCCGGCCTGACCAAGCGGTTCGATTTCGAAGAGCAGTTCTCGGTCGACACGGACGAGGGCCGCCGGCGTCCGGACGTCAAGGTGCGCATGCCCGGCGGCGGGGTGTTCGTGATCGACGCCAAATGTTCGCTGAACGCATTCCTGGACGCCCAGGACGCGGTCGACGACGCCGGACGCGAGGCCGCCTATGCCCGCCATGCCCAAAGCGTACGAACCCACATGACCGGGCTCTCGTCCAAGGCCTATTGGGACCAGTTCCAGAAGGAAGGCTCGCCCGATTTCGTTGCCATGTTCGTGCCTGGCGACGGTTTTTTGGCCGCGGCGCTGGACCGCATGCCCGACCTGATGAGCGAGGCGATGGAAAAACGGGTGCTGCTGGTCACCCCGACCACCCTGTTCGCGCTCTGCAAGGCCGTCGCCTATGGCTGGCGGGTCGAGGAGCAGGCCGCCGGCGCCGACAAGATCGCCACCCTGGGCCGGGAGCTCTACAAGCGCATCGCCGTCATGGGCGGCCACGCCGCCGGCCTCGGCAAGGCGCTGGAAGGCGCGGTCGGCAAGTACAACGCCTTCGTCGGCTCCCTGGAAAGCCAGGTGATGACCCAGGCCCGCCGGTTCGAGGAGCTGGCGGTCGATCACGAGGGCAAGGAAATGCCCGCCCTGGAGCCGGTCGAGAGCGCCGTGCGGCCTCTGGCCAAGCTGGCCGGGCTGAGTGATGAAGCCGCACCGATCCTGGCGGCCCCAATCTTGACTGCCCAGGTGCGCTAACCTACCTGCAGGCCATGGCGATACGCGATATTCTCACCGTTCCCGACCCGATGCTCAAGAAGGTCTCCAAACCCGTCGAGGCGGTCGACGACGACCTGCGCGCGCTGATGGATGACATGTTGGAGACCATGTACGACGCCCCGGGCATCGGCCTGGCGGCGATCCAGATCGGCGTGCCCAAGCGGGTCATCGTCATGGATATCGCCCCGCGCGAGGGCGACCGGGAACCGCGCTATTTCGTCAATCCGGAGATCCTGTGGCGTTCCGAGGAAACCCAACCCTACGAAGAGGGGTGCCTGTCGGTCCCCGACATCTATGACGAGGTCGAGCGTCCGGCGCGGGTCAAGCTGCGCTATCTGAACTATCAGGGCGAACAGGTCGAGGAAGACGCCGAAGGCGTGTTCGCCGTCTGCATCCAGCACGAGATGGACCACCTGGACGGCGTCCTGTTCATCGACCACCTGTCACGCCTGAAGCGCGAGCGGGCCGTGTCCAAGGTCAAGAAGGCGGCCAAGGCGGCCTAGTTCCGCGATTGATCGCCGCTGTCGGCGCGCGCCTGTTCCGCGGCCCGCTTGGCCTTGTCGCCATTGTCGATCATGGCCTGGCCGGTATTGATCTCCGCCTCGGCGGCGCCCTTGCGCACCGCCACGGCCGTGTCGTGACCCGCCTGCTTGAGGTCGTCTCCGGCCCGGCGGATGGTTGGATCGTTCTTGACGTTGCTGGCGGCGTCGGCGACGTCGTGACCGGCCGAGCGGACATCCTCCCGCGCCCTGGATTGGTCCGAGGGCGAGCACGCAGCGGCTGCCAGGCAGAAGCCGGCGATCAGGATCAGGCGCATGGCGGTTCTCCTCACGTCGAGCTGAGTCAACGGCCCGCCGCGGCGCCGGTTCCGTTGGCGCGCGTCAGCCGCTAAACCCCCTTCATGCGTATTGTCTTCTTTGGCACCCCCGACTTCGCCGTCCCCTCCCTGGCCGCCATCGTCGCGGCCGGGCATGAGGTTGCGGCGGTCTATTCGCAGCCTCCGGCGCCGCGCGGACGCGGCCAGAGCCTGAAACCCTCGCCGGTCCAGGCCTTCGCCGAGGCCGCCGGTCTGGTGGTGCGCACGCCGGCCTCGATGCGCGATCCGGCCGAGATCGAAGCGTTCGGGGCGCTGGGCCTGGATGCGGCGGTGGTGGTCGCCTTTGGCCAGATCCTGCCCGCCGAGGTCCTGAACGCGCCCCGGCTCGGCTGTTTCAATCTGCACGGCTCGCTATTGCCGCGCTGGCGGGGCGCCGCGCCGATCCAGCGGGCGATCATGGCCGGCGACCGGGTCACCGGCGTGCAGGTGATGCGGATGAGCGAAGGCCTGGACGAGGGCGCGATCCTGCTCTCCGAAACCGTGCGGATCGATGCGCTGGAGACGGCGGGCAGTTTGTACGACCGGCTGGCCCCGATCGGCGCGGCGCTGTGGCCCCCGGCGCTGGCCGGGATCGAGCGCGGCGACCTGACCGAGACCCCGCAAGCCGCCGATGGCGTCACCTACGCCAAGAAGATCCGCCCCACCGAGGCCCGCATCAAATGGAGCCGTCCCGCTGTGGAGGTCGACCGCCGGATCCGCGGCCTGTCGCCCTTTCCCGGCGCCTGGTTCGCAGCGTCCTCGGACAAAGGCCCGGTGCGGGTTAAGGCGCTGCTCTCACGCCTGGAGCCCGGGCAGGGCGCGCCGGGCCAGGCCCTGGACGACGGCCTGCTGATCGCCTGCGGCGACGGCGCCGTGCGCATCCTCCGGGTCCAGCGCGAAGGACGCGGCGCACAGGACGCCGAGGTGTTCCTGCGCGGCTTCGCCCTGCCGGCGGGAAGCGTGCTCGCCTGATGCTCCGCTACCGCCTCCTGATCGAATATGATGGCCGCCCCTATCACGGCTTCCAGCTGCAACTCAGCCAGCCCTCGGTCCAGGGCTCGCTGGAGCGGGCGGTGACCGCCTTCTGCGGCGAGACCGCGCGAGTGGTCGCGGCGGGACGCACCGACACCGGCGTGCATGCCCTGGGCCAGGTGATCCATATCGATCTGACCAAGGATTGGCGTCCCGAGGTGGTGCGCGACGCGATCAACGCCCACCTGGTTCCCGAGCCGATCGCCGTGCTGGAGGCCGAGATCGCGCCGCCGGCGTTTCACGCGCGGTTCTCGGCTACCGGCCGGCGCTACCTCTATCGCATCCTCAACCGGCACAGCCCGCCGGCGCTGGAGCGGGGCCGGGTGTGGCAGGTCAAACGTCCCCTAAAGGCGGACGCCATGCACGCCGCGGCCCAGGCCCTGGTCGGCCAGCACGACTTCACCACCTTTCGCGACATGGCCTGCCAGGCCAAGTCGCCGGTCAAGACCCTGGAGGCGGTCAGAATCCGGCGCGAGGGCGACGCCGTGCTGCTGGAGTTCGCCGCCCGCTCCTTCCTGCACCGCCAGGTCCGTTCGATGACCGGTTCACTGGTCGAGGTGGGTTTGGGCCGCTGGTCCGCGAACGATCTGAAGGCCGCGCTGGAGGCCAGGGACCGCAAGGCCTGTGGGCCCGTGGCGCCGCCGGACGGGCTTTATCTGACCGAGGTGAGCTACTGAGCCCTACCCTCCGAAAGCCTCGAAATAGCGCTCGATCAGCCGCTGATAGACCTGGGCCAGGGCTCGAATCTCGCTGGCCGGGGCCTGCTCGTCGACCGCGTGCATGGTGGCGTTGACCAGGCCCAGCTCGACCACCGGGCACAGCGCACGGATGAAGCGGGCGTCGGAAATGCCGCCGGTGGTGCAAAGCTCGGGGGTGCGGCCGGTCACCTCGCGGACGGCGCCGGCGCAGACCTCGACGAAATCGCCGGGTTCGGTGATGAAGGCGTTCCCCGTCAGCTTGGTCCGCAAGACGATCGTGCCCGCGAAAGCGGCGTCCGCCGTCCCGCACTCGGCCTCCAGCCAGGCGATCAAAGCCGCGCCGTCGTGATTCGGGTTGAAGCGGATGTTCAGCCGCGCATGGGCCTTGGCCGGGATCACATTGGTGGCCGGATTGCCGACATCGATGGTGGTCACCTCCAGGTTCGAAGCCTGGAAGCGCGGATAGCCCTGGTCCAGCACCCGCGACTGCAGGCGGTCCAGCAGGCTGATCAAGGGCGGCAGGGGATTGGCGGCCAGGTGCGGGTAGGCCACGTGGCCCTGAACGCCCACGGCCTCGATCCAGGCGTTCAGGCTGCCGCGCCGGCCGATCTTCATCTGGTCGCCCAGCGCCGCCGCCGAGCTGGGTTCGCCCAGGACGCAATGGTCGATCCGCTCGCCCTCGGCCTGCAAGGTCTCGACCAAGCGCACCGTGCCGTCGTCCGCGTCGCCCTCCTCGTCGCCGGTGATCAGGAAGGACAGCGACCCCTTGACCTTGGCGGGATCAACGGCCGCGCAGGCGGCCGCGAACGCCGCCACGGCGCCCTTCATGTCGACGGCGCCTCGGCCATAGAGGATCCCGTCAACCACCCTCGCCTCGAACGGTTGCTGGCGCCAGGCGTCGGCGTCTCCCACCGGGACCACGTCGGTATGGCCGGCGAAGCACAGGTTCGGATCCGCAGCGCCGCGCCGCGCATAGAGATTCTCGATCTGCCCGAAACGCATCCGGCGGCAGACGAAACCGAGCTCTTCCAGAGCGGCCTGCAACACGTCCATGGCGCCCGCGTCGGCCGGGGTCACCGAGGGACGGCGGATCAGATCCTGGGCCAGGGTCACGGGATCGAGGGTCATCCCTGGCGCTTATCGTGGATGCCCGGCGCCCGCAACCGCGACCCTGGCGCAGGCGCCTGGGTTGTCATATCCTGCAAGACCGATCCTGGGGCTGTTGGAGTTCGGATGACCGCCCACGACCATGCTCACGATCATGACCATGCCCATCATGGCCACGATCACCACGCCCATGATCATAAGGGACACGGTCACCACGGGCACGGTCACCATGGACACGTCCACGCCGCGCCGGGCGATCCGCGCTACGGGCTGGCCATCGGGCTGAACCTCGCCATCGTGCTGGTCGAGACCGGCGGCGGGTTCATCGCTCATTCCACGGCCCTTGTGGCCGACGCGGGTCACAACCTGTCGGACGTGCTGGGCCTGGTGCTGGCGGGCGGCGCGGCCTGGCTGGCGCGGCGGCCGGCCAAGGGCCGGCGCACCTATGGTTTCGGCAAGGCGACCGTGATGGCGGCGCTGGCCAACGGTCTGGTGCTGATGCTGGTCTCAGGCGGCATCGTGTTCGAGGCGGTGCAGCGGCTGGTCCGGCCCGAACAGATCCAGGCGCCCCTGGTGATGGGCGTGGCGCTGATCGGGGTGGTGGTCAACACCGCGACCGCCCTGATGTTCCTGCGCGGCCGGGCCGGCGACGTGAACGTCCGAGGCGTCTTTCTGCACATGGCTGGCGACGCGGCCGTTTCGGTAGGTGTGATCATCGCGGCCGGCCTGATCCTCGTCACCGGCTGGACCTGGCTCGACCCGGCGGTCAGCATCGCCATCGTCGCGGTGATCGTGGCCGGGACCTGGGGCCTGCTGCGCGAGGCGATCGACATGGCCCTGGACGCCGCGCCGCGCGGCGCCGATCTGGGCCGGATCGAGGATTTCCTGCGCGGCAGCCCGGGCGTGACCGAGGTGCATGACCTGCATGTCTGGGCCATGAGCACGACCGAAACCGCGCTCACCGTGCACCTGGTGCGCCCGGAGCCCGACGGTCTGGACCAGTTCCGCGCCGGCCTCGCCCAGGCGTTGAAGAGCCGGTTCGGCGTGCGCCACGCCACCTTGCAGATCGAAAACTCGCGCGGCGAGGACTGTCCGGGCTGCTGAGGGGTTAGCGCCCCTTTCCGGGCGTCCCCTCGGCGACGCCCGTCGGAACCGAGGCCGTGGCCAGCAGCAGCAGCGCGGAATCGCCGTAGCGGCCGGTACCTTGGGACGCCAGGGCGATCCGGATGCGGCGCAGGTCGCGCTCGGCGTGCAGCACCTGGACCGCGCTGGCGCCGCCGGCCGCCTCGGCCCTGCGCAGCATCTCGACCCGCGCCGTCGCCGCGTCCAGTGCGCGGGTCTGGTCGGCATAGGCCTGGTTGTCGTGGGCGATGGCCTGCAGCAGGTCGGCCACCTGGTTGAAGGCGGCCAGCACGGTCTGCTGATAGTCGGCCAGGGCCGCGCGGGCGGCCGCCTCGGCCTCGCGCTTCCTGGCGTGCAGTTCTCCGCCATGGAAGATCGGCGCGGTCAGGCCGGAGCCTATCGCCCAGCTGGTCGAGGTAGGGCTGAACAGGGTCTGCGGGCTCAGCGCGTCCTGGTTCAGCGTCGCCGAGAGGGTGATGTTCGGGTAGAGGTTCGCCGTGGCGACTCCGACATCGGCGGTGGCGGCGTGCAGGCGAGCCTCGGCCTGGAGGATGTCCGGGCGGTTGCGCACCAGCGCCGAGGGCACCGCGACGGGCAGCACCTGCGGCAGCGAACCGGATGATTCGTCAAACCCGGGGGCGCTGTACTCCGCCGGGGGCTTGCCGAGCAGGGCCGCCATCCGGTGGCGCGCGGCGTCAAGCCTCTGTTGCTGCGGAGGGATGGCGGCGCGGTCCTGGTCCAGCTGGCTTTCGATCTCGGCGATCTGGACCCGCGGCGCGCCCCCGGCGGCCACCGCCCGCCGCGCGAAGTCCAGATCGGCCTCGTCGCTGGCGACGACGTCGCGCAGGTCGCGGATCTGGATGGTGGCGTCGCCGATGGTCAGCGCCTGTTCCACCACCTGGCCGGTCAGGGTCAGATAGGCGGCGTCCAGTTCCCGCGCCTGCGCGTCGGCGCTGGCCTGAAGGGACTCCCGGCGCCGCCGCACCCCGCCGAACAGGTCAGGATTGTAGTTGACCGCTCCGCCGATCGAATAGAGCGCGAACTTCGGATTGCTTGGAAAGGCGGGCAGGGTGATGCCGCCTGTCGTCGATGTGCTGCTGAAAACGCCGCCGGAAAAGGCGTTCAGATTCGCCTGTTGCTCCTTGATCCCGGCCGTGGCGTCGACGTGCAGCGGGCTGCCTTCGGCGCCGGCGGCGTCGCGCGCCTGGGCCAGCCGCGCCCGAGCCGCCTCGAGGGTCGGATTGGCCTTGATCGCCTCGCGCACCAACTGGTCCAGCACCGGCGAGTGGAACAGCGTCCACCAGTCCGCCACGACCTTGTCGCCGACCGCTGTCTCCACCGGTCCGATATTGGTCTGATCGTCATTGGGGGCGGCATAGCCGCGATCGGCGGTCACCGTCGGCCGGTGGTAGTCCGGACCGACGGTCATGCAGCCGGCCAGCGTCATGGCCGCGCCAGTGCAAAGGGCTATTGGCGCGCGCCTAGTCAGCCAGAATAGGCTCATGGGGTCCACTCCGTGGCGGCCTGCGCATCAAGAGGAGCACCGGCGCAAGCGCCAGGGCGACAAACAGCATCAGGCGAAAATCATCGATATAGGCGATCATCGAGGCTTGGCGGTCGACCTCGCCGTTCAGCAGGACCACGCCGGTCGGGTTGGTCAGGCTGAAGGGCGCCGCGAGCCAGGGCGCCCGCGCCAGCGGATTGTCCGGCCGCAAGTGCTCGACCATTCCGGAATGGATGACCTGGGTGTTGCTGGTGTGCAGGGCCTGCATGATCGAAATGCCGGCGCTGGAGCCCAGATTGCGCACCAGGGTGAAGACCCCGGCGCCGTCAGCACGCAGGGTGGGGTTGAGCGTAGCGAAGGCCAGGGTGGTCAGCGGCACGAAGATCAGGCCGATGCCGACGCCCTGGAACAGGCCGGTCCAGATGAACAGGGCCGAATCCATCTGCAGGGAAAACCGGGTCATGCCGTAGAGCGCGCCGGCGGTGATGATCAGGCCGGTCAGGATGATCAGGCGCGCATCCACCCGCCGGATCAGCTGGCCAACCAGGAACATCGAGAGCAGGCTGCCGACGCCGCGCGGCGCGGTGACCAGGCCGGTGGTCACCACCGGATAGCCCATCAGCGTCTCCATCATCGGCGGCAGCAGCGCCAGGGTGGAGAACAGCAGAATGCCGATGAAGAAGCCGAACGCCGTGGCGGTGATGAAGTTGCCGTCGCGCAGCATGGCGCGGGGCAGGAACGGCCGCTCGGCCGTAGCGGTGTGGAAAGCGAACAGACCGAGCGCCACGGCGGCCAGGCTGGCCTCGATCCAGATCTCGCGCGATTCGAACCAGGCCCGGTCGTCGCCGCGGTCGAGGAATAGCTGGAACGAGCCGATCGCCACGGAGAGCAGCATGAAGCCCATGAAGTCGAAGGGTATCTTCTCTGCGTGCTTATGGTCGTGGATGAAGCTGGACACCCCGGCGAAGGCCAGGGCGCCCAGCGGCAGGTTGATGTAGAACACCCAGCGCCAGCTGAAATCGTCGGTTAGCCAGCCGCCGAGGGCAGGGCCCACGATCGGTCCCAGGATGGCGGCCATGCCCCACATCGCCATCGCCGGCCCCTGCTGCTCGGCGGGGTAGATGTCCATCAGCACCGCCTGCGACAGCGGGATCAGCGCCGCGCCGAACACGCCCTGCAGCAGGCGGAAGCCGACGATCTGGCCCAGGCTCTGCGCCGCGCCGCACAGGGCCGAAGCCGCCGTGAAGCCCAGGATCGAGATCATGAACACCTTCTTGCGGCCGAAGCGTCCGGCCAGCCAGCCGGTCATCGGGGTCATGATCGCGGCGGCGACGATGTAGGAGGTCAGGACCCAGGTGATCTGGTCGGCCGAGGCCGAGACGCTGCCGGCCATGTGCGGCAAGGCGACGTTGGCGATGGTGGTGTCCAGCGAGTTCATCACCGTCGCCAGCATGATCGAGGCCGTGATCAGGCCCCGACGGGCGACCCCGGCCGTATCGCTGCTCATCTCGCGGGCGCCTGGGCGCGCGGACCGCTCGAGCCGAACAGGCTGCGATGGTGGGTGGTGTCGACCGTCACCGAGGCGCTGAGGCCCGGCTGCAACGGCACTTCGGGCGCGCCCTCGAACTCGACCCGCACCGGCACGCGCTGGGTGACCTTGACCCAGTTGCCGGTGGCGTTTTCCGGCGGCAAGAGCGAGAAGCTGGAGCCGGTGCCGGGGCTGATGGCCTGGACGCGGGCCTTGAACACGGTGTGCGGGAAGGCGTCGATCTTGACGGTCGCGGTCTGGCCGGCGCGCATGTACTCCAGCTGGTTTTCCTTGAAGTTGGCCTCCACCCACAGCCGGTTGGAGACCAGCGAGAATACCGGCGTGGCCGCGTTGATATAGTCGCCGACCTGCAGCTGGTCGACCTTGGTCACCACCCCGTCCTGCGGCGCGACAATATTGATGTAGCTGCGATTGACCTGGGCCGAGCCCAGCCGGGCCAGGGCCTGCATGACGCCGGGCTGACGATCGGTCGGGCCGTTGGCGTCGCCGCCCAGGGCTGCCAGCGCATTGGCGCCCTGTTCGCGAACCGCCGCGACCTGCTGGCGGGCCTGGTCGGCCTGGTTCTGGGCCTGGTCGGCCTGGGCCCGACTGGCGGTGCCGGCGGCCACCAACAGCTTTTGCCGCCGCGCCTCGGTCTCCAGATAGGAGAGGTTTTCCTGCGCCGCCTTCAGGTCCGCCTGGCGCTGGCGATAGGTCGCCTTGAGGCCTTCGACCTGGGCGCGCATGCCCGCCACATTGGCCTGGGCCTCGTCGTAGGCCATCTGATAGGTCCGGCCATCCAGCTGGAACAGCGTATCGCCGGCGTGGACCAGTTGGTTCTCATGCACCGGGATGGCGATGACCCGGCCTGGGATGCTGCTGCTGACCGAGACCCGCGCGCCCTGGATGGAGGAGTCGTCCGTGGATTCGTAGCGGCCGCCGGTCAGATAGAGGGTCAGTCCCGCGATCAGGGCGATCAGCACCACCGCGCCCATGATCGGCAGACGCGCGCGCTGGAGAAAGGCGCGTCTGCTGGCCGGCCGGCCCAAGTCGGCGACGAACGCCGGCTTTGAGGCGGGCTGCGCTTCGATCGGCGGCTCAATCGTGTCTGCAGGACTCATGGATCACTTTCGAACCAGCGCAACAACGCCGCCCCGCCGCGGCCGGCCGACCGAAGCGTGACGGAGAAAGGAGCATCGGGCGACATGGGCTGCGCCGCAAGCTTGCAACGCGTTGCGCCACACCGCCTACAGCACCTAGGCGTTGCATAGCCATGCGCCAAATGAGAAGTTATCACACCCACTATGCCTGATGTTCATTTTCCAGCCCTCGACCTCAATCTTCTGCGGGTGTTCGACGCCCTGGCGGAGGAAGGCAGCGTCACCCGCGCCGGCGCGCGCCTGGGGCTGACCCAGTCGGCGGTCAGCCACGCGCTCGGGCGGTTGCGCCACGCATTGCAGGACGAACTGTTCGTGCGCGGCCCCAACGGCATGCGCCCGACCGCCCGCGCCCAGGAGATCGCGCCGCGCCTCAGCCTGGGCCTGCACCAGTTGCAGCTGGCCCTGGCGCC
>Ga0302314_10018301_pt1 | contig 11690 bp, 8 predicted proteins | sample III_Palsa_N2_3_FD_200533 | JGI IMG/M metagenome (GOLD analysis project Ga0302314, IMG submission 200533) | Peat permafrost microbial communities from Stordalen Mire near Abisko, Sweden - III_Palsa_N2_3 | ecosystem: Environmental > Terrestrial > Soil > Palsa > Peat permafrost | place: Sweden... | reverse complement strand
CCTCCGCCTCGGTCCGCAGCGGGGTGCTGGCGACCGTCAGGCCCAGCGCGTACGGGTCGTCGCCGCCCGGCCGGGCCGGACGGGACTCCGAGGCGTAGACCGTGTTGTCGGCCCCGTCGACGTCGAGGTCGAGCCGGGCCACGATGAAGTGCTGGTGGAAGGGCGCGTAGATGCCATGGTCGACGACGGTCCCGTTGGCCGGCCGGCTGCCGGGCGCGGCGATGTGCGAGGTGACCATGATTCCGGTCGCGCGGACCTCGCACTCGATGCTGCCGTCCTGGTAGAAGCGCCAGTAGACCAGGTACTCGTAGTTGGCGACGGTCGCGTGGAAGGAGAGCACCAGCCGCCGGGCCCGGCGGACCTCGGCCCCGGCCCGCTCGTCGACGTGCTTCCACAGCACGCCGCTGTCCTCCTCGTGGATGCAGATCGCGTTCGGTATCGTCACCGGCGAGCCTGCGGAGTCATGGACGACCGCGTCCAGGTAGGTGATCTCGCCCAGGCAGTCGCACCCGAGCGACAGCGAGGTGGTCATGAAGCCGAGGCCCCACTCGCCGATGTCGAACGCGGTCCGCCGGTAGTGGTCCGGGCTGGCGTCCCGGTACGGCACCACCATCTCGGCGAACGAGAGCCGGTGCGCGACCGAGCGCAGCCGGTCCCCGTCCTGGAACGCGACCTGGTGCAGCACCAGGCTCTCGCGGTGGTTGAAGCCCAGCCGCAGCTGCCAGTTCTGCCAGCTCAACAGCGTGCCGTCGAGCGTGAAGCCGACCCCGTCCGGCTGGCTGATCTCGAGCGGCGCCACCGACCGCAGTCGCATCGGGAGGAGGTCGGGCAAGTACTCGCCCATCACCTCCGGGTCCGTGCCGCCCTGGTAGTTGTCCTCGATCTCGAGCAGTTCCATCGAGTTCAGGTCGACCACCGGGTGCAGCCCGGTGAGGTGATGCGCGTACGGGTTGCCGAGCTCGCTGCCCCGGAACCACAGGTCGCACCAGCCGATCCGGCGCCCCGCGTAACGCTCGGGCACGAACGCGGCGCCGTAGGCCCACATGTCCGCCAGCACCCGCGACAGGTCGGTGATCCCGCGGCGGGTGAGCGCCTCGATGACGGCCGGGTGGGCGCGAATCATCTCGTCGCACTCGTGCCACTCGTCGACGGTCATGTTCGGCTGCTGCCCGGGCAGGTGCTCCCACCCGGTGACCGCGTCCCCGGTCAGCGACACGACCGCCCGGTACGCCTGCCCGTCAGCGCGATTCCAACACACGACCAGCGCGTCCCGCGCGGTCAGCCGTCCGGACGACAGCGCGGGCAAGTCGGCCTTGGAAGGTTCCTTGAGCTCGATGGACGCGAATCGCCAGCCGTCGTCCACCTCTCGGTCACGGCGCACGATCGCGGCGGCCTGGTGGATCTCATCGGCGGTCAGCGGGTCCAGTGGGTGGGGCACGACAGTCCCTTCGGTCACGGGCTTCCGGTTCTGCCGATTATCTACCTCGTCAGGAACAGCCAGGCGTTGACCACTCCGTTGACGAGCGCGATGATGACCGCCGGGGCCAGCCAGTACAGCCCGTCGTCGCCCGCCAGCTCGATGCACCCGGCCACCAGGACCAGCAGCATCGTCAGCAGGTTCACGCTCACCGAGTCAAGCAGCTTGGCCAGGCTGTCCTCCGGCCCGTCGCCCTTGGGCTCCCGGCCGCGGGCGATCATGCCCATGGTCACTCCGGCCACCACCGCGACGGCCACCAGCTCGAGCCCCAGGACCCAGTGCGGGGTGCCCGGTGTGACCAGCACGATCGAGATGATCAGCGGCAACAGGAACAGCACCAGCGTCTGCCCGGCCTGGGACCGCAGCGCGGGGTGCGCGGCGACCCGTTCGCGGTTGAGCGAGACGGCCACGAACAGCAGCCCGGTCAGCGCCCCGCTGGCACTCCCGGCGATCGTCGCGAAGTCGCTCCACACCCTCGCCACGATATTCTCCCCGATCGCCCTGGCCGACCCGACCCGCCGCCACGAGTTGCCGGTACGGTCGTCGCATGACAGTTGTGCTCATCACCGGCGGCAGCAGCGGGATCGGCCTGGCGACCGTGCGCCGGCTGGCCGAGGCCGGCGATCAGGTGTTCTACGCATCGCGCACGCCCGCCGCCGTTCCGATCGCGGGCAACGTCACCCACGTGCCGCTCGACCTGGCCGACCCCCGGGCGTGCGAGACCGTCGTCCAGTCGGTGCTTGACGAGGCCGGCCGCCTCGACGTCCTCGTCAACAACGCCGGCACGGCGGTGCTGGCCCCGCTCGAGGAGGAAGGCGACGCCGAGGCGCACCGGACGTTCGAGGTGAACGTGTTCGGCCCGATGCGGCTAATCCGGGCGGCGCTGCCGGCCATGCGGGCGCAGGGCCGCGGCCGGATCATCAACGTCACCTCGGTCAACGACATCGCGATGGCGCCGTTCGGCGGCTGGTACTCCGCGTCGAAGGCGGCCATGGCCAGCCTGAGCATGGTGCTCGGGGCCGAATTGCAGGGATCGGGCATCTTCGTCACGGTGGTCGCGCCCGGGCTGTTCGTGACCGGGATGTCGGAGCAGCTCCCGTTCGCCCGGGTGGCCGACGACTCCCGCTACGCCGCCGTGTTCGAGAAGCTGCGGAACGAGAGCGCCCTCGAACTGGCGACGGCCGGTGACCCCGACGAGGTGGCGCGGGCGATAGCGGACTGTGTCGGCAGCGATCAGCCCCCCGCGCGCATCGTGGTCGGCGCCGACGGCATCGCGATGGACGAAACCGTCCGCAAGGCGAGCGCCGAGGACCTGGCCACGATGCTCCGCGAGTACGTAGCCAGCCTGACATGAGACGAGACGCCAGCACGAGACTGGCGGCGGTGGTCGTCGCCGCCGTGGTCGCCTTCACGGCGGCCGGCTGCACGGAAAGCGACGGGACGACGGCGGCCACGCCCGCCGTCACCCCCACCTGCGCCGGCCCGGACTACTGCCCGCCCGCCAGCTGGGACACGGCCAAGGCGAGCACGCCGCTGGCGCAGATCCCGGCGTTCTCCGAGCCGCTCAACGTGGTCATCAGCGCCCGCTCGACCGTGTCCCTGGGCGCCATCCAGGCGGCGACGGACAAATGGGACACGGTCTCCACCGCGACCACCGTGACCACGTCCGGCATCCACCTCAAGTGCATCTCCTCCGAGCAGGCGGACGTGACCGGGGCCGGCTACGTGCCGCAGCACGTCGCCTGGCGGCTCGGCGGCTGCGTGGACGGCAACGCCCTGTCGCTGACCGGCGACGAGGACCACGCCAGGATCTGGAACCAGCCGTTCAGGGGCAGCAAGTACGGCGCCTGGTTCATCGCCGTCAGCTACGAGACCCTGTGCCTGGACCGCAACGGCAAACTCGAGCCCGCCAGCACCAGCGGCGCCGACGAGTCGTACGCGGCCCTGCACCCGAGCGATGCCTACCACTGCGTCGACGGCGGCCCCGGCAGCATTCACGCCAAGCACCCCGACGGCTACGAAGACGGCGCCGCCACCTTCGTCGCCGCGATCGCCGCGGCCGCCAAGGCCAAGGGCTGGCACTACAGCCAGCAGACGGTCACCGTCACCCGCGCCGCGAACGCGGGCGAGGGCGGCGTCCCGTTCAACGGCGACGTCTACGTGCTCACCGTCACGGCGTGATTGTGGCCGGCCACCTAGGTGGAACCAGGGTCCGTTCGATATGAATGATCTTGATTTTCCCTGACCGGAGCAGCAGGAGCCCCCAATGATCATCGATTGCCACGGCCACTACACGACGGCGCCGCCCGCTCTCCTCCAGTACCGGGACGCGCAGCTCGCCCGGCTGGCGGACCCGACGCTGCCGGTGCCGGGCGCGCCCGAGATCAGTGACGACGAGATCAGGCAGACGATCGAGGGCAACCAGCTGCGGATCACCCGCGAGCGCGGGACCGATCTGACGATCTTCTCGCCTCGCGCCTCGCACATGGGCCACCACATCGCCGACCCGGCCACGGCGGTCGCCTGGGCGCGGGTCTGCAACGACCTCATCGGCCGGGTGACGACGCTGTTCCCCGACAACTTCGCGGGCGTCTGCCAGCTCCCTCAGGTCGCGGGCGGGCCGCTCGACAGCAGCGTCGAAGAGCTCGAGCGCTGCGTGGGCGAGCTGGGCTTCGTCGGCTGCAACCTGAACCCGGACCCGTCGGGGGCGTGGTGGACGTCGCCGCCGCTGACCGACGAGTACTGGTTCCCCCTGTACGAGAAGATGGTCGAGCTTGACGTCCCCGCCATGATCCACGTGTCCACCTCGTGCAACCCGGCCGTGCACACGCTCGGCGCGCACTACCTCAACGCGGACACCACCGGCTTCATGCAGCTGCTGATGGGCGACCTGTTCGGCCGGTTCCCGACGCTGCGGTTCGTGATCCCGCACGGCGGCGGCGCGGTGCCCTACCACTGGGGCCGGTTCCAGGGCATCGCCACCAGGGAGAAACGACCGCCGGTGGACACGCTGCTGATGAACAACGTCTTCTTCGACACCTGCGTCTACCACCAGCCAGGCATCGACCTGCTGACCACGGTCATCAAGCCCGACAACATCCTGTTCGCGTCAGAGATGCTGGGCGCGGTCCGCGGCAACAACCCCGACGGCGACTTCCCCTGGGACGACACCAAGCGCTACGTCGACAAGGCGCCGCTCGACGAGCAAGACCGCGCACGGATCTTCGAGCGGAACGTCCGGCGGGTCTACCCGCGCCTGGACGCCCAACTGGCGGCGCGAGGCGTGTAACCGCCGCTGCCGCGGGGCAGTCCGCGCCCGGTCGGCCGGTGATCGGCGCCTAGCTCGGTGTTGGTGCCGGTGATAGGAGCAGCGCGGCCGCCTCCTGCTGGGTGAGCAGGCGGCCGGCCGCCTGCTCGGCGTCCCAGGCGTCGAGTGCGACGGTCGCGCGGGCCGGACCCAGGGACCGCTCGAGCAGGGCCGTATCCGCTTCTGTGCCCGGCATGCCCGCCAACTGCCTGACCGCTTGCGCGGCGCCGACGAGGCGGGCCGCCCGCAGGCAGTCGCCAAGCTCGGCGGCGATGGCGGCCGACACCTCCAAGGCGTCGATCAGCCACTCGGTATCGCCGGAGCTGACGATGTAGCCGAGTATGCCGGACAGCACGTCGCGGGCTTCCGCGGCGCGGCCGGCCAGCAGACAGTTCACCGCCAGCGATTGCTGCCCGAGGGCCACCGGCAGCGTGTTCCCCTGCTTGCGGCCGATCGTGATCGCCTCCTGCAGCAGCTGCGAGGCGCGGTCGAAGTTGCCCGCCGCGCTCTCCACCCCGCCCAGGACCGTGAGGGCATTCGCAAGCCAGGTCTCGCTGCCGCTTTCGCGGCAGAGAGCGACGCCGTCCTCCAGCAGGGGTCGCGCGGTGTCCAGGTCGCCGAGGAAGCGATAGGCGCCGCCGAGGCTGGTGAGTTCTCGCGCCTGCTGGGTCCGGTCGCCGAGGTCGCGCCAGATGGCCAGGCTGCGCTCGAACAGCCCCAGCCCCTTCTCGAACTCGCTCTGCTGCACCAACAGCATCCCCAGCCCGTGAGACAGCCTGGCCAAGGGCGCTCCGCCGTCCTCGGCGGCGAGATCGATTGCCCGCGGCAGCCACCGTCGCCCTTCGGTCGCATGCCCATGGCGGTACCAGAACGAGGCCAGCGCCTGGGCCAGCTGCAGGCCGGCGGCGGCCCGCTCGGCGTCGGCGGCCGGGTCCGCCGGCTGGGTGTCGAGCGACCAGCTCAGCGCGGCGCGCAGGTTGTTGTGCTCGGCCTCCAGACGTTCAAGCGCCGCCAGCTCGGTTGGGCCGGTCAGCCGCTCGTTCGCTCGCTCGGCCAACGCGGCATAGTACTGGGCGTGCCTGCGCCGGGTGTCGTCCAGCTGACCGGCCTGCTCGAGGCGCTCAAGCGCGTACTCGCGGATCGTCTCGAGCAGTCCTACCCGCGGCTCGCCGTCCGCGCCTTCGGTCACGGTGATCAGGCTGACATCGAGCAGCTCGGCCGCCACCGCCAGCGGATCGGATGCGGTCCCGTGGTCGCGGTTGGCCATGGCGACCGCCGCCAGCGCATCGAGGTCGCAGCCCCCGGCGAACACCCCCGCCCGGCCCAGCACAGCCGCGGATTCGCTGGTCAGCAGGTCGTAGCTCCAGGCGATGGTGTTGCGCAGGGTCTGCTGCCGCAACGGCTGCCCGACGTGGTCGGCGGCGAGGTCGAGGCGGTGCCGCAGGCGGGTCAGCAGCGCCCGGGGTGCGAGCAGCCTCACCCGGGCTGCGGCCAGCTCGATGGCCAGCGGCAGCCCGTCCAGGCGTCGGCAGATGGCCGCGATGTCGGCGGCGTTGGTTGGAGTAAGGGTGAAGCCGGGCGCGACCATGGCCGCCTGCTGAAGAAACAGCTGCGGCGCGCCACAGGCTGCCACCTGCCCCACGTCGGCGTCGCGGGGCATCGCAAGCGGCGGCACCGGCTGTTCGTGCTCGCCCTTCAGGTGCAGTGGCCGCCGGGACGTCGCCAGCACCACCACGCCCGGGGCCGCGGCCAGCAGCTCCGCCACCACGTCGGCGGCTCCGTCCAGCTGTTCGAGGTTATCAAGCACCAGCAGCGCCCGGCGGTCGCCCAGGTACCCCGCCACCGCGTCGGCGGCGGGGCCGTCGCTGACGTCCAGCCCGCTGGCGATGGTCTTCCACATCACCCCGGCATCGCGGACGGGCGCCAGCGCAACGAAGAAAACGCCGTGCGGGAACGCCTGACCCAGCTCGGCGGCGGCCGCCAGCGCCAGCCGCGTCTTGCCGACGCCACCGGTGCCGGTCAGCGTCACCAGCCGGACCTCGGGCCCGGTGAGCGCGGCGCAGACCCGGCCCAGGTCCGCGTCCCGGCCGACCAGCGGCGTCAGCGGTGCCGGCAGACTGGTCCGGGCGCCCAGGCTCTTCAGCGGCGGGAACCGGTCGAGCAGGCCAGGTGCGACCAGCTGGTAGACATGTTCCGCCTCTTCGATGTCCTTCAGCCGGTGAAAACCAAGGTCACGGACGGACACCCCGGGGGGCAGGCGGGAGGCCGCCAGCAGCCGCGCCGCATCCGACATCACCACCTGGCCGCCGTGCGCGGCCGCCGCGATCCGCGCCGCCCGGTGCACGTCCATGCCGATGTAACCGTCCTCGTGGCGAGTCGGCTCGCCCGAGTGCAGACCCATCCGAACCCGGACCACGTCGCCGTCGGGCCAGTCATGGGCGGCCAGCGCGCGCTGGGCCGTTAGGCAGCAACCGACCGCATCGCCTGCCGATTCGAACACCGCGAAGAAACTGTCGCCCTCGGTCCCCAGCTCCCGGCCGCGATACGCGCGGAAGGCGTCGCGCAGCAGGGCGCGCTGAGCCGACAGGGCAGCCGCGTAACGGTCACCAAGACGGCGCAAAAGCGCCGTCGACCCTTCAATATCGCTGAAGAGCATCGTCACAGTGCCCGAGGGAAGGTCCCGCACCGGACCCGCACCCGGCCGGCCGTCGCCGTGGACCGGCAAACCGTCGGCATGCTCAGGCACAGTGCCAGTATCCGGCGTGACAACGCCCGCCGCAATACAACGCGGGACGGCCAGGCGTCCCCAGACACGGGCCCGGCGCAGCTGGCCCGGCCTCCCCCGGTCGCGGTGCTCAGCTAGGGCCAGAGCTCGAACGTCCAGGAGCAGGTGGTGGTGGGGTAGACGTAGAGACGGTAGTTGCCGGCCGGGTAGGGGGCCGTGGTTTGGGAGCCGATGGGCACTTGGGCCATGATCGGGGCGCCGTTGTCGCCGAGAGGGATGGTGCCGCCGCTGCCCGACAGGTAGTCGAGCTCGGCGCCGACCAGGCACTGGCCGCTGTCGTCGGGGTCGTTGGCCGGGTCGTACGAGGCCTGCTGGTTCAGGGTGTAGGTCCCCGCCGGGATGCTGAATGTGTCCACCTGGCCCCCCACGCCGGTGTAGGTGACGCCGCCGGGCGAGTACGGGTAGGAGACGTCCGCCTTCACCGCGGTACTGCTGGAGGGCTCGGACGCGGGCGTGGTCTCGGGGTCGGACGCGGGGGTCGACGCGGGCGCGGTCGCGGCGTCGGACGTGGGCACGGTCGCGGCGTCGGACGTGGGCACGGTCGCGGGGGTAGACGCGGTCGTGGTCGCGGGGCTGGACGTGCCCCCGCAAGCCGCGATCACCAGGGCTACGGCCGCCACCAGGGCGGCAGGCGCTAGGCGCTGATACGTTGACATCTCGACTTTCTCCTCTCATCTGCTTACAAGCGAGCGTGCCGGACGGCGCGGCCACCGTCAGTCGGCCAGCTGACACGACTGCTGTCAGCTGGCCGACACCTGAGAGTGAGAATTCGGGCTGCTGCCCGACCGTTGGCGCTGGCCTTGCGTGGCAGAGCCCTCAAGGTGCGTTACATCGCACCTTGAGGGCGGTCGGCCGAACGTCGGCAGGGGAAGCTCGGGGTGGGAAACCGGCGCCGCCGCGTCCATAGGCCACGTTGGCTGACGGTCCCCTACCGAGGTACCGCCCCTACTTGTGACAGGTAGGACAAGGGGGCGGTTGGAACTTGACGACGGTGATTTGCGTGCTGACCGTGCCGCTTGTGTAGTTGGTGGTGTTAGTCGGGGTGAAGGTGGCCGTCAGGGTGTGGGCGCCGATCCCCAGGACGGTGCCGGCCGGCGGGCTGTAGGTGAACGTGCCCGCCACCGAAGCCGTGGCGTCCAGCTGGGTGCCGCTGAGGGGCACGGGATAATCGATATTCGCCGGCTGGCCCCACGTCAGCACCGGGGCTTCCTGCGGCACCGTGATCACCTGCTGCGCAGTCGCCGCCTGGTAGTCGGCGTTGCCGGCTTGACCGGCGCCGATGACGCAGCTGCCCGCGCCGATGAACGTCACGGTCGACCCCGAGATCACGCACGGCCCCAAGCCCGCGGCGTCGATGACGAAGGTGACCGGGTTGCCCGACCCCCCGCCCGTCGCGGACACCGTGTAGCTGCTGCCGAACGCCGGAGAAGCCGGCGGGGTCGAGGTGAAGGTGATCGTCTGGGCAGCCTGGCCGATGGTGAACGACTGCTGGACTTGCGGCGCTGGCAGCCAGTCGGCGTTGCCCGCCTGGTTGGCGTCGATGATGCAAGTGCCCACCCCGGTGAACGACGCCATGCCTGAGCTGTTGATCTTGCACGCTCCGGCGGTGCTGGCCGGGTCGACGGTGAACTTCACCGGCTGACCCGAGCCGCCGGCCGCCACCGGTGTGTAGCTGCCGCCGTAGACGGCCGGGCTGGGTGGCGTGGAGGTGAAGGTGATCGTCTGAGGGGCCGGCGTGGTGATCTCGCCGATCGAGTTACCGCTGTAGTTGGTGAACCACAGCGCCTGCGCCCCGTCAGGGGCGGGCGTGATCGACTCCGGGCCGTCGACGCCGGGGCCGGAGTAGCTGTTGACCGTCGTCGGCGAGGTGGTGATCCGCCCGATCGTGGTGCCGGTGCCGTTGCCGTTGTTGGCGAACCACAGCGCTCCGTCCGGCCCCGCCGTGATCCCATGCGGATTGAGGATGCTGGGGTCGCTGCTGGGGTAGCTGATCTGCGCCTGCCCGAGGCCGGTGGGGGTGAGCTCGCCAATCCCGCCGGTGGAGTTCTCACCTCCGGCCACGAAGGTGAACCACACCGTCCCGTTCGGGCCGACCGTGATCCCGTACGTGCTGCTTACCCCCGAGGTCGCTTGGTTAAGTGAGTAGTTGTAGACCGTCCCGGCGGTGGTGATCTCCCCGATCGAATTGTCTCCGTTGGCGAACCACAGCGCCTGACCCCCGCTACCGTCCGGGCCGGCCGTGATAGAGGTCGGGTCGTCGATGCCATTGGCGCTGGTGCCGGGGTAGTTGTAGACCTGCTGGACCTGCCCGGAGGCGGTGAAGGTGATCTCCCCGATCGACCCGTAGCCGTCACCGGTGTTGGTGAACCACAGCGTCTCTTGCCCGTTGACGTCCGGGCCGACCGTGATCCCCTCCGGGCCGTCGATGCCCGCGCCGGTGTAGGCCGTGACCTCCCCGGAGGTGGTGATCTCGCCGATCGAATCGCCGGTACTCGAGCCGAAGTTGGTGAACCACAGCGCCCCGTCCGGGCCGGCCGTGATCCCCGTCGGGTCGTTGATGAGGCTGCTGCCGAAGTTACTGCACTGCCCGGAGGTGGTGATCTCGCCGATCGAGCCGCCGGGGCTGGACGGCTCACCGCCCGCGTTGGTGAACCACAGCGCCTGCTGCCCGTTCGGGCCGGCGGCGATCCCGAACGGTTCGTTGATGCCGGCGCATGAGTAGTTGCTGATCTGGCCGCCCCCCGAGGCAGCAGCCGCTGTGCCAGCCGCCAGGCCGAGAATCAGAATCGGCACGCCCGCCAGGACCGCGGCAGGCCGGCCCAGACGCCTCATCACTGTGGCGGGCCTGCCGTCCTGGCTGATCTGACTTCGGCCGGCCCGCAGGCGGTTAAAAACGCGCATCGTGGTCTCCTTGCAGTCGGGTGTCCCTGGACAACCAGCCGCCAGAGTGCCCGGCCAGCGAGGCGGCCGTCTGTCACCAGGCCGACACCGCCGCTGTCAACTAGCCGATACCGAAGGACGATGAGCCCTGACCGCCACCGTGGCCTGGTGACCGTCGTGCCATGGCTTGACGAAGTCGGCCGGTCCGAGTATGAGAGGGTCATGAGAGTCTGGTGACGGCCTCCGATGCCGACCGCTGAGCTGGTTCGTATTCTGCGCGCGACCGATCTGTTCGCCTCGGTGCCGTCGGAGGATCTCGAGGCCGTCGCCGCGGCATCCCGGTTGCGGATCTTCCGCCGCGGGCAGATCGTGTGCACCGCCGGCCAGCTAGGCGACACCGTGATGGTGGTGGTCTCCGGCCGGGTGAAGGTCGTGATCCGCTCGGCGGACGGCGGCGAACTGACCCTGACGGTCCTCCAGCCCGGCGGCGTGTTCGGCGAGCTGGCCGTCGTCGATGGCGGTCCCCGGTCGGCCGACGCGGAAACCCTGGAGGAATGCCGCCTCCTCCTGATCCCGCGCGAGCTGGTCCAGGACATCTGCGCCCGCGTGCCCGCCGCGGCCATGGCCCTGGCGAGGTCCCTCGCGGTCACCCTCCGACGGCTCACCGAGGGCGCGTCGGACCTGGTGTTCCTTGACCTGCCCCGACGAGTGGCGAAGGTGCTGCTCAGCCAATCCCGAGACGAGGACGGCATCGTCCGCCTGAGGATGAGCCAACAGGAGCTCGCGCACCAGGCTGCGGGCACCCGGCAGAGCGTCAACGCTGCGCTGCGAGGCTTCGAGCGACGCGGCTGGATCGAGATACGCGACCGGGCCGTGACGGTCAAGCAGGCGGCGGCACTCAGCCGTTTCGCCGGAGACTAGGCGTCAGCCAGCTGACGGGACCTAACCGCCGCTGCTGCGCGCGGACGAGGCGGCCGCCGATGATCAGCCGCTGGATCTCGCTGGTGCTTTCGTACAGCCGCAGCAGCAGACGATCGAGGGCGACCAGCTGCGGATCACCCGCGAGCGCGGGACCGATCTGACGATCTTCTCGCCCCGCGCCTCGCGCATGGGCCAGCGTCGAAGAGCTCGAGCGCTGCGTGGGCGAGCTGGGCTTCGTCGGCTGCAACCTGAACCCGGACCCGTCGGGGGCGTGGTGGACGTCGCCGCCGCTGACCGACGAGTACTGGTTCCCCCTGTAC
>Ga0302314_10018300_pt1 | contig 11690 bp, 8 predicted proteins | sample III_Palsa_N2_3_FD_200533 | JGI IMG/M metagenome (GOLD analysis project Ga0302314, IMG submission 200533) | Peat permafrost microbial communities from Stordalen Mire near Abisko, Sweden - III_Palsa_N2_3 | ecosystem: Environmental > Terrestrial > Soil > Palsa > Peat permafrost | place: Sweden... | reverse complement strand
AACGGCCAGCCCGGTCGTGACCATCGATCGCGCTGCCATCCAGGCCAGCGGCAAGCTGACCCTGGGTGACCTGGTGCAGGATCTGCCGGCCGTCACCGGCGGCAACACCAACCCGCAGGTCAACAACGGCGGTGGCACGGGCGCCAGCAGCATCGGTCTGCGCGGCCTGGGCCCGAACCGTACGTTGATCCTGGTCGACGGTCATCGCGTCCTCAACTCCGATGCGAACTCGATCCCGGCGGCCATGATCGATCATGTCGACGTGCTGACCACCGGCGCGTCCTCGGTCTATGGTTCCGACGCCGTCGGCGGCGTGGTCAACTTCATTCTGCGCAAGGATTATCAGGGCGCCGAGTTCTCGACGAACTTTGGTGAGTCCGGTCATAACGACGGCGAGCAACAGGGCTACACCTTCACGTTTGGCCAGACGTCCGATAAGGGCAGCATTATGGGCGGCGTGGACTACAACAAGACCGACGGGATTGAGGCAGGCAATCGCTCGTTCTCTCGCAATGCTCTAACGCACTCCGGCACGAACGGACTCGGTCCGACTGGTCCGAACCCGGTCTCGACGACCATCGGCGGTTCGAGCACGGCGCCATTCGGGCATGTCCAGTTGGCGGGCACTACCAATCCTGCTTTCATAGCGGCTTTCGGTAGCATCCCCAATTGCGGCTTCCTGGCGCGCAATCCGGGTGCAGCCGGCACTGGCCCCGCCGACTATCATTGCTTCCAGGGCAGTGGTCCGAACAACGACAAATACAACTACGCCACGGTCAACCTGATCATGACGCCGCAGGAGCGCACCAACGCGTTCCTGATGGGTGCCTACAACCTGACCGATCACATCAGCGCGTACATGGACCTTTACGTCGACAAGACTTCGTCCAATACGGCCTTGGCACCGAATCCCCTGACGACCCTCGGCGGCTTCGCGATCTCGAGCCAAAACACTTACAACCCGTTCGGCGAGGATTTCAACAGCGCCGGCGGCAGCAGTTTCGGCGTGCGCCTCACCTCGCTGGGTCTGCGCGAGCAGCTCTTCGGTCTCACCACCGGGCAGGTCCACACCGGCTTCAAGGGTGACTTCCCGATCGGTAACCAGACCTGGCAGTGGGATGTGGGTCTTGACTACGGTCATACCACCACGACCCAATCGACTACGGGCCTGGTCAATCTGAACATACTGAACCAGGAGGCTGGTCCGAACTTCGTAAATGCGCAGGGCGTGGTTACCTGCGGCACCGTTGCTGCCCCGATTCCCGGCTGCATCCCGTTCAATCCGTTCAACATCAACACTCCGCAGTCGATTGCCGCGCTGCAGGCCTCCGCCACGCCGGGTCTCCTTCAGAATCTGTCGCAGGAGAAGGTTTGGCACGCTGACTTCAACGGCGGAGTGTTCGACCTGCCGGCCGGTACCATCAATCTGGCGGTCGGCGCGGACTATCGCCAGGAGTATGAGCACGATCAGGTCGACGGCTTGCTGACGATCGATCCGGCCACCGGCCAATGTACCTTGGCCAGTCAGTGCAGCGCCGGTCTGCAGGGCGGTTACAACGTCAAGGAAGCCTACGCCGAAGCATTCATCCCGATCCTGAACGACCTGCCGTTCATCAAGTCGTTGAACGTCGACATTGGCGACCGTTATTCCAAGTTTAGTTCGGTCGGCACCACCAACAACCTGAAATTCGCCGTTGAATATAAGCCGTTCGACGACTTGCTGCTGCGTGGCACGATTGCCGAGGTGTTCCGCGCCCCGAACCTCTTCGAAGTCTTCGGCGCGCCAACCTCTTCCGCGTATCGTATCTCTAGCGATCCCTGCACAGGTTACACGGGCACGCCGGTCGACCCGGCCTGCGTCAATGTGAAAACCGACGGCAGCTTCACCAACCAGCTGGTCACCGAGAACCAGCAGGGCAATGCTATTAACGCCGGCTCCGCCTTCACAAACGTCCCGATCAAGCCGGAACAAGGCAAGACGTTTGATTTCGGCGCCGTCTACAGCCCGTCGTGGGCACCAGGCCTCTCGTCGACGATCGACTTCTGGCACCTTTACATCAACGATGTCATCACCGTCGTTGGTATTCAGAGCTCGCTCAATCTCTGCGCAGCGGGTGATACGACCTACTGCCAGTTCATCTCGCGCACCCCCAGTGGGGTCGATCAGGGTCAGCTTACAACCAACGTGGTGACGCCCACCGACAACCTGGGTACCACCAGCACGGGGGGCGTCGATTTCTCCCTGAACTACAAGCTGCCGCAGTTCTCGTTCGGCAAGATCAGTGTGGGCATGAACGCCACTTACCTGAAATACTTCAACGAGCAGACCGCTCCAGGTACCGTCGCCAATACCACTTACAACGACGCCGGACATTTCATGCCGTTCGGTTCTGCGCAGGCGGCAGCTTGCCCGGGTGCCGTCGGCAACTGCCTGTTCCCGCGCTGGAAGGGTCAGGGCTATGTGAACTGGCAGTTGGGTAACTGGGATGCTTCGTGGCGCTTGCGCTACATCGGCCGCTTCCAGATGGGTTCGAAGAGCCCGTCGCAAGACGTGCATCCGGATGGGTCATGCTACTTTGGTACCTACTGCACGATTCAGGGCGCCGAACTGAAGTACGGTGCGACCGTCTATAACGACGTGTCGCTGGGCTACAACATCGAACCGTTGAACACCCGCGTCGAGTTCGGCGTCAACAACGTGCTCGACAAGCAGCCGCCGTTGTTGTTCGCGAACAACACGTTGAACGCGAATACCGACCCGAGCGACTTTGACCTGGTTGGCCGCTACTTCTTCGGCCGAGTCACGGTCAAGTTCTAAGCTTGGCTTGACGTTTTAACCTTAAGGGGCCGCGCAAGATGATTGCGCGGCCCTGTTTTTTTGGGGGATGGCATCAATGCGATTTGACGAGATCAATGCGGCAATACAGTCCGGCGACCTGGTGACGGCTGAAGCTCTGTGCCGGGCAGATTTACAAGCGTGGCCGCACGACGAAGATGGGCTATTGCTGCTGGCTGTAAGCCTGCATCTGCAGCATCGGATCCCCGAGGCAATCGCCGCTTACGTGTACCTGACCCAACTGTTTCCCGACAACGGCGTATACTGGGCGAACTACGCTACCGCCTTGCGGGAGGGAGCGCTGCTGACGGAAGCAGAAACGGGCTATCGCACCGCGATCCGGCTGGACCCGAACAATCCCATACCTCGGGTCGATCTCGGACTGATGCTGATCGAGCGCAAGGACTATCTGAGTGCTCGCGAGACGTTGCTGGATGCCTTCGATCTGGACCGGCAATCGCCGCTGGCCCGCGTACATGGTGCTCGTGCCTGTTGCCTGTGCCAGGATTTCAACGGTGCCCAGGATCTTCTCCGACCCTGGCGCCAATGGTTGCCGCTGCACGACGATGTCCTGCAGTTGGAGTTGGGCAGGCTACTGATATTATTGAGCGACGCAAGCGGTGCGCTGGCGTTGCTGGAAGAAGTGGTGCAACGGAACGGTTCCAATCTGGAAGCGAAGTTCCTGCTCGCCAGCGTTTACGAGCGGCTGAACCGGCTGACAGAGGCCGACGCGTTGTTACAGGTGATCGCGACGCAGGGTCAGGCACTGGGCCCATCTGAAAAGCGCGAAATGGATTACCAGTTAGCCAAGTTAGCTCTGCGCAAGAATGATCTGGCCTCCGCTCGATCGCTATTGGAACGGTCAGGACCACGTCACCCGAAGGACATGGCTCACTTTTTCGAATTGGCCGAGATGTACGACAAGGCCGGCGAACAGGAGCTTGCCCTGCAGGCTTTGCGCGCGGCGCATGTCATCCAGTTGGAAGACCTGAAAATTGCCGCGCCGGCTCATTTCGCGCCCGACGCCCCAGCGTTGCCGGTGGCCACCATTGCGCACGTATCTCCAGCGGCTTACCACCAGTGGCCCACGCTGCAGGCCCCGGATGCTCACCATTCGCCGGTGTTCATTGTTGGCTTTCCACGCTCCGGCACCACACTGCTGGAGCAGATGCTTGATGCCCATCCGGCGCTGCAGTCGATGGACGAGAACCCGTTTTTCAACAAGCTGGCCGGCAAGCTGCGTGCGCACGACCCATGCATTCTGCAGGATCTTGGTGTACTGCAGCAACGCGATGCTGATGAATTGCGCAAGCTCTATCTGAAGATGGTATGCGAGACGATCGATCGGAACTGGGATGCCCAACTGGTCGACAAGAATCCACTGAATATGTTGTGGCTACCGATGATCCATCGGCTGTTTCCAGAGGCGAAATTTATTTTCGCGCTGCGTCACCCATGCGACGTCATCCTCAGCTGCTACATGCAGAATTTTCGTGCCAGCATCCTGGGCGCCGCTGGCGCTAGCATTCCACGGCTGGCAGCAGCCTACGTACAGGCCATGGAGCACTGGCTACAGGATGTGCAGACCTTTCAGCCTAACGTCCTAGTATCGCGTTACGAGGATCTGGTGGCGGATTTTCCCCGACAGGCCCAGCGCATCGCGCAGTTTCTGGAGCTGGAGGATGCCACGCCCATGCTGGCCTTCGACAAACATGCCCGCGGCAAGGACTATATCGGCACGCCCAGCTACACCCAGGTCATCTTGCCGGTGAATAAAAAGGGATTGAACCGCTGGAAAAGGTATCGAAAGGAATTCGAGCCGGCTTGGCCGATGCTGCAACCCATGCTTCGGCGCTGGGGCTACCATATAGACGAATAACTTGCTTTTCGCCATGCATGATGCAACGAAAACTGTATTCCAAGGCCGACGAATTAGGCCTTCCTTGGCATACTCGCCCGAATTGCGTTCATTCCATCACGGTCTCGGATAACCAAAGTCGAAACGCCATAGCCGCAGTTGAATCGGGCCGACTTAAAGACGATACCAAATAGTAGCCATTCTGTGCGAGTACCCCCACGCTTCCAACTCGCACAAGTGCTCCGGCAGCGATAGTGTCAGCCACCAGCATGCTCCGAGCCAGAGCCACACCCTGCCCCATTTCGGCTGCCTGTAACAACAGTGCCGAATCGCTGAAGGTAGGGCCACGCGAGACTTGGTCAATCTTCACTCCTGCCTGCGTGAACCAGCTCTCCCAAGATTCAAAACCATCACACAACAGGAGGCAACGTCTAAGATCAGTCAATCCACGCAGCTTCACGCGTGATACATAGCTAGGTGACGCTACCGGAAAAAATTCTTCGTCGAACAGCTTCTCGCTGCGCGTACCCGCCCAACTGCCGCTTCCATAGCGGATACCGAAATCGATACCCTCCGCGTCCAGATCGATCAGGGCTGGGGTGGCGTCAAGATTCAGCCTGATCTCCGGGTGCTTTGCCAGAAATGTACCTAAACGCGACATCAACCATCGGCTCACTAGAGATGGCGGCGCGGTGATCGACAGATTATTCTCATACCGGACCCTTAACGAGCTGGTAAGCGACGAAAGTGGCTCCAGAGCTTCCCTTACCACTTTCAACAGCCGGTTTCCTGCCGGTGTCAGAACGACGTTGCGCCGATTCCGTGCAAATAATTTCGTTGCGCAGAACGACTCAAGCGCCGCTATTTGGTGGCTAACCGCGCTCGTTGTCAAATGCAACTCCTCTGCAGCGCGGGAAAAATTCCGCAATCGACCTAGCGCCTCGAACGCGCGCAACGTATGCATCGGCGGCAATACATATCTCATAGTTATGTCCGGGCGGATGAATAGTATTCATCACATAGTTAATAATTTTCACTTCAACGATCTCGTTTGCGAACTCATACTGCCTCCCAAACGAACAACGAATTTTACGCCTACTTATCGAACAAATCGAACGGAACATTATACTTTTCCGCGATTCATGCCTATGAGTCATGGTCTACTATTTTCGTACGTCGTGGACGTGCGCTATTCATCAATACGTTGGCGACGCTCAGTCGTGACTTCTACTCGAGCCACCAGCCGGACGTGATGCGTCGCGTATCACCTTGCCGTTATCAATGGTCGATTTTTAAGTGGTAGACCCGTCACAGCTACCGGGTCATTGATCTTGGTTAATTCGATATAGCACAAAGATAAATTCACGCCCAAATTCATACACAAAAACACACGAGCGAATACAATCAAGCTGATACATACCAATAAGCCCGCTGTCATCGACAAGGAGACGTACGGCGCATCAATCCCATAGCTTCTCTTGCGCCTTGCATTAATCATGGTGATTCCCTTGATGTCATGATGGATGCGATGTGCAGCAACATTTTTTGGCTGGCGCGGATGATGTAGCAGTGTCTGGTGTCATGCAAACGTGCTGCAGAGGAAATAAGGAAAGGCATGAGGAACAAACACGGTCGCCAGTTAGCGACTCATCTCATCCAAAAATCGAACGTCATGAGCAAAATGACTATTGGGAAAACCGTCAGGTTCACCCTCGGTCCGGGCAAACTGGCTAAGATGAGCGCGGAAACCAAGGCTTGGCTGGAACGCAAATTATTTCTCACGTTCTGTACCCAAAAAGCTGAGTTGCGCGCAGCTGAGGAATGCAGCCGTTCCAGGATCTCAGGCTTACTTCCAGCACTTGAGGCCACTACACGTGCCTCGCAGCATTGAAGACATGCGTTGAGTTAACTTAGGTTTCTGCATTCAACGTAATCCATACTTTGCAAAAAGCGCTGAGATGAAAAAGATTATGCCGAGCCCATCAGTCGACCCCCTCGATACGCGATTCCTCCAGCAAGAACTCGAAGGCCTCGGAGTACCTCGGGGTGCCGTCGTCATGGTCCATTCGTCCTTGTCTGCCTTCGGGGCGGTGGTAGCTGGAGCTCAGAGCGTGGTCAATGCGCTTCGGCACTGCGTCGGAAAATCGGGGACTGTTGTCGTGCCGGCATTCACGCCTCAGGTCTCCGACCCGTACCCGCAAGCGCTCGGTGGGCCGCAGGTCGACAGAGCTCGCCGAGAAGTACCGCTCTACCATGATGCTTTGCCGACTCCCATGGGTGCAGTCCCCAACTCGGTTCTAGCCCATCCCGACCGACTACGCGGCGGTCACCCGCAGGCGTCTATTGCCGCTTTGGGTTCTTGGGCCCGGGAGATCACAACCAATCAGCCCTTGATTTATGCGCTCGGAAAGGACTCGCCATTCGATAGGATGTATGGGTTGGGTGCATACATCTTGCTGTTGGGCGTTGGCCACAACCGCAACTCGTTCTTGCACTACGCCGAGTCGTTAGTGCCTCAACATCGCAGGAAGGTACGTCGATTCCCCTACGTAATCCAGCGCGAGCGCCTTTGGGTGGAAGCTCCCGACGTGGGTGACGACAATGGCAAATACTTTCCACTGCTCGGAGCCGAGGCCGATGCCGCCGGTTTGATCCGCAGCAAAATGATCGGATCGGCGTCCTGTCAGCTCATGAAGAGCATTCCTTTCGTCGACTTCGCAAAATTGCGGTTAGCGGAATTGCTTACCGAGGCACGGTAGCGTGGCCAAACCTGAGCACCTCAATCTCGATCAATGAATTGGGCGAACCCATTTCGAGCCCCGCCGCGCAACACTGAGAAGCGCGTCCAATCGGTGCCCTCTCATTTGTTAGGCCTCGCGGCCCTTGCCGCAGCTCACAAAAAGGACTTGGCGAACGATGCGCGGATTTTGGGATGAGAACAACTGGCGGCTCGAAGGAAACGCCCTGCTGATGCCCAACGGCCAGCGACTGCTACTGAAACACATCATGGAATGGCGTGCGCACCACCTAATGGGCAACGTCGATCTGTCCGGCAAATGGCCTGACTGGAAAGTCAGGCAGCAATACCTGATTGCACCGGGTGGCTCCATGCACCAAGGCCGCATCCCAGAACACGTTATGCGTCACATCGTGCACATGCACGACATAGAACGCCTCGACCTCAAGCGCCGGCAACTAGTCCTGTTCTAGCGGTAAACGTGACTCGAAGAAAACGAACCACCACGGGTGACCACGTAACTTCTCTCAAGATCGGCACGGCACGTTGAGCGCCAGCGGCCGCATGGTAACCACGGAACGCCACTTCCTTTGAATTATGGAAAGGCACCCGCCCGGCTTGCTTAGGCATTAGTCGGGTACGAATCATCGTGAGCCAGTTCAGGTCTTTCAGTGCCGCGCTTGTAAGCGCAAGTCGTGAAGAAGTCAGTGCCGATTGGGCTTGCTGTAAAACGGCGGCAAGGCACACGAGGCCTGTTCTGGCGTCCTCAACGCAGCCACTCAACGAGGCGAGCACAACGCAGCAAAGGAAGAGGAGAACGCAGCCTGCCGCCGTGATTGGAAAGAATCACCGCATCTGCACCGGCGGCGATGCAATGTCGCGCGTCAGCGGCGCGCAAGACACCTTTCACTAGTAGGCGGCGCGGCCATAGCGCGCGTATCCGCGCGAGGCCTTGCCAATCGAAACCAGCATCCATCTCGCGCCTGATCAGCGCGGCCTGTACGTCCATATTGCCCTCGCCGGCCGCGGACAGGTTTGCCATATGCGGAACGCCGTTGCGCAATAGGCGCAAGGTCCAGCGCGGATGCGCGATGCCGTCGATCAGGAGAGAAGGCCGGTAGCGCAGTGGGTATTCGAAGCCGTTGCGCCGATCGCGTTCGCGATTGCCGCTCACCGCCACGTCGACCGTCACCACTAGGGTGGAACAACCCGGTATCTCGCGGCTTTTCGGAGGCCTATGGCATTACCCCCGAGGTGTTTCGCGCGGAACTCAGAACAAAAGCCGCATGGCTTCGAATCACGCGCGCTTCCGATCGTCTTCGCACCATTGCCACCGATACGGGCTTCGCGGATCACGCGCACATGACGCGATGGATTCAAAAGACTCACTGGCCTATCACCGATGGCATGGCGTCTTGGATTTGGACCGAGTGCGGAGGTCTGAAAAAGCTGCCTGCTTCGTCATGAAATCGTCGTTTCTACTTCGGCCCTTTCCAGACGAGATCCTCGTTGTTGCGGCGTTAGATGTACGCGGCAAGGGTGCCTTGGTCGTCAATCTGAATGGCTCACGACCTTCGACGCCTTCGTTGAAGTAGATATCGGTGTTGTCTCCCTGTCATGGCTTGTCCAGATGTTCGAGGACGTGCTGCGCATACACGCGGTCGTCGGCAATCACCGCGCTTCTCGCATCGCGCTCTATGACAGGTCGGAATTTCTTAAGCCTGAAGGCGTCGACCAGATGCACGGCCATCTCGTGTATCTGCAGGTAGGAATCGTCCAGGGCAGCGCTTACCGTATCGCTCACCGCGTTTGCGTCTGCGGGCGGCAGCATCTCCTTGAGTGCGGGAAGGCGTGTTAGCGCCACGAGCCGGATACGCTCAGGCGCTCCTGGCTTGGCATAGGAAAAAACGATGTGCGCCGCCTGTGGATTTTTTATCGCGGCCAGTCCGTTCAGTACGCCAATCGTTACGTGCCGATCTTTCGCGGCGCCCAAAGCGGTGCGTAGAATATCGAGCGCGTTGGGGCTGACCGAGTGACCCAGCTGTTCGGCCGCAGCAGCTTGCACGGCATAGCTCGGGTCGTCGCGAATCGCCTCAATCACTGCTTCCAAGACGGCCTGGTCGCTCAGAAAGTTGCTCATTGCGCTTATCGTTGCGGCGCGCACCTTGCTGTTGCTTTGATTCAGCGCGGATAGCAACGCCCGCTTGGCCTGATCGGACTTGCCCTGGCCAAGACTCGATGCCGCCTCAATACGCACGCCGTAGAATGTGTCGCGGTTCAAGACGTTCGTCAACGCCATGACGCAGCAATCGTTATCCGTTTTCGAATGTATACCCAACTGTTTGGTGGCCCAGAGCCGGCTCATCATGTACGGGTCATTTTGCGCCTGCGCGCTGAGCTCCTCGTTTGTCTTGGTAAAGATGATGGTTTTGTAGATGATGCCGTTCGGATCGAAGTCGACCCACTTAGGCGCGAAGGCCAACGGTATGTCGAATTCCTGGTTGGCAGCATAGTTACGAACCAGTTTGTCTACTTTTTGATTGTTGTCGCCGAAGAAGGTCAGGTGGATCGGCATGTCGAAGATTGTGGTATTCGCATTCACGTTTTGCGTCTGTGCCACCTTCACCATTTCCATTTTTCGCTGGGGATCGTAGCTGGCGGTGATTCGATATTCGGGGTGACCGCCTTTGAACACCCATTCGTACAAGAACCACGACAAGTCCTTCCCTGTTCGGGTCCAGATGCTGCTCGCAAGGTCCGCAGTATCGGCCGTCTGTGCTTGGTGGGTGGTCAGGTAGTAGTTGAGTGCCTGGAAAAGCGTTTCGTCCTGCGATGCGGGCGCCATCATGGCATGCTCGCTATCGAGCACGTAACGCATCATATCCAGCACTGACGCACCCTTGGCGTGGGTGATTTCTTCGAGCATGTCAACCGGATCGAGATACCCGCGGTAAACCATCGGCCGGTCATTGTCTGCCGCTTCGGCATCCAGTGCTGCATTTTGATCGTTGTAGATTTCGAAGCGATACGCGTCGTTTCCTTCGTGATATTGCGTATACAACGCGGTTAGATACGTGGCGAAACCTTCGTTCAACCAGATGTTGGCCCAGTCGCGGCCTTGCACGTAGTCGCCAAACCAGTGCTGACCCAACTCATGGGCAACGAGAATCGTGCTTGGGTAATCAGCGTCCGCTCTGGCGTCATGCAAGGTCTCATCGAGCAGCGTCGTGGCGCTGACGTTTTCTTGGCCGCCCCACATATAATTGTGAACGGCGACCTGATCGTATTTCTCGAAGGGATATTCGACGCCCGTGGCGCGCGTGAAGAATCCAATCATGTCCGGCGTGAGATGGAACGTGCGCTGCGCCACCGCGTCGTCGACGCTATTGGCGACGAAGTAATCCACCGGCTTGCCTCTGTAGTTATCCGAGATCTTCTTCCACGGGCCCACCGCAAGCGACAACAGATAAGCACTGTGCGGGACGTGCTCCACCCAGTCGTAAGTCGCTTGTCCGGCCTCGTGCTTCACGCTCACCAGCGTGCCGTTAGAAATGACGACTTGTCCTTCCGGCACAGTCGTAATCGTTTCGCTGGTGGCCATGTCATTGGGATAGTCCCAACATGGGAACCAGTGGTGGTTGAATTCAGGTTCACCCTGCGTGTAAATCTCGGGTGGTGTGCCCGGATCATTCCTTCCTGGATTGACGAAGTAGAGTCCAGCCTTTGGATAGCCGTGATAGACGATGCGAATGTCCAGCGAATCCGCGGGCCCGTAAGGATGCCCCAGGGTGATCCATAAGCATCGATCATCCGCGCTATACGCAAGCGCTTTCGGCGCGCCATCAGTCTTGACCAGCGTTACCGAGTCGATCGACAAATCCTCGCTGTTGAGGCAGAACTTCTCGAAGTTCGTCTCGAACGGTTTGATGGCCACCACTTCGTCGCCGAACACTTCTCGCTTGGATTGGGAAAAATGCAGCGAAAGCTTGTAATTCTGTACATGGTAGCTTCGGCTCGGCGCCCATTGCATGGTTCCGGGGCCGTTGCTTTCCTGGGCGGCATGAGCCATGCCGAGGTAAGCCAGCGCAAAAAGCAGCGCGATGGATTGGGATTCTGGGCGCCGCCAAAGACGGCTGACCGAACACCCGTTCACATCTTCGGAGATCGCACGGCTTCGGGCACGTTCGGCAGACGATCTGGAAGGATCGGCAACAGGGTAAGTTGATGGCCTCATTGGCTTGTAACTTAGCCCATCAGAC
>Ga0302314_10018299_pt1 | contig 11690 bp, 10 predicted proteins | sample III_Palsa_N2_3_FD_200533 | JGI IMG/M metagenome (GOLD analysis project Ga0302314, IMG submission 200533) | Peat permafrost microbial communities from Stordalen Mire near Abisko, Sweden - III_Palsa_N2_3 | ecosystem: Environmental > Terrestrial > Soil > Palsa > Peat permafrost | place: Sweden... | reverse complement strand
CATGGGCGTTGAAGCCGGTGCGGTCGCCATCGCGGATCGCGATCAGGAAGGCGTGGATATCACCGGCCGCGTCGATCTTGGTGGTCTCGGCGCAGGAGGCCGCGGCCATCGCCAGCGCCGCGATCGCCAGGACCCGCAGTGTCTGTCCGATGTTCATAGTCCCTCCGCTCACGATCACGCGCCGGTGCGCATCTTGAAGAAGTCGATCACCCGCTGCTCGACAGCGTTGGTCACCGTGCCGGGCCGATCGTCCAGGTGGATGGTAAGCACCGAATGCGGCGGCATTCCGGTTCCCGGCAGGGCGTCGGCGTCTTCCAGCTCGACCGCCTCGAACTTGTCGCCGAACTCGGCCTTCAGCATCTCGAACCGCTGATCCGGGACGAAGGCGTCGCTCTTGAAGCGCAGGCCCATCATCGACAGGTTCTCGTCCTTGAACCTCGCCTTGGCGCAGGCGATCTCGGCGGGGGAGGCGTCGATCGCCCTCTCCTTGCCCTTGCCCAGCATGGGGATGGACGGCTGCGACAGCACCGGCGCCACCACCGATGGCTCGGTCATCATCGCCAGGGCAAAGCCGCCGGTGAAACACATGCCCACCGCGCCGACCCCCTTGCCGCCGCACTCGGCGTGCGCCTTACGGGCCAGGGCGCGGAGCCAGTCGACGATCGGGCTGGAGCCGGCGCCCGACCACAGGTGAAATTCGCGGCGAATGCACATGGCCGTCAGCACCTGGCGCACAGCGTCGCCTCGCGTGGCCGTCTTGCCAGGCGTTCCGAACAGGCTGGGCAGGAAGACCGTCATGCCCGCCGCCGCCACATGGTCGGCGAAGCGGAACACCAGGGGGTGCAGGCCGGGAATTTCGTGGATGATGATGACCGCCGGACCGGAGCCCTTGCGGTAGACGTCGCGGGTCCAGCGACCGTCATTGAACTGGGACTTCTGATAGTCCGCCGGAATCTCGATCTGCGCCATGCCGCCCCTCGCTGCTGCGGAGCAAGCCTAGCCGAAATATCGGCGTTGTGCGCCCTCAGTATCGGCGGTTGGCGGGGGCGTCGTTGAAGCGGTCGGAGCGGTCCGGTTGCGGCAGGTCCGTTGGCGGCAGCGCCCAGGACCCATGGAAGTTGTAGTCCAGGGTCACGCAGAACCGCGCCGCGCCGGCCGCGTCCCGGCCAAAGGCGTAGATCTTCAGGTCCCGATCCGGCTTCAGCGGCCCGATCGCCAGGAAGCCCCGCACGGCGCCAGGGCAAAGCGCCTTCACCAGCGCCGCGCCGTCGCCCTTCTGCACGATCTCATAGAGGTCGCTGTAGGACGCAAGGTTCGACCCGAGCAGCTTGGCCTTCGAGGCGCCCAGGTCGCGTTCGGACGCCGGCTTCACATCGGCCTCGCCCACGTCCTGGGTCTCGACCAGCTTCAGCACCCGGGTGCTCATGATGTGTTTGTCGAACACGAAGGTCAGACCGTTTTCGGTCATCTGCTGCGTGACCGGCGTGGCTGAGTCATAGGAATAGATCAGCCGCCCCGCCGAGGCGGCAGTGGGGATCAGCAGGATGGCTGCCGCTGCGGCAAGGCGGATCGGGCGGAACATGGCGGCTCATCAAGTGGTTGCGCTGGGTGCTGTGCGATCCGATATCGACCCTTTGAAGGCGGCGCTCAAGCTTGTCCGAGATAAACGCAAAACGGGGGGCCGGTCCCATGCCAGCCAGAAACGCCACGGTCGCCGTCATTGGCGCGGGCGACTTCATCGGCTCAGCCATCGCCGAGCGGTTCGCCGCAGAGGGCTATCAGGTGTTCGCCGGCCGTCGGAATGGCGAGCAGCTGGCGCCCTTGAAGGAAAAGATCGAACAGGCGGGCGGCGTCTGTCACGCGCGGAGCCTCGATGCGCGCAGCGAGGAGGCTGTCACCGCCTTCCTGGCCGAGGCCGATGGGGTGGCGCCCCTGCAGGTCTGCATTTTCAACGTTGGCGCCAACGTCAACTTTCCCATCACCGAGACCACCGAGCGGGTGTTCCGCAAGGTCTGGGAGATGGCCTGCTACGCCGGTTTCCTGTCCGGGCGCGAGGCGGCCAAGCTGATGCTGCCGCGGGGAGGGGGTTCGATCTTCTTCACCGGCGCCACGGCCTCTGTGCGCGGCGGCAAGGGCTATGCGGCCTTCTCCGCCGCCAAGTTCGGTCTGCGGGCGGTGGCCCAGTCCATGGCCCGGGAGCTGGGACCCCAGAATATCCATGTTGCCCACCTGATCATCGATTCCGGCGTCGACACCGACTTCGTGCGCCAACGCATCGCCGCCGCGCGCGGGGCCGAGGCGCTGGAGCATCTGACCCCGGACCAGCTGATGCACCCGGCCTCCATCGCCGAGGCCTACTGGCGCCTGCACACCCAGACCCGCGACGCCTGGACCCACGAGCTCGACCTTCGCCCCTTTGCCGAACCCTGGTGAGATCATGACCAAAGCCGTCTTCTATTTCGATTTCGCCAGCCCCAACGCCTACCTCAGCCACCGGGTGATCCCGCAGATCGAGGCGCGCACCGGGGTAACGTTCGAATACGTCCCGGTGCTGTTGGGCGGCCTGTTCAAGCTCACTGGCAACCAGGCGCCGATGACCGCCTTTGCCGGGATCAGGAACAAGCTGGCCTATGAAGCGCGGGAAACCCAGCGGTTCATCGCCCGTCACCAGCTGGGCGCCTTCCGGATGAACCCGCACTTCCCGGTCAATACCCTGAGGCTGATGCGCGGCGCGATCGCCGCCCAGGAGCTGGGCGTGTTCGAGGCCTATGTGGAGACGGGCTTCAAGGCCATGTGGGAAGACGGCCAGAAGATGGACGATCCGGCGGTGATGGCCGAGGTTCTGGCCAAGGCCGGCCTCGACGCCCAGGCGCTGATGGCCAAGGCGGAGGAGCCCCAGGTCAAGCAGGGCCTGCTCAACACCACCGAGGCCGCCTGCGAGGCCGGCGCCTTCGGCATCCCCACCTTCGCGATCGACGGCGAAATCTGGTTCGGCAAGGACCGCCTGCGCGAGGTCGAGGACGCGATCATAGGGGCGTAGGGGCGTTGCGCATCGCCTTGCGTCTGATCCGCGCCCTGCGCCGTTGATGCGCCTGGGCCAGCTGGTTGACCAGCAGCGCGGCCTGGAACAGCACCGTGGCGAGGATGAACAGAATATTGGTGGTCGACTGGAACGAGCTGACCAGCGCCTTCCAGTTGGCGGCGATGCTCACCGCCAGGCCGATGGACAGGATGATCCGATAGGGGGTTCCGATCTGGCGGTTAAGCCACCGGTCCAGCCGCCAGGCCCAATAGGTGAGGGTGCGCAGGGCGCCCGCGTGGTGGTCGACCTGTTGAGTATCCAATCTCGCCTCCCCTATGGCTTTGCGGCCATTGAAAGCAAGGGGTGGCGACAGTGCAACCGCGCTGCGGCGTTTAGCTGGCTTTCGCGCGGGGAATATGGGTCTGGCCGGCCCAGCTCTGGATCATGGCCAGCATCTCGCGCGGGTTGATCGGCTTGCCCAGATGGGCGTCCATGCCGGCCACGCGATATTCCTCGACCTGCTCGGGCAGGACATTGGCGGACAGGGCCAAGATGGGGATTTCAGCCAGGGAGCCGCCGAGGCCGCGGATGATGCGGGTGGCCTCGACGCCGCCCATGACGGGCATGTGGACGTCCATCAGCACCATGTCATAAGACCGCGCCTTCACCGCCTCGATGGCCTCCGCGCCATTGCTGGCGACATCAACCTCGACGCCCACCGCCCGCAGGATGGTGGTCACCAGCTCCTGGTTGGCCTCGGCGTCCTCGACCAGCAACAGGGTGATGCCGTCGGTATGGTCGGCGGTGGCCTCGACAAGGTCCGGCGCGCACGCTCCCGCTTCGGGCAGGGGCGCTGTGAACCAGAAGGTCGAGCCTTCCCCCGGCCGGCTTTCCACCCCGATCTCGCCGCCCATCATCTCGACCAGCCGTTTGGAGATGGCCAGGCCCAGGCCGGTGCCGCCGAACTTGCGGGAGATTGAGCCGTCCGCCTGGGCGAACCGCCTGAACAGCTGTCCCAGGACCTCCTCCGGTATGCCGATGCCGCTGTCCTGGACGGCGAACCTGATCCGGTCGCCAACCGCGTGGACGCGGACGCTCACGGCGCCCTTGGCGGTAAACTTCACCGCGTTGCTCATGAGGTTGAGCAGCACCTGCCGAATCCGTCCGGTGTCGCCCAGCAGATAGGCCGGGACGTCCTCATCGACCACGATGTCCAGGCCGATCGCCTTGCGTTCGGCCTGGTCGCCCAGCAGGGCCGCGGCGCTCGCGGCGAGCCTGCGGGGATCGAACGGCTCCAGCTCCAGCTTGACCGCTCCGTCCTCCAGCTTGGAGAAGTCCAGCACGTCGTTGACGATGGCCAGCAGCGCCTTGCTGGCCTCGTCCACCCGCGCGACCCAGTGGCTCGCCTGGGGCGGCAGGGCGTCGTGGGCGCTGAGCAGGCCGGAGAAGCCGACAATGGCGGTGAGCGGCGTGCGCAGCTCGTGGCTCATATTGGCCAGGAACTGGGCCTTGGTGCTGGCGGCGACTTCGGCCCGATCCCTGGCTTCCACCAGTTCCGCCTGAATGGCGTTGCGCTCGGTAACGTCGTGCAGGATCCAGATTTCGCCGATGGCGTCCTCGCAGGCGCGATACTCGATCACCCGCTCCTCGCCGTCGCGGCGGCGGATAACGGCGGTCACCGTCTCCGGGAAGCCTTCTTCACGGCGCTGATGATAACGTTCGATCAGCTTGGGCGCCTTGTCCCCATTCAGCAGAGTGAACCAAGCCTCCAGGCTGTTGAGCTCCTGACGGCTATAGCCGGTGAGGCGCTCCACCTCGGCATTGACCGACAGCACCCCCGCCTGGACGTGGACGGCGCCGGCCGGCAGGCGCTCGATGATCCGCGCGAACCGGTCGGCGCTTTGCTTCTGTTCGGCCTCGGCCCGGCGGCTGTCGGTGACATCCTGGAACAGGCCGTAGAGGGCGATGGGCGCGCCGGCGACGTCGAGTTCGCAGGCGCCGCGGATGATCACCGAGCGGATTTCGCCGGAGGGGCGGGCGAGGGCCACCTCCAGGTCCAGGGCCTCGCCGGTCCGTCTTGCCTCATCCAGCGCCTGCTCGATCCGGAGGCGTTCTGGCGCGGAGAAGAAGCCCATCACTGTCGTCAGCGTTGTGGAAAAATTCGCTCGGTCGACACCGTGGAGCCGGTAGGCCTGGTCCGACCATTCAATGGCGTGGTCGATCAGGTCGTAGCGCCAGTAGCCAAGGCCGGCGATCTGTTCGGTCATCTCCATCAGGCGCAGACGCTTCGCCTGCGCGGCGGGATCGCCGGCGGCCTTGGCGTCATGGCTGACAGCGACGAGGCCCGTTGAGTGGGATTCGTCGACTAAGACTATCGACATCAGATCGCTAATCCCGAAGTGTGCGTGGACCTGCGTATTGCGCAAGAAAACGCCGAATGCCATTCTTATTTTTTACTTAACGATAACCGGGGTTAACCCCCGGCTTTACTTAATTCAATCCCCAAGTGCGTCGCCTGCCGCGCCACGAAGCGGAGCGCGTCGCAACGCCGCCGCCTAAACCGAGCGCAGGGCGATATTTGCGGGTTTGGGTTGAGCTTCCGTTAAACAGCGTTCAACGAACGAGATTCCGGGAACAAAGATTTTGAGACGCGTATCGCTTCGGACGGTAGGTCCAGTCCACGGTCGTGGGGCGCCGGGCAGGCGCGCCGCGCCAGGCCAGTCAACGGAAAACCGCCCTCCTTGCCCCGGCGTGCGCGGCCGGGGAAGGAAGGCGGAGAAATTAGAGCGCGCGGGATACAGGCGCGTACGGGATCGGCGGATCGTTTCGGCCCGAGCTAGACCGGCCTCAGCCCTGTTCGCTGTCCTTGAGGGCGCCGGCCTCGCCGATCACCTGGCGTACGCGCTCGACCGCGGCGATCGCCGCCTCGACGCCCTCGGACCGTTCGATCTTGGCGATGGTGCGGGTGATGCCGGTCACCAGCTGGCGCGATTCCGGTGTCAGGTGGCGAACCGCTTCCAGGAAGATTTCCGCGTCCTGGGGCTCGATCTCGGCCAGGGGATCGCCGGGCATGATTTCCAGCAGCACCGAGCCGGAGATGTTCAGCCGCTCGCGCATCTCATCGACGGCTTCGGGGCAGGCGTCGACTTCGACGGCGACACATTCGCCCTCGCCATAGTTGCCCGGCAGGCCGATCACTTTCATCCGCCAGCCGGACCGGATGGTCGGGCCGACCAGGAAGAGTTCGCTCATGCCGACGATGCGGCGGATGTTGTACCGCACCGCCAGTTCGATCAGGGCCAGGCCCAGTTCGCCCCGACGGCTGAAGCCTTCCGGCTCGCGGGCGCCGCTCATGGAATAGAGCCGGCACATCTCCCAGACGTCGGGATTGCGCACCGAGGCCACGTCCGGTCCGATGAAATGCGGATAGACGTCGCCGATCACCGACCAGTCGGAGGCCTTGCGGGCGCGCATCGAGCGTTCGACCTCGCCGTTGGGCGACAGCGACAGCAGGTAGATGGCGTGTTCGTCGTCGCCCTCGTCATATTCGCCGCCGTCTTCGGACACCGGGCGGTTCCAACCCATGCCTTCCACGAACACCTTCGTGCGCTGGCGGTGCATCTGCAGCAGCTGGCGCTCATAGAGGCAGCGGTTGGCGGCGGTAACGACGTGGATCATGGAGTGGCCCCGAATATTGCAGAGGCCAGTATGGATGCCGTCCCGCCGGGCGCTACCTGAGGGAAAGGGTAGGCGCCCGAAGCCGGTATGCGGATTGACTTTGCCGTACGGACACGAGCCAGCCCTTGTCTCGTAAGGAAAATGGCATGGCGACGCACGCCGCGTTGGGTGGCGGAACGGACGGTATGGCGGTGGAAAGGGGCGCCGCATTGTCGCAGCGCCGAAGTCTGCGCTACGGGCTCTCGTCGAGCAGAACGCCGCGCAGCCAGGCCGCAATCGGGATCTGCGCCCTGCGGGTGACGTGGAGCTTGGCCTTGGTGTTCTTCAGATGGAAGGCGACGGTGTCCTCGCTGATGCCGAGGATGCGCCCGATCTCCCAGTCGGTCTTGCCTTCGTTGACCCAGTAGACGCACTGGATTTCGCGGCGGCTCAAGGTCCGCTCGTTGGTGGTCTCATGGGCGATCTGCACCAGGCTGAGGCCCCGACTGGCGAAGATGGTCGCGGCCACCTGCATGTTCATCCGCGCCTGCGGATGAATCTCCTGCTCGTGGGGGCTGATCATGGTGACCGCCATGACTTCCCCCATCGGCCCATGAACCGGCACGACGAGGCCGTTTTTGGCGCCGAAGGAGCGGGCCTGTTCAAATACCTTCAGGCCGGCCTTGTCTGATGTGCGCTCCTCAATCTCGGTCCAGGTGAAGGCGGAGGGCGAGGTGAACACCGCCCGGATCGTAGGGTCGTAGCGGGACAGCCGCTCCTGAGCGTACTGCGCCGGCCATTCACCGAGGTTCCAGCCAAAGATGTTCTGCAGCGCGACGGGCTGGCCCGGGGAGGCGACGTGGATGCACGAACCCATGGTGAACCCGGCAAGTTCCGCCACATGGGCGAAACTGTCCGTCAGCGCTTCGATCGTGGAGACGCTGATAGCCGCCTGGAAGAAATCAAGCGCGGCGCGGTTTGTCTCGTTCAGCGGCCCAATCCCTTTGGCGGTCGAAGGTGCGACACTCGCCGGGAGGGTGAGCCCGGCGCGCGTGTCGCGGTTCAGTCCTGTTGCGTTGATTACTGGCCCAGCCACGGATCCGGAATCCCACAACATGCCCGATACGGCAAGGTAGAGGGGAAAGAAGGGCCGCTCAATGCGACTCGCGGACGCTCTGCCCCTCGGCAGCGGGAGATTCCGCTATCTGCCCAATTCGAGCGCGGAGGGGCGGGGCGATTGATGCCAGTTGTCGTCCTCCCCAATTCAATTTCCCCACCTGATTGTATCTAGCGAACAAGGCCGCCGCCCCGCGCGACGCCACCGCCCGGAGCCGGGCTCATTTTACTTCGCCGACCCCAAACTCAACCGGCGGAACAGCCCCGGTATCTCCGAGCGCCCTCTCAGCTTCAGCTTGCGGGCCAGGGAGATCAGGTGAAAGGCCACGGCGCCTTCGCTGAGGTCTAAAATCTTGCCGATCTGCCAATCGGACTTGCCCCGACCGGCCCAGTAGCCGCATTCATTCTCCCGAAGGGTCGGGTGCGGATCGGACGACGCTTCGACCTCGATCTCCGCCAGGGCGACCCCGTGCGAGGCCAGCAGGCCGGCCGCGACCTGCAGGATCATGCGTTCGCGCTCACCGAGCGGGTCGGGGGCGTCGCCGAACACGGTCACGCACAAGGTCTCGCCGAGCGGGCCATGGACGGGAACCAGCCATCCGCGCGGCGCATCAGCCTCCTGGTCGATCTCGCTCCAGGCGGCGGTGCGGACAGACATCAGGGCGCCGCTGACCAGGGCGTCGCCCTTGGCGAGGCGGCGGCGCACGCGCTGAAGGGCGTCTTCAGCAAGGTCCCAGCTGAAGGCTAGGCGCACCGAGATCGGCTCGCCGGGCCGTCCGGCATGGAAACAGGCGGCCGACGAATATCCCATCGGCTCGACGATATTCGCGAAATTCCGGACCAGCTGGTCCAGGGACCCGCTGTCGCCGGCGCTGTTAAAAAACGCCAGCGCGGCCCCTTCAACGTCCCCCATGCACCGAGCCCCTCAGGCGGCCTCAAATGCAGAAGGCCGATACTCATTGTAGTGATAAACGTCGACAATCCAAGATCGGAGACAATCGCCCGCAGCTTTGCTCGCCACGATGCTCTCCGTGCGGGCGAAATTTAAGCATACCCCGGCGACGATTGAGAAGGCTGGGGAACACTGTTCAATATCGTTTTAGGAGCCGACCAGTTCGAGCTCCCCATTTAGTTGAATATTGATCGCCGAGGCCCCGATCAGAACCTGATATCGCCCGGGATCGGCGATCCAGCGATTTGCCTCCGGATCGAAGGCCGCGAAATCCTGCTCCGCCAGCGTAAAGCTCACCACGGTGGACTCCCCGGCCTTCAGCTCGACCTTCGCGAACGCCTTCAAGGCCTTGGGAGGACCCGGCAGGCGCGGCGCGATCGGGGCCAGGTAGAGCTGCGGCGTTTCCGCGCCGGGCCGGTCCCCGACATTGGTGATCCTGGCGCGAACAACGACCGATGCGCCTCGGTCGGCGCGGGCGGGGACCTCCAGGTCGGCGTAGGCGAAGCGGGTGTAGGTCAGGCCGTGGCCGAAGGCGAAAAGGGGCTCGACGCCGGCCGCGTCATAGTGGCGATAGCCGACGAACAGCCCCTCCCCGTAAACGCTCTCATCCGCGCCCGGATAGTAGGGATAGCTGGGATTGTCCTCGATCCGCTTGGGGAAGGTCACCGGCAGTCGGCCTGATGGCGCGGCCAGGCCGAACAGGACATCAGCCAAGGCGTCCGGCCCGCACTCGCCAGGCAGCCAGGCCAGCAGGACCGTCGAAGCCTTATCGATCCACGGCATGGCCATCGGGGCGCCGGCGTTGATGGCGACGACGGTGCGGGGATTGGCGGCGACGATGGCCTCGATGAGTTCGTCCTGCTTGCCGGGAAGCTTGATGTCGTCGCGGTCATAGCCCTCCGACTCGGTGGACGCCGCCGAGCCGACCAGCAGCAGCACCGCGTCGGCCGCCTTGGCCACGTCGACGGCCTCCTCGATCGTGCCCGAAGGCTGGCGCATGCCGATCTGGCAGATCTCGAACGGCGCGTCGGGGCGGGCCGGCGCCCATTTGTATTCGACCCGGATCGGATAGCCCTGGCCGGCCTTCAGATCGATCTTGCCGATCCGCAGCTTGGCGGCGGCGCCGCTGGGGTCGTGGGCGTCCTCGACCGAGGGCGTGTTGGCGTCGATCACGATCTGATCGCCAATGCGCATCACGCAGTCGCCATCGCCGCGCAGGGAGAATTCGTGCTCCCCATCCTTCTGCGGCCAGAAGAAGCCGCTCCAGCGCAGGGCCTTGAAGTTCTCGCGAAACGCCGGCGGCGTCAGGGCGCTGATCCATTTGGCCATGCGGCGGTCGATGGTGGTGTGGACCGGCTCCCCCGAACACTCACTGTCCTCGAAATGCTCCAGCAACAGGCCCAGCACGTCGCGGGTCGAGTTGGGGCTGAACAGGGCTCGCACCGTGGCGGGCGGGAACGGATCGTTGTCGACACCCTTGGCGTAGGTGATCTCCACCTCGTCACCCAACAGGGCGCTCAGACTGTCCATGGGTGTGGGGCGGCGGCCCGGCCGCACATGGGAGCTGCCGTCGCCCTGCAGCCGCATGACCTCGGCGTTGGGGCCGATCACCGCCAGGGTTCGGATCGTCTTCCGGTCCAGGGGCAGCAGCCCCTTTTCGTTCTTCAGCAGCACGAAGGCCTGTTCGGCCGCCTTGCGGGCGATGGCCTGGTGGCGCGGGGTGCGTATTTCGCCCTTTTGCGTCGCGCCTTGGGGGGACTCGGCCCCGTCCAGCAGGCCGCAGCGCAGGATCAGCCGCACCAGCCGTCGTGCGGCCGCGTCGATATGGCCCTGGTCGACCTCGCCGTCCTGCACGGCCTTCAGCAGCTTGTGGCCCCAGTATTTTGGTGGCCCGGGCATTTCCAGATCCAGGCCCGCGCGGGCCGGCGGCGCGGTGGAATGGACGGCGCCCCAGTCCGACACGACCACGCCGTCATAGCCCCACTCTTCCTTCAGGATGGTGGTCAGCAGATGCGGATTTTCCGAGGCGTAGGTCCCGCGCAGCTTGTTGTAGGAGGCCATCACCGTCCACGGATTGGCCGCCTTGACCACCCGCTCGAAGGCGGCGGTGTAGATTTCGCGCAAGGTGCGTTCGTCCACCTCCACGCTCACATCCATGCGCCGGTGTTCCTGGTTGTTTGCGGCATAATGTTTCAGCGACGCGCCAATCCCCTCGCCCTGCAGGCCTCGGACATAGTCGATGGCCAGTTCCCCGGCGAGATAGGGGTCCTCGGAATAGGTCTCGAAATTGCGGCCCCAGACCGGCGTGCGGTTGATGTTGATGGTGGGCGCCAGCACCACATGCTCGCCCAGGGCCTGGGCCTCGCGGGCGATGGCGGCGGCGACTTCGCCGGCCAGGGCCGGGTTCCAGGTGGCGGCGAGGGCGACCGCGACGGGAAACACCGTCGCCGCCTGGCCAACATTGGAGCGAATGCCTGTGGGCCCGTCGGTCATGCGCAGGGACGGCACGCCGAGACGCTTGATCTCGGGCAGCGCGAAATAGGAGGCGCCGGCCATCAGGGAGACCTTCTCCTCCAGCGTCAGCCGGCCGAACAGGTCCTCCGTCCGCGCCTCCAAGGGCGCTTTGGGGTCCTTGTAAATCTCCGCGACCAAAACCGTGTCCGAGGCCATGGCGGATACTCCCTATGAAGGCTCTTTTTTACTCAGGCCAGGCCCAGGCGAACGAATTGGCCGGCCGGCGCTTCCAACGCTTCTAGCGCGGCTCTGAGCTGGTCGCGATAGTCGGCTTCCAGCTTTGTACCGGCCAGGTTCCGGTCCTCGCCGGGGTCCTCGTCGAGGTCATAAAGGTGGTTGCCCGAGAACCGCCGCGCGGCCCAGAAGGGCGCGGGGTCGCTCGCGTCCCAGACCTGGTGGATCACCGGGATGGCGCTCCCGGGCATGCGG
>Ga0302314_10018298_pt1 | contig 11691 bp, 14 predicted proteins | sample III_Palsa_N2_3_FD_200533 | JGI IMG/M metagenome (GOLD analysis project Ga0302314, IMG submission 200533) | Peat permafrost microbial communities from Stordalen Mire near Abisko, Sweden - III_Palsa_N2_3 | ecosystem: Environmental > Terrestrial > Soil > Palsa > Peat permafrost | place: Sweden... | reverse complement strand
GGTCTGAGGCCGGCACTCGCTCGACGCCGCTCAGAGTCGAGGCGTTGTCCCAAACCCGGCTGGCTGCGTTGATGACAAGAAGCGACTCCACCCGGGCTTCCTGCATAGTGGACATTTCGGATGTTCTGCGCGGATCTTCCTGCGGCCCCGGGATCAGGGTGGGGCGGTGACCGACAGTCTGCTGCCCGCCAGCACGGAGCCTGAATGCTCCTTGTGTGTAAATATTCGGACCGCAGCGACCTGCGTGGCGTCGTTAAGCCGCTAACACGATCTTGTACTGGAACCCAGGACATGGCCGCTGTGCGAGAATCCCGGCCATGACGGCGACAGCAACAGATCTCGTACTCAAGCGGTTCGTCTCCGAGTTGCTGCACGCAGTGCCGGTGGTGGCCGTCTGGGCGCACGGTTCGCTGGCGCTGGGCGACTTCCAGCCGGGACGCAGCGATCTCGATCTCATCGCGATAGTCGAGGGCCGTCTGGATGCCGAGCAGAGGGACCGGCTGACGGGCATTCACCAGCGACTGTTGAACGAGGAACCCGCAGCGGCTAACCTCCACTGCTCGTATTTGGCTGCCGCCGAGCTGTCCGACGCCGCGACGCCCCATGTCACCTGGGCGCACAGCATGATTCTGGAACGCCCGGTAACACCGGTCACCCGCCGAGAGCTGCACGACGGTGGGCTCACCCTCCACGGGCCACTGCCGACGGAGCTGCTCCCACCACTCGCCGAAGGGGAGCTTGAGGACTTCATCCGGCGCGACCTGGAAGAGTACTGGCTTCCGGCCACAAGCAAGCACGTGCGCTGGATCTACGACATCTGGGTGGATCTGGGTCTGCTGGTCCTGGCGCGCGCCACCGTCACGCTGCGCGACGGCCGGCTGATCACGAAGGGTGAGGCCCTGTCGGAATTGCTGGAACTCGGGGCGCCCGCAGACATCGTTCGCGACATCCACGAGCGACGGTACGGAGATCCCAAGCCCATCAGCCGTTTGGGGCGCATCCGTCGGGCGATACGGGCACGTGCCTTCGTGCGGCGCGGCATCAAACGAACGCTAGCCATGAACGCAGGTCCCAGGTATTCACCGCCCGGCGCCTGACTGTGGACGCAGCAGATCGTTCGCCACGACACTGACCAGGTGAAATCCGCCAATCGCAGATCCCGGAGAGGAACCCTACCGGGGTCCGGGCGGCTTCTTCGACTTCCGAGCCTTCCACGAGCTCAACCAGGGGCGCTGACGACCGGGCCAGGACGTCACCTCCGTCTCGGCCAGCCGTCACGGTTCGAATACGACTCGAACGAATACTGCGTCCTGCGATCCCATTCCTCGCCTGTCACCAACTCAAATGCGTTCTGGGCTATATACAGCAACCATTCGTCACTCGAATGGGCGACAACCCGACTCAAACAGTCCGGTCGATGCAGATCACAGCATCATCGGCCGCAGGGAACGACAGCGGGTCCTAGGAAGCGAGCGCAGCGACCAGCAGATCATGTGCCTGCTGGTCAAAGGCCATCAGCCTGATCTGCTCGACACCGGTCGACGAGGCTCGGAGAGTGGCAACGCAGATTTGCGCGGCCACGTCGGCCGGGAACCCGTAGACGCCGGTGGCGATCGCCGGAAATGCGACGCTCTTGGCATCCAGTTGATCCGCGACCTCAAGGCAACGGCGGTAGCAGGAGGCAAGCACCTCGGCCTCGCCGTAGTCGCCGCCTTCCCAGACCGGACCAACGGTATGGATCACATACCTGACCGGAGGAGTGAGGTCGAAGGCCGGCGTCGCCATCGCGTCGCCCGGCTCGCAGGGACCGATCGCGGCACCTGCATCCGCCAAGCGGCGACCTGCGGCTCGGTGAATCGCGCCGTCCACGCCGCCTCCGCCCATCAGCGATTCGTTCGCCGCAGTGACGATCGCATCCGTCTCCTGAAGCGTTATGTCACCCTGAACAACCTCGATCACAGCCATGCCCTGATGATGCCACCAGCACCGAACTGCAACACGGCAATACATCAGCTCAGCTCGGTGGCCGAGGAGAGCACCGATCATTACCCGCCGCCGCTAACCACACGTCGCAGGCCAAGGAGCTAGTCACACGGCCGGTAGTAGTTCTCGCCCTCGGGAGTGACCTCACGCAGGAAAGTCAACGCCTCACGGCCGAGGCCAAGTGTGGCCAACAGCAGGTCCAGAGCCGCCTCCTGGTCGCCCTCAGCCTTGGCCACCCAGACGTAGACGCCAGGGAGAGGGTTGCCAGCGGTGCGACTCAAGGCAAAGTCAATCTTCTGGATAGCGAACATAGCCGCCTCGACCTCGCCTAGGTCCTCCCAACCGTGTTCGACAGTGAGTCGCAGGCGTGCCGCCAGCGCTGCCATCGGGGCGCTCAGTCCGGCGATCAAGTCGAAGGTCCCGAGTGCATATCCCCAAAGGCTCGTCTGGAATGCCGGGTTGTCGTTCCGTCGCCATCCGCCACCCCCTGAGCCCCACGGCGACGGAGCCGGGTCCCACGTCGGGTCCGGCCCCGGTACCTCGATCTCTGCCACAGCTGGCCCCCTTCAGTTGCGCACCCTGCGCAGAACCTACCTCCCCGCCCACCGCCCAACGACAGACCACCTGAGACAGGTGAGACACCACCAGATCCGGTGAGACCGGATACCGACTGCATCAGACGGACCAGATCGACTGAGACGGGACAAAGGGGCAGACCTCGTGCTGCTCAGTCGCCCGTGTGATTGGTCGCGCTAGGTGTCACCTGGTCGCGCTTTCTGTCATACGTCCAGATGCTCGACCGGCGGCGTGGGGAAGTCGAGGACTGCGCAGAGCTTCTTCGGTGCGAGTTTGCAGTAGCTCTCGATGACGAGCTCGCGGACTTCCTGCCAGTCGGTGGTGTCCCTGAGTACCAGCCCGAGGCGATCCCGTGCTGCTCGTGGAGGGAAGTACGGGTCGCCTCGGGCTAGCAGTGCCGCGCGCTCGTCCGCAGCCGCCCGCAACACCAGCACCGGAACGACCACGCCCGCCGGATCGGCGACGGCCACCAGCAGACAGAACGACCCCCGTCGAATGTCGTAGGAGTACGCGGTCGACCGCGTACTCCTACGCGACTCGTCCACGCGGACCGTCACCTCGGGCAGCGCCAGACACAGCCCCTGGACCCGCTCCGCTATGTCGGCGGGGATCTCGACGGGCTCACTCATCCGCACACCTCCGGCGATGGCTCCTCTTCCAGGCTGCAGCCGCAACCCATTCTCCCAGCAAGCCCGGGATGCCGGCAGGCCGGGAGCAGGACTGGACGCCACCGGCTGGCTCACCGCAGAGGCGTTCGCTCCGGGAACCCGGAGCCGAACGACGCCCGGATGGGATGAACGCCCCGTGTCCCACCCGGCCTCCCTGCACTGCTACCTATTTTTGCGGGACGGACGTTGTTGACGGTGCCTCACGTCCGAGTTGCGGCAGCGAGCGCGGCGGCAGCGTCCAGGAGGGCACGGGAGCGTACCTCGATGCTCGCCTCTCGGGCCGCCAGCGCGGCTCGGATGTCTTTCGATCGGTGCCCGTGCCGCAGGCTCGGCATCAGGGCCCGGAGTGGGTCGATGCGGTACCCGGCGCTGCGTAGCTGGTGGACGATCCGGGCATCCCGAGCTTGGGCCGGTGAGTATCGTCGCGTTCCTCGTGGGGGGACCCGGTCGGGAACAACCAGCCCCTCGGCGTCCCAGTGTCGCAATGTCGATGGACGCACTGCGAGCGCAGCGGCGAGTTCGGAGACGCTCATCGAATCCGATGGCCGTACGTCGTCGATGGGCTCGGCAGAGATCGCCTCTGCCGCCTTCTTGGCAAGCGTGAGGTCGGTACGCTCCCGGTCGAGTCGGGCGTGTGCCGCGTCGAGAAGGGCAAGTACCTCCGAGGTCGGGCACTGATGTGCAGCGCGAACGATCCGCTTGGCCTCAACCGGACCTGTGCCGACTGCCAGGGCCCGGTAGGACAGCGCGGAATGCAGGTGCACCTCTCCGTAGATCCGGTAGCCCGCAGCTGTGCGCGTCGCCGGCGGCAGCACACCGTCGCGCTCGAGATTGCGCACCTGCTGAACTGAGTATCCGGCACGTCGCGCGACATCGACTGTGCGCATGGCCGACGACTTGAGAGTTGGCACCCGTTCCCCCGTTGCCTTTCGACTCAAAGTCTCCACAACCACGAGATCATCGACTTCATGCAGGACCTCAACGGAGTCCTGGCCGTCAGGCCGGGACCCGAAGACGGCTCACCGGAGATCAGCTGGGAGGATACGTTCTTCTACTACTCCCCTGACGGTGTCGCACCGAAAACGACCCAGCCGTTCGCGACGATCATGACGAAGAACTACCCAGGCGACGAGAGATCGCGCCTGGACCGCCCGGATACGTTCCGCGTCAGCATCGTCGCCGGGAAGGAAGCCTTCGTCGACCGGACCGGCCACGCTCCGAGCGAACCGGCCGTCCACGACGACCCCAGCGTCACCGACGCCCTGATGGCACACCCCGTCTACGGCTCCGTCGGCTGGCTCGCGGTGGTGAATCCGGGCCGACAGACCGATACGGCAACCTGCGAGCTGCTCCGCAAGGCCTATCACCTTGCACGTTCGCGCCATGAGCGACGTACTGGGTGATGGCCGGGCACGTTCTCTGATCTTCGCCATGACCCGGTTCAGGCCATTGGCAGCTTGCACGGTGACGCAAGCACAACAGAGCCAGGTTTATAACACCGAAAACCGGGACAAAAGGACGTCAGATCGGCTACGGACAGCTACCTGTCGCTTCGCGACACCTTCGGGAGCGCAGGACCGAGCCGAGACCCCAGCGACCCGGGTACAGCCCCGCCGGGCACTGGACGGCGCACCTCCGTCACGGCCAGGCTCTCAGCGCTGAACCCGCCGTCCTGGCCTGCGCGTTGGCCCCGCTCACCGTGCTGCGCCCCGATGCCTGGGCCGAGCCGGGACCGGGGTGCCGCTCGAGGGGCCGGTGGCGTTGCGGCCGACCTCTCTTGTGCACAGGGTGGTGGTCATGCAGCTCGGCCGTGGGCCTTGGCTGGGCACTGGTCCACCTCCGGATTCGGGCGCTGGTTCCGCTGATGCTCGCCCACGCCGGCTGCGACGTGGCCGTGTCCGTGCTGGCCCGGATCGGTCCGGGCCAGCACAGCATCCGCGAACGCGCCTGCGCGGATGTGGCCGCGTATACGGCCCGGGCGGCCTGCCGATCCGCGTACGCCGATACCGGATCAGTGCCGGAAGCAGTGCTTGCGGGCAGCCCTGGGCGGTGAGGCCGCGCAGTGGTCGCAACGATCGGGCGGTGCTGCCGGTTTGCCCCCCTCCCGGAAGGAATCGGCCTCGGGCACCGCCGTCGGGAGCGGCCGGGCACTCGCGTGCTGTCCGGCACCGGCGAGCGCAACAACGGCTCGACCGGACCACCAGAACGGCCCAGCGCAGCGCCGTCGCAGGCTCCGACGTGCGCCCAGACCCGCCACTCCTCATCCATGCACGGACAGGAGAAGGGCTCACAGAGGGGTTGTCGAGCACAGCCGGGATCCGAACGGGTACTCCCACCTGGGGCTTTACGGGAACTTCGCAGGCAGTCACCAGTCGAAGCCACCACGGTGGGCCCAACGGACCGGACAACCCGGGACACTACCCCTGAAGGCCGCAGTCACCAGGGGGTTCCGCGCCGGGCAGGGACACCGGCTTCGCCAGGTGGTCCGGCTTCCTGGCCGCCATCTCTCTCATCCGGGAGGGGGCGCGCCCCGCGCTGCCTTCGCGTTGCCGCGCGCAAGTTCTGCGCACTACGGGCGGAACCTGCGCACTGCGCCAGCGCCGACAGACCCGAAAACACCATATTCACCAGCGAGTTGGCCTCATCCACACCTCATAATCCCAGCCGGGGACGTAGCGTCACCACCGACTACGGAACAGAGCCGCTCGCGCTGGACACACCCGAGGTGATCGCAGCCAGACAGCCACCATGTGAACGGTCATGCGGATGCGGGGATACGATCGCGGCGTCTTGAGATCGTGAGGGGGGGGGAGACGTTCATGCCGGTACGGGTGAAGCGATTTTGGGGGATCGTCGGGCTGACGTCCGCGACGGTACTGGTGCCGGGCATGGCCCTTGGAGGCTGGTGGATCTTCGTTGAACCGCCCTTCGGCGGTCCCCCGGATAACCATGTCGCCGCTGCCGATTCGCGCGTCTGTCCTCAGACAAGCGGCAACAACGACCCCTTCGTTGATGTGACAGAGCACTTCGGGTTGGTGCTGCCGCAGGGAGCCACACGGGTGGTCTTCTCGGCGAGCGTGGGCGGAATGCAAGAGGATTCAGACCTGGAGCTTCGTTTCACCACGACACCGGTCGGACTTGCGGACTTTCTCTCGGCGAGCCACTTTGCCCGGCCGACGGCAACGACCGTGGTGACCACGGGTGACTGGACCACGATGGGGCCATCCACACAACCGACTGGGGCACGGGGGCCCTGCGGGCTGAATCCGCCCGCCAACCAACACATGGTCTACAGCCAGGACGGTCCAGACAGCTTCTTTGGCAAAAGCCCACGCTCGCTGGCCGTGGATATGACCGATCCGGCACATCCCACGGTCTGGGTCTCCGCCCTCGATCTATGAGCTGAGGCGACGAATCACGCCCCACGGATGGCCAGGCCGTCCGGCCGCAGCCGAAGGCCGTCTACCCAGTGCGGACGGCGTTGTTGCGGCCCGCGATGTTCTCCGCGTCAGTCGCGGGTGGCGCCCTCGGGCCACAGGACGTGAACCGGCACGCCGGTGCGCTGCGCGTAGGCGACCACGTCGGCGGTACCGCCGTACCCCCGAGAGGGCTTGCCGTCCCAGACCGCAAGCACCACCTCGACCAGGCCGACCAGGACCTCACTGCCTGCCATGTGGGCAGCGGAGTCGGAGGCAGTCATCCCCGTGTGGTGCACGTCGGCAGCGCGGCGCAGCAGATCGTCGTAGACCCGGAGGTGCCAGTCCGGGAGGCTCTGGCGGTACTCCTCGGCCGGCACCACAACTTCGAGTTGCCCGCCGTGGTCGAGGACGGCTTGGGCGAGCCAGGCGTCGGGGCCGTCCGCGATGCAGGAGACTCCGGTGAGGTCGCCGGGCGGGTAGGCGCCGACAGCAGTGACCAGGAGTTGCCGGACCTGGTCCTCGACGGCCGGGCTCAGTCCACGGTGGCCGGTGATCCCCACACGCATAGCAGGCTCCTTCTACAGGTAGACGGCGTGCAGGCGTTCGTCGAACTCCCGCACGACTTTCGGGGGCGTGGCGCTGGTGATGATGCGGCGCAGTGCGCGGGCGCGGTCCACGATCCGGCCCGGGCGGTAGCTGATGCCGGTGTCCACCGCGCGGGCGGCCAGGGCGAACGCGGCGTCGAGGCGTCCGGCCGCCAGGTGCCCGGCGGCGATGTCCAGGACCAGGAGCGCGCGCTGGTTGGCGTGGCCGGTCGCCAGGGCATCGGTGTCGGCCGTGAGCACCCATGCGGCCAGGCCGAGCCAGGCCCCGCAGGTGACCCGGCACGCGGCCACCTTGGACTCATCGAACGTGAACACCCACGGCCACGGCGGCGGCTCCTCCAACGCAGCCGGTCGGCTGCGGCACGGGAGTGGGACAGAGCCTGATCAGCGGCCCGCTCGTCGCCGGATGCGGCGTGGGCGAGGGCTTCGACGCTGGACAGCCACGCGTCCGCGATGGCCGGGCGCTGCGCCCCGAGCGCCCGCCGGGCACCGTGGACCAGGGACAGGGCCTGTGCGCCGTTTCCGGCGTGGGCCTCTAACTGCGCCAGGCTGCCGCTCTGGTAGGCGGTGAGCAGCTGGTTACCAGCGCTCTTCGCGGCCTTGATGGCGGAGCCGTACCAGGTGCGGGCCGACCCGTGGTCGCCCATGTCCCACGCCAGCCAGCCCGCCAGCGACGCTGCTTCGCTGCCCACGGCCGCGAGGCGACCGCGCTCACTGGGCTGCGCGGTGGTGCTGATTGTCTGGATCAGTCGCATGTGGGCGTGCACGGGCTCGGTGAGGTCGCGTGAAGGCGTGGAGCCGTCCAGGCGGCGGTACGCGCTCGTGGACAGGCGCAGCGCGGCGGCCTGCGGATGGTCGTGCTGGGCGGGGGGAAGTGCGGTCAGCAGCGGTGTGGCCGCTGCTGCTGCCACGCCGCCGAGGAATTCACGGCGGTCCACGGGATCGGTTTCTTGCGGTGCGGTGCGGCTGTCGCCGAGGCCGACCACGTACGGCGGGATGCTCAGGTGCGCTGCGACCCTGGCGAGCAGATCGACGGTGTAGGGGGCGACCCCGCGCTTCTCCAGCCTGGAGACCGCCGACTGCGACAGTCCGCAGGCCTGGCCTAACTGCTTCTGCGTCAGGCGGGCGTCCTCGCGGGCCAGGGCGATGACCTTGCCGTAGTCGCCCGTCCGAGAGGGCTCCCGTGCCGCTGTCCGCCAGTCCGCGCCACCTCCAGAACCCACGCTACGAGGTTTGATCCGCACCGGACCCCATCGGTATGCGACAGGCGGATACCCGTATGCGGGTGCCGACTCAGCGATAGTCCCACGCCGCAGCATCCCCTTTGACTGAACATCAGCAGCCCGCACCTACCTGCGGCCGCGTCCTCCGACGGGGGCTGCCACCCCTAACTGTCGTGCCCGTCGGCATCCCCCGGAGCGGACGAGCACGGCACCCCCCTTTCTGCACCGGAGACACCGATGTCCGATCCATCGCTCCTTCATCGCACGCCGGCACAGGCGCAGCCGGTCCCCACCCCCGTGGCGGTAGGCCCGGTGGGAGTACACCGCCCCGGCCACCTCCGTGGCGGTGTCCAGGTGGTGTTCCTCGCCGGTGAGCTGTGCCAGGTCGAGCAGGAACTCGCCGTTGCCGGCGAGGCCGTGACATTGGGCCAGTGGGGCGCGCCAGGTCTGTTCAGCTGTTTGTCTGGACAGATTTGTAATCTCCGTGCCCAGATTCACCTGCCCGAGTGTCAGTCGATCGAGGTATCGGCGGCTTCGGTCGCCATTGCGCTGTCACCTGGTGCTACTGGTGTGCCACCGGGTTTCCGCGAAGGCCACCGTCCGCACATGGCCAGACGCCGCTGTCCAACGGTCCGAGGCCCGTCGATCGCAGGATGAAGAGCTCGTCGTGCAGGGCGAAGGCCAGCTGTCCCTGGTCGAGCAGTATGACTCTGCTCATCACGGAGCGCTTCTCTCCTTCCAGGGCGAACAGTTCCCGCATCTGGAAGTCGGCGTCGACGGCCAGCAGTTGTCCGGCTCGCCAGAAGACCGCGGTGCCCTCGTTGTCCAGGGCGGGGTAGGAGGTGTAGTAGCCGGACAGCGCAGGTCCCCGGTGCACTGTGCCGTCGGGGTCGAGGCTGACGAAGTGCGATCTGGAAGGCTGGGCATTCGTGGATTCTGGACCACTGATCTTGCCGTGTCGGTCGACCAGCGGCATCGCGTGCGTCGGCCATTCCTGCTCCACGGCGCCGTTGGGGTCGTAGCGTGCGGTGCTGAACCCGCCGTAGCCCTGGGATCCGATGAGGAACTCGCCCGGTCCGCTGATCGCCTTGTGCTGGCTGGGCCCGGGACGACTCGCGACGACGAGCCGTCCTGTGTCGGTGTCCAGGAAGAACGTGACGGCAATGCCGCTGTTGCCGTCGGCGAATGTCGCCGCGACGCGGTGACCGGAGACCAGCAGCGGCTCCCAGTGGTGTGCCTCGATCGTTCTCGGCTTCCACGGCTTCGAGGGCCGCGCTCCCCCATTCGTCTCCGCGCTGATCTCGACGCAGCCCGGAAACGACAACTCGTCCAGGACCGCCGGCGTCGACCACAGCCTCGCGCCGTCCGCATCATGGCGGGCGACCCGCGCGTGGCGACCCGCCGCAACGACGCGGCTACGTTCGGCGGGCAGCCAGGACACGCAGAATCCATCGGGCAGCAGCGCGAACGCCCCGAGGTGCTCGAAGGGTTCATGGTCGTAGCCTGGCTTGCTGGGCGGCCCGTCCGTCCACCGTTTCCAGAGCCCGCCCGGCCGCAGGAACCGGTCGGCGTGATCGGTCCCGAGCCCGGCGTCGAGGTGCAGCAGCGCGCCGAGGGCCATGCCCTGGTCGTAGTGGAGTTCCAGGCGCGGCAGGTACCGGTCCAGATAGGTGATCAGCAACTGTGCATCGGCTTCGGTGCCGAAGCACGCCAGGGCGACGCAGTAGCCGCGTCCGGCAATGCACACCTCGCTGGCCAGCAGCAGTTCGCCAAGGCGAGCGCGGAACTCGGTCCTGCCGGCAACAGCGATCAGCCATGCGGCAGTCTTCCACTCGCGCCAGCCTCCCTCCAGGAGGACCGACAGCTCGCGGGGTTCGATGTCAGCCGCCGCGCCGCCTTGGGTCTTGCGGGAGCGATCACGCCGCCCACCGCGCCGGAACGTAGGGCCCTGCAGCAACGGCGGGGAGAGAGGGTGCAGTCACTTCGCTCCCACCACGTCTTCGGTGGCGTAGGTCTCGGTGGGCGCATCGGCATGCTCCGCCGAGGCCGCATCGGTCGCGCCGTCGTCCGGTCGGGCCTGCTTCGGCAGGAAGGCGCTTACTGCGAGGAACGCCAGCAGTAGCGCGCCCTGGACCAGCAGTGCCTCGTGGAAGCCCTTGGCCGGGTCGCCCGATTTCACGCCGGAGAAGAAGACCGAGCCGAAGACGGCGACTCCGATCGAACTGCCGATCGACTGGACGGCGGACAGCACGCCCGACGCGGAGCCGGTCTCGTGGTCGTCCACTGCATTCAGGATGAAGCTGAAGAGCGCCGCGATGACGAGGCCTGAGCCAATGCCCGCGACGACCACGCCGGGCGCGATCTGCCAGATCGAGAAGGATCCGGTGTCGTCCAGTTCGAACCAGAGCAGGATCGCGCCGGTGATCTGGACCAGCGGGCCGATCTGCAGGACCTTCCGGCCCAGCCGCTCCGTGAGCAGCGCCCCGAGGAAGCCGAGGCCCCCCGAGTCCGGCATCCGCGATCTGATGAGGCAGCTGACCCTGCGACAGCAGGAGTTCGAGCGCCAGACCGCCCGTCAACTGCAGGTGGACGCCGCCGGGTTGGCTGTGTTGAACCACCTGATCACCGAGGGCACGGCCACCCCCACCGAGTTGGCCCGCCGACTGGAGGTCTCCACGGCGGCAATGACCCTGGTGATCGACCGACTGGAAGCCGCCGGCCATGTCAACCGGAGCCGACACCCCAGCGATCGCCGCAAGGTCGTCATCACCCCCGCCGACCACACCGTCGCCATGGCCTACAACCAGGCCGGCCCGCTGATCCGGGGAGTCACCGACCTCGCCGACGCGCTGACCCCCGAAGAGCAAGCTGCCGTCACGTCCTTCCTGGAACGTGTCGTGGCTGTGTACGACCGCAGCACGGCCCAGGGGCGGGAACAGCGCTCGGGTGCCCAACCGGCCAGGGCGATCTGACGTGTACCGCCCGAGAAGTCATCAATGCAGCTCATGCCACGCATCTGTACTCGTCGATGGTGCCGCTGAGGCAGCTTGGTGCGGCCGGTGCCCGTTGTGGTGATCCTTGAACTCGGTGGGCACTTGGCGGGCCCGCCCTCCTGCCCCACACGTCGCGGTGATCGCCTCGGGGCGGGCTCCCGGAGACCGACCGCCGTGTCCTAATCTTGGCGTCATGTCGAACCCTGACGGGCTGCTCGTCGACA
>Ga0302314_10018297_pt1 | contig 11691 bp, 9 predicted proteins | sample III_Palsa_N2_3_FD_200533 | JGI IMG/M metagenome (GOLD analysis project Ga0302314, IMG submission 200533) | Peat permafrost microbial communities from Stordalen Mire near Abisko, Sweden - III_Palsa_N2_3 | ecosystem: Environmental > Terrestrial > Soil > Palsa > Peat permafrost | place: Sweden... | reverse complement strand
CGCCTCGGCGTGAATGATCTTGGCGCGGCGGTCGCGTTCGGCCTCGGCCTGCTTGGCGATGGCGCGCACCATGTTCTCGGTCAGCTCGACCGTTCTGATCTCGACATTGCTGACCTTGATCCCCCAGGTCTCGGTCTGGACGTCGAGGATGCCTTGGACGTCGGCGCTCAGCTTCTTGCGTTCGGACAGCATCTCGTCCAGATCGTGCTGGCCGAGCACGGCGCGCAGCGTCGTCTGCGCCAGCATGTTGGTGGCGGGCAGATAGTGCTGCACATGGATGATGGCGCGTTCCGGATTTACCACGTTGAAATAAAGGACCGCGTCGACCTTCATTGAGACATTGTCTCGGGAGATCACGTCCTGGGCCGGGATCTCGATGACCCGGATGCGCAGATCGACCCGCACCATTTCCTGGAAGAAGGGAACCAGCAGCACCAGGCCGGGGCCCTTGACCCCGTGGAAGCGTCCCAGGGTGAAGACCACGCCGCGCTCATATTCGCGCAGGATCCTGACCGACGTTCCGGCGATGATGACGGCGGCGAGTACGATCATCGGGATGAAATAGCTGACCATCGACGGGTTCCTCGGCTCGATCGACCCGCACGATAGGAGCCGACCCGCACGATAGGAGCGGCGCGGCGCCGGCCGGAAGAATCGGAATGTACCCTGGGGCTTCGACGAGCCCCTAGGTATTGTCCGCAGCCGGTCGCAATTGCGCCGCCGCGAGGGCAAGTCTCGCCAAAGCCGGCAACGACTTCGAACCGGTCTTTTCCATGATCGCCGCGCGGTGATGCTCGACCGTGCGTTGGCTGATATTGAGATCGGCCGCGATATTTTTATTGGGCTCTCCGGCGAGGACCAGCTCCATGATCTGATGCTGACGCTGCGTCAGTCCGGCCACGCGAGCCGCCGCGTCGTCGTGCCAGGCCGCCAGTTTGATGTCATCACGGGACTGTTCGCACGCGCGCTCGATGCTGGCGATCAGTTCGGCGCGGTCGAATGGCTTTTCGAGAAAATCGGACGCACCGGACTTCATCGCCTGCACCGCCATCGGCACGTCGCTTTTGCCGGTGATCACGATGGTCGGCAGCTTGCTCCCCATCTCGTTGAGCCGCACCAGCAGTTCGAGCCCCTTCATGCCGGGTAGAGAGGCGTCCACCAGCAGGCAGGCGTCCCGGTCGGACCTGAAGACGGCGAGAAACTCCTCGCAGGACGGGAAATCCTCGACCAGGTGGCCATGGTCCTCCAGCAGGGCGCGAATGCCACGGCGCACATTGATGTCGTCATCGATGAGGAAGATCACCGGTTTTCCCAGGGCGGGGTGATCGGGGGGCGTCGCCGTGACCGCAAGTGGCGTCATCGAGGCGGCGGCGAGCAGGAGACGCCGGATGGCCTTGGTGAGTTCCTCGACCTTCACCGGCTTGTGGATCGGCAGGCAATTACGGACCGCGATCTCGCGCGAGACGGTGTCGGCGATCTCGCCCGTCAGGACAATCGCGGGGATGTCCCGATGCAGCTTGCGGCGCACGCGCCCGATCAGTTGGAGGCCGTTCAACCCGTTCGGAAGATTGAAGTCGGTCAGAATCAGGTCGGGGGGGACGGCCGCGGACGCCACCAGGGAGAGGGCGCTCAGACCATCATTGGCGGAAGCCGCGAAATATCCTTCTTCCGTGAGAAGCGCCTCGAGGAGCATCCGCAAATCAGGATCGTCCTCGACGATAAGAACGGCGCCATGCGGTCCGGCGTGAACCGTTTTTTCCTCGCTTTGTAACGGGCGAGCCGCCGGCGCCGGCTTGCGCAGGTCGAGCGGCTGTTTGATCTCGACGGCAAAGACGGATCCCTTGCCGGGAGAGGATCGGACGACGATCTGGTGGTCGAGCAATTTCGCGAGGCGCCGCACGATCGACAATCCCAGGCCCAGGCCACGGCTGCGCTCGCGCGCCGGATTGTCGAGCTGGTGATATTCGTCGAAGATCGCCAGCAATTCCTCGTCCGCGATGCCGATGCCGGTGTCCCAGATTTCGATGCGGACAATCCCGTCCCGGCGCCGGCAGCCGAATAGAACGCCGCCTTTCTTGGTGTATTTCAGGGCATTGGCCAGCAGGTTGCGGAGAATTTGCTCGAGCAGGCGCGGATCGCTTCTGACGTACAGCCGGCTGGAAACCGCGCGCAGCTCCAATCCTTGCGCCGCCGCCTGATAGGCGAACTCGTCCTGCAGGCGCAGGAGCAGATCCCCGATCGGGAAGGTCACCGGCTCGGCGTGAATCGTCCCTTCCTCGATCTGATTGATATCGAGCAGCGTGTTCAGCATGCCGGCCATGGCGTTCAGGGCATCGCCCAATTGGCGGACCTGCTTTATCGAGGTCTCGCCCTGGGCGCTTTTGGCCAGGAATCCCTGGAGCAAGGAGAGCGTCTGCAGCGGCTGGCGAAGATCGTGACTGGCGGCGGCCAGGAAACGCGATTTGGCGGTGTTGGCCTGTTCCGCCTGCTGCTTGGCGGCCTCCAGGGCCAGGAGCATGCGATGCCGTTCCGTCACGTCGACGAAGGTGATGACGACCCCTTCGACGCCGTCGTTCTGCGTGCGGTAAGGCACGATACGGCGGATATAGCAGGTGCCGCCGCTGCCTTCGATCTCGCGTTCGATGGGGCCGACGTTTCGCAGCACCGCTTCCGCGTCGACCAGAAGCCCGCTGTCGGCGGCCAAGGAATGAAGATCCGCCAAGGGCCGCCCGATATCGCCGGGAATGACATTGAACAGCGATTTCGTCATCGGCGTGAAAAAGCGAATTTTCAGCTCGGTATCGAGGAAAATCGTCGCCACATCGGTGCTGTACAGCACGTTTTGCAGATCGTTCGAAGCCGTGCGCTGCTTTTCGAGGGTCTCCTGCAATTGGCTGTTGAGCGCGGTCAGTTCCTCGTTGAGCGACTGCAGTTCCTCCTTCGAGGTCAGCAATTCCTCGTTGGTCGACTGATATTCCTCGGTAACCGACAGGGCCTCCTCGGTCGCGGCCTTGTGTTCTTCATCAGCGATCTCGAAATTGCGTTGCGTGGTCTGCAATTGCAGACGCGTGGCCGCCAATGTCAGCTCCAGGTTGCTCTCCGGCGGCACATCGGCGGCGGCCGGCGGGCCGGCGGCGGGCTGATCGAGAAAGCAGACCAGCATCAATTCCTCATTTTTGCTGGCGATCGGCAGCAGGTCGATGCGAAGCGGAACCGCGACGCCATGCTCGACCCGCAGCCCGCCATCGACGGACATTTTGCGGTTTTCCCGCCAAGCCAGGGGAACCGCCGAGCGCAATATCGTTCGCACTTCAGGACGGACCATCGCCAGCAGGTCCTGGCTGGGGTGACCCGCCGGGACGCGCAGATAGCGGTCGGTCGGCCCGCAGGAATAGAGGCATTCCAGGTTGCGGTCGATCAGGACAGTCGCCGGCGCGTAGGTATCCATCACCAGCCGCCGGCACAATCCGGCGAGCAAGGTCTGGCGGGAGGGAGGAAGCGGTTGCCCCAGGCGCATGGGCACCGCCAGCGCATCGGGAGCATCGATTTGAAAGCCGCTTTCCCCCGGCCGGCTCCGCCCGACATGGCGGTAAATCCTTTCGGTCCGCGAGATCATCCTGAAGTGGGTATCGGCGCTGCCGACCGTTTCGGCGCTTCCGAGCAGAAGGATCCCGCCATCGCGAAGGGCGAAATGGAACAGGGAAATCACCCGGGCCTGGGCCTCTGGAAGCAGATAGATCAGCAGATTTCGACAGGATATGAAGTCGAGGCGCGAGAAGGGCGGATCGGCGAGCACATCCTGCACCGCGAAGACCACCAAGGCGCGCAGGTCGGGGGTGACGCGGTAGCCATGCTCTTCCCTCAGAAAGAAGCGCGCCAGGCGCGGCGCCGAAACATCGGCTTCGATGCCTTCCGGGTAGAAGCCATCCCGGGCGACGGCGATCGCCCCCGGATCGACGTCGGAGGCGAACAATTGAAGCCTGGTCGTCAGTTTCTGGGCGGTGATTTCCTCGGAGAAAAGCATCGCCAGGGAATAGGTTTCCTCTCCCGTGCTGCACCCGGCGACCCAAATGCGCAGCTGCTGGTCGCTTCTATGGCTCCGCACCAGATCAGGAATGATTTCCGCCGCGAGATAGTCGAACACTTTCGAATCGCGGAAAAAGCCGGTGACGTTGATCAGCAGGTCATTGGCGAGCTGGCCCACTTCCGCCTCGTCGCCCCGCAGGACGGTGAGGTAGCGGTCCACCCCGTCGGGCTCGATCGCGGCCATCGCCATGCGGCGTTCGATCCGGCGCCGCAAGGTACCGGCTTTATAAAGCCTGAAGTCATGGGGCGTTTTCGCCCGCAGGAGGTCGACGATTTCGGGAAGGTAGCGCGCGGCCTTGTCCTCGGATGACGCGGCGCCATGGGGCTCGCCCGTATGCTTGGCCAGCGCCTCGGGGATTTTCGCGGCGTCGAGCACCAGATCGACAGCTCCGGTGCGGATCGCGTTGCCCGGCATGCCGTCAAAGCCGGCCTCCTCCGGGGTCTGGGCGATCACCAGGCCGAAATTGCCTTTGATGGCCTTGAGCCCCAGGCTGCCGTCGGCGCCGGTTCCCGACAGGATGACGCAGACGGCGTTCCGGCCGCAGGCGTCGGCCAGGGACAGCAGCAGGTGATCGAAGGGAAGGCGGGCCCCGTGCCGCTGCTTGGGGCGGGAAAGATAGAGCGTGCCGTTCGCGATGGTGAGATAGGTGGCGGGCGGGATGACGTAAAGATGCTCTTTTTCGACCGGCATGCCGTCATCCGCCTGAACTACCGTCATCGTCGTGTGCGGCGCCAGCAGATCGACCATCATGCTTTCGTGCGTGGGGTCGAGATGCTGGACCAGGATGAAGGCCATTCCGGTGCCGTTCGGCGGCAGCGCGTCCAGCAGCTTCTTGCAGGCTTCCAATCCTCCCGCGGAGGCCCCGATCCCGACGATCGGAAACGCTCCAGGCCCGCGATCGACGGGCGTGCGGCGGTTCGGACGCGGCCCGGCAGAGGCCTGATGCGAGCGGCTGGCGTTCATGAGGGGTACGCCCTGGCCGATGAACCGGGAGAGGCGCGGCTGGCGCGGCGTACGGCCATGTTGGGGGAAAAGCGCATGTCATCATCCCTGTCGTAGTGCAGGGCGAATTGACGCAGTTCCCGTCAATGTCGTCCACAGTCGACGACTGATGGGGCTATAATAGACGATAATGAGGCTTTAGTGTTTGACTTTAATAAAGTTGAGTGAGTTTTGGGGGGGCGAGTTTATAAATTTCGACTTCAGTGGTCGCCGGCCGAATCTTGGTCCTCTGACGGTGTCCGCGATTGCAAGGATATTCAGCGCTGTAGCCTCGGACGATAAGGCGAAGTCTAAGAAGCCGCTCGCGATTTACCCCGAGCGCCTCGTAAGGATCATCCATCCACCGCCCTATCGGTCAAGGCTTCGAAGCCGGAAACGACGTCGAACAATTCCTCGTCGATGCCGCTTTGGCGCAGTTGCTGAAAGTGTCCGGTCAGGCTTTCCAGCATGTCGTCGATATTGCGGTCGGCGCGCTGCATCGCCGCCAGCCGGCTGGCATTCTCGCTGGCCAGCGACTCGGCGCAGGCGCGAAATAGCGACACGAACAGATACTCGCGCACCAGGGCGCGGAGTGCCGGTCCGTGGCTCCCGATGATCTGAGGCAAGTTCGCCGTCGGCCAGGGAAGCCGGGTCAGGGTCTGCCGCCAGCTGTCATCGAGTGGGAGCAATTGCTGCCCGATGGGTTCATAGGCCGAGCCTTTGGTCGGTCGGTTATAAAAGAGATGCAGCTCAGGGCCATCGCCGCGCCCCTTGGAAGACGCGGTTTGCGTCAGAATGCGGGCGATCAGCGGCGTAATGGCTTTGATCGAGGTCGGCACGCCGAAGATCACCAGGGGAGCCAGACCGGCGTCGGTCAGGCGGGCGCCCGCCCGCTCTCCGACGGCCCATAGTCGCGTCTTGCCGGGATAGGCGGCGAGTTCGGCCACCGCATAATCGACCACCAGATCGTTGAAGCGGCCCACCAGCCCTTGATCCGAGCCGAAGATCACGGCGCCGACCGAGCGATGGTCCGATTCCGGCTTGTCGCCGGTCTTCGCCAGCGCCGGAGCATCGTCACGGAAACAGACGCTCAATCCCAATTCCACGGTGCGGTAATACCTGTCCAATACGCCGACGGCCTTTTCATATTGGCCGATATTCGACGCTGCCACGGCCTTCATCGAGCGGACCACCGACTGCAGGTCGCCCGCGCTGGTGATCTTGCGCTGCAGACTGGCGGTGGTCTCGGTCACGGCGTCGGCTTGGCGGCAAGGGCGGCCAGCGCCTGTCTGGCGATAGCGATCATCGCCGCGCGATCCTCGTCGCTCAGTTTTTCGGCCGTCTCGAACCGCTTCCGGAGATCGGCGGGCATGCGGGAAGCGGCCGCGAGCACCGCCGCTTCGGCGACGTCCATTCCGTCGAGCGAAATCGGATCGAACAGTCCCTCGGTCAATGCCAGCAGGACGGCGATCTGGCCGGACAGGGGGAGAGGGACGTTTTCCGGCTGTTTCAGGCAAGCGCGTATGCGCTGGCCATGCTCGATGATGCGGCGGGTCTGGTCGTCCAGCCGCGCGCCGAAGCGGGCGAAAGTCTCCAATTCCTCGAACTGGGCATAGGCCAGCTTGAGGTTCCCCGCAACCGCCCGATAGGCTGCCCGCTGCGCCTTTCCGCCGACCCGCGAAACCGACTTTCCCACATCGATGGCGGGCAGGACCCCCAACTCGTACAAGGAGGGGGATAGGTATATCTGCCCATCGGTGATCGAGATGAGATTGGTCGGGATATAGGCGGAAATATTCTGCGCCTCGGTTTCTATGATCGGCAGCGCGGTGAGCGACCCGTTGCCGAGATCCTTTGCCAGATGGGTGGAACGCTCCAGCAGGCGCGAATGGATATAGAAGATGTCTCCGGGAAAGGCTTCGCGCCCGGGCGGACGGCGCAGCAGCAAGGACAGCTCGCGATAGGACCGGGCATGCTGGGTGAGGTCGTCATAGACGATCAGCACGTCGCGGCCCGCCGCCATGAAAGTCTCGGCGATGCTGGTCGCCGCATAGGGGGCGATATAGGAAAGGCCCGGCGGATCGTTGCCTTCGCTGACCACCACCACCGTGTAGTCCATCGCCCCGTGGCTCCGCAAGGTGGCGACTACCTTGGCCACCGCGGATGCCCGTTGGCCGATGGCGCAATAGACGCAGACCATCCCCGTGCCGCGCTGATTGAGGATCGTATCGACCGCGATGGCGGTTTTGCCGGTTTGACGGTCGCCGAGGATCAATTCACGCTGGCCTCGTCCGATCGGAATCAGCGCATCGATCACCTTCAGGCCGGTCTGTAACGGCACGGTCACCGGGGCGCGGTCCATGATCGGCGGGGCAGGTCGCTCTATCGGCAGACGTGCCGTGGCGGCTACCGCGCCGGCGCCGTCGAGCGGACGTCCGAGCGGATCGATGACGCGGCCCAGCAGGTCGTCGCCCACCGCCACATCCATGACCCGGCCCGTCCGCTCGACTTCGTCGCCGGCTCGCAGATGCTGATAGTCGCCCAGCAGCACGACGCCTATTTCCGCCTCGTCGACATTGAACGCGATGCCGAGCCCGCCGCCGGGAAACGCGATCAACTCCTCGAAGCCTATGCCGGGCAGACCGGAAACCTTGGCGATTCCCGTGGCGGTACTGGTGATCCGGCCTACTTCCCGAGCGGCCAGCTGCGGGACGAAGCTCTCGCGCGCCAGGTTCAAACCGGCGAAGGTGCGGTCGATTTCGGCCTGGAGACTCATCGGCTGGCCAGGGCGGGCTGGCTCTTCTCCAGCGAATTCAGATAGTCGGCGATGCTCCAGCCGACCTTGCGGCCATTGGCGCTCAGATCGATGCCGGCGACGAGCTCCGGCGCGACCTCATATCGGACCAGGGTTTTCGTGCCGAAGATTTCGGTGAGTGCCGCCTCGATGGATAGGCGTTGCGGCGCCGGCAGATCGAACGCGCTGCGCAGCAGAGCCGGGCCGGATGAGGCCTTGAGGCCGTCGCCCAAGTCATCCTTAGCTTTTCCGGTCATCCCGCGCAGGCGCAGGACGAAGACCTCGACGATGCGGTCCTCCAGGCTTGCCGAGGCCAGGTCGGCCAGCGCCTTTCGCGCGGTGGCGAATACTTCCTCGCCGGTTCGCTTGGCGATGGACAGCGCCAGGCTGCGTTCCTCGTCGTTCCGCGCTGCCTGCCGTTTAGCGCCCAGCGCATCGGCGGCCTTGCGCGCCTCGTCGAGCAGGCGCTGGTGCTCGGCGGCGGTGTCATCGGTGGCCTTTTGCAACAGGCTGGCGCGTTGCTGATCGAACGCTTCGCTCTTGTCGCGAAAGAGAGACTCCTGCTTTTGCGCCGCCGCCAGCTTGGCAGTGGCACCGGCGATATCCGCGGCGATTTTCTTTTCGCGGGTATCGATGGCGAGCAGCACGGGTTTGTAGAGGAATCGCCTCATCACCCACACCAGGATGAGGAAATTGAGCGCCTGCGCGGCGACGGTGAACCAGTCGATCAGCATGGCTATTTCGCCGCCTGGGCGATGACATGGGTCCAGAACGGATTGGCGAAAATCAGGATCATCGAGACGACGAAGCAATAGATCGCCGTCGATTCGATCATTGCCAGCCCGACGAACAGGGTCCGGGTGATGGTCGACGAGGCATCCGGCTGCTGCGCCAGCGCGGTCAGCGCCGTCGCCACCGAATAGCCTTCGCCGAGCGCCGGCCCCATGCAGCCAAATCCGGTGGTGGCCCCGGCGGTGACGATCGAGGCGATGGCGATGGCGGTGTTGCTATCCATGGCGTGTCTCTTTCCGTGAGCTGGTGGCGGCCGCGATATAGACGGTGGCCAGGATGCTGAAGATGTAGGCCTGGACCATGCCGGTCAGCAGACCGAGCGCGATCATCACGAGGGGGAAGATGAAGGTCGTGATGGTCAGCAGGATGCCGAGGATCATCGTGCCGCTCATCATGTTGCCGAATAGCCGGACGGCCAGGGCCAGGGTGCGGGAAAGCTCGCTGATGATGTTGAAGGGCAGCATCATGATCGTCGGCTGCAGGTAGGATTTGAGATAGCCGCCGAAACCCTGCTCTCTGACGCCGAACAGAGGCACGGCGACGAACACGCATAAGGCCAGGGACGCTGTGGTCGAGAGGGAACTGGTCGGCGGCTGGTAACCGGGAATGACCGTGCACAGGCTGGCGAAAGCGACGAACAGGAACAACGTCCCGATAAAAGGGAGATATTTCCGCGGTTGCTCGAGACCGACCTCCTTGATCTGCGTCTCGATGGACGTGACCAGGATTTCCATCAAATCCTGCCAGCGTGACCGCTTTTGTTCGGTCGACAGGGTACGGGTGATCAGTTTCGCGCCGACCGCCATCACCAGCATCAGGGCCCAGGTGAAGGCGATGGTGGCGTTGAGCTTGAAGATGCCGAAGTGCCAGTAGATCACTTGGTCAGGCGTCAGGTGCATTTGCCGCCTCCCGGTCCAAATGGCGGGTCGACCACAGCACCAGCGGTCGTGTCATGGCGAACCCCACCAGGCAGGCCACCATCCGCCTCCAGTCGCCTTGTCCGACCAGATGGATCCCGCCCAGCACCAGGCTTGCCCGCAGAAGCAGGCTGCTGGCGAACCACAGGGCGGGGCGCTGTGACCCGATGCCCCTGGCAATGGTCCACCAGAGACCGCCGAAGAAAAGGATGGCGAGCGCCGCGCCGGCACCCAAGGAAGAGATCAGGGGCAGGGCGTCACTCATCGCTCTCCTCGCCTTCGTCCTGCATCGCTCTGTTTTGCTTGGCGACCCAGTGCCATGCGTTGAAGCAGCCGATGCTCAGTCCCGCCATCAACAGCGCCAGCGTCCATGGGTGGACGCCGGGATGACGGGCGTCCAGCCAGAGGCCGAGCGCAATGCCGAGCAGTGTCGGAATCACCACCGACCAGCCGATCAGCCCCATCATGCCGAGTCCCGACCACACGCCGCGCGTCGCATCGCGGCGGGCCTTGAGTTTGCGCGCCGCCTGGGCACCGATCTGGTCCGAGAAGTCAGTCATGCGGGTAATGCCTCAGCCGGCTGAGCAGGGTCGTTTCGATTTTCGCCATGACGGCGCGCATGCTCATCTCCTCGGCGGTCGCGGTCAGATACTCCTGCTTGACGTCTTCGCGCAGCCGAGCGAGATCGTTGCCGCCCGTCGCCCTCCGCACGGACACGCGCACGTCTCCGCCCACCTTGATCAGCATGCCCTCATCGACGGCGACGAACGCCTCACCCGCGCCCTCGGCCCGGTAGGTCAGAATTCCCGGCTTCAGCGCCGCGACGCAGTCGAGCCGGCGGGGCAACACCCCAAGCGAGCCGTCTCGCGTCTCGACGACGATGCTGGACACGCCGCCGATGTCGAGAAAGCTCTGGAAGGGCAGGAGGATCCGCAAATTCATCCGGTCAGGCGGCATGTTTCGCTCCCTGCGCCGCTGCTTTGGCGTGCGCCTCATCCACCGTTCCGATCATGTAAAGCGCGCTTTCGGGCAGATCCTTGAACTCGTCGGCCAGGATGCGCTCGCAGCCATCGAGGGCATCCGCGAGGCTGACATCCTTGCCCGCTATTCCGCTGAATTGCTCGGTCGTGAAAAAGGGCTGGGTCAGGAACCGCTCCAGCCGGCGCGCGCGAGCGACGATTTTGCTGTCTTCCGGCGACAGTTGCTCCATTCCGAGCATGGCGATGATGTCCTTGAGATCCTCGTAGCTGGCCAAGGTCCTGCGGATTTCCTGGGCCAGATGGTAGTGGCGCTGGCCAATGATGGTCGGTGTCGCCATCTTCGAGTTGGACTGCAGAAGATCGACCGCCGGATACAGCCCCTCGCTCGCCCGTTTCCGCGACAGCACGAGAGAGGCGGAAAGATGCGAGAAGGTATGCACCGCCGCCGGGTCGGTCAGATCGTCGGCCGGCACATAGACCGCCTGGATCGAGGTGATGGCGCCGCTCTCGGTATTGGCGATGCGCTCCTCCAGGCCCGACAATTCCGTGCCCATGGTCGGCTGATAGCCCAGACGCGAGGGCATCTGTCCCAGCAGGCCGGAAACCTCCATGCCGGCCTGGATGAAGCGGAAGATATTGTCGATCAGCAGCAGGACGTCGCGATGCTCGTCGTCGCGAAAATATTCCGCCATGGTCAGCGCGGCCAACCCCACCCGGAAACGCGTGCCCGGCGGTTCGTTCATCTGGCCGAACATCATCACCATGTTCGGCAGTACGCCGGCCTCGGTCATGTCGTGGAACAGTTCTTCCGCCTCGCGGCAGCGTTCGCCGATGCCGCAAAAAATGCTGACTCCCTTCTGGTGGCCGGCCATGTTGTGGATCATCTCGGTCAGCAGCACGGTCTTGCCGACCCCGGCGCCGCCGAACAACCCCGCCTTGCCGCCGCGCTCCAGCGGCACCAGCACGTCGATGACCTTGATGCCGGTCTCGAAGATCTCCGATTTGGTGGCGCGTCCGGCCAGCGGCGGCGGATCGCGGTGGATGGTTCGCCACTCCACGCCGGCCGGCGGCGGCCGGCGGTCGATCGGGTTGCCGAACACGTCGAACATGCGCGAGAGAATTTCCTTGCCGACGGGGACC